>Ga0209181_10003256_pt1 | contig 25358 bp, 17 predicted proteins | sample MAT05_FD_187208 | JGI IMG/M metagenome (GOLD analysis project Ga0209181, IMG submission 187208) | Freshwater microbial communities from Lake Fryxell liftoff mats and glacier meltwater in Antarctica - MAT-05 (SPAdes) (version 2) | ecosystem: Environmental > Aquatic > Freshwater > Ice > Liftoff...
ATTTTTCAAACGACAGTTTAGCGGGAAAAGCTGATATCACAAGGATTGACAGTAGCATCAGTTTTTACTGGTTAAAATCACCCATTCATCAACTGGTGGAAGAAACATTTTCTGCCCGCTGGTCTGGTGTGCTAATACCAACGGAATCGGGAAAATATTTATTTGGCGGGAATTTGCAGCTTACCATAAACAAACAACCTGTACCGGTAGAAGGTATAGCTCTCGAAAAAGGGAAACAATACCAGTTGGAAGCAAAGCTGGTGGTAGCGCCGTTTTGGTGGGCCAATACCATTGAGCCTACCGCCACTTTATCCTGGGTCAATACCACCATCGATTACAGTACACAGGCATTTAAAGCCGCAGCTCAGTCAGATGTAATCATTTTTTGCGGTGGTATTTCACCAAACCTGGAAGGAGAAGAAATGCCCCTTGAAACGGATGGCTTTTCCCATGGCGACCGCACCCATATCAACTTGCCCGGCATACAGGAAGAGTTATTAAAGGAACTTCAAAAAACAGGCAAGCCGATTGTGTACATCAACTTCAGTGGAAGCGCCATCGCATTGAATTGGGAAGCCGCAAACCTGCCTGCCATCGTTCAGGCATTTTATCCGGGCGAAGCAAGTGGCACTGCTATTACTCGATTGTTGTTTGGCCAAATCAATCCTTCCGGAAGATTACCGGTAACCTTTTATAAATCGGTCAAGGACCTGCCGGATTTTAAAGACTATAAAATGGAGGGAAGGACCTATCGCTATTTTAGAGGAATGCCCTTGTATGAATTTGGATTTGGTTTAAGCTATACAACTTTTAAATACAACAATCTGAAACTACCTGAATCGATACCAACAGGCTCGGATGTTAAACTGGTAGTAGAAGTAACAAATACCGGTAAAATGGCAGGAGAAGAAGTGGTGCAGGTGTATACCAGCCATCCTGGTGAGTTGAAATATGCTCCAATCCGTACGCTCGTTTCATTTAAAAGGGTTTTTCTAAAAGCCGGTGAAACAAAAGCAGTAGAGATAACCATTAAAGCAGCACAGCTCGCTATCACGGATGATAGTTTCAACCAGGTAGTTAAAGCGGGTAAAATAATGATTTCCGCAGGCGGCAAACAACCAGATAAAGCTGGTATTGAATCCGGGGCTATTGTGGAAGCTGCGGTTACGCTTGCCGGAAAAGATTTTCAAACAGATAAATAAGCATTTCAATTTTCATTGGGACAGATTTTTGACAAAGCAACGCTTTTACCGATTTTTTAGAATAATAATATGCTCAATAAAAAACGAACCGGCGGTTGCATCATAGCGTTATCACTTTTATTTGCCCAATCAATCGCACAGGTCAACGGCAACATCATCAATTTTGATAACAACTGGCGTTTTCATTTAGGTGCAATGCAAGGTGCAGAAATGCCCCAGGCAGATGATATAAAATGGCGGCAGCTAAACCTTCCGCACGACTGGAGTATTGAGGATTTGCCCGGCAAAAATTCTCCCTTTCTTTCCACTGCTATTAGCCAGGTTAATGGAGGTTTTACGGTTGGGGGCACAGCCTGGTACCGTAAAACTTTTGATGTGCCTGTTACTGATAAAGGTAAAAAACTGCTTATCCAATTTGATGGTGTGTACATGAACGTTGATGTATATGTAAATGGTAAACCTGTGGGTAATCATCCCTACGGTTATACCAGCTTTTATTATGACATTACGCCACAAATAAAATTTGGTGAAAAAAATGTTATTGCAGTTGAAGTTAAAAATGAAGGGCAAAACTCCCGCTGGTATTCGGGTTCAGGTATTTATAGACATGTTTGGCTAAAAACAATATACCCGGTTCATATTACTCAATGGGGTACAGCTGTCAGCACTCCTTCGGTAAATAAATTGGCAGCATCAATCGCCGTTAAAACACAGGTAGAAAATGAAACTTCCGTTGCAGCAAATATCAGTTTAGTTACCCGCTTTTTAAATAGCGATGGAATAGAAGTTGGTAAAACAGAAACTACCTGCACATTAAATGCAGGAGAAAAAAAATGGGTAGATGCTGGTGCAGTAATAAAAAATCCGCAGTTATGGAGTTGTGATAACCCTGGATTGTATACAGCGATCACATCCATTTACCATGATGGAAAAACAGTGTATAGCGAAGTAAATACTTTTGGTATCCGTACCATTTCTTTTAGTATTGATAAAGGTTTTCAATTAAACGGCATAACACTTAAATTAAAAGGTGGCTGTGTTCACAGCGACAATGGGCCACTTGGTTCCAAAGCTTTTGACCGTGCAGAAGAACGAAAAGTAGAGATTCTGAAAGGCAGTGGTTTTAATGCTCTCCGATGTAGCCACAACCCACCAAGCCCTGCTTTTTTAAATGCCTGCGACAAGCTTGGGATGCTGGTAATTAATGAAGCTTTCGATATGTGGACAATAGCAAAAAACCCTTACGATTATCATTTATATTTTAAAGACTGGTGGCAAAGAGATATAGAAAGTATGGTATTAAGAGACCGTAACCATCCCTGTATTATCATGTGGAGTATTGGAAATGAAATACCTGAAAGAGGCACAACTGCAGGGGTAGAAACAGCAAAGCAATTGGTAGATTACATAAAAAGTATTGACACCACCCGTGCTATAACTGCAGCAGTAAACGGTCCGGGCACCGATAAAGACCCTTACTTTGAAACGCTTGATGTTGCGGGATACAACTATGCCATTGAAGGTAATCATGTACAGGAAAATACTTTTATGCAAGATCATAAGCGTAAGCCGGAAAGAATCATGTATTGTTCAGAGTCTTTTCCATTGGAAGCATTTGACAGCTGGATGGCGGTAGAAGATAACCCCTATGTGATAGGCGATTTTGTTTGGACTGCTACCGACTATATTGGAGAGGCCAGCATTGGTTGGTTAGGTTATTTTCAAAAGGCTAATTTTTACCCCTGGAACCTTGCATTTTGCGGCGATATTGATATCTGCGGATGGAAAAGGCCACAATCTTTTTACAGGGATGCTCTGTGGATGACCAATCAATTGTCGCTCTTTGTAAAACCACCTCAACCATCTTTTGCACTAAATCCCAACAAAGAAGCCTGGAGTAAATGGAATTGGCTGGATGCAGTGATAGACTGGAACTGGAAAGGGAGTGAAAATAAACTGCTGGAAGTAAGTGCATATTCTTCCTGCGAAGCAGCAGAACTTTTTTTAAACGGAAAATCGTTGGGTAAAAAACCGACCAACCGCTCTACCCAATTTAAAGCTATTTGGAATGTACCTTATAATGCAGGTGAATTAAAAGTGATTGGTTACAATGGTAATACAATAGTAAACACAGCTTCCATTTTTACAGCAGAAAACCCAACACAAATAAAATTAGGTGCCGATAGAAATAGTATAAATGCAGATGGCCAGGATCTTAGTTATCTAACCATTGAATTGGTCGATAATAAAGGAAATAGAAATCCGAAAGCTGACAACGAATTGAATTTTAGTATTACCGGGCCAGGGGTAATTGAAGCCGTTGGTAATGCCAACCCCATGAGCCTGGAAAGTTTCCAGTCACTAAAGCGAAAAGCCTGGCAGGGCAGGTGTATGGTTATAATAAGGTCAACAGGAGAACCGGGAAAGATCGTTTTAAATGCAGTTGGCAACGGTTTAAAAAAAGCGGCCATTGAATTCAGTGCTTCAAAAAAGTAAATATCAATCCAGCATCAAAAACTAAAATCGGATTAGGCGCACATATAATCACCAGTGCGATATACTTTAGCCACAAGAGATGGGAGTAAAATAATTAAATCTGTCGCTCAATATACGGAGGCAATATTTACCGCACCACATGCAATGGAAGTAAGTGTAATGATGGAAACAAAAAACCTACGTGGCAGATTAGGAGGAATGGTTAGTGTGGAGCCTTTAGGATGAAAGGTTTTAGCAGCTTAAACCGGGACCTGCCTCCGGTACCCCAACGGACTTTTATTGTGCAGCTTCTTAAAAAGCCGGTTAAAGTTCGACAGGTTTTTAAAGCCCGTTTCATAACAGAGATCCAGTGTAGGATGGTCCGTTTCTTTCAGTAGTTTGCAGGCTTCATTTAACCGCATCTCAATTATAAAACCGAGGAAAGACTTTTGTGTTCTGGATTTGAAATACCGGCAAAATGCAGATTCGGAAAGATTCATCAAAGCTGCGGCATCTCGAATGGTAATGTCTTCTTTGTAACTGGCTACTGCGTATTCCAGCACCTTGTGCATTTTCAAGCTATCACTCAAATTAATATCACTGATGGTATTTACAGAAAGTGGTTGCAGTTCATTAAATGCCGCCAGTATCCCAAATATTTCAAGGAGGTGTTTTAATTTTGTTGTTGTACCGGCCTCCAACATTTCGAGCAATATTGCTTTTTTTTGTTGGTTTCACCCGCTATCATAAGGCCATTTAAAGAGAGCAAAAGTATGTGTCGCATCCCGGTCATTTCGGGACAATAAAAAAAATGCCTGCCTAAAAAATCTTCCAGAAACTGTATTACAACCGAGCTTGATTTGATGGTTGCCCCCTGTTGATAAAAGGATTGATCGGCTATGAAAAGATGTGGCACATTCTTCCCAATAAAAGCCATTTCTCCCGGTTGGTATTCCATAAAACTATTGCCGATAAACCTTTTACCAAAGCCTGCTTCACAATATACCTGTTCATGTTTTTCGTGAAAATGCAAGGGTGTTTCAAAGTAGGGTGAGGTATAGCGGTTCACCATAAATGAACTGCCTTATGCAGGGGGCAATTTTTTGCATAGACTATTTTTATTTATTTGCATACTCGTCAAATTAGTATCATTGAATGTTGAATTGATGTGGCTTGGTAAAAGATAATAGGCTATTTTGCACTATAATTTTTAGTTTATTTATCCAAACGATTTTATCCTGACTTACTAATGTTACTCCAACAAAAAACTTTAAAAATCATTGGTGGCCATACCGGCCCCGGTTACCTGCTCATTAACTTTATAGAGGAGATCAACAACAGGAATCTGCATCATTTCCCTGGTAAACTTTTTTTAGAAAATCCTGCCGGGATATATAGTTTTGACCTTGATATTTTATCACCACAAAAAAAGCACATCAATGCAACCCATTCCAATTAAAACCACCGTTGTAGGCTCATGGCCATTTCCCGGCTGGCTCGGATTTGTAGTAGATAACCTGGAAAAATTAGGCCCGGCGGACATCAATGAAATGATTGAAGACGCAGTGGTAAATGCTATTCATGACCAGGTGTCAGCAGGCCTGGATGTGATATCAGACGGTGAACAAACAAGGCTTGATTTCAACCTGTCTTTTTACGGATTTCTAAAAGGCATTGTGCCCAATCACCAGGAAACAAGAAAGTTTGGTCCACCCGCCCATGACCAGCGTGGTAAGCATTCCATTGTTGAAGCCATCACGGCACCAAAGGGTTTGGGCGTTGTGGAAGAGTACAAAAGATTAAAACGGCTTGCTCCAAACGGGCAACTATTGAAGGTGTCAATACCGGGCCCTTACACACTTTCCGGGCGGCTATTGCCAGGTGAAATATACAAAGACCGCTGGGACATAACGGAAGCCCTGTTGCCTCTTATTACTAAGGAACTGGAAGACCTGGTTGCAGCAGGCGTGCCGGAAATTTGTATTGATGAACCCTCCATGTCTTGCTATGCATACAGGGAGGATACGAAGCGATTTGTAGATATTTTTAACAGGACAGTAAAAAATATTGTCGGCAAAACAAGGATCGGCACACATCTTTGTTTTGGAAATTACAAAGGGAGGTCTGTTGGTAAAAAAACGATTGCACCTATGCTGCCCGATTTTTTGGATCTGAATGTAGATGAATTACACTCCGAGATGACCATTCTGAATTTTGCTGAAATTCACTTGCTGGAGCGCTTTGCCGAGAAAATGGATGTAGCCGTAGGTGTGATTGATGTGAAGAGTTATTATATAGAAACGGTGGAAGATATCCGGGAAAGAATTTCCAAATGCCTGCAATATATCCCGACCGAAAAGCTGGCAGTGGCTTCGGATTGTGGTATGTCGCAAACGGCTCGATGGGCCACTAAGCAAAAGATTGCCAACATGTGCGAGGCAGCCAAATCAATGCGATAAATCAATGAAGCTAATCCAGCCGATACAAAAAGATGCACAACTGCTGAATGACATCCGATCATTCAACAGCGATACCGAATTTAAAATATGGTGGTTGGGGCAGAGCGGTTTTCTTTTAAAATGGAACAAAAAATGTTTGTTGTTCGATCCCTATCTTTCTGATTCGCTCAGCATTAAATACCTGCATACAGATAAGCCACATACGAGGATGAGTGAGTTGGTAATCAATCCATCAACGCTGGATTGTATCGACGTCGTTACATCCAGTCACAACCATACCGATCACCTTGACGCTGACACCCTGGTTCCGATATTAAAAAATAACCAGGGAGTAAAGTTCATCATTCCCGAAGCCAACCGGGCTTTTGTTGTGCAACGGGTGCAATGTGATAAAGGATTTCCGGTGGGATTAAATGAGGGCACCAGCATTGAAGTGGCGGGCTTTCTAATTACAGGAGTGCCGTCAGCCCACAATACCGTAGAGCGAAATGAGCGGGGCGAATGTAAATTCATGGGGTATATTGTGCAATTCGGGAATTACTCGGTTTACCATTCAGGCGATACCATTTTGTTTGATGGACTGACTGAAATTTTAAGTCCTTTCGAGGTAGATATTGCGTTACTACCCATCAATGGCAACAAGCCGGAAAGAAGGGTAGCAGGTAATTTGGATCCAAGGGAAGCAGCCACCTTAGGCAGGGCTATCGGAGCGAAACTGGTGATTCCGCATCACTATGATCTTTTTGAATTCAATACAGAAGATCCTGCCCAATTCGAAGCAGCATGCAGGGAACAAGGCGTTTCATATAAAGTATTAAAATTAGGGGCGGGGCTCGTTTACCGGAAAGAGTCAACTGTTTTTTAGCAAGCAGCGTTGAAAATGAAAAGAGAAAAATTTAATGAATAAATGTGATTACTGTGCGACAGTCGGGGAGAAGATTGACCTCCATGATCGTTTATCATTTTTTAATTATCCGGTGCACACAACGAGGAACAAAACCGGATGTCTCTAAAATGAAATGGCTGCAGCATCCATTGGTTTGGCGCTTTCATTAAAGCAAATTACCAATGCTACCTCAATGAACCTTGATAGATGCCATTGTACAACGAATGACGGGGTGCATCAAAAATTGTCGCTTTCGATTTCGATCGGTGGGGACACCGACCGGGGCCGGGCCGTGTTTGGTGTCCCCACCAACCACTAATAGCTGCAACAATTTGAAATGCACCCGAGTGACAGCTTCATAAAAAATTTGATCAATATTTTATATCTTGTTCACCATATCAATATTTTTAACTCACAACGATTGAATTATGAAAATTGCCATGTTAGGCTCCGGCTTTATCGCCCGCTTTTATGCTGAATCACTTCATGCACAAAGAAGAAAGGATGTTGTTTATTCTGTGTACTCCCGAAACATCGACCATGCAAAACGGTTTGCAGAAGATTTTCAATTAACTCATTTTACAGATGACATGGAAGCGGCCATTAACCACCCCGAAGTGGATGTGGTGCTGATCTCTTTACCAAATCATTTGCATGAACCTGCAGTAGCCGCCTGTGCAAAATACAAAAAACATGTATTGTGCACCAAGCCCCTTGGACGCACAGCCGCTGAAGCAAAGCGAATGTTGCAACTGGTGGAAGCCGCCGGCATATTTGGGGGCTACATGGAAGATCTTTGTTACACACCTAAGTTTTTAAAATCAGTCAAAAGTATTCAGCAGGGGAGTATAGGAAGGGTGCTGTGGACTAAGTCGAGGGAAACACACCCCGGGCCGCACAGCGACTGGTTTTGGGATAAAGAAAAATCAGGCGGTGGCGCCATCATCGACCTGGCTTGTCATTGCGTCGAGATTAGCCGGAACTTTATTGGTAAATCGGTAAGGCCGGTTGAAGTGATGTGCTGGTCCGCCACCCAGGTGCATCCAATCGAAGCGGAGGACCATGCCATTGGTTTGGTGAAATATGCCAATGGCGCCATCGGTCAGTTTGAAGTAAGCTGGACATTCAGGGGTGGTATGGATTTACGGGATGAAGTGATGGGTACGGAAGGCACCATCTGGATCAATAACTTTTTACGCACCGGTTTTGAAATGTTCAGCACCGGTAAAGGCACCGGCTATGTAGCCGAGAAGGCAGAGATAAACAGCGGGTGGCTTTTCCCGGTGGGAGACGAGAGCCATGAACTGGGCTATCCCAATATGTTCACCGATATGTTTGAAGCCATTGAAACAAACCGTCCGCCATTGGAATCATTTTATGATGGCTATGTAGTGAATGCCATACTGGATGCAGCATTGTTATCTGCAAAATCAAAACAATGGGAACCCATACAACTCGACATCTGGCGTGGAGAAACAACCGTAGCTGAGGAAAATTCATTCACTGATTATGACGAGGAATATTACCTCATCAAAGAAGAGGTATTGCCCAATGGAGATCAAAAACTGATATTGAAAAACAAGCTAACCGGTGAAGTAATTCAAAAAAATAAATAAGGTTTTACATGGGACAAATCAACGATTCAACAGGGGCGCCAAATATCGCTACGAAAGGCAAAGCAGCCAACCCTATGATGCAATTGTAATTGGTTTCGGCATCAGCGGTGGTTAAGCTGCCAAAGCCTTTTGTGAAAAAGCATTAGAGACATTGTTATTGGAAAGAGGCCCGCCTTTGATGTTGCTGAATTTAAAAAACAAAATCAATAAAATCGCTGTATGAAACCAATACTTCGTGTACAACTGTCCGCCATGATGTTGCTCCAGTTTTTTATTTGGGGCAGTTGGTATGTAACCATGGGAACCTACCTCGCCAATACCTTAAAGGCTGATGGATTGCAAATAGGTACTGCTTATGGTATGATGGCAATCGCCACAATTTTTTCACCTTTATTAATTGGAGTAATTGCCGACCGGTTTTTTGCACCCCGCAACCTGATGGCACTGCTGCACCTGGCAGGTGGTATCATACTCTTACTGATAACAAACATCGCAGATCCGGGCACTTTCAGCTGGATCATTTTATTGTATTCCCTGATGTATGCACCTACCATGGCCTTATCAAACAGCATTGCCTTCGACCATCTGAAAGGCACCGGACAATCCTTTTCCGCCATCCGTGTTTTTGGCACCATTGGCTGGATCATTGCCGGCATTAGCATCGATAAGGTTTTTGCAATTCCGGCCTCGGCCATGGGGTTTACTTTCACCATGGCCGGAGTGGCGTCCATTGTTCTGGCCCTGTTAAGTTTGACGCTTCCGAAAAAACAAGATCAAGCCACCAATGCTGTTGCTGGTACCTCCTTTATTGGCAAAGACATTTGGGTTTTATTTAAGAACCGCTCCTTTACTATTTTTTTTATAGCGTCTATTTTGATCTGCATTCCACTGGCTTTTTATTATAGCCTGGCCAACCAGTTCTTCAATGAAAAAGGTTTGGCGGATGCTACCAGCAAGATGACGATGGGACAATTTTCCGAGGCGATTTTTATTGTGATGATCCCGTTTTTCATGAAGCGCTGGGGTATTAAATGGATGATCATTATTGGTCTGTTGGCCTGGGTAGCACGCTTCTTATTTTTCCGGTATGGAGATGCTGGTGACAACAGCTGGATGCTGATCGCCGGTATCTTATTGCATGGAGTTTGCTACGATTTCTTTTTCGTAACCGGCCAGATATATACCGACAGTGTAGCCGATGATAGCAACCGCAATGCCGCCCAGGGTGTAATTACGATGGCTACGTATGGCGTGGGCATGTGGATCGGTAGTTTATTGGCAGGCTACCTGGCAAAGCGTGCCACCATCGACGCTACGAGCCATCATTGGGAAACAGTATGGATGGTGCCCATCGCTATTACGCTGGCGGTGCTGGTATTCTTTATTGTTTTTTTTAAGGAAAAGCGACCATAAGATTAAGACCTGCTGATCAATTTTTTTTACCCCGGTATGTTCTATTTCAATAATTACACAACCAGTTTATAGCAGGATCAAAATTGCAGAGGCAATTTACTCTTGGCATTAGGAAGCCAGGCAATTAATGAATGGAAATTGATGCTGCGATGAGCAAAATGGTTGGTTTCAGGGGTCAAAAAAGAAGTTATATTAATGAACGAAAGGCGAAAGTTGGCAATTTAAAACCTTTATAAAAAATCGAAATCGGAGGAACCGGTGGTGCAACTATTGAATTATTCCTCTTTATTCGTTCAAATTTTCGAAAGTCTTTTTAAAAGGTACTTCATGATTACTGGTCATTTTTTAGATGATTTAAAGTTTTAGGTTACGCAACTGGAAATAGATAAGCTGCCTATCGATCGTTGATATATATTTGCTGTCAGGAAATTCTCCGATTTTAACTGCTTATATAATTGAACGATACCAATCAATATGATGAAGTGCAGCTATTGCTGAAATTAAGCCAGGGCGACCAGGTGGCATTTAAAACCTTATTTGAAAAATACCGGAACCAACTTTTTTCTTACCTGTACAAAATCACGAAATCAACGGAAACTTCCGAAGAAATTGTGTTGGATGTTTTCTTAAAAATATGGCATGGCAGGGAGTCCGTTTCGGAAATTGAAAATTTCGATGCATTCCTTTATCGTGTTGCACATAATAAGGCAATTGATTTTTTAAGGTCAATTAAAAAGAATCCCGCCGCACAGCAGGAGGTGTGGAATCTAATGCAGGAGCCCAGGTCTGCTGACGATGCTGATTGTAAACTGCTGTTAAAAAGTACCGAAGCAATCATTGACGAAGCCATTCGCAAACTATCCCCTCAACGGCAAAAGGTTTTTTATTTACACCATCACCATGGCTTTACCAATGAAGAAATAGCGCAAAGATTAAACCTGTCAAAAAATACAGTGCGTAATCACCTTTTCGCCTCACTTGAGTTTATACGGAAATTCATTTCTGTCAGCCTGCAATTATTTTTATTTATCTTCTTGCTAAAAAAATAACAAATATTTGGGCGCAGATTGGTACAGGCGTTTTTTTATTACGTCTTATCTGTAGAATTGCTTATTAAAATTGCTTTATGGTAGTTGATACTTCCCGCTTAAATGCGCTTTTTCAATTGTATTTAAAAAGTACAATCTCCAAATCTGAATTTCAGGAGTTATGTATGTTATTGAATTCCGAAACTATTAGTGCCGAACTTTCCGCCGGGCTTAAAGAATTATGGTTCCAATCAGCAGGCAACACCCTCAGGCTTACCGACGACAGATGGGATGACAGGTTTCAGTTCCTGCTCCGGCAACTTAATGAACCGGAAACTGCTGTAGCACCGGTAAAAAAACTCAGCACCTGGCACCAGTTTAGCTGGGTAGCAGCATCGATATTACTACTGCTGTTTTCTTCATCTTTGTACTACCTGTCGGCTCCCCCAAAATTTCATAAAACAAGCAGTTCATTTCCAGTAAAAACTGGTTCCTCCTCGGTTGTAATACCAGGTGGTAATCATGCAGTATTGATATTGTCCGATGGTACTTCCATTGTGTTGGATAGCTCATCCAATGGTACAATTGCAAGCCAGGGAAGTACTAAAATTATCAAATTAAATTCCGGACAGTTGGCTTATAACTCCCCTGGTCAGCCGCAGGCAGAGGTATTATACAATACCTTATCCACACCCCGTGGTGGCAAATACCAGGTTACTTTAGCCGATGGTACGGTGGTGTGGCTAAATTCTGAGTCCTCCCTTCGTTATCCCACCGTTTTTAAGGGGACAGACCGAAAAGTGGAGATATCGGGGGAAGCATATTTTGAAGTAGCTAAAAATCCTGGTCATCCATTTAAGGTGCATATCAATGTGGCAACAGGTGAGGGTGGCGAAGTAGAAGTACTGGGAACTCATTTTAATGTGAATGCATTTGATAATGAAGCAACGATACGCACCACGTTATTTGAAGGTAGTATAAGAATGAACCGGGCAAATGGAGTCACTCCAATAAAGCCTGGTCAACAGTTACAGGCTGCTAAAGACGGAAAAGTAGCGATAGTAAATAATGCGGATCTGGAATCAGTTATTGCATGGAAAGAAGACAGGTTTCAGTTTGAGGATGCAGACTTAAAATACGTGATGCGCCAGATTGCAAGGTGGTATGATATAGAAGTAGCATATAAAGGAAATATAACAACGCATTTTGATGGTAGTATCCCCAAAAATGTAAATGTTGTAAAAGTGTTGAACATGCTTGAACTGACAGGTGAAGTAGAATTTACTATAGAAGGAAGGAAAGTGGTTGTACTACCACAGTAATATTTATATCCAATTTCTCGTAAAATAAAATAATTAATTCAAAAAAAACCGGAAGCGCTTGTAACACTTCCGGCCAAATTTTAGATTAATCATCTAACACAATCTTAGCGGACTGTTTATTATTTAACCAAAATCAAATTAAAGTTATGGATTCTAAGCTTGCCAAATTTCGCTTTAGGCGAAATTTTATCAAAATGCTTGTAATTATGAAACTTACAGCAATCTTCCTGTTTCTTTTCACTATTCAGCTCGCTGCAGAAGACGGGTATTCTCAGAATGTATCTCTGGAAGTGAAAAACTCTTCTTTAAAAAAAGTTTTTAAAGAGATTAAAAAACAAACCGGGTATTATTTTTTATATTCCGTTGAATTGTTGATGAAAGAAGGGAAGATCACCCTTGCAGTAAAAGACGCCACGCTTGAAGATGCAATCAACAAATGTTTAGAGAATTCTTCTTTAACTTTTTCTATTGTAGAAAAAACCGTGATAATAAAAAAGAAAATAAAAGTAGCCGGGTTACCTGTTAATATTTCTGAACCACTTCCGCCTTTTGTTGTAAAAGGTAAAGTGGCAGATGAGGAAGGCAATCCGCTTCAAAATGTTTCCGTTATAATAAAAACAACCAAACAAGGGATATCTACAGCAATAGATGGAACCTTCTCTATAGAGGTGCCGGAAAATGGCGGAACGCTTATTTTTTCTTATGTAGGTTTCGAAAATACCGAAATGAAAGTTTCAGAAGAAACGGTGTTGAATATTAAACTGAAACGAAAGGATTATAAAGGAGAAGAAATAGTAGTAGTTGGTTATGGGGGAGTGAGGAAAAGTGATTTAACCGGTTCTGTGTCGTCTGTGAAAAGCAAGGATTTGACTGCTTATCCGGCGTCTAATGCAGTGCAGGCTTTGCAAGGTCGAGCCGCAGGTGTATTAATTCAGTCCAACAATGGTAATCCTGGAGGAAGTTTCAAAATAAGAATTAGGGGTGGTAATTCCATTAATGCAAGTAGCGACCCTATTTTTGTTGTAGATGGATTTGTAGGCGCTAATTTACCTCCTCCTGAGGATATAGAGTCAATGGAAATTTTGAAAGATGCATCCGCTACTTCTATTTATGGTTCAAGAGGCGCTAACGGTGTAATATTAGTTACTACCAAAAAAGGTAAAGCAGGTAAACCCAAATTTGAGGTTAATACCTCTTACTCTACTCAAAAGGAAATCAACCGGCTTCCCTTATTAAATGGGGCTCAATTTACTGACTATATAAAGGAAATTAACCCTGCATATTCGGCAGGTAACGCTAATACAGATTGGCAAAACCTCATTTTCACTCAAGGAAATATTAAAAATACTCAGCTATCTTTTTCGGGTGGTACGGATGCTATACATTACTATGTGTCAAGTTCTTTATACGATCAACAAGGTATAATTTCGAACTCGGCATTTAAAAGATTTAACGTTACAAGTAATATTGATTTTGCTATCACAAAAGGGATAAAAGTTGGGATGAATATACTTGTTGGTACATCAAAAAATAATGGTGTAAGAACACAAGAAGAAACTGGTGGTGGTAATAGTACTGGTGTAGTAGCTGGTGCTTTTAAATTTGGACCTGATCAACCGGTACTAAGGCCAGATGGCACATACTCTTTAGCTGTTGTAGGAGACCCTCATGATAACCCTATTGGTGTACTTAATGAATTACAGAACGAAGTAAATAGCAACAATTTTCAATATAATTTTTATGCAGATATTAATCTAGTTAAAAATTTAAAATTCAAAACCTCTTTTGGTGAATTTACAAATAATCAACGCTCTGGCGATTTTATACCCACAACCTTAAATGCAGGAAGAAATGTAGGAGGTCAGGGAACTTTAAGTCAGCAATTAAGAAAGAGTTATATAAATGAAAATTACCTGACTTACACAAGTACCTTTTCTAAAAATCATAAGATTACCGCAATGGGGGGATTTTCGTATCAAAAATTTGTATCAGAAGATTTTTTTGTAAGAAGTCAGTCTTTTTTATCTAATTCGGTTTCGTTTTGGAATTTAGGAGGAGGTGCCATTTCATTGCCAGGCAGTTCTGCTTTTTCAGAATCCCAGTTAGCATCGGCCTACGCTAGAATAAATTATAATTTAAAAGATAAATATTTACTACAATTAAATGCTAGATATGATGGATCGTCAAATTTTAGTAAAAACAATAAATGGGCGTTTTTCCCTACAGCAGCATTAGCTTGGAACATGCATAAAGAAAAATTTATGCAGAAGATTAAAGCTATCAGTAACTTCAAATGGAGGTTAAGTTATGGGTTAACTGGTAATCAAGCTATAAACCCTTTTCAGACACTCGCCCGTTTCTCACCTGTTTATACATTTGTAAATGGCACATCCGTAAATGCAGTAAGGCCAACAACAATTGCTAACGACGAATTAAAATGGGAAACTACAACACAACAAAACGCAGGGGTTGAAATTGGACTTTTTAAAAATAGAATAACTATTACAGCCGATTATTATAGATCAGTTACGTCCGATTTATTATTCAATGCTCCTTTACCACAATATTCTGGTTATACAACCCAAATTAAAAACATTGGTAAAATTGAAAATAAGGGTTTTGAATTTGCAATCAACTCAAAGAATTTAACAGGCGATTTTGGATGGAATACCGACTTCAATATTTCATTTAACAGGAATAAAGTACTTGAACTACCTGGTGGTGCAGATATTATATATGCCTTAGCCCCTGGTCATATGGTAGGTATTGGAGGTTCTGCCCAGATATTAAGAGTGGGACAGCCTGTGGGTAGTTTCTTTGGCTGGATATATGATGGCGTTTATCAAGCGGGTGGCCCTTTTATACCTGGTGGTGGATTTGAGCAGGCAGCCGGCGGTGAAAGCTTCAGGGATATAAGTGGAAAAAAAGATCCTAGCGGAGCCCAGCTTTTTCAACCAGACGGTATTTTGAATAATGATGATAGAACGATTATTGGTGATCCTAATCCCGATTTTATCTGGGGTTTTAATAATGAATTTACCTATCGAAATTTCGATTTAAATTGTTTTATTCAAGGTTCACAAGGAAATGATGTGCTCAGTTACACGCTATTAGAGTTGGAAACTTTATCAGGAATTAATAATACAACTACCGAAGGTTTAAATAGATGGACAACTACAAATACAAATACAAATATTCCAAGAGCTTTTGCCGGTAGGCCGCAAAGAGTTTCTAGTCGTTTTATTTTTAACGGAAGTTATGTTCGGTTTAAAAATCTTGCATTAGGTTATACCTTGCCCACTGAAATGCTGACAAGAATAAAGTTACAAAAAGTGCGGCTTTATGTTAGTGCCCAAAATATTTTTACTATTACACAATATAGAGGTTATGACCCTGAGGTTAATTACAGAAACTCTAATTTGAATGCTGGGGCAGACTATGCAAGCTATCCCAATGCAAGATCATTTACTGCTGGAATAAACATCATCTTTTAACTTTCTAAACTTAAAAAAATGAAAAAGATATTTTTATATATTTTAACACTTGTTACCCTTTTTTATGTTTCTGGGTGCAAAAAAACATTAGAAGAAAATCCTATAGGTTTGCTTGCTCCACAAAGCTTTTTTAAAGAAAAAAAAGATGTTGAGGCTGCTGTATTTGGTGCTTATGGAATATTAGCGTCCGAACCTTTGTATGGTCGACAATTTGTAAATGCATTAATGTTGCGAAGCGATATGTGTGATATAGGTAACAGGGGTACAGTTGCAGCAAGAATTCAGGTAAACGACTTTAATATGGATGCCAACAATGCTATGGTAGCTGCATTCTGGCCTGCTTGGTACCAAGTAATTTCCGCTGTAAATTCAGCCGAAGCTGGTGCTAAATCGCTTGGGTTGGCAGAAAACGACATAAACCCTCTGATTGCAGAAGCGAGGTTTGTTAGAGCCTTAAGTTATTATCATTTAGTAAGATGTTTTGGAGATGTTCCATTCATAGATTTTTTTGTATCTGACCCTGAGTTAGTTAAATCAATTGGAAAAACCAAAGAAGCAGATATTTATAAAAGTATTTTAAAGGATCTAGAATTTGCTAAACAATGGTTACCAGTTACTTATGTATCAGATGTTAGATCAAGACCTACAAAAGCAACTGCCGCTGCGTATTTAGCATCTGTATATTTGACAACTGCTGATTTTGCAAAAGCATATACTGAAGCTAAATGGGTAATTGATAATAAAGCTACTTACAATTATGAGTTAGAAGCAAATTACCAAGATTTATACAGAGCAGAATTAGCAGATAATATTAGAGAGACTATTTTTACAGTTGATTTTAAAGGGTTATTATTTGTAGGTTCGCAAAATGATGATTTGGTGGCACCAATGACTGGTATCCGTAATGTACCGCAGAATGGTTTTGGAGTAGTAGTGCCATCGTTAGCTGTTTTTACAACTTGGGATGCTAGAGATTACCGACGAAGAGTAAGTTTTAACGATAGTACATTAAATGCTGCTGGTGTTATGATTAATTTTACCGCTTTCCCAAATGAAAAAAGACCTCATATAGCTAAATGGAGAAGGTTTCCAGGAAATGCTAATAATGATGGAAGATTCACAGACCATAATTATCCTGATATGCGATATGCCGAAATATTACTGATAGCCGCAGAAGCATTAACGGAAACAACAGGTCCCACTCTAGAAGCTATAGGCTATATCAATCTTATTAGGACCCGGGCAAGAAACTGGCCAGGCAACATTACTGGGATACCTGCAAATAGTGCGTTGGGTATCTTAACAAAGCAACAGTTGATTGATTTGATTTTAGAGGAAAGAAGATTAGAACTTTCTTTTGAATTTAAACGCTGGTATGATATAAAGCGAAGACAATTAGGGGACGTTGTATTTAAAGGACCTAACTCCCTTGAGCCCCAGCCAAACTTTACATCATCAAGAGACTATTTATTTCCTATACCACTAACTGAATTACAAAATAATCCCAATTTGAAGCCACAAAATGCAGGGTATTAAAATCATTTTTTCTGGAGATTTATAATGGAATAAGTTGCCCATTCACGAAAACTTAAATTTACGTATGGGATATTTTGTTAAGAGAAAAATCTGGCTGTTTATTGCTCTTGTAAAATGAAAGGAACAGACTTATCCTATTTGCTTTGCACAAAAATAATGCGGGAAAATGGGGGCATAAATTATCAAACTTTCGGGATTGTACAGGCTAATGTTTATTGTTGGTCTTAATAACTTTGTAGAACGTCCGAAAGTACTGCATCTAAATATGGATGCTGAAATGTTGGTAGCGGAAGAAAAAGTATCAATAAAAGATTACAGTCTTATGGATGAAGGAGCAGGTATAAGTAGACCATATATTAAGGGAAACGCTTTTCCAGGCAAGTTCCTTTTTGTAACATAGTGCAAGGAAATAATGTTGCGCCGGACCCCGGTTACACATTAGTCTACTGAAGCCAAAACCTTATTTTTCATCATTATGTACTTCTCCCGCAGCATTAGCCAAAGCGGGGTATGATTTTATCAATAGCAATACACATAAAAAATATACGACACAAATTGAACATGTAGCATAAAGGATTAAATAGGCAAATGTCGGTAAACATGGCCAACTCCAAACCTTGGATGACTTTTATATGGACCATTTTACTAAATAGAACTGGGAATGTTTTAAAACGCTGGCTATACGCATTTACCTTGGTAATAAAACTATAATTACCGTTTATGCTGTTGATAAATTGAGGCAGGAGAGCAGGTCAGTGTATGAATCAAAAATACCGGTTAAAAAACTAAAGCTTAGGACCTTTCACTAAATGAATTTAAGTTATTTGGCCGGTATTAATTTTACTCTGTCTACAGGAAATTATACATTAGAAGATATGGAAATCGTAAACCGGTAACCCAACTATGTTTGTTTTGTTTAGTTGTTTGTTACCTGCAATCCTGGATTAAGGTTATTTACACTTGCGAAGTATTTCAACAATTAAAATAATTCGTGTTAGAAAATGCGCAATATGCCATCTAAAATAAATGCATTGACCGGTCGCTAAATAAAAAGTAAATATTTTGGATTTTTGAAGCCTGCCTTGCCTTATTTTTATAGCGATTCGTGTAACAACAGATAAGGTCTGCTGCCATTCTTTTCAAGTTCAATATAAGATAGGATTTTAAAATACATTCTCTCATCTTCCCCTGTTTTACAAACTTTAATATTTCAATATTAGCACACTCTTCTGGTAAGGCTTTTTGAAATCCGCAACTGCCCGATTAATTACTGCCATTGTATTTCAAACCAATGTAGAAGCCACCATCATTGGAACAAAGTGCAGGATCAATATTAAAAATCCCTGGTTTAAAGGCACTGATTTTACCGTTCAATTAAATGAAGGTACCATCGAAGGTTTTCACCAGCCCCATTTAGCAATGGATTTGAACATGAAATAAAAGAAGCAATGCATTGCCTCGACAATGGCTTATTGCAAAGTGAAAAAGTACCCCATACATTGAGTTTATCCATGAGTAAAATAACTGAAGCTGTATTGAAAGAGGCTGGGGTACTGTATGTGTAAATTTTTCATCCCAAAGATTGTCAACTATCAATCATGAAGCAATATCCAGCCATCAGGCAGCTTCAATAATTCAGTTTATTAATAACCTGCTTCTTACCAGGCTGCTTGCAATGGCCCGGCAATCATTAGACGATAATTTTTTCAGATCGTATTGCATACAAAAAAAATTGATGGTGCTATTCAAATAACTGATTTTGTTGCACCACATTGCAATAATAGTACAATGGAGCCGATAGCAGTTATGTGTTCCAGGGTGCCGTTGCTTAACTCATCATCTGTACAAAAAATGCACATCGATATTAAATAAAATGCAACCGCTGGTTGAATAAAAAGGCAAACGAAACCATAAAGTATTTTAGGAATGAGGGCATCCCAATCAACTGTATTTGCTTCAATAATTGATAAAGACAATTACATAGAAAAGAAATCTAAAGAATTTTCAACGAACATTCAGACTAACTTACAATAAAAATAAACATTGCTCATCTTATCTATTTAATACGCTATATTATCGGTAAATAGGGCGGCGTAGTAAACAGGAGCTAAAAAATACAAATATGAAAGTAATTACATTGCTTGGCCTTGGGTTAGCCACTATCTTTGCAACCTCTTCCTGTAACAATCAAACCGGAAAGGAAAAAATGAAATCAAAAAAGGGAATCACGAAAGCTGCTTTTGGAAATGCGGATGGTAAAGAGGTTTCTTTGTACACATTGACCAATGGCAACGGTACACAGGTTAAAATTTCAACCTATGGCGGAGCCGTTACCTCCTGGATTGCACTCGATAAAAATAACCAAAAGGCGAATATTGTACTGGGCTTCGATAGCCTTGCAGGCTACCTTGCAAAGCCACCCTATTTTGGTGCATTGATTGGTCGCTATGGCAACCGGATTGCAAAAGGTACTTTTAAAATTGACACTGCTACCTACACTTTGGCAACCAACAACGGCACCAATGCATTGCATGGCGGCAACAAAGGATTTGATAAAGTAGTCTGGGATGCCACCACCGAAAATGATTCTTTACCGGCTTTGATATTGAGTTATCTAAGCAAAGATGGCGAAGAAGGTTATCCAGGCAATTTGCAGGTGAATGTGGAATACACGTTGACCGATGATGATGAATTAAAAATTGAATACAAGGCCACCACCGATAAAGCAACGGTAGTAAATCTAACCAATCACAGTTACTTTAATTTAACCGGGGACGTTAGCAACACCATTCTTGATCACGAATTAACGGTAGATGCTGACCATTACACGCCGGTTGACAGCGGCCTGATCCCTACAGGTGTAATTGCCACGGTAAAAGATGGCCCTTTCGACTTTACCAAAGCAACTAAAATTGGTTTGCGCATTGATTCGGTTGCGGGTGGTTACGATCATAATTTTGTGTTGAATAAAAAAGACACCAATCTAACAAAAGTAGCCACCGTAGCAGATGCAAAAAGCGGCCGAACACTGGAGGTATTTACCATGGAGCCTGGTATGCAGTTTTACACTGGTAATTTTCTGGATGGTACGTTCAAAACAAGCGATGGCAAGGCAATTAATAAGCACACGGCCTTCTGTCTGGAAACACAGCATTTTCCTGATTCGCCCAACCAGCCTAAATTCCCAGGCACCCTATTAGTACCCGGACAGCAATACCATACTATTACAGTGTATAAGCTTTCGGTGAGTAAGTAGAGCGACTGGTATTACGGAGGCGATCGGGATGAATTGTAAAACAATGCGATTTCTAAACATGGAACATCGCTGAATAATGAAAGGTCTTTGTATAATGTTTTGGGTTGTAGATAATTGATGCAACATAGGTTTCATTCTCTTTTGTGCTTTGATAGAAAGAAACCCTTAATGTTGATCAAAATGAAATACAAAAACAAGGCTGCCTTTACACACCAGCCAGTGAGCGATTAACATTTGAAGAATTTTCAATAAATAATGGTGTATGGATTTAACAGATTCAGTTTTACCTTTGCACCAGAAACAGATTTAATTTATAAATACTAAACAATCAACAAAAACAAACGAGTATGAAATTTTTTATTGACACAGCAAATCTTGCTGATATACGGGAAGCAAATGAACTGGGTATCCTGGATGGTGTAACCACCAATCCTTCCCTGATGGCAAAAGAAAACATAAAAGGTGAAACCGCCATCGCCAACCATTACAAAACCATTTGCGAAATTGTAGATGGCGACATCAGTGCAGAAGTGCTGGGAACCGAGTTTTCAGTAATTGTAGAAGAAGGAAAAAAGCTTGCTGCCATCCATCCAAACATCGTTGTAAAAGTACCAATGATCAAAGACGGTATCAAAGCCATCAAATGGTTTACCGACAATGGAATCAAAACCAACTGTACGCTGATATTCAGTGCAGGGCAGGCGATACTGGCTGCAAAGGCGGGCGCTACCTACGTTTCACCATTCATAGGTCGCATCGATGATAGCGGTTGGGACGGTGTACAACTGATTGCACAGATTAGTAATATCTACAACATACAAGGTTTTGAAACAGAAATTTTAGCAGCTTCTATCCGCAACGGCAACCACATCATCGCCTGCGCAGAAGCTGGAGCGGATGTTTGTACCTGTCCCTTGTCATCCATTCTTGCGTTGTTAAAACACCCTTTAACCGACATCGGTTTAAAGCAGTTTTTAGCAGATGCAGAAAAGATGAAACTGGCTTAATTGATTTTAATCCGTTAGCAAGAAATGGAATAAAAAGAATAATAAAAATGTCGGATGGTTTAAAAACTAACCGGCATTTTTATTTTGTATTTGATAGGAACAGGCCATTTTAGGAACAGGCCTCGGCCTGATCCTAAAAGCTGCACCCAAATAAGAATACCCGGTAACAACAAATTAAATGGACAAAGCAATTTTAAAAAAACATAGTCTGTCTACAGAAAGTCAGGTATATTTATTGTCACTAATCATTTAAACCTTACTCATCAGCTTATGAAACATTTGATATTATGCTCAGTAATTTTTTTAATGGCGGTTTGTTCAAACGGACAGACAACATTCAAACGGAACGCCATTTATTTAGAAGCCGGTGGGAACGGACTTTTTTCATCAGTTAATTATGAGCGGCAATTTACAAAAGAGCCGGGTCTTGGATTTAGATTTGGTATTGGGTTTTATACCGAGAATGCTTTTTATCTGACCATACCGGTTGGCATCAACTATCTTTTCAAATTAAAAAATAACCATTCGTTTATTGAATCCGGGCTTGGTGCAACCTGGACACGAATTGACGCCAAAATATTTGACGACTCAAAAAATTCAAATGGTGACCATTTTGTAAACTTTGTACCGAGTATTGGTTACAGGCGACATACTGATCGAAATGTAATGTGGCGCATTAGTGCGACACCGATTGCGAACAAAAACGGTCTGTATCCCTGGCTTGGACTAGCTATTGGAAAAAGATTTTAATGAAAGTAGCTGTAGGATCAGGGCCTCTCAACAGAAAACAGGCTGGATTTTTTTACACTAACTATCATTCAAATCCGATAGGCTGGTGCCGATAGATATTCACTCCCTGCATTATCCTAATTACAACGATTGAATTAAATGAAATAATAATAGTTGAAAAAAGTTGTAGCTGATTTTTCTTAACCGTTGTTAAGCCCGGAGATTATTCGCAATAATGGGATAGATATGGCACCCGGCACCTTCAAGCTGACGCAAAAAATAAATTAAACAATATTCGGTTTACAATTGCCCTTTCAATAATTTTATCCGGTACTTAAAAACAATCTTAAAATATACAATCCATGGAAATTAAACCACTCCAAATAAAATCAGTATTTAGTTCAGAAAAAAAATTATTATTAAAATTTGAGTCATTTCAAAAACTGATCAGTGAACTTAATAAAAAGGAGATCCCTGTTGAAATGGCCAGTTCAATTAATAAAGATATTGACGAGATTAATCGATTTGTAGGTTCAGCTAAAGACGCAAGTAGATTGCTTGGTAAAAGGCAAACTCAAATTGTAACAATGCTTGAAAAGGAACTTAAACTCGTTACCATTAACTACAACCGAAACAAGTGGCTTGCCCTTGGCATGTCCGCTTTTGGATTACCTATTGGTGTAGCATTTGGGCTGAGTATCGGTAATCTGGGTATGCTTGGAATAGGCTTGCCAATAGGAATGGGAATTGGTGTGGCTTTTGGTATGTCATTGGATAAGAAGGCAAAAGAATCGGGCAAACAATTGGAGGTGGAATTAAAATATTAAACGCAAAAACTATTTTACGTTGAAAGTAATTGCAACGATTCAGTATTTGTTGTAAAGAACCCGCAAGAAAAAATAGTGAATTAACTGAAGGGGATAGCTATCGGATTACAAATCGAACCCTCCCCCGACCAACGAATAGCAGATTAAAAAGATCGCAAAATATTTTGACAGAATTACCAGGTAAAAAGAAGGTAAATAAAAGATTGAAATTTATTCTGTACTCCGCCAGCCAACTGTTGGTAGCCGAGATTTTGTGATGCAAGCCTTGCTTTTTTGTTAACTGAACGTTATTGCGTTGTGTACAAGTAGTTGAATATCAGATAAATGTCACTTATTTATTCAAACTGTTTTATTGCTTCTTGCATTTTTCTTTCTATTTTAGCGGCCTGATGAAAGTACCTGTTTTTTTTCTGCCGATATTTTTTGTGCTACTGTTTGCCAATGTTAATTCATTTGCCACAAGCGGTTTCATTATCCAGTACCAATCATCTTCACTTCCTATAAATTCGCAAGCGTTTAAAAATATCCAACCAGATTTCGATCTCATTTATTTTAAAAGCCTTACTCAATCTAAGGAATACGAAATCCTTATTTTCGAAGAAGTCGAAGACCAGGATTCTGATGAATCATCATCCAGAAAAGAAAGATTTGTAGATGGCTTTCTTTCCGCCTTTTATAATCAATATTGTTTTAATTGTTACCACAACCTTGTGAAACAATCACAATTTCTTTGGTACAATACATCCCACCGATACATTCTGCAAGGAGCGTTGCGGATTTGATTTTAATTCAACAATTAACTGCCCTTGTTTTCAAGATCGGGCATTTCAATCATTTATTTTTTGGCTTTCTGCCTGTTACAAACGTTAGTCAATGAAGGGCATCTTTCAATGCCAGAATGATTATTATCTCTTCATTATACCTACCAATTATTTTCGTTTACAATCATGAAAAGAACAATCCTGCTGGCTGGCTTATTTGCACTTGTGTGTATGAGTAGCTGTGCTCCAAAAAAAGAAGAAAAGGAAGAAGCCGGCAAGTATGCGGTTACAAGTCCTCTAAGAATTGATACGTCCTTTACCAAAGAATACGTAGCCCAGATAAGGTCGATTAAAAACATTGAAATCCGGGCGCTTGAAAAAGGCTTTCTGCAAAATATCTATGTGGATGAAGGCCAGGTTGTAAAGGCCGGACAAATTTTATTTAAGATTATGCCGAAAATATACGAGGCAGAATTAATGAAGGCCCAGGCTGAAGTAGATGCGGCCACAATCGAAATGCTGAATACAAAAGCACTCGTGGATAAAAACGTTGTTTCAAAAAATGAACAGGCGATGGCCCAGGCTAAACTAAACCAGGCAAAGGCTGAAGCATCGCTGGCAAAAATACACCTTTCATTCACGGAGATCAAAGCTCCGTTTGATGGCATCATCGACCGTTTGCCAAAAAAGCTGGGTAGCCTGATAGATGAAGGGGAACTGCTCACTACGCTTTCCGACAATAGCCGGATGTATGCGTATTTCAATGTGTCAGAACCAGAATACCTCGATTATCAAACCAATATTAAAGGCAGAGGCAACAACCAGGTAAACCTGCTACTTGCTAATAACAAGCCATTGAATTATCCGGGAAATGTGGAAACCATTGAAGGTGAGTTTAATAATGAAACCGGCAACATCGCCTTCAGGGCCAACTTTCCAAACCCGGAGCGACTTTTAAAAAATGGTGAAACCGGCAAAGTGCTCATGACGGTTCCATTGAAAAATGCAATGGTTATTCCGCAAAAAGCCACGTACGAAATTCAGGATAAAAAATTTGTTTTTTTGGTAGACGAGAACGGGATAGTGCATTCAAGAGAGATTACCATTACCGGTCAAATGCCGGATTTATATGTAATAAAAACGGGCATCACCGAAACAGATCAAATATTACTCGAAGGTGTTCAAAAGGTAAAGGATGATGAAAAGATTGAGTTTGTATTTCAAAAGCCTGCAGAGGTGATTGCTCATTTGCGGTTAAAAGCCGAATAGTTCATTTAAAATAAACAAGTAAATGTTTAATAAATTTATACAAAGGCCGGTACTATCGATCGTGATATCGCTTATCAT
>Ga0209181_10003262_pt1 | contig 25331 bp, 21 predicted proteins | sample MAT05_FD_187208 | JGI IMG/M metagenome (GOLD analysis project Ga0209181, IMG submission 187208) | Freshwater microbial communities from Lake Fryxell liftoff mats and glacier meltwater in Antarctica - MAT-05 (SPAdes) (version 2) | ecosystem: Environmental > Aquatic > Freshwater > Ice > Liftoff...
CGATGCCTTCCATGCGGGCGCGGTTGACGAGTAGCGATAGGTAGTTTTTCGGGCCTTGAACGGCGGTCGTGTTGTTGTACTGGCTGATGGCGCCGCAGATGATGATGCGGGCTTTTTTGTTGATGCGGGTGAGCACGGTGTCGAGGATTTCGCCGCCGACGTTGTCGAAGTAGATGTCGACCCCTGCTGGGCAGTGTTCTTTCAGGCCGTCTTTGACGGAAGAGGGTGAGGCTTTGTAGTCGATGCAGGCGTCAAAGCCCAGCTCGTTGACCACCCAATCGCACTTGGCTTTGCCGCCCGCGATGCCGACGACGCGGCAGCCTTTGATTTTGGCGAGCTGGCCGACCGTTTGGCCCACCGCTCCGGCTGCGCCGGAGACAACGACGGTTTCGCCCGCCTTGGTGAGGCCGGGCTGGCCGACGTCCATGAGGCCGAAGTAGCCGGTCATGCCGGGCATGCCGAGGACGTTGAGCCACTGGTTGATGCTGCCGACGGAGAGATCAATTTTGGCGATGCCGCCGCGCTTGATGCCGACTTCGTCGAACGCCGCGTATTCCTGCACGCCGAGCGAGCCGGTGATGGTGTCGCCGACGGCGAATTTCGGGTTGGCGGACGCAATGACTTTGCCGATGCCGCCTGCGCGCATGACCTCGCCGATGCCGACCGGCGGAATGTAGCTCTTGCCTTCGTTCATCCAGCCGCGCATGGCGGGGTCGAGTGAGAGGGAGAGCGTTTTGACCACGATGCCGCCACTGTTCGCTGCGGGCTCGGTCACGGCCTCGGTGGTGAAGCTCCAGCCGTCACGCTTGGGCAGGCCCACCGGGCGGGCGGCCAGGCGGATTTGGTGGTTGGTGAGGGTTGCGAGATTCGTCATGGTGAGTCCGCCTTTGGCTGCTGGCTTTTTGGAATTGATGGTGGATGTTAATGCGCGGCTGTTGGTTTGGTTCCGTCTCCCTTTGCGGGAGGGCCAGGTTGAGGGGGCTGGTCGCTTAAGAGCGAGTCGTTGCGGTTTCTCTTCACGCTTACCCCTCTCCCCAACCCTCTCCCACAAGGGGAGAGGGGGCCAGATGGTGGCTGCCGCTAACGGGGCGGGCTCACCATCGAAACACGCAACTTCCCGTTGACCACGCGTACGTCGGCAACGGCGAGGCGGGCCAGGCGCTGTTGCGGGGTGTCACCCTTGAGCGTGTAGATCGGTCGCGTTGAGAGCACCGCGCGCAACACGCTGGGCCCACGATTGCGAAGAATTTCGGTGTATTGAATCGGCAACCCGGTGAGCTCAAGGCGCTCAATCGCGATGTCGTCAAGGAAGAAATCGCCATCCTGCGCGACGTAGCGAAGCTTGCCAGAAAACGCCAGCGTGCCGGGATAGCGACGCTGGCCAAGCGTGGCGGACAGGTCTGTGGACAGCGAGATGCGGTCGGAGCCTTCGGTTAATTTGAGCTGCGGCGAGGAGACGTCCAGGCAGACGATGATCAGCCCACAGTTCTGAATCGGGAAGCGCGTTGCCAGCCGCGTTTGCAGCTCGGCCTCCGTCAGTTCAATCGCCAAGTTCTCGCTGTAACGCTGGAATAGCAGCCACACGCCCGCGCCAAGCACGGCGAGCACCACAAGGCTGATCAGAACGCGGCGTTTCCACATTGGGGCGAACGAGGAAGTGGGTGAGGTTTGCAGCGTAGCTTATGTACGGCTGTGGGACGCATGCAACGGCTGGCCGGTTGCTATGTGCGGCATGACACCGCTGATGGAATGAACCTATAGACTTTTCGGATAATCCCTTATTGCATAGGGGCTAGATGCGATTTTTATGGTTAGTCGACAAATAACGATTTGTGCACCTGGCCCCTGTGTAATAAGGCTAAGCGACAAATGCTATAGGTCAAATAATGTTGCGTCCGGTGATGGCGACGAGTTGTGGATAGAGCGTTTTTCCCGCCGCCAGAATCGGGTTTCCGTTGCTCATCCCGTCGTTCGCGAGGAAGTCATTGCAACGTCCGCCGGCCGCTTCGACGATCACAATCGCAGCCAGGCAATCCCACGAATTGATGTGCGGCTCGTAGTAGCCAATCAGCCGTCCCGCCGCGACGTAGCAGAGCATCAGCGCGCCGGAACCATTCCGGATGAACATGCCGCCGGACGCGAGCAGCGTGTGCATGAACGGCGTGAATTCCTCGGGCTGGGAGCGGTGCGAGAAGCCGACGCCGAGCACGCCGCCTTTGAAATCGGTGACATCTTTGACGTGGATGGGCTTGTCGTTTACGAAGGCAGCGCCGCCCTCGGCGCTTCCATTCGCACCGCGCATTGCATGAAAGAGTTCTTTCGCATTGGGATCGAATACGGCCCCAATGGTTGGCACGCCATCGACCGCCACGGCAATCGATACGCACCACGCAAACATGTTGTTGACGAAGCAGGCGGTGCCGTCAATCGGGTCGATCACCCAGATGATGTTCTTGCCGTCGCGATCATCGCCGCCTTCCTCGCCGAGGATGCCGTCATCTGGGAACGCTTCGGCGATTTTGGCTCGGATGAAGACTTCGGTTTCGCGGTCGGCGATGCTGACTTCGTCCTGTGTGCCTTTGGATTCGACAACGACCTGGTCGAGGTTCTGGAAGTAGCGGTGGGCTAGCGCGCCTGCTTCGCGGGCAAGGTGTTGGGCGAAGAGATAGCGGGCCTGGATGGATGGGTTCATGGTGTGATCAGGGTTGTGGCCGAATTGGGAAGGCAACCTGATTTGGCGTCATTCTCGCGTTAGCGGGAATCCAGAAAGGTGGCAAACGCAATCGCTCAGGATGGCGTCATAGAGTGCCCCCTCTGGAGCCCCGGCTGTCGCCGAGGATGACGCCTTGTAAAAATAACAGGCCGGGGTAGCGCGGACACGACCTGCCCGACGCAACTTGTGCGCGAGCGAGAGAGGAGGCTAAAACCTCAGCGCGGCGCGCCCGAAATCTCATCGGTCCAGCGCTTGAGCAGGTGTTTACGCACTTCGCTTGATCCGTATTTCGCCTGATCGTAGTCAATCAGTTTGACCTCGCTCGGCTTGATCGATTCAGCGGAGACGGTGGCCTCTTTGTTCGACGGAATCTGATAGGCCTTGACCGAGGGCGCGAGCGACTGAATGTCCGGGCGTAGCGCAAACTCATAGAAGCGTTTGGCTTCGGTCATGTTGCGCGCACCTTTGATGATGCTCATCGAGCCAATTTCGTAGCCCGTGCCCTCGCACGGCGTGACCACCGTGACCGGGAAGCCGCCCAATTTCGGCACGATCAGATCATGCATGAATGAAATTCCGATCAGCGTTTCACCGCGACCCACCGCCTGTGACGGCGCGACACCACTCTTGGTGTACTGGTTCACGTTTTTGTGCATCGATTTCATGAAGGCGAAGGCTTTGTCCTCACCCATCAATTGCACCAGGGTGGCGAGCATCGTGTACGCCGTGCCCGACGAATTCGGGTCGGGCATTTGCACTTCATCTTTGTATTTCGGGTCGGCCAGATCGCTCCAGCACTTCGGTGCGGCGACCTTTTTTGAAGCGAGCATTTTTTCGTTGTACGAGTAGCCCAGCGCGCCGAGATAAATGCCGACGGTGCGGTTGCCGGAAGCGTCCGCTACCTTCTGTGCCCACGGTTGCAACTTGGGGAGCGATGGCGATTTGTAGACCTCAGTCAGGCCTTCGGCGGCCGCTTGCAGGTGCGGATCGCCAGTGCCAGCCCACCAGACGTCGGTCTTCGGGTTTGCCGATTCGGCACGAATCTGCGCATACGACTCGCCGGAGCTGCGGCGGACCATGCTGGTTTTGATGCCGGTCTCGGCTTCGAACTTGTTTTTCATCAGCTCGCACCAGTCGATGGTGGCGTTGCAGAGCAGGCTCAGGTTTTGTGCCTGAGCGCTCGGAGCGAGCATGAACAGGGCGCTCGCGACAAGCGCAGTATTGCGAAATTTCATTGTGAATCCTCCTTTTTGAATCCGTATTAACCGGCAAACAGTCTGCGGCAAGTTCGTGGCGCTCACCGACATTTCGTTGCGTTTGATCGATTTGACGGACGAACTCTACACGACGACGCGATGTCTGTATGCTTCGCAGCGCAAAATAGCTATACATCAGCACAACCCCGGAGCCCGCAGACCTTGGATAGCGAAACCTTTGTTCGCATTTATCTCATCATCGCCGCTGTGGCCGTTGGCAGTGCGCTGATTGAGGGCGTGGTGCTCTCGTTTACCGGACAGCGCGATTACGACTGGAAAGGCTCGATGGCTTCTTTGGCCATTGCTGCCGGTCGCCGGATTGCTGATTTTGTGCCGGCGCTGTTGGCGTTGCCCGGTGCGGCGTGGTTGTATCAGCATCGCTTGTTTAGCTGGGACATGAAAGAGCCGCTGTCGTGGATCGTGCTCTTTTTCGCGCTGGAATTCGCGTACTACTGGTTCCATCGTGTGAGCCACCGCAGCCGCTGGTTCTGGGCGAATCATGCTGTCCATCATTCGCCGAATCAGTTCAACCTGTCGGCGGCGTATCGGCTGGGCTGGCTCGGGAAGATTACTTTCACGCTGATATTTTTCTCACCGCTTGCGTGGCTCGGGTTTGCGCCGAAAATCATCCTGCTCGCCTTCGCGGTCAATTTGCTCTATCAATTCTGGATTCACGCCGGATGGATTCCAAAGCTCGGATTTCTTGAAGGCATCATCAACACGCCGTCCGCACACCGCGTGCATCATGCGGCCAATCTCGAATATCTCGACGCCAATTACGGCGGTGTGCTGGTGATTTTTGACCGGATGTTTGGCACCTATATCCCCGAGCGCGATGACATCCAAATTCGCTACGGCTGGGTGCAGCCCATCGTGTCAAACAACCCGCTGCGCATCGTGTTTCAGCAATGGATCAACATTTTTGGCGACTTGCGCAAGGCGAAATCCGTGCGTGATGTGCTCGGTTATTTGTTCGCCACACCGGGCTGGCAGCCCGATGGCAAAGGGCCGACTACTGAGAATTTGCGCAGGCAGGAAGCGGTCGTGTCTCCTGCGAACCCGCCTGCCCGAGCCAACGCAACGGTGGCCGTAAACAACGGCGTCGTTACCTGACCTCGACCAGAACCTCGTTACGCCGCATGAACGGCAGCATCCACGGCGGATCGTAGCGCGCGAGCTGCGGCGCATTGATTGCGGCGTTGCCGCGGGCGATCACCCACTCGGTGAGTTCTTTGGTCTTCGCAGCCACTTTTTCCTCGCCAGCAAAGCCCGAAAAGCGAATGGCGGCGTACTTTGAAGCGGGAATTTCACGCAAAGTCACTGCAGAATTGTTGGGCGTCGGCAAATCAGCCATCTTGTACTGCGACGGCATCACAAAATGGACGCGCCAGCGGTCACCGACTTTGTCCATCGTGACCGGTGCGGTCATGTCGATTTTTTGCGCTGCGCTCTGTTTTTCGAGCAGCACCGGAGCGGTCATGGCGATCTTCTCGGCCCCTGCGCCCGCCCGCTTGTTATCGCCAAAAATATAGCCCGCGATAACTCTGAACCCCCGACTGGAGGCTTCGTCCTGGCTGCCGGACACGAGCGTTTCAGCGACGACCATGGGTGCGTATTGCCGCAGTTCAAAGTCGCCGTCTTTGGTGATGATTTCAAATTTGGGTTCTTCAGTGGCCATAGCGGTTACCGGTAAAAGAAAGGCGATGCCGACCGCCAGAAGCAGCGCTCGGGATCGTCGGAGGGGTCTTTTCGTCGTCGCGTCGGAACGGCTGGGCTGAGTGAGCGATGGGTACATATTGGAGATTGGGTTTGGTGAAGCTAGAGAGACCTGATGAGGTTCCAAGGGATGTGGAGGTGATTTGGGCCGTCTTAACAGCCCGTATTACCGGTTGCGACTGATTGACTGGGCGAAGTTACACGATACTGCCCGCTCGCATCTGTGCGATGGTGCACAGAGGACGTCAAACGCACTGACAAAGAGTTTCTTCAGCTCAAACTGGCCCGAGGGTCTCGGACTGTTGACGCCGCCAACTCGTATTCCGCGCTAAACCCAATACTAGTCACTTAACGGTAGGCGCGACTCCGGTCGCGCTTGTCCACCGTGGAGCGCGACCGGGGTCGCGCCTACAAAGTCGACAAATCGGCGCTTGAGTGACCGGCATTGCCGCTACACCGCAAGCGGCTGTTCCTTCACCGTAATTCGCCAAAGTGTTCGCGCGTGGCCTTGCAGGTCGGTGATCGGCGCGCTGTGCAGCAGCGAGCAGTTGTCCCAGATGATGACGTCGCCCACCGAGTAGTTGTGGGTGTAGCAATATTTTTCCTGCGTGGCGTGCAGGCGTAGTTCTTCCAGCAATGCCAGACTTTCGTCATCCGTCATGCCGTCGATGGTGAACGACGAGCCAGAGACCGCATACAGATTCGGCTCCTGCGTCATCGGATGATTGCGCACGACGGCGTGCTTGACCCAGTCAACGCGATGTTGTTGATCAGATGTGAGCACGGATGCGACCGTGCGCGAGCGGTGGTCAAGGTCGTTGCGATTGCCGTAGTGATGATTCGCGATGAGTCCGTTGAGACGGGCTTTGGTCGCATCCGGTAGCTCGTCATGAGCCCGCCGCTGATTGGCAAAGGTGGTGCCACATTTCATCGGCGGCATCTGAATCGCGTAGAGCAGCGTGCAACGTGCTGGCACATTCAGATACGAATAGTCGCTATGAAAATACGTCCCGGCGTCGAGCAGCCCAATCGGCTTGCCGTTGCGCTGAATGTTCGAGAGCACCAGAATGTTCGGGTCGACCGGATGATGAAACGTGTCAATCACATGTGGCTCGGGCGGGCCGAAACATTGCGAAAACCGGATGAAAGATTCCGGGGATAGTGTCTGCTTTGGCAGCACCACGATTTGATGTCTGTCGAGCGCGCCGGTGATGGCTTCAACTGTTTTTTGGTCGAGCGGCTCTGCGATGTCAACGCCCGAAATACGGACACCCATGAGCTCCGAGAGTGGTGTAATTTCCATGAGTCTTTCCTAAAGGGCATCTCTAAAAAGGCATTTTTGGGGATGCAGTGTTAGGCGCGGGGCGCGCAGCAACCGGAATGTACGCCCTGGTACATGAGGATTGCGAGCACTCCGTAACGACACAATGCGCCCCACAAGTGAAATTTTAGACATGCCCTACATTCCTGCCGCAAGAAAGCCGCCATCAACCGCCAACGTTTGCCCGGTCACAAATCGTGCGGCGTCCGACGCGAAATAGACTGCCGCACCCGCCAGCTCTGCGGTGTCGCCAAAGCGGCGCATCGGCGTCCGCGACAACGCGCGCTCGGCTCGTTCACCCACCAGCGTGGCGCGATTCAGGTCAGTGACGAAATAACCGGGTGAAATTGCATTCACCCGAACACCGCGCTCCGCCCATTCTGCCGCCAGCGTTTGCGTGAGCGAATGCACGCCCGCTTTGCTCATCGCATAAACTGCCGCCCGCTGCCACCCGCGATGACTCGCCAGCGAAGCGATATTGACGATGCTGCCGCGTCCGCGGCCGAGCATGTGTCGGCCGACCTCGGTGCACGAAAAAAAAACGCTTTGCAAATTGGTTTGCATGATCCGCGAATATTCCTCCACCGTGTAGTCCTCCGCCGCCTTGAGCTGATTGATGCCTTGACTATTCACCAGAATGTCGAGATGCCCGTGATTTGCCAGCACCTGCGCAATCACAGCGCGAAGCTGGCCGAAATCTGACACGTCAGCCTGATAGGTTTGGACCTTTTGATCGCCAGACACCAGCGCGCCGAGAGCGGCCTGGGTCGAATCCAGTTTTTCCTGATTTCGTCCCACCACAAATACGCTGGCTCCTGCGTTCACCATACCGGTGGCAATCCCCAGCCCGATTCCGCTGTTTCCACCGATGACCAGCGCCTGCTGGCTGGACAAACCAAACGGTGTATTCACTTGCTGCGGCATTTCTTGTGACTCCTGCGGAACGCAAAGCGTAAGGCTGCACGGCGCCGTTTTGATTGTCAATGCGCGACGCACAATGGAAGTTCCACTATCGGAGAAATTACGCAACGGGTGCACGATTCACGCGCGGTGATAGCGTCGTAAGCACTTCCAGCGCCAGTCGCTGATGCATCATGCGCGAACGTCGGGCGACGCTCCGCTACGATAGTGCGAAACAAGCATCAGAAAGCAGAAGCATGAGCTCAACCCCGGTCGGCGACGTTCTGAAAATGGCCCTTTTCTGCGACTTTGAAAACGTCGCTCTGGGTGTACGCGACGCCAACTATGCCGACTTCGACATCCGCAAGGTGCTGGAGCGCCTGCTGGTAAAGGGCGATATTGTGGTCAAGAAAGCCTACTGCGATTGGGATCGCTACAAGGACTTCAAACGCAGCATGCATGAGGCGTCGTTTGAGATGATTGAAATCCCACATGTTCGGCAGTCGGGCAAAAATTCTGCCGACATCCGGATGGTCGTGGATGCGCTGGATCTCTGCTACACCAAGGCGCACGTGGATGCGTTTGTGATCATCAGCGGAGACTCTGATTTCTCCCCACTGGTCAGCAAGCTGCGCGAGAACAACAAGACGGTGATTGGCGTCGGCGTGCGTAGTTCAACGTCTGAGTTGCTAGTGAATAACTGCGACGAATTTATCTTCTACGATGAGTTGGTTAAGGCCGAAGAAGCGCGCAAAAAAGCGGCTGCTAAAAAAGTGGCGCCGCCTCCTGCGAAGGCTCAGCAGGCAAGTCGCGTTAAAGGCACAAAGCCTGCGCCAGCAGCAGCAGTTGTAAATGCCGAGTCCGTCGAGGATGCCAAACGCACGCAGGCAATTGATTTGGTCGTCGACACCGTAGAAGCGTTGGTGGCTGAAACCAACCGCGACGAGTTCCACGCGTCGCAAGTGAAAGTCACGTTAAAGCGTCGTCGTCCTGATTTCCTGGAGTCAGCCTACGGCTATAAAGCGTTCGGCAAGATTCTCGAAGACGCTGAGAAGCGGGGACTCCTCGAATTGCACCGCTCGGACAAAGTGGTGACAGTGACTTTGCCGCGTAGCTAGCTGTGCGCGCGCCACCGCCTGATCAGGTCGAACCACAACGCACTAAGCACCCCAAGGCCCGCAACGGCTAGTAGAGCCATCGGCGGCGGCGTATCGAAGCGGAATAACTTGAACAGCACCGGCACTTCGATGACCAAAGCCAGAAGCGCAACTGTGGCAGCCGCGACTATCCAGAGCGTTTTGTTGGGACGCCGCAGTGAGGCCAGCAGCGAACCATGCTTCGAGCGGTTAGACAGTATCAAAGCGAGATTGGCAATCACCAGCGTGCAGAACGCGAAGGCTCGCGCCTGCGGTTCCGGCAGGTGACCGAGGCCCCACCAGTACGCCCCCGTGACAGCGGCCAATGCGCCGAGCCCTTGCCACAGCGCAAACATGAGTGTCGGGCCACCGAAGAGTTGGGCGGTGGTGCTGCGTGGCGGGCGCTGCATGACGTCGGCCTCTGCGGGCTCGTTCTCAAACGCCAGTGAACAGGCGGGATCAATCACCAGTTCAAGGAACGCGATGTGTAGCGGAAACAGCATGGTCGGCCAGCCGAAGAGCACGGGTAGCAGTGCGATGCCGGCGATGGGAACGTGCACGGCGAGCAGGTAGGACATCGATTTCTGCAGATTGTCAAAAATACGGCGGCCGAGCCGAATCGCACGCACGATCGAGGCGAAGTTGTCGTCGAGCAACACGAGTGACGCCGATTCGCGCGCGACATCGGTGCCGCGGCCGCCCATCGCAATGCCGACGTGGGCGGCCTTGAGTGCGGGCGCATCGTTCACTCCGTCACCGGTCATCGCTACGATTTCGCCATCAGCCTTGAGTGCTTGCACGATACGCAACTTTTGTTCGGGCGCGATGCGAGCGCAGACGCTGACTGTTTTCAAACGCGTCTGCAATTCGGTGTCGCTCAGTTGGCTCAACTCGTCGCCAGAGAGCACATCGGCGTCAGCCACCTTGAGGCCCGCCTCTGTCGCGATGGCGTGCGCGGTGGCGGGATAGTCGCCGGTGATCATGATCACTCGAATGCCCGCTTCATGACACTGCCTGATCGCCTCAGGGATTTCAGCGCGAATCGGGTCTGATAGTCCCACCAAACCGACGAAACTGAAGTCGAAATCGTGCTCGCCTTGCGGCCAGTTTTCTCCGGCATGGCGTGCCTGCGCGACGCCGAGTACGCGCAGTCCGTCGCGGGCCATCGCGTCTACCTGAGCGCGCACACGCACGTGCGCGTCAGCATCCATATGGCAGAGATCAATGATCGCTTCCGGGGCTCCCTTGGCAGCGACCACGTGACCCGCGCCGTCGATGGCCGTCCACACTTGCGCCATCGCTTTCAGTTCAGGCGTGAGTCCATAGCCTTGAGCGATGGTCCAATCGGTATGGATGTGTTCGGTATTTGCCAGGAAGTGCTCGCCCAGGCGGTGAAACGCTTTTTCCATCGGATCGAACGGATCCACCGCGCTGGCGAGGATGGTGTATTCGACCAGCGCATGAAACGCTTCGGGTAGTTCACCAGAAGCGCCGTCGTCGACGTCGAGCAATTCGCTTTCCGTTTGCAGTCGCGCCACCGTCATGCGGTTTTCAGTCAACGTCCCGGTCTTGTCGGCGCAGAGGACCGAGGTAGCACCGAGGGTTTCGATGGCGTTGATGCGGCGAGTGAGGACTTTTTCTTTCGACAATCGCCACGCACCCAGCGCCGGGAAGATCGTCATCACGACCGGGTACTCTTCCGGCAACAACGCCATCGCCAGCGCAATCCCGGCGAGAACTGCCTGCAACCAGTCGCCACGCAGCAGACCATATATGGCGACCAGTACGAGCGAAAGGCAGAGCGCAAGCAGGGCAAGATTGCGAACGAGAACTGCGGTTTGCTTTTGCAGGGGCGAGCGCTCTGCTTCAAGCGTGCTTAGGGACGTGCCGATGCGGCCAATCGCGCTGCGTGGCCCGGTTGCGGTGACTCGTGCTGTGGCCTGCCCTTGAACAATCAGCGTGCCTGAGTAAACAAATGGAATATCGTCGCCTCCGGGGTGTGCGGGTGCAACCGCGTCATCTGCGGCGGCGACTTTGCGCACTGGAACTGGCTCACCCGTGAGCAGGGACTCGTCCACCTGCAGGTCAGTGACGTCAAGCAGGACTGCGTCGGCCGGAACGCGGTCGCCTTCTGCTAGCAACACGATGTCGCCCTCGACGACATCTTTACCAGCAATCCGAACCGTCTGGCCGTCACGCATCACGCGGGCCTGGGGGCTCGTCAGATCGCGCAACGCATCCATCGCTCGCTCAGTCTTGCCTTCCTGATAGAGCGTCAGCCCAAGCATGACCAGCACTGCACCAAACAGCGTAATGCCCTCGAGCGGCTCGCCGAACACCAGGTAGAGCGTTCCTGCCGCAAGCAGCAACAGGAACATCGGTTCGCGAGCTGTTTCCCAGATGATGTGCCAGAACGTGCGGCGCTGGCCGCTCGGGAGTGCGTTGGGGCCATCCCGTTGCAGCCTGAGCGTGGCCTCAGCGTAGGAAAGGCCAGTTTGCGTCTGCTTTGAGGGTAGATGAGTCACGATGAGTGCGATTCGAGCGGAATTGGCTGCAACATAATCTCAGAACAAATCCGCGTCGGTGCGTTTGCGAACCGATGGGTTGCGCTCGGTCAACGAGTATTGAAACTTGTTCCATTTTGCGAGTCAGGGAGCCGCCGGTAAGTCAGCAGCTTTTCCGTGAAACGACCACTGCATATGGGCTAACGGATAATTTATTAAGTTATTGACTTACGGCAAAAATTGCACCTAGCCCCTGTGAAAATGCGGTTGCAGTAAAAAGCTGTAAGGACGCTGCTATCTGCGTTGCTGTTTCGCGCGCAAGGCTAAGGCGACTCCGCTCCGGTAGAATTTGGCTTTCCCGCATAGGTTCGCCATGACGAAATACGTGTTCGTGACCGGCGGGGTGGTGTCCTCCTTAGGCAAGGGCATCGCCGCCGCCTCTCTCGCAGCGATCCTCGAATCGCGCGGTCTCAAAGTCTCCCTCTTAAAACTCGATCCGTATATCAACGTTGATCCGGGCACCATGAGCCCCTATCAGCATGGTGAGGTTTACGTGACGAACGACGGTGCCGAGACGGACCTGGATTTGGGCCATTACGAGCGCTTCATTTCCCGGAAGATGAGCGCTCTGAACAGCTGCTCGTCGGGCAAGATTTACCAGAACGTAATCAACAAAGAGCGTCGCGGCGACTATCTTGGCGGCACCGTCCAGGTCATTCCCCACATCACCGACGAAATCACCGCGTCGATCAAGCGCGCGGGTGAGGGCCTTGATGTTCTGCTGGTTGAAATCGGCGGTACCGTCGGCGATATTGAATCGTTGCCATTTATGGAGGCGATTCGTCAGATGGGCGTCGAGGTTGGGCGCCGTAACCGCTGCTACATCCACTTGACGCTGGTGCCCTACATCGCCAGCGCCGGAGAATTAAAGACCAAACCGACCCAGCACAGCGTGCAAAAACTGCGCGAAATCGGTATCTTTCCGGACGTGCTGCTGTGTCGCTCTGACCGCCCGGTGCCGAATGAAGAAAAGAAAAAGATTTCGCTCTTCACCAACGTGGAGGAGCGTGCGGTGATCTCGGTCCCGGACGTCGATACGATTTTTAAAGTGCCGCAAATGCTGCACGATCAGATGTTGGACGAGATCGTCTGCCATACGCTCGACATCCTCGCCAAGCCCGCGAATCTCGCGCCGTGGGCGCTCATCGTGCAACGCACGCTGCGGCCAAAATTTGAGGTGGACATTGGCTTTGTCGGGAAGTATGTCGAGCTGATTGACGCCTATAAATCAATCAGTGAAGCGCTCAAAGCCGGTGGCATTCACAACGATTGCAAGGTCAACATCCACTACCTTGAGTCAGAGAAAATAGAGACTGAAGGCGAGCGCCTGTTCGCCAATATGGACGCCATACTGGTTGGGCCGGGCTTCGGCGAACGCGGGATTGAGGGCAAGATTCTTGCGGCTAAATATGCCCGTGAACACAAAGTGCCCTACCTCGGTATTTGCCTCGGTATGCAGGTCGCCATGATCGAGTTTGCACGCGATGTTTGCGGCATGGCTGACGCGCATTCCACCGAGTTCAACTACGACACGAAGCATCCCGTGGTGGGATTAGTCACCGAGTGGCAGGACGCTTCCGGCGCGGTGCAGAAGCGTGATGTTTCCTCAGACAAGGGCGGCACCATGCGGCTAGGCGCGCAGTTGGCAACGCTCAAGGCCGGGTCACTCGCGGCTGAGGTGTACGGCAGCACGGAGATCAACGAGCGCCACCGTCATCGCTACGAAGTCAATAGCAATTTCGTCGACCAGTTCGAGAGCCACGGCATGGTGGTTTCGGGCCGATCTTCGGTGCAGGATTTGGTCGAGGTCATTGAATATCCGACGTCGATGCATCCCTGGTTTCTGGGCGTGCAATATCACCCTGAATTCAACTCTACGCCGCGTGGAGGCCATCCGTTGTTCAAGGCGTTTGTTGCCGCGGCGATGGCGCAGCGCGATTTGGTCAAGGCGGTGCATCCTAACGATCAGGAGCAGGCATGAATCTGTGTGGGTTCAATGTCGGGCTCGACCAGCCATTCTTCCTGATCGCTGGCCCGTGCGTGGTTGAGAGCGAGCAGCTTCAACTCGATACCGCCGGCGCGCTCAAGGAAATGACGCAAGCGCTCGGCATCCCTTTTATTTTCAAATCGAGCTACGACAAAGCAAACCGCTCCAGCGGTAAAACTTTTCGTGGCCCTGGCATGGAAAACGGCCTGCGAATTCTGGGCGAAGTGAGGCGTCAGATCGGCGTGCCGGTGTTGACCGACGTGCACTCGATTGAAGAAATTCCTCATGTCGCAAGCGTCGTGGACGTGTTGCAAACGCCTGCATTCTTGTGTCGCCAGACCGACTTCATTCACGCGGTTGCCGCGAGTGGCAAGCCGGTGAACATCAAGAAGGGTCAGTTCCTCGCACCTGGCGACATGAAAAACGTCGTCAATAAAGCGAAGGAAGCTAACGGCGGCGCCGACACCATCATGGTCTGCGAGCGCGGCGTGAGTTTTGGTTACAACAATCTGGTGAGCGATATGCGCTCGCTGGCGATCATGCGTGAGAGCAAATGCCCCGTCGTGTTTGACGCCACGCATTCGGTGCAATTGCCGGGCGGGCAGGGTACTTCAAGCGGCGGTCAGCGCGAGTTTGTCTCAGTGCTGGCGCGGGCTGCGGTTGCCGTGGGAGTTGCGGGCTTGTTTATGGAAACGCATCCGACGCCGAACACGGCGCTATCCGACGGCCCGAACGCTTGGCCGCTGCCGCGTATGAAGGCCTTATTGGAGCAATTGGTGGCGCTGGATCGCATCGTCAAGTCTCAGCCATTTGCTGAAAATTTACTCGTTGGAGAACACAAATTATGAGCGCCTACATCATTGCATCCGTCAACGTGACCGATCCAGAGAAATACAAAAACTACATGGCGTTGTCGCCCGCTGCGATTGATGCCGCCGGAGGCAAATTCATCGTGCGTGGTGGCAATCCAGAAATTTTGGAGGGCGACTGGTCGCGTCCTCGTGTCGTGATTATTGAGTACCCAACTCGGGAAGCAGCGAAAGCGTTTTATGACTCGGCGTTGTATGTCGCGGCGCGTGCCGAACGCGAAGGCGCGGCTGAGTTTTCGATGATTGTCGTAGACGGCGTGTAGCTGATACCTAGCCTCCCTTGAGGCTGTCATCTTGAGCGAAGCGAAAGATCACGTGCGCAAGTGTTTCTGCAGATTAAGCCGAAACGTGTGCCACCCGATCCTTCGCTTCGTTCAGGATGAAAAATAGAGAAGGAAACTAAATCATGTCCGCCATTGTTGACGTAATCGCCCGCGAAATTCTCGATTCACGGGGTAACCCCACCGTTGAAGCCGACGTCGTGCTTGAGAGCGGCGCTACGGGCCGCGCCGCCGTGCCCAGTGGTGCGTCCACCGGTAGCCGCGAAGCCATCGAATTGCGTGACGGCGACAAGTCGCGTTTTGGCGGTAAAGGCGTTTTGAAAGCCGTTGATTACGTCAATACCGAAATTTGCGAAGCGCTGCTCGGCCTCGATGGCGAAGAACAAACGCGTATCGACCGTATCCTGATCGAACTTGACGGCACCGAGAACAAATCCCGCCTCGGCGCGAACGCGATGCTTGCTGTTTCGTGCGCGGTGGCAAAAGCGTCAGCCGAAGACGTTGGCCTGCCGCTGTACCGCTATTTCGGTGGCGCGGGGCCAATGAGCCTGCCAGTACCGTTGATGAACGTGATCAATGGCGGCGCACACGCAAACAACTCGGTGGACTTGCAGGAATTCATGATCGTGCCCGTCGGTGCGCCGAGCTTTAGAGAAGCGCTGCGCTGGGGTGCCGAAGTGTTTCAGGTGTTGAAGAAACTCATCGACAGCAAAGGCTGGCCAACGCAGGTGGGCGACGAGGGCGGATTCGCGCCAGATCTGAAATCCAATGAAGAAGCATTAACGCTGTTGATGCAAGCGATTGAGACCGCCGGCTACAAACCGGGCGAGCAAATCGCGCTGGCGCTCGACTGTGCAGCGAGCGAGTTCTACAAAGACGGGAAGTACCACCTCGAAGGTGAAGGCCGCTCGCTCACCAGCGGAGAATTGACCGATCTGTGGGCCGACTGGGCTGCGCGCTATCCGATTATTTCGATTGAAGACGGCATGGCCGAAGGCGATTGGGATGGCTGGAAACACTTGACCGAAAAGCTAGGCAAGAAAGTACAAATCGTTGGCGATGATCTCTTCGTGACGAACACCAAAATTCTGCAAGAGGGCATCAAAAAAGGCGTCGCCAACTCGATCCTCATCAAGATCAACCAGATCGGCACGTTGTCGGAAACCTTCGCCGCGATTGAGATGGCGAAGTGCGCGGGCTACACCAACGTAATCTCGCATCGCTCGGGCGAAACTGAGGATTCGTTGATTGCAGATTTGGCCGTCGGCACCAACGCCGGCCAGATCAAAACCGGCTCGCTGTCACGCTCGGATCGTATGGCGAAGTACAACCAGTTGATTCGCATCGAAGAAGACTTGGGCGACATCGCGCACTACGCGGGCGGCAACGTGTTCGCGCGTTTCAACCGCTAGCGCGTGGATGCAACGTCTTCGCGCGAGTCAGGATTCGAGTTCAGCATGAAAGGCCGAATCATTTTTGGCGTGCTAGTACTCATGTTTGTGGGGCTGCAATACAAGCTGTGGTTCGACAAGGGCTCAGTGCCGCGTGCCCATGCTCTAGAGCAAGACCTCGCCGATCTGAAAGCCAAAAACGACGACGCCAAGCAGAAGAATGCCGTGCTCGAAGCTGACGTGCGCGATCTCGAAAAGGCCGGTGAAGCGATCGAAGAGCGCGCTCGCAGTGAGCTCGGAATGGTCAAGAAGGGCGAGACGCTGATTCAGGTGAAAGAGCGGCCAGTCGCTGCGCCCCCGCTGGGCGTTGAACCGAAGAAACCGTAAGCAAGACAACGTTCTTGCAGGAGCGGCTTGCCGCGACCAGTCTTTGCTTCGCGGCGGACGAAGCAACGTCACGCTGGGTCGCGGCAAGCCGCTCCTAAAGAGGCCACTCCGACAAAGCAGAGCTTGCGTCTGCCGCTAGACTTCAAGTTGCCCATGCTCAAAACCATATCCTCCCGCGACAATCCGCTTGTCAAGCGCTTCGCCGCACTCTCGCGTTCAGCGCCGACTCGCAAACGCGACGGCATGTGCCTGCTCGAAGGCGAGCATCTGGCGCAGAGCTACGTCGAGCGAATCGGCAAACTCGAACTGATCGCCATTCGTGAGGACGGAGCCTCAGCAGGGCTATCTCCATCGCAACAAGCGCTCGTCGCCAATTCTCGCGAAGCGGTACGCGTCGCGCCAGCTCTCTTTGATTCGCTATCCACGCTGGTCAGCCCATCCGGTGTGTTGGCCATCGCATCGGTTCCAGCAAACCCGGCACTGGCGACGACCGGTTTCGTCCTGGCGCTAGACGAAGTGCAGGATCCCGGCAACGTAGGCACGCTGATCCGCACCGCCGCCGCAGCGGGTGTGCAGCAGGTGTGGCTATCACCCGGCTGCGCGTTCGCGTGGAGCGTGAAGACGCTACGGGCTGCGCAAGGCGCGCACTTTCACACGCAGGTGATTGAAGGCGTAGACCTGCTCGTCGCGCTCGCCGAGTTCAAAGGTAGCCGCTGGGCTACTCTTCCGCGCGACATTGGCTCGGTGAAAACGGTCTCTCTGTTTGTTGCGAAGTTTGTCAATAACAACGTGCTCGTTCTTTCGAACGAAGGGCATGGCCTGTCCGCTGCCATCATGCCTGCGCTTACGGGTGGACTACGGATTCCGATGGCTGCGGGGGTTGAGTCACTCAACGTGGCGACTGCAGGGGCGGTGGTGCTTTATTCGATTGCGAGTTCGTTGGCAGGGCGCGGATAGTTTGAGCGCCTGATTCAGGTGGCCAACAAAAGGTCATCCGATGTGTCCGCGACCGAGATCACCCAATCGGTCGCATGCCGCGTGTAGCTGACTCGCGGGAGCACTACGCGCTCATCAGCGTGGCCGGTAACGTTGGCTTTGACAGCGAACCGATGAAGCATCGGTACCGGGTTGGCTTCCTCAAGCAGTTCATCTAAGGGACGCAACTTCGCGTTACGAATGAAATTTCCCGGATCAGTCAGCCATTGGAGGTTGCCGCGCCAACGTGTCGCCGCAAGGCGCGAAATGATCAGGAGACGCCAGTCCAGGGGCCTCGTCGTCCCGCTCTTCTTTCTGCATTCCCGCCTTCGCGGGAGTGACGAACAAAAAAACCGGCACCAGTCTTCGTCTAAACCTTCCGAATCGTACAAACCGTGTCATACCACCCCTGCATGCCCACCAGCGGCGCAGGCTGAATTGGCAGGATGGCGTTGATGTTGTAGCCGGATCCTGTGCCGCCTCGTCGTGGGTCCCACCAGATGTCTTCGGAGAGATCCTGATCTTCTGCAACCAAGCTGTCGTTCCAGGCGGGCAGGTCTTGCCTTGCGCCGTTGGTGGCCGTGGCGGCGCGGCCGTGGAAGAGGTTTCCTAGCGTGTTTGAGACGGCTAGCACGCGCGGGTGAATGCCCTCTGTGACCCATACGGGGATGACAGCACGGCCTAAGACTTCGCCGGCTCCCGGTCCCATCGCGTGACCGTACGGGCGGTAGGTGGTGATCTCTACCCAGTCACCGGTTTTGAGCTTGCGTTCGCCTGCTGTTTTAGCGTTGATCCACATCGGGTTGTGGTGCACGATTTCAGACAGGAATTTCTGCGATTGCGTGCGGCCCTGGGTGTGAACGTTCCACTTAAAGGTGACGAGGTGCAAGTGCTCTGGCTTCATCTTCGCGATACTTGGCACGGGGAAGTACTCCGGCATGCCCTTGCCGCCATCTTCATCGAATTTACGGTCCTTCGCAGCGGCTTCGATGTCCTCGTGATAGACCGAGAATTTGCGTGATGGCGTTACGAATCCGCGTCTTGGTTTGCCGTCGACCATGAGACCGATTTTGGCGTCTTTGCCAGCTGCGTTTGCCTTGAAAATATCCCCCGTTTTTTCGTCAACGCGCGCGTCTTTCATCTGGGCGGCGGAGAGTTCCCAGCCGTACAAAGCGTAATACTTCGGCTTGGACATGTCTTGCCAGACACCATGCTTCTTCATGTATTCAAAGCCGTCTTCGCCGACGCGTGCCGTGAGTCCAGCGCAGCGCAGCTTCATCCACTCTTCGTGGTCTTTGAATGCGAAATATTTTGCGGTTTCGGGGCTGATTCGTTTGCCAAGTTGAATCATTACGTCGACGAAGCTCACGCATTCGCCGGGTGGCGGAATGATCGGCTGACGCATGGTGACGTAGTCGCGCAGCTCCATATTGTTTCGCGTGTCGAAGCCCCAGCGCTCCATGTAGGTAGCGTCCGGCAGGATCATGTCGGCGTAGTGCGCCTGCTCGGAATACACGATGTCGCTGCAGGCGTGAAACGGCACCAGTCTTTCGTCCTTGAGCACGTCAACCGTGAGGCTGCGACCCTCGGGCCAGGTCTGCGGCGCGGCGACGGTGTAGCTCAAATACACCTGCACTTTGCCGCGACCTTCCTTCAGACCACTGTAGACAATTTGCCCAACTTTCATGCGTTGCCACTTGTTGGCGAGTGGCCATTCTTCGGGGTTCTCTATCGCGCTCTTGGCTTTCGGTGCGGGGGGGATAGGCAGCGGGTTCGGGAACACGCGTGGCGGCACGCGCGTCGGCTCTTCGCCGTAGCAATAGCCGCCGACTGTGCCAATTGATCCGACGATGGCGTTGAGCAAAATCACTGCTCGATCATTGTTAAATCCGTTGTAATGCGCGAGCGATCCGCGATTGGTGAAGGCCACGGCGGCGGGCGCTGCGGCGGCGAATTCAAGCCCAATTCGGCGGATGTCTTTTGCCGCAATCCCGGTCACGCCTTCGGCCCATTCCGGTGTGTATTTCGTGATCCACGTTTTCAGGTCGGCTGCGTTGATATTGCTCCAGGTATCGAGCCATTTCGCGTTGTGTTTGTTAGCCATCATGATGGCGTTGGCCATGCCGAGAACCAGCGCGCCCTCGGAGCCCGGGTTGTTGCACAGCCATTCGTCCGAGCGGCCCGCCGTATTGCTGCAACGCACGTCGACGGTGACGAGTTTTGCGCCGTTGTCGAAGCGACCGCGGATAATGCGTTTGGCGACGTGAATCGCGCCTTGATGCGCTTCGTAAAAATTCGACCCGACGTTCAGGATGTACTTGCTGTTGGCGAAGTCTCCGGTTTCCCAATCCGTCTCGCCGAGGCTCACGTAGTTCGCGGCGCGCTTGTTCGATGAGCAGAGCGCGCGGTGGTTGAAGAGGGACGGCGAGCCGATGGCGTTCAGAAATCGCGTCATCTCTTCGGCGATGCGGGACCGGCCTATCTGAATGGCGATTTCTTCGGGCTTACCTTCGTCGATGGCTTTTCGCATACGCTTCGCGATTTCGTCGTACGCCTCGTCCCAGGTGATGCGTTTCCACTTTCCTTCGCCGCGTGCGCCGACGCGCCTGAGCGGGAACAGTATTCGCTCGGCGTAGGTGTTGATCGTAGGGCCCGACTGGCCTTTGGCGCAGAGGCTCTTTCCGTTGTTCGGGTCTTCCGGATTGCCGCCGACTTTAACCAGTTTGCCGTCAATCACGTAGGCCTGAATGCCGCACACCGTGGAGCAGTTGAGGCATACGCTTTTGATGATTTTGGCTTTGGTGTAATCGTTTTTTCGGCGACCGTCGCCGCTGATGCGACGTGCTGCCGCGCGTTGGCCGATCAGTTCTTTGCGCGTGACTCGGCATACTTGCGTAGCGGCATCGGCCACACCTGGCGTTAGCAAAATAATTTCACCGACGGCCAGCGTGGCGAGCGCCGCGAGCCCCTGTTTCATGACCTGACGGCGTGATGCCGATTGCGGCGGAACAGGCGGCGTTACGACGATTTTCGGGCGCTTGAATTTGTCGAGGCTCATGCTTGCGCCTCCGGTTTGTCACTAGCGAAACTACCGTCAGCGGTTCGCACGACTTTGGCCCACATGACGCGCTTCGGCGGTGGAAATTGTGATTCCAAAGACGTCCACGTTTCAATTTCGTAAGAGTAGGGATCGTGAAGTTTTCCCTTCGGAATTTTCTTCTCCATTTCCTTGGCATGACCGCGATAGGTGACCGACGGTTTGGTCTTTTCTTCGGGCTTCAATACGTTGGTGTCTTTGCCATATTTCTTCATGAACAGGGAATAGGGCGACTCGGGATGGTTGGCGTCACCGAAGTGAAACACCTCGGCGGGGCAGGTCTCGACGCAGGCGGGCTCCATGCCGACTTCCGTGCGGTGTGCGCAGAAATCACACTTGTCGGCGATGTCGTTGTGGTCGCAACCGATAGCAGCGTAGGGACAAGCGGACTCGCACTTGCCCGAGTTTTCGCAGAGGTTTGGGTCAATGCGTACTACGCCGTGGGCGTCGTGATCAATGGCGTCATTGGGGCAGGCTTTGAGGCACGGCGCATCTTCGCACTGCATGCACAAGGTGGGCAAGAAATTGCGGGTGACTTTGGGATACGTGCCGTGCTCCCAGTAATAAACCTTGGTGCGATAGCGACCGAGAGGGACGTTGTTTTCTACTTTGCAGGCAACCGAGCAGGCGTGGCAGCCAATGCAGCGCTCAACGTCAAGTGCTAATTTCCAGCGAGGGTTGGCGGTTCTAGGCGTGGACATAGAAAGCTCCGAGGCTCTTACGTCGGAAGATTGGTGCGGGTGAGCCGTTGGTGCCGCTGACGGGCGACACAAAAGCGGCACCCAACACGGCACGTCGCGAACGCGAGGCACTTGGTTTGAACATAATCCACACTCCAAAAAGGCAAGTCTTTGCTGGCAATCACAGTGTTGTCAGCGCCGCAAAGTATGCATTACAGCGTGGCGATCTGCCAAGGCGAAACGTATGTTTTGGAGGGTTAATTTTTAGCGGTTCAAAATGTCAGCTGGACATTCAGCTTTCTCGTAAAAGCTAACCTGCTCAGGGGCTAAAGCGCTAAAAGCTAATAAGTCGACTTATGATGCATTCCGCGTTAAGCCCCAATAAAGCCGTCGTTTCAGCCAAAAGCTAATCGTCTTCGGCCAGTCGCACACCACGTTTGCGCAGGATGATCGGGACGAACATGACGGCAATCGTTGCCACCATGAACGTGCAGGCAATCGGCTGCTTGAAAAAGATCAGCCAGTCGCCTTGAGCGATGGACAGGGCATTGCGCAATTGCTTCTCGCTCATCGGGCCCAGGATCATGCCAACAATCACCGGAGCGACCGGGAAATCGAAGCGGCGCATGACGACGCCAATGACGCCCACGACATACATCAACACCAGATCGAACGCGCTTTGCCGCATGCCGTACACGCCGATGGTGGCAAACACCAGAATACCTGCGTAAAGCTGCGGCTTCGGGATCGTCAACAGGCGCGCCCACAGCCCCACCAAGGGAAGATTGAGCACCAGCAACATCACGTTACCGATGTAGAGTGACGCGATCAGTCCCCACACTAGGGGGCCGCTGGTTTGGAACAGCAGCGGGCCGGGCTGAATGTTGTAGTTCTGGAATGCAGCAATCAGGATGGCGGCGGTCGCCGACGTCGGTATGCCAAGCGTTAACAGCGGAACCAGAGCGCCGGCCGCTGTGGCGTTATTCGCGGCTTCTGGCCCGGCAACGCCTTCAATGGCGCCTTTGCCGCCTTCGCCGGAAAACTCTTTCGGATACTTCGATAATTTGCGTTCGGCTGAGTACGACAGAAACGTGGGAATCTCCGCGCCACCGGCCGGTACCGATCCGAACGGGAAGCCAATCGCGGTGCCGCGCAACCATGCCGGCCATGAGCGTTTCCAGTCTTCTTTCGTCATCATGATCGAGGTCAGCTTGTTCCTCTTTGCGTTCTCACCTTTCGGGTCATAGAGCACGGAATACAAAGCCTCACCGACGGCAAACAATCCGACCGCGACGAGCACAAATTCGATCCCGTCAATCAGCTCGGGCACGCCGGCGGTGTAGCGCGGAATGCCGGCAATCGAGTCCATGCCCACAAGCCCGATCGCAAGCCCCATCGCCAGCGACACCATGCCGCGCAACATCGACGCACCGAGCACCGACGACACCGTGACAAACGCCAGCACCATCAACGAGAAAAACTCGGCCGGTCCAAATTTGAGCGCCAGATCGGCCACCAGCGGCGCAAATAAAGTGAGCAAAATAACGCCAATCGTGCCCGCGATAAACGAGCCGATTGCGGCCGTGGCCAACGCCGGTCCGGCGCGACCATTTTTGGCCATCGTATTGCCTTCAAGTGCCGTCATGATCGACGAGCTCTCGCCCGGCGTATTCATCAAAATAGACGTTGTTGAACCGCCATAAGCCGCGCCGTAATAAACGCCGCACAGCATGATGAGCGCGCCCGCCGGGTCAACCTTGGCTGTCACGGGCAGCAGCATCGCCACCGTCAGCGCCGGGCCAATGCCGGGCAGTACGCCAATGGCGGTGCCGAGCGCGCAGCCGATAAACGCCCACATCAAATTCATCGGTTGCAACGCGGTCGCAAAGCCGCCGAGCAGGAGATTCCAGGTGTCAATCATGGCTGCGAATCTCCTAGAGCCAGTCGTTGAACAGGCGCGGCAAGTTCACGTCGAGCACCAGCGTGAACAACCAGAACACCGGCAACACTAGCGCCGCACCGGTGATCGCGTCGCGCAGCCACGTCTTGCTGCCGAAACCACGGGCGACGCAGGTGAACAGCAGGGTCGCGCCGAGCACAAATCCAACTTTTGTGATGAGCGCCGCCATCAGTAAAATTCCGGCGGTAACCCAAAGCGCCCCGCGATTGTCACTGGCGACGCCGATCAGTGCATCGCTGAAATTGCGATATCCACCGGACAGCGCCTGCCACATCAAAAGCGCCCCGACGAGACCGAGAAAAATGGAAACTACAGCAGGCACAAACGCCGCACCGATGCCGGCGTAACCGGCGTCTGATTGCAATTGTGACGCGCCAACTGCGAACACGGTGGCGAGCATTAAGACGAATAAAGCGATGCCGATTTGCCAGCGCTTTTGCATGGAATTCCCCCTTTTCTTTGACTCCCCCGTCTTGTCGGGGGAGTTTTCGATACGTGACGGGTGGCGACCATCGCAACCCGCCCTCGCGTGCTGCGCTACTCGGCTACTTGATCAGGCCCACGACGCGCATCGATTCTTCGATCCGCTTGTGTTCTGCATCGACAAATTTCGAGAACTCGTCACCCGATATCACCGCTGGGAACCAGTCGTTGCTAGCGAGCGCATCATTCCATGATTTTTGTTTGGTGGCGGCGACGACGGCGTCAATCAATGCTTTTTTCTGAACATCGCTGATGCCGGCCGCGCCGTAAACGCCGCGCCAGTTGCCGATCTCAACGTTGATCCCTTGCTCCTTCAGTGTTGGCACGCTTTCGCCTGGCAAACGCGTTCCGGCGGTCACTGCGATCGCGCGCATCTTCCCGCTTTTTACGAACTGAGACATTTCGTTCCAGCCCGAGGTGCCGACCGTAACGTGTCCTCCCAAAATCGCGGCAGACGCCTCGCCACCGCCCTGAAACGGGACGTAGTTGATTTTGGTCGGATCGACGCCCACGTCTTTGGCGATCTGCGCCACCGAAATGTGATCCACCGACCCGCGCGAGCCGCCGCCCCATTTGACGGATCCGGGGTCTTTCTTCAGCATTTCGGTGACGTCTTTCATGGTCTTGATCGGCGACGCAGCGGGCACCACAAACACGTTGTATTCGTAGAAAAGTCGCGCGATCGGTGTGGCCTGCGCTAGCGTCATCGGCGGTTTGTTTTGCACAATAGCCCCGACCATCACCGCGCCGGTTACGATCATCGCGTTGCCGTCGCCCTTGGCCGAGTTAACGAACTGGGCCAGACCGATGGTGCCACCGGCACCGCCCTTGTTCTCGAACTGCACGCTTTTGGCCATTCCGGCCTCCACCATCGCTTTGCCGAGGCCACGACCGGTTTGATCGAAACCGCCGCCGGGGTTCGCGCCGATCATGAATTTCACATTGTCCAGTGCTAGCGCGCTGCCTGCGATTACCACCGTTGCCGAGAGTGTGGTGAGTGCTTGGCGTAACATCAATTTCATGGCTGTCCTCTCTTATAAGATTAGTCGACGGATACTAGGGAGCCAACCTGTCGGTAGGCTGTCGTTCAACAACAATGTAGACGGATAGCTGTGACACTTAAAGTGGATAAACCCCGCCTTCTCGTCGTTGAGGACGATCCCGCGCTGGCGCAAGCGCTTGCGCTGGCGCTGTCGCGCAGGGGCTTCAACGTGGCGCAGGCAACCAACGGGCGCACCGCGCTCGAGCGCGCGACGACGGAATCGTTTGCCGTAATCGTGCTTGATTTGACGTTGCCCGAAATGGACGGGTTAGAGGTGCTGCGAGAAATTCGGGCGAAAGGTTTCACCACGCCGATTATCGTTCTCACCGCGCGCGGCACCGTGGGTGATCGCGTGCAGGGCCTGCGGCTGGGGGCGGATGATTACCTGTCGAAGCCGTTTGATCTGGACGAGCTGGAGGCGCGGCTGCATGCGCTGTTGCGTCGTGCAAACCCCGGTGCCGCCAACAAGCATGATTTCGGCGCACTGCGCATCGACGAGGTGGCATCGGTTTGTTACGCCAACGGCGAGGCGCTGGAATTATCTGCGCGTGAATTCGCCATGCTCGCCGCGTT
>Ga0209181_10003264_pt1 | contig 25319 bp, 17 predicted proteins | sample MAT05_FD_187208 | JGI IMG/M metagenome (GOLD analysis project Ga0209181, IMG submission 187208) | Freshwater microbial communities from Lake Fryxell liftoff mats and glacier meltwater in Antarctica - MAT-05 (SPAdes) (version 2) | ecosystem: Environmental > Aquatic > Freshwater > Ice > Liftoff...
AACACCCCCTGAGCGCAAGATCGCGCTGCCGCATGCTTGCCGGCCGGGATCTTGGGTGTCCGGTTTCGGTTTCACGTCTCCGGATCTTGGGTGTCCGGTTTCACGCACGTCACGTCTCCGGATCTTGGGTGTCCGGTTTCACGTCCGGTTTCACGCACGGTTTCACGCAAGTATTAATCATTGGATCGTGTGGGTTCATTGAAGCGCAGAGCGATTTACGACAAGGACGCGGTCGGTGGTATTGCCAGAACATCAATGGTGGCCTCTTTCAGAACCTGCTGCGCCACGCTGCCCATCACCAACCGGGCGACAGCCCCCTTGCCTTGGGTGGAGACGACGATCAGGTCTGCTTTCAATTCCTCAGCCGATTTCAGGATTTCGTTGGCGACCGTCGTCTCTTCATGGCGCACGATCTTTTCGGCTTGTCCCATGCTGATCTGCGTCATGAACGCCGAAAGGTGCTTGCTGGCGTCTGTGCCCAAGTCCTTGAGGTAACCTTCCTTTTCCTCTTTGCCCATGGTGTAGGACATGGCAAGGCGCAGGAGGGGCGCGTCGAAGACGCTCAGCGCGGACGACCGTGCCTCGGCGCCAAGTCCCAGCCCTTTGAACCGCCTGAGCGCGTTGCCCGCGTTTTCGGACAGGTCCGTTGTCAGAAGCATGTGGCGCCAAGGGCCGACAGGCGGCCCGTTCACCATCAGCACGGGGCAGGACACGGACCGTATCGTGCGTTCGGCTGTCGTGCCGACAAAGGCATCGAGCAGAATCTGGCGACGATGCGGACCGATCACGAGCAGATCTGGCGATGCATTAGCGGCCGCCTTGACGATCCCGGCAAAGGGGTCGTCCAGCAGAACCTGCGTGCTGCAGGTCACTCCGTCCATCTCTTTCAGCGTGCGGGCTAGGTCTGCAAGCATCTGCCGGGCATCGTGCGCGTCGTGATCGACGATCCGGCGTGGTCGATCATCATCAACCACATGCACCAGGTTCAGACCGGCACCCCTCCCGCGGGCGAGGATGACCGCGCGTCGCAACGCCCGGTCGGACCGCTCAGAAAAATCCGTGGCCAGCATGATCTGCTTCATGGCGTGCCTCCCGTCATTTGGTTCGTATTTATCACAACACGTTGGATCGCGATCTTGGTTAATTCAGATCAATCAAAGCTGCCAATTCTTCGCTATAATTGATTAAACACACGCAAAAGGCAGGATACGCTGCCACACGACCAGTATCAGACCGTTAAGGAAGTGGCCGAGCGCTTGAAAGTCGCTGAGGCGACGGTGCGCCAGTGGATCAAAAGCGGCGATCTGCGGGCGATCGACATCGGCAAGGGCTGGCGCATTGCCGATGCCGATCTGGGCGCGTTCCTGCGGCTTCACCAGACGGCGCCGAAGCGCAAAGAGCCCGACCCGGACGATAATCCGACTGAGGGGGCATCTTGATGCCGATGATGACTTCATTTGCAGAAGTGGCCCTGCTTCTCGTCATGGCCGCAGCCATCGGCCTGTTCGGGATCTTGCTGCGTCAACCGCTGATCGTCAGCTTCATCGCGGTCGGTCTGATCGCGGGGCCGTCCGCGCTGGATGTTGTGCATTCCGACGAGCAGATTGATCTTCTGTCGGAACTCGGCATTGCGGTGCTGCTGTTTCTGGTCGGCATCAAGCTTGATGTGAAGCTTGTTCGCTCGCTGGGCAAGGTGGCACTGCTCACCGGTCTTGGTCAGGTCCTGTTCACCTCGCTGTTTGGCTACCTGATCGGGCTCGCGTTGGGACTGGGGTCGGTCACCAGCCTTTATGTGGCTGTGGCGCTTACGTTTTCCTCAACGATCATCATCGTGAAGCTGCTGTCGGACAAACGAGAAATCGACAGCCTGCACGGGCAGATCGCGCTTGGTTTTCTGATCGTGCAGGACATCGTCGTCGTGCTGGCGATGATCGTGCTGTCGGCCATCGGGATCGGGGCGGCAGAGGGCGGCGGGCACGGTGGCGGGTCTGTCCTGTCGGTTCTGGCCTCGGGTGCTGCGATGCTGGCCCTTGTCGTGCTGTTCGTGCGCTACATTGCCGACCCGCTGACCGAGCGCCTCGCGCGCGCGCCGGAGCTTCTGGTGATATTCGCCATCGCGATGGCGGCGATGTTCGCGGCCATCGGTGATTTCGTCGGGCTCGGCAAGGAAGTGGGCGGGCTGCTTGCGGGCGTAGCACTTGCCTCGACCCCCTACCGCGAGACCATTGCTGCCCGGCTTGCGCCGCTGCGCGATTTCCTTTTGCTGTTCTTCTTCATCGCGCTTGGCGCGACGCTGGATCTGTCGCTGCTCGACACGCATGTGACCGGGGCCATCATCTTCTCGCTCTTCGTGCTGATCGGCAACCCGTTGATCGTGCTGGTGATCATGGGGACCATGGGCTACCGCAAGCGGACCGGCTTTCTGGCCGGGCTGACGGTGGCGCAGATCAGCGAGTTCTCGTTGATCTTCATCGCCATGGGCGTCTCGATCGGTCATGTGACCGAAGACGCGCTTGGCCTTGTCACTATGGTGGGCCTCGTGACCATTGCGACCTCGACCTACATGATCACCTATTCGCACCAGCTTTACGCTTTCTTCGAGCCGCTCCTTGGCATTTTCGAGCGTAAGGGCACCCCGCGCGAGCCCGCCGATGCAGGCACGCATCAGGCCCGTGGCTACCAGGTCATCATCTTTGGTCTTGGCCGCTTTGGCACGGCCATCGGGCTGCGGTTGAAAAAGCGCGGCATCCGGGTGCTGGGCGTGGATTTCAACCCGCAGGCGGTGCGCCGGTGGCGCAATCTGGGGCTTGCGGCCGATTTCGGCGATGCAAGCGACCCGGAATTCGTGGCAGAACTGCCGTTTCGCGGGGCAGAGTGGATGGTCTCCTCCGTGCCGATCCATCCGACGGGCCTGAGCCACGAGGATACGCGCCGCACCCTGATCCAGTTGACCCGATCTGCCGGGTTTACGGGACGGATCGCCGCAGCCTCCCAAAGCGCTGGCGATACGGAAGCGCTGTTCGGTGCAGGCGTCGACCTAGTGCTCGAACCCTTCCAGGATGCAGCCGACCGCGCGGTTGACCTGCTGTGCGGTGCCACCGAAGAAGAACGCACCAATTTTCCCGAGATCGCGGCCGAGGGCCGGGCACCGGGGTGACATCTTGCGACGACTTAACCGTGAAAGGACGACGCTCATGAACCGACTTGCAGGCAAGACCGCCATTGTTACCGGGGGTGCGGTTGACATCGGCCGCGCTTGTGTGGAGCGTATGACCGAGGAAGGCGCGGCGGTTGTCACATCCGACGACCCTGAGGCGGCGAAGGCGGCCGCTGGGTCAGTGCACCCCATCGGCCAGATGGGCGAGCCCGACGGCATCGGCTGGGCGGTGCTCTGGCTTCGCGTCCGACGAGGCGAAGTTCGTCACCGGCGCGGACATTGCCATCGACGGCGGCTACACGGCGCGATGACATGACCCTCACCAACGCGCATGCCCACCCCGCCGCCACATGCCTGGCCGAACTGGATGCCAGCCCCGAGGGACTGACCGCGCACGAGGCCGCGCGTCGGCTGGCCGAGAACGGGCCGAATCGCCTGCCCGAGGTGCGGGCGCGCGGGCCGATCCTGCGGTTCCTCATGCAGTTTCACAACGTGCTTATCTATGTCCTGCTGGGTGCCGCTGTTGTGACGGGGGCATTGCAGCACTGGATCGATACCGGAGTGATCCTTGCCGTTGTGCTGGCCAATGCGGTGATCGGCTTCATTCAAGAAGGCAAGGCCGAGGCGGCAATGGCTGCAATCCGCGGCATGCTTGCCCCGCGCGCCGCCGTGCTGCGGGGTGGGCAGCGCGTGACCGTGGACGGGGCCGATCTGGTGCCCGGCGATATCGTTCTGCTGGAAGCGGGCGACAAGGTGCCCGCCGACCTACGGGTGCTGGAGGCGCGCGGGCTGGCGGCGCAAGAGGCGATCCTGACGGGCGAATCCGTGCCGGTGGAAAAGACCACAGGTCCGGTTGCGGCTGACGCGCCGCTTGGCGACCGCCAATCCATGCTGTGGTCGGGCACGCTGGTCACCCAAGGCACCGCGCGCGGGCTGGTGGTGGCAACCGCACAATCCACTGAAATCGGGCGGATCGGCGGGCTTCTGGCGGATGTTGAGACACTGACCACGCCGCTGGTGGCGCAGATGGACCATTTTGCGCGCTGGCTGTCTTTTCTGATCCTGTTGATGGCGGGCCTGTTGCTGGTCTACGGCTATTACGTCGACCACTACGATTTTTCCGAAATGTTCATGGCCGTGGTTGCGCTGGCTGTTGCGGCGATCCCCGAAGGTCTGCCAGCGGTGATGACCATCACGCTCGCCATCGGCGTGCAGGCGATGGCGAAACGCAACGCAATTGTCCGCCGCCTGCCCGCGATAGAAACGATCGGTTCGGTCTCGGTGATCTGCACCGACAAGACCGGCACGCTGACCCGCAACGAGATGGTCGTCGCGGCGGTCGAGACGCCGGAAGGGGCCTTTGCCGTTGTGGGCGAGGGTTATGCTCCGGAAGGTGCGATAACCCCCGCGGGCGATCTTGTGCGCCTCGCGCTTGCAGCGGCGCTGTGCAATGACGCGGCGTTGCGTCAGCGCGACGGTGACTGGACCGTCGAGGGCGACCCGATGGAGGGGGCGCTTTTGGCCTTTGCGGGCAAGGCTGGGGGCGACCATAGCGCGCGTCGGCTTGATGCCATTCCCTTTGACAGCCGCCACCGCTTCATGGCCGTCCTGACCGAAGGGCCCGCAGGCCGGATGACACATGTCAAAGGTGCTCCGGAACGGGTCCTTGGAATGTGCGCAGGCATCGACCAGCACCATTGGCACGACCGGGCCGAGGCGTTGGCGCGGCGCGGGTTGCGGGTTCTGGCACTGGCCGAACGGGCCGAGACTGGCGAGAGCATCAATCCCGCCGCGCTGGAGGGCGGCCTGACATTTCTTGGTCTGGTCGGGCTGATCGACCCACCACGCCCCGAGGCTATTGCGGCTGTCGCAGAATGTCGGGCGGCGGGTATCCGGGTCAAGATGATCACTGGCGATCACGCCGGAACGGCCGCCGCCATCGCGGCACAGATCGGGCTGCAAAACCCGGACCGCGTGCTGACCGGCGCAGATCTGGACAAGCTGGACGATGCGCAACTGGCGCTGGAAGTGGCCGATGTCGATGTCTTTGCCCGCACCAGCCCCGAACACAAGTTGCGGCTTGTCACCGCGTTGCAGGCACATGGCCTGTCGGTCGCGATGACCGGGGACGGGGTGAACGACGCCCCCGCGCTGAAACGTGCGGATGCGGGAATCGCCATGGGGCTGAAAGGATCGGAGGCAGCCAAGGAGGCGGCCGATCTGGTGCTGGCCGACGACAACTTCGCCACCATCGCCGCCGCCGTGCGTGAAGGGCGAACGGTCTATGACAACCTTAAGAAGGTGATCAGCTGGACCCTGCCCACCAATGCAGGCGAAGCGATGGTCGTGATTCTTGCACTGCTTTTGGGGCTGGCCCTGCCGGTCACGGCGGTGCAGATCCTCTGGGTCAACCTGATCACAGGGATCACGCTGGCCATCGCGCTGGCTTTCGAGCCGACGGAGGTCGGCACCATGGCGCGCCCGCCCCGCCGCCGCAACGCGCCAATCCTTTCAGGCGCGCTGGTCTGGCATGTGGCGCTGGTGGCGCTCTTGTTCCTAGTGGCGGTCTTTGGCGTCTTCAGCTATGCCATCGACAAGGGCTACCCGCTTCCCCTAGCGCAGACCATGGCGATGAACATGTTGGTGGTGCTGGAAATTTTCCATCTGTTCTTCATCCGCAACATCCACAGCACATCACTGACTTGGGCGGCGGCGCGCGGCACCAAGGTGGTCTGGACCGTGGTCATCACCGTCACCGCCGCGCAATTCGCCGTTACCTATCTGCCACCGCTTCAGGCCGTGCTGGGCACAAAGCCCGTCCCGCTTATGGACGGCATTCTGATCGTCGGCATTGGTGCCGCTTTCTTCGCCATCATCGAAATCGAAAAACAAATCAGACTGGGATTGAAGCGATGACCAGAACTCGGAATAATAATCCGGTGGTTCTCTGCTGGTTTGTTGTTTGGTGAGGCCGGATGAAGCTTCAAGGATAGAAAATCCACAGCACTTTCCGCCCCTAAGCCTAAACCCACCGGCGACTGCCAAGCGCATGCTGAAAACGACTGCCGAGGACCGATTCGGAAATGTTCTGGGCGTCTCGAACGGTCTTTACCGCTCACCTCAGCGGCAGCAAACGCGAGCAGTGGCCGAATGTCTTCTATTTGGCCGAACTCAGCGGGATGCGACGACGGCACTTCGGTACTGATCAAGACCAGCGAGCTGATCATCCGTTGTCGAGGCCAGGGTAGAGTAGAGAACAGGCTGTCCCCTCCCTCATCAAACCGTGCATGCGGTTCTCCCGCACACGGCTTTCCGATGTTCTTCATGCCGAGGCATGCGCCGAGCGCCAGCCCGCTACGGTGGGAACTTTGTACAGCCCATGACGCCGGTAGAGATCAGCGCTCGGAAACCGGCCGAAACCGGTGCCTCTGCATTTGACCTTGTGGCGCTTCATCAAGTACGGCCAGGTGCTTGATGGACATGCAAATAATCAATTTTTCTTCACGAAACAGCGCATCAGGGCATCACGCGCGGCGCGGTAGGCTCGGGTGGCGTTGGAACATGCAATTGACCCGCCGGGTATATATCCACAGGCCAGCGCCATCGCATCAGCGGTATCGATCAAATCTTGTATCTGAGTTCCGCACCCTGCTTCTATAACAACGGTTCCGACAGTCGCGCGGGTGTGCTGGGAGAAAATCCAGTTGAAGTGTTCCATAACGGTCGCGGCGTCAGCAGGGTTCCTCTTTGCCCAGGCGTCTGCCGCCGTCAGGTCGACGACGGTTTGGCTGCGCGACAGTTCGGAACGCCGGGTAACGACGACCGTGTCCGCACGCATCTCGATGTCGAGTTCAGCGACGCCGTCTGAGTCCTTGGAAACAACCGTAAGCCGATCACCATTGGATTCAACGGTTACAGCCCGTTCACTCAACGGGCTGGAGGAGGTAAATCCGATCGTCGGAAGGTTGGGGCTGTCCTTGGCTTGGACGGCGGCTGAGCCCAACACTACCAATGAAGCAAATAAAATACGAAACATTCTTTACCCCTAGTGTCCGGCGGAGCGCCGGCGCGACGGACTATACCCCCGACGATACAATTCAATACGCGATTCGTGACACTGCCGCCATAGCTAGTGCCTGGCAGGAAACCCTATAAATCCCACTTGGCCGGTTGATTTCGCACCGCTTCTCGTATTCGGCGGGGTCGGTTTCGGAGCCGCGGTTCTGCTCCGCGATTTTTCTACCCCTAAATGCGAATGCATCGTATTTGCGCCAATTCGCAGGCAGCCGTATCCCAAAACCCGCCTCTACTTGGATTGTTCTTGAGTCAGGCCGCCTTTCGATAGGGGCCTCGATTCCGCTTTTCTTGTTGCTTTAATACGACGCCCAATCGTTGGACGTTACGTGCCAAGACTGCCACCGCAACGTAGCGCTTGAAACCGTGGATGCCGTGATCCGGGCACCGGTCCAAGCCATGCGATTCCAAGGCATGAATAGCGGTCTCTACCGCACAATGCTGCAAGCGCGAAGCGGCCAACGCCAGAACGTCGCCGGCAAACTCAATTGCTCGACTACCGCCTCTATCCAGCCAAGCTGCGACGACCGCAAACGCAGCAAAGCTTCACTGACACGGGAGATGCGCGATATAAGCGAAGGATCAGTCATAGATACTCATGCAAAACAAAAGTTAATACGAACACGGCGTATTGCGCATTACTGACCCTCTCAGCCCATCTGCAAATGTGACGACCGGCTGTCCGAAGCTCACTCCCAAATTCGTCTTGGCGCTACAGAGGTGCCCCGTGTTTTTTACATTACCCAGCAGAGGAACTGCCCCTCCAATGTTCTGCCGGATTCGTCCCGGCGCTACTGGGTGTCCAAATCTTCGGTCCAAATCTTCGGCTTTCACTTTTACTGGGTGTGCAAATCTTCGCAAATCTTCGCTGTCCAAATCTTCGGCTTTCACTTATTCTGTGACGGGTGGAATTTCTATTGACGAACTCAGCATGTCGTGCAGGAAATCAGGCGGGTCGCCAAGACGCCTAGAAACACCGTTCTTGACGAAAAGAAGTTGGAACTCACCGAGTTGCTCATCGTCGCCCGCAAATTCAATAGCATCGCAATTATCTAATACAACTAATGTATGAAACAGCCCGCAAAGAATTGAATGCGCAACCACTTTTTCCATTGATTTTTTTTCGTACGGGCTCAGCGCCATAAACCATTCAGAAAGAGAGTGGAGATAGCTCGCCTGCTCCCCACTTTTGGCCTCTGTCAAATCACGCAAAACGGTTCGGAGCCCTGCACCCAATACTGTCCCTCGCAGCGCCTCTACAAATTCGGAATCATCCATGGTCTATTTCCTAAAGCACTTTGGAAAAATCTGTTTATTCAGTTTAATCAATTCTTGCACTGACTTTTTAGGCGCTCCAACTCGCCTAAGCGCTCGCGCATCACGCGCCAAAAACGTCTCGAGCTGAGCCAGGAAACGAAACGCCCGTATAGGAAATTTAAACGCCCTTTTCGGGCAGCTTGCGCGGTAGCCGGAGGCGGCGCAACCGTTGGTTTTGCTCGGTTTGGCCGTGGTTGGGGGCGTCATTGCAGTGCGTTTGGGCGGGTTGATGGGTGTCCGGCAGCGCCGCTCGTGGCGATTTTCCACTGGTTGCCGATGGCGGGCCGAGCGCTGCCCTGCGGGATCATGGCCGCACTGTATTGGCTCCCTGGTTTCGCCGTCAGCGTCGTGGCCGGCGGCGTGTCACGCAGCATAAGCGGGCGGTGCGCGCGGGGCGGGTCGGTAGTGGAGCGGATCACCGACGTGTGCGGCTGTCCCTGCGCAGCGTTGAAATCGCCCTTACTTCTGGACCGGCGTGAAATCCCAGAGCTGCGCTAGGCCTGCGTCCACGGAGCACAGCGTGCCCGCCGGTTCACGACGATCAGCTTGCGTCAGCACCAGCGGATGCGCCTGCACGCCGACCGCGTCGATGAACTGACGCAAGTCCTGGCTGTCGGCGAGCACGGTTCCAGACACCTTATCCACATCCGACTTCGCTTCACAGGCGTAAGTCGTCGGCGCCGGTAAGGGCAGCGAAAGGCGGCTGCCGCTGCGGTAGTTGCGCCGAAGCAGACGCTGCGCGTCGAGGCGCGTCAGCACGCTGACGCCGCCCTGGCCGATCACCCTGCCCTGCCAGGAATCGCCCCGGCGATCGAGGCGCAGCGCGGTGGTTTCGTCGATGCCGACACCGAGTGCCGAACCGGTATCCAACAACAGGCGCGCCAGACGGTATTCGCGACCGCGGTTGGAGAAATGCGTATCGAGTACGCCAAAAGGAAAGCTGCCGAGGCCGCCTCCGGGGTGATACAGCAGTGCGTCCGGGTCGATGCCAGAACAGCTATCCGCCGGGCGACAATCGGGATCGGGCGGCAGCCCGGTCAACGCGGTGGCTGCAGTGCTCGGCAGCGCCGCCCCACTGATGATCATCACTGGCGGTGTAGCCGCGGGCCGCGCCGACTGCACTGCGGTGCCGGCACTGCTGCCGCCGAGCACCAGCGTGCCGGCGTCGAGGCGCTGCAGCAGCAATTGAAGCTCGGCCGAAGGCGCCTTGCCATCGGGCGTAAACCAGGCGGCGCGGGTGAAGCTCTGGTCGCCGCCATTCAAGAACACACCATCGGCCCAGCGGATGGCCGCGGCGAGTTCCTCCGGCGCGCGGCAGGCTGCGCGCAGTTCCGAGGCGCGCACCGGATAGAGGCGATCGCGATCATGGGCGGCCAGGAGCGTGCCACGCAGGTGATCAAGATGGTCGCAATCGCTATCGCGGTCGATCTGCGCTGTGCGTAGTGCGTGATCGAGCGGCAACCAGCGCACCTCGGCACCAGCCTGCTCGAATACGCTGGTGTAAAAAGCGATAGCGTCGAAGGGATCTCGACTGGAGGCCGTGCTGAGCAACAAATGCGGCCGCTGGCGGCCACTCACTTGGCGCGCCATCGCCACCAGTTCGCGAAAGACCACGGCACCCGAATCGGCGTCGGAATCGTCCAGCGCGACGACTTCGGCTTGCGGCGCGCGCTGCAGGGCATCGAGCACACGCGCGCGCTCGAACTCGGCCAGCCCGGCCCACAGGTCAGCATCTTGCTCGCTTGATTTAGTGAGTGCATCACCGACGTTGGCGGCAGCGAAATCGACCTCGCCTGCCCGCTGGTGCCAGCGCCCCAAAGTCGCGACGACGCGTTTGCCGATGCGCTGACGGCTGGGCAGCCAGCCGCCGGCCGCGACGCGCTTGATGCCGGCGCTGTCGAGTCGGTAGCCATTGGCCAGCGGCGCGGCGCCAGGCGTCTTGCCAGCCAGACAATGGCGAGCGTTGGCGCTGCTGCAGACCGGCAACGCGCCACCGGCCAGCAGCAAGCGTGGGCCGTCGGCGGGCAGGGTCGGCGTGGCGAACAGCAGCAAGGCACTGAAGACAATTGATCTCAAAAGACGCTTTCCTCGATGACCGCCGGAAGGCGATCTAGTGGCTCCGCAAGGAGGCGGATGCTCTGCCCGCGACCGCATTCGCGCAAGCACGTACCTAAAATCGCGAAATTGCCCCTCGCGCGGCGCATCGCATCCGCTGACGCTGCAAGTCCAGGCCTAGCAGCCTGTCGGACTTGAAGAATCGAAGCGAAAATCTGACTGGGCGAAGCCAGATTTCGTCGATTTTGAAGGGTAATAGCTCTTCTATTGCCCGAGAAAGCGGCGGAATATGGATCGTCCAGGCGGATTTGCAGCCGATTTCCTTTAAGTCCGACAGGCTGCTAGCAGGCGGCGTTGCAGGGCGCCGCCGGTGCCCGAGGCGTCTCTGGAGAACCTTCTGGCTGCGCAGCGATGCCACGTAGTGTGCCTCGCAATGCTTCGAGAGATGTTGATGGGCCACGCCAACGCCAAGTGCCAACAACATCAGCAACGCGCAGTACAAAAGTTTGGGGGAACTTGTCGCAGCACCCTCGAAATTCCGTCTTAGGCTATTACCACAGCGAACGTTCAGGGCAAACCATGATTCGCGCACTCTTATCTCCGACGTCGGCTGGCTCAGCCAGCGCGAAAACGGTGTTTGATGATTGCTCTGAACGCACGTGCGAGGTTTACCATGGATAAAATCAATCGCTTTCTTGTTGCCGCCATTGGCTGCCTGCTTACGCAAGCGGCTCTGGCCCAAGCGACAACCACGCAATGGCCGACCGGAATCGGCTTTCCGAACGTCGCGCGCACGGAAGGCGAACTTATCGGTGGCCCCTTCGCGACTGCGGATGGCCGTACGGCGATTCTCGCATGGCATAACGGCATACTATTTTCGATGCCCGAGTCGCCCTCCAGCAATCCGGGCTCGAACTTGCAATCGCGCATGTTTTCGCTGATGAATCCAGCCGATCCACGCATCATTATCAATGCGCCGGCGAATGCCCAAGGCTCGTTGGGCACCACCACCCAGCCGGTCAATGCGCACGGCTATTTGCATGTTGGACAACATATGCAAAGCGGCGCGAGTGGCCCGTTTTTAGTGCTTGGCACCGATTTTCAGGCGCCAGCGCCGTGGTCGTTTCGTGCGCAGGCCGGCGTGCCGGGCGTGGCGCGCTTGGCAGCAGGGATTCCGGTGATCGGGGTGCGCGGCGTGTTGCAGCTACCCTGGTTTATTTCGCAGACCTATTGGAGTTACAACCCTCTCGGAGGCAACACGTCGTTGTATACCAATGGCCCGCCCGGCGCGCCCGGCAGCACTCTGCAATCCACTTGGGATCACTTGGGCCTGACTGGGGTCATCGGGCACCCATTTTTGCTAGGCAATTTGCTGATTTACGCCTCAGATCAAAGCCGCACGGGCGTAGCAACTTACGACATTAGCGATCCGACCCAACCGCTGTTGCTCGATGTGCTCACCCAAGGCGGCCCAGGCGGCTACTGGCCCGAGCTGTGGGGCAATGATGGCGAGCTCTACTTGGTGTTTCCGTACAACAACAACGGCAATGGCATGCGCGTGGTCGATATCACCGACCCGGCCAATATGCGTTTCATCGCCGATGTACCGCTGGCTAGGCCGAGCGGCTCCAACGGCCCGCACTATGCACAGTTTCAGGACGAATTCGCGTTCATTGGCGACCATAAAATTGATATGCGCACGCGCCAATCGGTGCGTCAGTTCAACACGGTTGCCAATAGCGTTGACATGAGCCAATTTGCCTTGCCGCTCGGCAATCTGCTGATCACCGGTGGCATTGGTTCGCCGGGACAGGGCATTGCGATTTTTGCCCACCAAGCGGCGCCCGATACGCGTCCACCCAATGTGGCTTTTCATATTCCGCGCGCGGCCCAAACCGGCTATCCGCGCGGTGCGCCGATTAGCCTATTGATTCACGAAACGCTTGACACCCTGAGCATTGTCAACGGTGACACCTTCATGTTGCGACGGATGCTCGGCCCGGCTTCGTTTGGCCCGCCGCTGGCCGGTGGCTGGACCTTCTCGTTCAACGATGTGTTCACCTTTCAGCCCACCCAAGCGCTGCAAGCGGACGCCACTTATGAAGTGCGGGTTGCGGGTATTCGCGATGCTGCAGGCAATGCGATGTTGCCCTATGTCTTCACGTTTTCCACCGGGGTAGCCAGTGGCGGTAACCGCCCGCCGCTGATCAGCAGTTTCAGCGCCACACCGTATCCTGCGGCGCCCGCACAGACAGTTGATTTCCTTGCTAGCGCCAGCGATCCAGACGGCGATCCGCTCGAATATCGTTTCGACTTTGGCGATGGCTCAGTGCGCACGCCGTGGAGTGGAGTCACCAACGCGACGCGCAGCTATGCCAGTGCTGGCCACTATCGTGCCAGTGTGCAGGTACGTGATCCAGCCGGGGTGATTGCGACGAGAACGCGGGTCGTTACGGTGTTGACGGCACTGCCAACGGCACGCCCGTCAACCAGTGCGACGATCATTTGTGACGCCCCCGCTCGCCGGGTATGGACGGTTAATTCAGACACCGACACGATCAGCGTGCTCAATGCCGACAGTCTACTCAAGCTGGCCGAATACCCGAGCTGCGATAATCCGCGCGCGCTGGCACGTGCGCCGGGTGGTGCCATTTGGGTGGCGTGTCAAAACGATGACCGCATCCGCATACACAGCGAAGTGAACGGCAGTGTGCTGGCAACGATTGAAACCGGTTATGGCAGTGGCCCCACGGGTATCGCGCTATCACCCGATGGCACCCAAGCCTATGTCGCCCTAGGCCAGCGCGGTGAACTGCGCCGCTACAACGTGGCTAATCGCCAACAAACCGGCGCATTAGCGCTCGGGCCGACCGCACGCGGGGTCGCGGTTTCCGCTGATGGTGCGCGGGTACTGGTGACGCGCTTCATTTCCCCGCTGCATCATGGCGAAGTCTGGGATGTCAACGCTGCAACCCTGCAGTTGACGCGCGTGCTGAATATTCCAAAATTTGGCGATGAGGAAAATCGCGATTTGACCGCAAGCGGCCGCGGCGTGGCTAATTATTTGGCTGGGGTCACGCTCTCGCCGCGCAGCGGACGCGCTTTTGTGCCCGCCACCAAGCCCAACAGCGAACGCGGCTTGCTCATTCACGCCAGTCAAGACCTTGATCAGGACAACACGGTGCGCAATCTGCTGGTCGAATTGGACCCAGCCGCCGCCACGCCAGCCGCACGCTTTCGTCGCGGGATTGATCTGGACAACAGCGATTCGGCCAGCGCGGTCGCATTTTCCCCATTAGGCGATTATTTGCTGGTCACCGAGCAAGGCATGAACGGGCTCCTGGTGCTGGATGCGCTGGCGCTGGATGCCAGTACCGGCCTCGGCGCGATGGTCACCCGTCTTGCTACCGGCGCCGCGCCGCAGGGCGTGTGCACTGACAGCATGAACGGACGCACCTTTGTCCACAATTTCATGGGCCGCAGCGTTACTGCGCTGGACACCGCGCACTTGTTTGACGAGGGCACACTGCAAGTGGCTACCAGCGAGATCACGATGGTCGCCGTTGAAACGCTGGCCGCCCCAGTGCTGCTCGGCAAGCGCATTTTCTATCACGCCGCCGACCCGCGTATGAGCGCGGAAGGTTATCTCTCCTGCGCGACCTGTCACGTCGATGGCGCCGACGATGGTCGGACTTGGGATTTCAGCGGTCGCGGCGAGGGTTTGCGCAATACCCATTCCTTACTGGGTCGCGGCGGCACCGCCCATGGCAACGTACACTGGAGCGCGAATTTCGATGAGATCCAGGATTTCGAAAACGATATTCGCAATTTTTTTGGCGGCACCGGCTTTATGAGTAATGCCGATTTCGCCGCGACCACCAATCCGCTTGGGCCCATCAAAGCTGGCCGCAGCGCGGATCTGGATGCGCTGGCCGCCTACGTGAATTCGCTTGACAGTTCCAGCATTCTGCGCAGCCCTTTCCGAGTAGCCGATGGCAGTTTTACTGCCGCTGCGATACAGGGCGAACAGATTTTCGCGCGCGAGGGCTGCACGGCTTGCCACCTGCCACCGCATTACACCAGCGCCACCAATACCACGGCGGTATTGCACAATGTGGGCTCGCTACGAGCAAGTTCTGGCACCCGCATCGGTGGCGCCTTGACCGGCATCGACACGCCGACCCTGCGAGGCGTTTGGGCCAGCGCACCGTACCTGCATGACGGCTCGGCGCTCACCCTGAGCGACGTCTTCACGCAAAGCGGCGGTATAACGCTGGCAGCGGAAAACGCGAGCCTGTCCGGCGGCGCAAGCTTAATCAATAGCTTCGTCGAGCTTAACAACGACGACTCAGTGCGCGGACGCGCCTTCGTGCGATTGGTCAACGCCGCCAATCGGCTCTCCTTCAACGCGGTAGACGGTGGCAGCGGCGGTTTGGGTGCAATCGAGTTGCGCTACAGCAATTCCCGCAACGGTGTCCAAACCCAGCCGCTTAACGTGCGCGTCAATGGCGTTGAGCTGCCGCTAGTGAATTTGCCGCCCAGCAATAACGACCCGAGTTTTCGCGCGACTAATTGGAATCAATTCAGGATCGAAAACGTCACGCTTAATCCTGGATTGAGCAACAGCATCGAGTTCTCAAGCCCAAATTTTTACACCTCAATTGACGAAATCGTGGTCGCCCACGCAAGCCAGCGAGAACTCACGCAGCCGCACCGACGCATTGCGGCCCTGCCAGTCGGCGAACGTGATGCGGTGCTCGCCTTCTTGCGTCAATTGGACGGCAGCAACACACCGGGCGGAAGTGACGCCTTGTTTGTCAACGGCTTTGAGGGCTGAGCCGGATATCTCAATGCGACAATCACCGTGCCCTCAATTACCTGCTCAAGGAATGCCATGCGCAACTTCGTCTTCTTCGTTTGCCTGTTGGCCGGCGCGCTGTCGGCTCACGCGGATGTGCTCGGCCAGGATGGCTTCGAGGCCGCCTGTCAGCGCATATCCTTCAGCGAGCGCTTTGCCAGCGACCAATCCGCGTGGCCGGCGCCGTGGGTAGTCTCGGGTGGCGCTGCCGTGGCGGATGTGGTGGCGGGACGGGGTCGATTGCGGCCGGTGCCAAGCAACTACACGTTGGCGCGGATGTGGGCGCCAGTGGTGACGCGCGATGTCGAAGTGCGTTTCAGCTTCCAGATGGAGCAGACCACGACGCAGGGACTGGCGCTGCTGGTGCGACACAACGGCGGCTACCTCGCGCAGACCACGCCTCTTGGCCAGGGCTATGGCGTGTTCCTGGAAGGCAACTTCCGCAACTTGCCGGGGATCAGCATCTGGAAGGAGCAAGCCGGGGTGGAATCGCAGCTTGCACACAGCATACCGGCGGTGCCGGGCCCACAGGCAGGCGTCAGCTATCGAGTGCGCTTTCGCGTCCACCAATTGAATGCAACCACGACGCTGATGCAGGCCAAGTACTGGCCAGCAGCGGCGGCGGAGCCGCAGGCTTGGCAGGTGAGTGTCAGCGATAGCACGCCCGAGTTGCAGAACATGTCTGGCGGTATTGGCTTCGATTCCGCGAGCGGGCTGACGGCGCCAGCGCAGGTGACCGCCCACGCCTTCGTCGACGACATCGAGATCGAGCCTTTGTGCAACCCGATCCTGGGCTTGAACGCGACGCTGGTCGCACAGGGCTTTCAGTTCACCGAAGGTCCGCTTTGGCGTGGCAACCACCTGTTATTCACCGATATCACGGGCAACACGATCCATCGGCTCGATCCGCCCGCCGCGATCAGCACCTTTCTCACGCCCAGCGACCAGGCCAACGGACTGGCGCTGCTCGGCGGCAATCTGCTGGCCGGCGAGGCAGTGACGCGGCGCGTGTCCGGCACCGACGCGAACGGCATTCGCAGCACGCTGGTGGAGCGCTATCAGGGGGCACGCTTCAATTCGCCAAATGACTTGATGGTGCGCAGCGACGGCACGCTGTATTTCACCGATCCTGACTACGGTCTCGCCAATCCGCCGGTGCAGCGCGAACTGCCGCACAACGGGCTGTATCGGCTGACGCCCGGCGGCGCGCTGGTGCTGGAGTGGGCCGGCGCAGTCGGCGTCAATCAGCCCAACGGCGTGCAGCTCTCGGCGGACGAAACCCTGTTGTTCGTGACCGATACCCAGCAGGGCCAGTTGCGCCGCTGGAACGTAGCCGCCGATGGCAGCTTGAGCAATCCGCTGGTGATCACCAGCGGGCTCAGCGTGGCCGATGGCATGTGCCTCGATGCCGCCGGCAACCTGTACGTCGCAGTCGCCGCCGGCGTCGAGCTCTACACGATCAACGGTGCGCGCTGGGGCTTGGTGCCGGTGCCACGGATGAGCAGCAACTGTGCCTTCGGTGACAGCGACCAGCGCACCCTGTACATCACGGCTCGTCAAGGTCTGTACCGGGCGCGCCTGCCATGAAGGTGAGCGTGATAGCGTCGCTACATGCCCGAAGCGCACGATTTACACGACCGTCTGCACGCAGCCCAACAGCGCAAGCCGGGCGCGCTCGATCAACTGTTGCCTCTGGTTTACGACGAGTTGCGCTTACTTGCGCGCAAGCAATTGCAGCGCCTCGGCGGCACGCCGACCTTGAATGCCACCGCGCTGGTGCACGAAGTCTATGAACGGCTGGCACGGCAACGCACGCTCTCGCTGGACGACGAACGTCATTTCTACCGCTTGTGCGCGCGAGTGATGCGGCAGATCGTCATCGACCATGTGCGCGAGCGCAACGCCCTTAAGCGCGGTGGTGGCGAGATGGCGGTCGCCTTCGTGGACGCCAGCGATGGCAGCAATGCGCTCGATGGCGTCCTGCGCATCAGCGAGGCACTGGAGCAGTTGGCGACGCTGGACCCAGCCTTGGCAGAAACTGCTGAGCTCGCGTGGCTGGCCGGTCTTTCCGGCACCGAGATTGCGCGCCTGCAGGAGCAAACGGTGCGGCAAGTGCAGCGCGACCTGCAGCGCGCCAAGGCCTGGGTGATTGCGGCCGCGCTGCAGTGACCTGGCCCGACCCGGCTCGCTTCGCAGCGATCAACAGCGCGCTCGACAGCGCGCTTGGCCTCGAAGGCGCGGCGCGCTTGGACTTTGTCGCCCGCTGGTGCCAGGCCCGCCCGGACCTCGCCGCGCCCTTGCAGGCCCTGCTGCTCGCGGCCGAGGAAGACGAGACGCGCCTCACCACGCCGCTGACCGGCGCCTTGATCGAGGCGATGTCGATCGCTGCCGGGGCGCGGCTGGGCGATTGGCAGTTGCTCAAGCGCCTGGGCCAAGGTGGCATGGCCGAGGTCTGGCTCGCGCGCGGCGAAGGGGCGCACCAGGACCAGCACGCCGCCGTCAAGCGCCCGCTATTGGCCAGCAGCACCGACCAGAACGCGCCGGAGCGCTTTGCCGCCGAACGCCGCCGCCTCGCGGCGTTGGCTGACGCACGCATCGCCCGCCTGATCGACAGTGGCGTCGATACGCAAGGCCAACCCTGGTTTGCCATGGAATACGTCGACGGCGAACGCATCGACCAGTACTGCGATACGCATGCGCTGCCACTGGTGGAGCGCGTGCGCTGGCTGCGCGAGGTTGCGCTCGCGGTGCACAGCGCACATCAGGCATTGGTGGTGCATCGCGACCTGAAGCCGGCGAATGTGCTGATCACGCGCATCAACCCGCAGGTCAAGCTGCTGGATTTCGGCATCGCCAAGGATCTCAATGCGGAGGAAGCACCGACCCTGGACCCGGCGCTGACCCCGCAGTACGCCAGTCCGGAGCAATGGCTGGGCGGGCCGATCACCATTGCCAGCGATATCTATCAGCTCGGGCTGCTGTTGTTCGAGCTGGCATCGGGCTGCCGGCCTGGTGTCGGGCCGTGCTATGACGCCGAAAGGGGTCCGCCAAGCATGGCCCAGGCGCTGGCCGCGGCGGCTGAGCCAGCGATCATCAGCGCGCGCCGCGCGACCACACCGCAAGCCCTAATGACTGCCTTGCGTGGCGATCTCGCGGCCATCGTGGCCTATGCCACGGCGCGCGAGCCGGGTCGGCGCTACCCCTCGGCGGCGGCTCTGGCCGACGATCTGGTGGCGTGGATCGAAGGCTTGCCGGTGCGCGCACGCACGCCCAGCGTCGGCTACCGGCTCGGCCGCTTCTTCAGGCGCCACGCGCTCGCCTCCAGCCTGGTCGCCCTGCTGATCGTGGTGGCGGCCACGGCGCTGACACTGTACGTCCAGCAGGCACATCGATTGGCCGACGAAGCGCGTGCGTCAGTGCAGGTTCAGGCCTATCTGATCAACCTGCTGCGCCAAGCCGATCCGCTCTTCTCCGGCAAGCCAGATCTTGCGCCCGGCCCGCTGCTGGAAGCGTCGCTGGTGCTGGCACGACGCGAGCTTGCTGAGCAGCCCGCACTCCTGGCCGTCGTGCTGCAAGTGGGCGCCGACGCGCACATCCGCCGAGCCGACTTTACCACCGGTACGCAACTGCTCACAGAGGCGCTGGCTTTGCCGCTGGCGCCGGGCAATTCCAAGCGCGTGCAACTGCTGGCGCGCATGGGTCAAAGCCTGCATTACCAGGCACGCTACGCCGAAGCCGAGCACTATCTGCGCGCCGCCCTGCCCCACTGGCAGCGCCTCGGTGTGGCGGGAAATCTTTCCGTTCCCTTAGCGCTCGTGGACGTGTTGCACAGCCGTGGCGACTACAACGCCGCGCTGCAGATCCTCGACGATTTCGAGCCAGCCGCCGACAAGAAGTTCGCGCGTTTCGTCTGGCAGCGCGATCGCGGCACGCTGCTGCGTGACGCCGGTCGGCACGGCGAATCCCTTGAGCATCTGCAAGCGGCACTGGTCACCAGCGGCAGCTTTGCCGGCGATCTGGCCAGCCGCAGCACCGTGTTGCTGGCGCTGGCGCGCTTGTATGCACTCACCGGTGACACAGCCGCGTGTTTGCAGGCAGCCAGCGCGGGTGCTGAGATCGCCCGCAGCATCTACGGCGAACACCAGGCCGTTCCCGGCATGTTCCGCCACAACCAGGCGCTTGCAGCCGAACTCTCGGGCCGCCACGCCGAAGCGGAGGCACTGCTGACGACGGTACTGGCGCGCGACTACGCGATGGTCGCGCCCGGCAACGTGCTGATTGCGTACGCACAGCTTGATCGCGCCTGGAATCGGGCGCGCACGGGGGGCGATGTCGAGTCCGATCTGCGCGCCGCCGCGAGAACGCTCGCCGCAGTCACCCCGAGCGGCCATCCACGCCTGAGCGAAGTGCATCTGCTGCGTGCGCTGCTGGCGACCGATCGCCAGTTGGCCGAGTCCGAGTTGGCGCAGGCGCTGGCCGTGCGGTCCAACGGCCTGGGTAGCGACCATCTGCTGACACGCGAGGCCGCGGCTTGGCGCAGCCAAGTGCGCGCGGGTGCCCCGGCTGGGGGCAAGACGCTGCTGGCGCAGCGAATCACAGGCTTAGCGCGCGCACGCTAGCTCGATGGCCTTGACCAGTTGCACCGGCGCGTTTACCGCCGGCGTGCGCGCCACGACCGGAAGTTCCTGCACCATCTGCAGCGACCGGCCACCAGCAAAACCAACAGCGTCCGCGCGCAGCAGCAACGCGCACGACAGGGCCATGAAGGTGAATAGCGCCAGCCGCAGCGGCCACATCGATGGCCAACGTGGCGACGCCGAAGTCGGTAATGCGCGCCTTGCCCTGGCTGTCGAACATCACATTGGCCGGTTTCAAGTCGCGATGGATCACCCCGCGCTCGCGCGCAGCCGCGAGGCCGGCACAGATCTCGCGCGCGACCTCGAATCCCTTTTGCTCAGGGAGTCGACCGATGCGGCGCAGCAAGGAGGCCAAGTCTTCGCCGTCGACGTACTCCATCGATAGCGCGTGATGGCCGTCGACCTCGATCAAGTCATACAGCCGGCAAACATTCGGGTGCGCCACCTGGCGGCCGATGCGGACCTCGGCGTAGAAACCTTCCAGCGTCTCGCGATCCTGCGCCAGTGCGTCGGGCAGGAACTTGAGCGCCACTGGCTGGCCGAGGCGCAGGTCCTCGGCGCGGTAGACCTCGCCCATGCCGCCGCAACCGAGCAGCGCGACCATCCGATAGCGTCCCGCCAGCAGCTTGCCGGGAACAAAGCGCAAGGACCATCAGCAGCAGTCGAAATCGGGTACTCATAGGGTGTTCTCACGTAGGGGCTCACGTCAGACATAGGCAAGCAAGCCGTGCTCGCAGATCACGAGCAGGGCCACGATCGGACCCCGTAGCGCCAGGACGGCATTCTCAGCACCCAGTTGTGACGCCGAACTCGGCCGTTAAGCATCGTCAACCGATGGCAAGCGGACATCTGCCACCCACAACAAGCGTCTGGCGATCCACGTGCATACAATGGGTACCCAAGCTCAGGACGGCCGGCAGCGCACCAGGTTCTCTCCCTGAAGTCGACTGTGGTCGGCGCGAAAGTGCTCAGTGAGCGCGAGTTCTTCGAGCGCGAATCCGCGCGTGGCGAGAAAGTCGGGCACCTGGTCGGGCGCGATCGTCCAGGTGAAGGGTTCGCGCTGGTGCGCGAGCCAGTGTTCGATCAGTTTGCTGCGGGGTCTAAAGCCGCTGCTGCCGTCGGGCCAACGACTCATGCAACTGAAGATCAGCTCGAGCTCGGCGGGTGCAGCTCGCAGGCCGGCGAATAGGCGGTCGAGCGCCTGGGCCGACAAGTACATCAACAAGCCCTCGGCGATCACCACTCGGCGCCGGCCAGATTCAAGAATGCCGGCCGGAATCGATTCCGTTCCGAGATCGAGCGGGATGAATTGGGGCAGACGCTGAGCGACCCCATGCAGCGCTGCACATTTGACCGCTTGGGTCGCCGGATGATCGATTTCGATGAATTCGACAGACTCCAATTCGGCCGCCAGCCGCACACCCAGCGTGTCGAATCCCGCGCCGAGCACGATCACCTGAGTTGCACCGTGCGCAAGCGCGGTGCGGACGCGGGTTTCGATCCAGCGCTTGCGCCGCGCGTAATGCAGGGCGATGTCTGGATGGGTCAGCCGCTCCAACAGGCGCCAGCCCCAACGCGTCCATCGGCTGACCGCGCTACGCGCGAGCAGGCGGTCACTCGCACAGGTGGACAGGAAACGCCGACTCCAGCTCACCGCCGCTGGCGACACCAACGTCGGGTCCCGTACTTGCGCATCCAGCAGCAATGTGCTCGCCGCGATCAGCTTCGCGGTGGCGCTCGCGCGGTCTGCCTTCATAGGGGCGCGTCTGGCAGCGCGGCGAACGCATCGCGATAGTGGCGATACCACTCGCTCTCGAAACGCTCGTCCGGATCGAAATGAAGTTTCTGGGCGAGGAAGGCGCGAAATTCGGGATAGGCTTCATCGACCTGGGCCGCGCTGGCGAAGCGGTGATAGGTCAGAAAGAAGCTGCCGCCCACCGCGATTGCGGCGTCATTCAATGCCCGAAAACTGCGCACGGTGCGGGCGATGCCGTCCGCGGTGTGGAGGGTTCGGAGGTTGAACACTACGCACGCGAAATCCTGCCGCGCCCATGGCATGAATGATTCAGTATCGCGCGAGATCGAGCGGATGGTTCCATAGATCACCTCGGTCCCGTTCGCGCGCAACAGCTCGCGCGCTCGGCGCATGAATTCCAGGATCTGCGCGTGCGGCACATAGTGTTCGCCAATCAGCAAGGATTCGGCCGGCGCGTTCGGGTCCGGGATGCGGGTGCTCGCCAGGAATTCGGCATAACCCGGCAGATAGGTGCTGAGCTGGTGGGTATCGGACCAGTAATGGTTGCCATCGGTCCCAAGGTAATGCTGCGCATAGAGCTTGAACGCCATGCGCTTGTCGTCATGCGCGAGCTTGAGCAGCTTGAGCCAGGTGTCCGGCGCGAGATCGGCGATCTGTTCGGCTTCGATCTCGTCATCGCCGCTCGGCTGATAACACGCGAGCACGCCGCGCCGCAGGAAACTCGAATCGTCAGCGTCGATGACGAATTGGAAGTCGCCGTAGACACAGCCTTCCTCGGCCCTGCGAAACACCGCATTGAGAGCGTCGTCGAGATCGATGATGTCGACGCGCCGCCGCAATCGCTGACGCGGCACTAGGCGCAGGCGGGCACTGTAAATCACACCGAATAATCCGAAGCCGCCGATCACCAGCGAGAACAGCCGCGGATTCTCATCGCGGCTGCAACGCAGCACGTCGCCGGATGCGTTGACCAGGGTCAAGTCTTCGATATCGGCGCCAAGGGGCTGCAACATCAGGCCGCGACCGTGGGCATTGGCCGAAATCGAGCCGCCGAGGCTGACCGCATCGACGCCGGTTTGCTTTTGGGCAATTCCCCACCCGCGTCCGTCCCGCGCTAAGCCCAGCGCATGGCTCGCGACGATGATCGCCGGCCAGTCGGCGCCGGCCTCGATATGCAGCATGCCGCGCTCGGCATCGCCGTCGAGCACGTGATTGAGCATCTGCATGTCCAGATGCAAAGCGCCCGCGGCGAACTGCTGGCCACCCATCGCGTGGCGACCGCCTGCAATCGAAATCTTCAGACCGCGTTCGCGCGCCGCGCACACCGCAGCCTGAATTTCTGCGAGCGAAGTCGGCTGTACGATCTCACCGACCCAGACCGCATTGAGCATCGAATGCACATCGTTAAGCAGCACCGACATGGACTGCGCACTTGTCGAAAACAGACGTGAGGACTATCTGCCTTTCCGCTGAGGATTTGATAGCAGGCATCGACGGTATTCCCATACACTCGTCCGCATATGTCGCTACCCGCCAATCCCGAGCAGCTCTTTGCGAGCATTTACGACGAGCTGAAGCGGCTGGCGCACGCGCAGCTCGCCGGGCGCGCGCCGCGCACGCTGTGCACGACTGCGTTGGTGCACGAGGCCTACATCAAGCTCATTCGCGGCGATGCGGCAGTTCAGGATCGCCAGCACTTCGTGAGCTTGGTGGTGCGGGCGATGCGGCAGATCTTGAGCGACGCGGCGCGCCGCAGGCTGGCGGAGAAGCGCGGCGGCGACGCCGCGATGGTCACGCTCGATACCGCTCAATGCGACGACAAGGCAGCCAATGGCATCGATGTCATCGCGCTCGAACAGGCCATCGATCGATTACGCGGCATCCACGAGCGGCTAGCGACCGTGGTCGAGATGCATTTCTACGGTGGCCTCTCGTTCCCTGAGGTCGCGGAACTGATCGGCGTTACCGAGCGCACCGTGCATCGCGACTGGGCGGCTGCGCGCGCACTGCTTGAGCGCGATCTGGAAACCGCACGATGAGCGAACTGCAAAAGGCCGCACGCGCGGTGCTGCTCCTGCGTGATGCGCTCGATCTGGACACTGAGCAGCGCGCCGGGTTTCTCGACCGCGAGTGCGCCGGCGACGTCGAGTTACGCGCCGAGCTAGACGCGCTGCTGGATCGCGTGAAAACGCACAGCAATGTGCTTGACGAGCCCGTGCTTGCGCTCGCGGGACGCCTCATTGAAGGACAGTCAGACGCGCGTGTGGGCGACGCTATCGGAGCCTTTCGTGTCGTCGCATTGCTCGGCGAGGGCGGCATGGGATCTGTGTATCGGGCCGAACGTGTTGGCGCCGACTTCGCGCAGACCGTCGCGCTCAAGATCATCCGCTCAAGCGCTCCCAACGCGGCGCTGCGCGAGCGTTTCCGGCGCGAGCGCGCGATTCTTGCCGGCCTCGATCATCCCGGCATCGCGCGCTTTATCGACGGTGGCGTCACCGAAAAGGGTGAGCTGTGGTTCGCGATGACCCTGATCGACGGTGATTCGATCACTCGCTACGCTGAGCGGCAGGCGCTCGACATTCCGCAGCGGGTGCAGTTGCTGGCCTCGGTCTGCGACGCCGTCGCCGCGGCGCATCAAAATCTGGTCGTGCATCGCGACATCAAGCCGTCCAATATTGTCGTCGATGCGGGTGGCAATCCGCACCTTCTCGACTTTGGCATCGCGAAGTTGCTCGACGAAACCGGAATCGATGCGACGCTCACCGAGGCGCGCGTCATGACGCCGCACTACGCCGCGCCGGAGCAGATTCGCGGCGAAACCGTGACCACGGCAACCGATGTGTACGCGCTGGGCGTCGTACTTTTCGAACTACTCACGGGACGCCGGCCCTTTGGCTCGGCCGCGGTGACGCCCTTTCACGTGCAACGCGCAGTGCTTGAGGAGTCGCGGCCGTCGCTGGCCGCGGCCGCCGGGTCTGCAGAGCTAGGCGAAAACGGAGTTGCTTTAACTCGTGGAGCCGCGTGGTCGAAACACCTGCGCGGTGATCTTGAACACATCGTCGAGCGCGCGATGGCGCGTGAACCTGCGCGCCGCTACGCCTCGGTGATGGCGCTGGCGGAGGATCTGCGCCGGCACTTAAGTGGACGCCCGATCCGCGCGCGTCCGGACACGCTCGCCTATCGTGCGCAAAAATTCATCCAGCGCAATCGCGTTGGGGTGGCGTTGGCGACACTGGCGGTGTGCGCCTTGCTGGCCATTACCGCCGTCAGCATCGTGCAGGCGCGCCGGGCCGAACGGGAATCAGAACGCGCAAATATCGCCGCTGCGTCCGCGCGCAGCGAATCTATGCGCGCCAATGCGGCGGCAGAAATTGCACGCCTCGAGCGCGACGCCGCGCGTGACGAGGGCCAGCGGCAGGATGCGCTGCGCGAGCATTTCGTTGCGGTATTGAGTCGCGCCAGCGA
>Ga0209181_10003265_pt1 | contig 25300 bp, 27 predicted proteins | sample MAT05_FD_187208 | JGI IMG/M metagenome (GOLD analysis project Ga0209181, IMG submission 187208) | Freshwater microbial communities from Lake Fryxell liftoff mats and glacier meltwater in Antarctica - MAT-05 (SPAdes) (version 2) | ecosystem: Environmental > Aquatic > Freshwater > Ice > Liftoff...
CGGTGGGTCTATAAAAATGCACTTCACCTGGCCACGGTAAAACGGCAGCAGCGCTTTCAAGGCTTCGAGGTTGTCGCCCTGAATCAGCAGGTTGTCGGTGGTGCCAGTTCCGCTGCCATAAGTGGCCACGGCGTCCAGCAGCCGGTAGGGCACATTGGCCGCCGTGGTGAAAGCGGCGCTGCGGTTAAGCCAGTCAAGGGTGGGCATGCGTCGGAATGTCTTTGTTGTTTAGCTGGCGCTAAAACCGCCTTGCGGGGCAGACTGGGCGGCGAAGGCGGCTTGCACCGTTTCGCGGTGGAACAGCGCCAGGTAGGGCTGGTAGCGGTAGAGCCGGTTGCGCTCAAAGCCGGTTACTTCCCGCAGCCAGCCACGGCTTTCCAGGTCCCGCGCCAGCTTGACGGCGGTCGGGTGGGTGCAGCCCACAATTTCCGCAATGCGATTGGGTGACACCAAAGGCTGCTGAAACAGGCTGTCCAGCAGCTTGAGTGCTTTTGGGTTTTTGATTAGCGCGCTACGGTGGGCTTCACGCATGGTGACGATATCGGTGGCGGTGCGGGTAGCGGCGCGGGCGGTCTGGCTGACACCGCGCAGAAAGAATTTGAGCCACTGTTCCCAATGGCCGTGGTCCCGAATGGCAGACAGGCGATCGTAATATTCGGCGCGATGGCCCTTGAGAAAAACAGACAGGTACAGCAGAGGGCGCGACAAGGCACCCTGTTCGCACAGAATAAGGGTGATGAGCAAGCGGCCTATGCGGCCATTGCCATCCAGAAATGGGTGAATGGTTTCAAACTGGGCGTGCGCCAGTCCGCAGCGAATCAGCAGGGGGACGGTGGTTTGGCCTTCGTGCAGGAACTTTTCGAGCGCCCCCAGCGCATTCATCAATGCGTGCGGTGGGGGTGGCACAAATGAGGCGTTGGCCAAACTGCTGCCAGCGGGGCCGATCCAGTTCTGCGAGGTGCGAAACTCGCCCGGCGTTTTCTCACCCCCGGGCACGTTGTGCATGAGTTCGCCATGAATTTCGCGCAACAGGCGCAGGCTTAAAGGCAACTCACCCAGGCGCCGCAAGCCGTGGTTCATGGCGCGCACATAGTTAACGACCTCCTCAACATCTTTGGCGGAATCGTTGCTGCTGCCCTGTGCTTCAAATGCCAGCACGTCTTCCAGTGTGCTTTGTGTGCCTTCAATTTGCGATGAGAGTACGGCCTCATGGCGCACGTACATGGCGACAAACAAGTCTGGATTGGGCAACAGGGTCGCAATGGCATCCAGTCGGGCAATGTCCCGGTCGGCATTGGAGAGCAGCGTGCGCAACTCGCCATCAAATTCAATGTCTGGATTTGGTGGCAAGGCCACTGGAATGAAGGCCCGGTAACCCGTTGATTGCTGGACGTAACGGCCGGCGCGCTGTGCTGGGTCTACCATGAGAATTTTTATATGGCTTCGATGACTGTTATTTTATGCAAAAAAAAGCAACTTTATTTACATAAAAATGACAGAAACTGCTCGTGTGTCAATTTTGTTTGGCAATTTGTGGGGGCACTTACAGCACCACCTTGACCATCGGGTGGGTCGACAGCGTGCGGTAAAGCTCATCGAGCTGTTCGCGGCTGGTGGCGGTGATGGTGATGGTGACACCCAGATATTTGCCGCCCTTGCTTTCGCGCAATTCAATCGTGCTGGGGTCAAAGGCCGGGTCAAACTGGTGCGCAATGTGGGTGATGGCGCTGACCATGCCGTCGTCTTTGACACCCATCACTTTGATGGGGAATTGCGACGGGTAGACGATCAGGGATTCGGGTTCGGTGCTCATGGTGCAGCATCCAGCAGTGACTGTGCTTTGGCTTCTGCGCAGCCTGCCAGCAGTTGGTCATAGACCGGGCCGGGTCGGCCGTTGCCCACGGGCTGGCCGTCGAGCGTGGTCACCGCAAGCACCTCTTTGGTGGCGGAAGACAACAGCACTTCATCGGCGCGCAGCACTTCGTCACGGCTGATGCGGCGCAACTCGAAACCAATGCCTTTTTCGCGGCAAATTTCTTCCAGCAGGCCGTAGCGAATGCCCTCCAAAACCAGGTTGTCTTTGGGTGTGCCCAGCACCTTGCCGTCTTTGACGACCCAGACGTTGCTGGCAGCGGCTTCGCTCAGGTAGCCATCTCGGAACATGATGGTTTCAACCGCGCCGGCGTCAAAGCTGATTTGCCGGGCAAACACGGCACCGAGCAGGCTGGTGCTTTTGATATGGGCCTTTTCCCAGCGAAAGTCGTCAGCGGTGACGCAGGCCACGCCGTCTTTGCGCTGGGCGTCCGTTGGTGGCTTCAGCACATTGGTCATGACGAACACGGTGGGGGTGATGTCGGTGGGCATGACGTGGTCGCGCATGGCCACGCCGCGGGTCACCTGGATGTATACCAGTTGGTCAGTGTTTTCGGCTCTAGCCCCCGTGTAATCTGCGTAAGAAGCTATTAATTGATGAGTAATCTCAGCCCACTGCGTGTGCGTCAAAGGGTTGCGCATGCGCAGCTCGGCCAAGCTGCGGTCCAGTCGCGCCATGTGCTGGGCAAAGCGAAACGGCTGGCCTTGGTAGACCGGCACCACTTCATACACGCCGTCGCCAAAAATAAAGCCACGGTCCATGACGCTGATTTTGGCGTTGGGAAGCACGGTGAACTCGCCGTTGAGGTAGCAGGGGAGAGGGGGTAATGTGTGCATGTTTGAATTATCAGTCTGAGCCGCAGACCGGTTCACGCGCGGCGGGCAGGCCGCAGCGCAGGTAGGGAATAGCTGCAGGGTAAGATAAAAAAATGCAATAGACCTTGTCTGTTTTTGCCGTCTATTTAAAGAAGAGCACAGAGCGCATGACCACGTTAGCCACAAAACCCAGTTTCAATCCCGCCACCACCCGGGTGTTTCACCGCCAGTTGCAGCACGATTTGCCGGTAGCGGTCAGCGGGCGGGGCATCACGTTGACCGATAGCCAGGGTAAGACTTACCTTGACGCCTCGGGCGGCGCAGCGGTGTCGTGCCTGGGCCATGGTCACCCCGATGTGCTGGCGGCCATGCACGCGCAGATTGACAAGCTGGCCTACGCTCACACCAGTTTTTTTACCACCGAGGTGGCTGAGGAGCTGGCCGATGTGTTGATCGAGTTGGCCCCAGAGGGTATGAGCCATGTGTACTTTGTCAGCGGAGGCTCAGAGGCCATGGAGGCGGCGCTGAAGATGGCGCGCCAGTATTTTGTCGAGATAGGTCAACCGCAGCGACAACACTTCGTGGCGCGCCGCCAAAGCTACCACGGCAACACGCTGGGCGCGCTGGCAGTGGGTGGCAACGAGTGGCGCCGGGCGCAGTTCAAGCCGCTGCTGATTGATGTGGCGCATGTGGCGCCGTGCTATGACTACCGCGACCGTGCGGCAGATGAAACCGCCGAGGCCTATGGCCAGCGGCTGGTGGCCGAGTTGGCGCAGACCTTGGACACCCTCGGCCCAGAGAACGTCATCGCCTTTGTCGCAGAAACTGTTGGCGGCGCCACGGCAGGGGTGTTGACGGCGGTGCCGGGCTATTTCACGGGGGTGCGTGCGTTGTGTGACCGGCATGGCATTTTGCTGATTCTTGATGAAGTGATGTGCGGCATGGGGCGCACCGGCACCCTGCATGCCTGCGAGCAGGAAGGCGTGGTGCCAGACATTCTGGCGGTGGCCAAAGGTTTGGGCGGTGGCTACCAGCCAATTGGCGCGGTGCTGGCGCAAGCCAAGTTGGTCGACACCTTTCGCCAAGGCAGCGGCCTGTTTCAGCATGGCCACACTTATCTGGGTCATGCGGTGGCGTGTGCAGCGGCATTGGCGGTGCAGCGCGTGATTCAGCGCGATGGGCTGCTGGCGCAGGTGCAGGCACGCGGGGTAGCGCTGCAGGCCATGTTGCAATCGGCCTTTGGCGCGCACCCACATGTGGGTGACATTCGTGGGCGAGGCTTGTTCTGGGGGTTGGAGCTGGTCAAGGATCGCGCCTCAAAACAATGGTTTGATCCGGCGCTCAAACTGCACGCGCGCATCAAGCGCGAGGCGATGGCGCTGGGGCTGATGGTGTACCCCATGAGCGGCACGGTGGACGGCCGCTGCGGCGACCACATCTTGTTGGCACCACCGTTTATTACCAGCGAGGCGGAGTTGAGGCAAATCGTGGCGCTGTTGAAGCGCTCGGTGGATCAGGCCATCAGTCAGAGCTAGATATGGCTCGCATGCATGCTTGGCGTATTTATTGCATGCATGCTAAAGGGAGTCTATTTGACCAAATGGGTTATGCTGTAACACGGCAGCGATTCTGAGCTCGGCTGGATACGGCTCGCAACCTGAGCCCGCTGTTTTTTGTTAATTTTTACGAGGATACTGCATGAAATCATTTCTGAAAACTTCCGCCTCTGGCCTCACGCTGGTGGCCGCAGCCTTGGCGTTGTCGGCGCCTTTGAGCACCGCGCACGCAGAACAAAAATACATGACGATCGGTACGGGTGGCGTGACGGGCGTGTATTACGCTGCGGGCGGGGCTATTTGCCGCTTGGTCAACAAAGACCGCGCCAAGCACGGTTTTCGTTGCTCGGTAGAGTCCACGGGCGGCTCGGTCGTCAATGTCAACACGATCAGGGCTGGCGAGCTTGACTTTGGTGTTGCCCAGTCCGATGTGCAGTTCAATGCCTACAACGGTCAAAAGCAGTTTGAAAAAGACGGTAAATTTGCCGACTTGCGCGCTGTTTTCTCGATCCACCCTGAACCCATGACCGTGCTTTCCCGCAAGGAAGCCAACATCACCAAGTTTTCAGACTTCAAGGGCAAACGCTTCAATGTCGGCAACCCGGGTTCGGGTTCCCGTGCCGCGATGGATGAGTTGCTGACCGCGATGGGTTGGAAGATCAGTGACTTTGGCTTGGCCTCTGAATTGAAGGCAGATGAGCACGGCTCTGCGTTGTGTGACAACAAGATCGACGGCTTCATCTACGGCGTAGGCCACCCCTCTGCAAATATCCAGGACCCGATCACCACCTGTGGTGCCAAACTGGTTCCTCTGACTGGCCCAGCCGTTGACAAATTGGTCAAGGAAAATAGCTATTACGCCAAGGTCAACATTCCGGGCGGCCTGTATGCGGGTCACCCAAACCCCACACCCACCTATGGCGTGCTGGCCTCGTTTGTGACCTCTGCAAAGGTGTCTGATGCCACGGTCTACGAGTTGGTCAAAGCGGTGTTTGAGAACTTTGACGAATTCAAAAAGTTGCACCCCGCGTTTGCTAACCTTGACCCCAAGAGCATGGTCAAAGACGGCTTGTCTGCGCCACTGCACCCGGGTGCTGTGAAGTACTACAAGGAAAAAGGCTGGATGTAAGCCTGATTTACCCAGCCACATGTGACGCAGGTTGAAAAAGCTCTGACTTGTCAGAGCTTTTTTGATTTCCAAGCCCCTCAGATAGCCAAGATGCCGTTATGACAAACAAAAAAAATAGTACCGACAAATTTCCTGACATTGACGTGGCTAAATTCGTTGCAGACAACGATACCGGCGGGCGTTCACCCGGCCCGGTGATGAATCGCTTGTTGCTTGGTGTGGCCTTGGCTTGGTCACTTTTTCAGTTATGGATCGCCTCGCCCCTGCCGTTCAGCACAGGAATTTTGGTATTTAACGATACCGAGACGCGAGCGATACATCTTGGCTTCGCCGTATTTTTAGCCTACATGTCCTATCCGGCGTTCAAACGGTCGCCAAGCGATAAAGTGCCCTTGACGGATTGGCTATTTGCCTTGGTTGGAACGTTTTGTGCGCTGTACCTGTTTGTCTTTTACCGGGAACTCGCTACGCGGCCAGGCCAGCCCACCACCATGGACATTTACACCGGTTTGGTCGGCATCGTGTTGCTGCTGGAGGCTACACGCCGCGTGCTCGGTTTGCCGATGGTGATCGTGGCGCTGGTATTTCTGGGCTACACCTTTGGCGGCCCCTACATGCCCGACATGATTGCACATCGCGGATTCTCTCTGGCGCGGACCATGAGTCACCAGTGGTTGACGACCGAAGGCGTGTTTGGTGTGGCACTGGGCGTTTCCAGCAGCTTCATCTTTTTATTCGTATTGTTTGGTTCTTTGCTGGACAAGGCCGGTGCCGGCAATTACTTCATCAAGTCAGCTTTTGCGCTGTTGGGCCACATGCGTGGTGGCCCGGCCAAGGCGGCGGTGCTGTCATCTGCTGCGACCGGAATCATTTCTGGCTCATCAATTGCCAACGTGGTCACCACCGGCACCTTCACGATCCCGTTGATGAAGCGGGTGGGTTACCGCCCGGATCAGGCGGCGGCGGTCGAGGTGTCGAGCTCTGTCAATGGACAGCTCATGCCACCGGTGATGGGCGCAGCGGCGTTTCTGATGGTCGAGTATGTCGGTATTCCCTATATCGAAGTGATGAAGCACGCCTTTTTGCCGGCAATCATTTCGTATATAGCGCTGCTGTATATCGTGCACCTGGAAGCGCTTAAAGCCAATATGGTTGGTTTGCCACGGCGCAGCAAGGCCTCCGCTGGCTCGCGTTTGCTGTCACTGGCGATGACGGTGGCTGGTTTTGTCGTCCTGTCCGGCATGGTTTATTGGGGCATTGGTTGGATCAAAGATGTTGCCGGTGCGGCGGCGGTCTGGATTGTTGGCGTTGGACTGCTGGCCGCCTATGTCGGTTTATTGTGGTTTGAAGCAAAGCAGCCAGTGCTGGAGCTAGATGATCCGGACGCGCCTGTGTTTGAGTTGCCAGAGACCGGCCCTACCGTCAAATCGGGTTTGCATTATTTGTTGGCCGTTGTGGTGCTCATCTGGTGCTTGATGGTCGAGCAGATGTCACCTGGGCTGTCAGCGTTCTGGGCAACGTTGTTCATGATTTTTGTCATGCTGACGCAAAAGCCGATCTCTGCCGCCTTTCGGGGTCAAGGTGGTCTGGATCAAGCTGCCAAGCAGGGCTTTTACGACCTGATTGACGGCCTGGCTACGGGCGCGCGCAACATGATTGGCATCGGTGTCGCCACGGCGGCGGCGGGCATCATTGTGGGTACCGTGTCTTTGACGGGCATTGGCCTGGTCATGACGGAGCTGGTCGAACTGCTGTCCGGCGGCAACCTGATGGTGATGCTGATGCTGGTGGCCGTGATTAGCCTGATTCTGGGCATGGGGCTACCAACGACGGCCAACTACATTGTGGTTTCAACGCTGATGGCGCCAGTGGTGGTGGAGTTGGGTGCGCAAAGTGGCTTGATCGTGCCCCTGATCGCGGTGCACATGTTTGTGTTTTATTTTGGTCTGATGGCAGATGTGACGCCGCCGGTGGGGCTGGCGTCGTTCGCGGCGGCAGCCATTGCGCGCTGCGATCCCATCAAGGCGGGTGTCACGGCGTTCTTCTACAGCATGCGTACAGCGATATTGCCATTTCTGTTCATCTTTAACACCCAGTTGCTGCTGATCGGTTTAGACGGGCCGTTCCATTTGTTGGTGACGGTGGTCAGCGCGGTGGTGGCTATGCTGGTGTTTGCCGCCGGAACACAGGGATTCTTCCTGATTCGGTCGCGCTGGTACGAGACCGTGGCGTTGTTGCTGGTGGCGTTTACTTTGTTTCGCCCCGGGTTTTGGTGGGACATGGTGTACCCGCCGTTCAGGGAGGTTCCTGCATCTGAAATCATCCAGCTGGTAGAACAAGCCCCCAGAAACGCAGGCAAGCGCGTCTGGATCGAAGGTACCAATCTGGAGGGTAAAGACATTCGCAAAGGGGTGTTGTTGCCACTTGGCGAGCCCGGCACTGCGAAAGAGCGGCTGGATAAAGCGGGTGTCAATGTCATGAGTCAAGGCAAGGACTTGTTGATTACCCAGGTGCGTTTTAGCAGTCGCGCTGAAAAGCTGGGCATGGAGCCGGGCTTTCGGATCACCTCGGCGGAAATACCCGCGGATCGACCTGCCAAAGAATGGATGTTCCTGTTGGCCGCTGCATTGCTTGCCGTGGTTGTCATGTTGCAGCGCGGACGCGCTAAGCGCTTGAGCGCGGCATGACGCGGATCGCACTTATTCATGCGCTGGCGCACTCCGTGGCGCCAATCAACGACGAGTTGGCGCGCGAGTGGCCACGGTGTGAACGCATGAACCTGCTTGACGACAGTTTGTCGGCTGACTTGGCGCGCAGCGAGCGGGGGCTTGATGCAGCCATGCATCAGCGTTTTGAGGCGTTGGCTGCATATGCCGAGAGCACTGGTGCGCAGGCCATTTTGTTCACCTGTTCAGCTTTTGGCCCGTGCATTGAAGCCGTCGCTGCACGCCGCCCCGGCATGCCGGTACTCAAGCCCAACGAGGCCATGGTCGCCGAAGCCGTGGCCTCGGGGCGGCGCATTGGTCTGGTCGCTTCCTTTGAGCCCACCTTGGTGTCCATGCCGGCAGAATTTCCCGCAACCGTAGAAGTCCTGCCGCGATGGGCTCAAGGAGCTATGGATGCGCTCAACCGAGGTGATCTGGCCGGGCACGATGCGCGGGTCGTTGAGTCTGCTGCATGGCTTGTTGCGCAGGGGTGCGATGTGATTGCTCTGGCACAGTTCAGCATGGCACGGGCTCAAGTCGTAGTGCAAAAAGCCCTTGGTATTGCGGTGTTGACAACGCCTGGTAGTGCGGTGCGCTTGCTACGCAGGCGTTTGGTAGCCTGACCCGTCGCGAAATTTGACATCGGGTTTCTCCGTATAATCAAAGGCTTATCTCAATTGACCCCGGTCTGTAAAGTAATCGTAATGTAAATGGGGACAATAGCACCTTCAGGAGTTCAGGGCTCTGATCCGGATGATGAGCTACGTGGCTTTGTTCCTTTGACACCAGAGCAGGCAGCCCTTGTCAGGGCGGCCAATCCGGCTACATCGCCTTGGTGGGTGGTTTCAGGGCAAGTTGTGTTGGGTGGGTTGTTGGTCGGTTTAGCGTCCATCTGGTTTGACGGCAGGGTCGTCAAATCTCTGGCTTGTGGTGTGATGGCGGTTGTGGTTCCCTCGGCTCTGTTTGCGCGTGGATTGACCAGCCAGTTTGCCAGGGCCAATGTGGGTACCGCAGTGATGAGCTTCTTTTTATGGGAGCTGGTCAAGATAGTTGTGACGGTGGGCATACTTTTTGCCGCTCATCGTCTGGTGGCAGATTTAAGCTGGCCGGCAATGCTGGTTGGGCTGGTTGTTACCATCAAGGTGTATTGGTTGGCTTTGGCGTTCAGGCGCAAAGGTCGGCCGGTGCAAGTTTTAACGCCTCACGGCAAAAGTAACTGATCTAAGAGTGACTGATGGCTACTGAAGAACACGCTGCGCAACAAGGTCCAACGGCCGGTGAGTACATTGGTCACCACCTGACCCACCTCCAATCATCCAAGCAATCGGGTGTGATTGACATGACGGTGTTCAACCTGGACTCCATTTTTTGGGCGCTCTTGGTGGGTTGTCTGGGTATGTTCGTGATGTGGCGCGTTGCCAGAAGCGTGACCTCGGGGGTTCCCGGGCGCATGCAGGCAGCGGTTGAAATCCTGCTGGAAATGGTCGACACCCAAGCCAAAGGCATTATTCACAACGCAGAGTCCCGCAAGTTTGTTGGCCCCTTGGCGTTGACGGTTTTCATCTGGGTGTTTTTGATGAATTCCATGGACTTTTTGCCGGTGGACCTGATTCCTCTGGCCTGGGAAATGATTTATGGTGCCGCCGGTGGTGACCCACACCACGCTTACATGCGCGTCGTGCCTACGGCTGACTTGTCCACTACGTTGGCGATGTCGACCTCGGTGTTGCTGGTCTGTCTCTATTACAACATCAAGATCAAGGGCGCGGGCGGCTGGATGCACGAGTTGGTCACGGCCCCCTTTGGTACCAGCAAAAATCCCTTGTTCGCCATTCCCCTGGGTGTGCTGAACGTGGGTATGCAACTGATCGAATTTACCGCCAAGACGGTTTCGCATGGCATGCGACTGTTTGGCAACATGTATGCAGGCGAGCTGGTGTTTATGCTGATTGCGCTGATGGGTGCGGTTGGTTTTGGCTCCGCCACAGGTATTGCTCTCTGGTTCGGTCACGTGTTGGCAGGCACCGGCTGGGCAATATTCCACATTCTGATCGTGGCGCTGCAAGCGTTCATTTTCATGATGTTGACTCTGGTGTACGTGGGCCAGGCACACGATCATCACTAATGGTTTGTCAGTAGTTTTGTTATCTTTTTTCTTTTCAACTTGAATCCATAGGAGCTCTTAAATGGAAAACGTTCTCGGTTTTGTGGCACTTGCCGCTGGTTTGATCATTGGTCTGGGCGCGGTTGGCGCTTGCATCGGTATTGGCATCATGGGTAGCAAGTACCTCGAAGCTGCTGCACGTCAACCTGAGTTGATGAATGAGCTGCAAACCAAAATGTTCTTGCTGGCTGGTCTGATCGACGCAGCTTTCCTGATTGGTGTCGGTATTGCCATGATGTTCGCCTTCGCCAACCCGTTTGTGCTGAAGTAATTTTTTCGCCTTTCACTGATTTAGAGAGGTGTTGTTGTGAGTATTAACGCAACATTCTTCGCGCAGATGGTGGTGTTTTTCCTGTTGGTGATGTTCACGATGAAACTCGTGTGGCCACCGATAGCCAAGGCACTGGACGACCGCGCACAGAAAATCGCAGACGGCCTGGCTGCTGCCGACAAAGCCAAATCTGAGCTTTCATCCGCCAACCGGCGCGTGGAAGAAGAGTTGGTCAAGTCGCGTACCGAGACCGCAGGCCGTTTGGCTGACGCCGAGCGTCGTGCCTTAGGCATTATCGAAGAGGCCAAGGTCAAAGCTGCGGAAGAAGGCAGCAAGATTGTTGCCGCTGCCAAAGCTGAAGCTGAACAGCAAACAGTGAAGGCGCGCGAATCACTTCGCGAGCAGGTTGCCGCACTGGCTGTCAAGGGTGCTGAGCAGATCTTGCGCAAGGAAGTCAACGCTGGCGTTCATGCTGACTTGCTGAACCGTTTGAAGACCGAGCTTTAAGAGAACATCATGGCTGAACTTGCCACTATTGCACGTCCCTACGCCGAAGCCCTGTTCAAGGCCTGCGGTTCTGATGCGCAGACAGTTCTTGGCTGGCTCAATGAGTTGGCTTGTGTTGCTTCCGAGCCTCAGCTGCTGCAATTTGCAGACAGCCCAAAGGCGACAGCGGAGCAGGTGTATGGTGTGATTTCAGGTGTCATGAAGACAGCCTTGAACACACACGCACAGAACTTTCTACGGACATTGATCGCGAACAACCGGCTGGCTTTTTTGCCTGAAATTGCATCGCAGTTTCGTGCTCTGGCCAATGCCAAAAGCGGCTCCAGTGATGCTGTGGTCTACAGCGCTTTTCCGATAGGCCCTGCTGCTCTGGCGGAAACGTCCAAGCTGCTTGAGCAGCGTTTCGGGCGCAAGCTCAACGTGTCTGTCGAACTGCAGCCTGATCTGATCGGAGGCATCAGGGTGGTCATAGGTGACGAAGTTCTTGACACATCTGTCAAGGCCCGTTTGGAACAAATGAAAGTGGCTTTAACGGCTTGAGGCTTTGCCACAAACTGTCAGCCCATTTAATGAAAGAAGGAAAGAGTCATGCAACTCAATCCCGCAGAAATTTCTGAACTGATCAAGAGCCGCATTGAGGGTCTGTCCGCCGTTGCTGACATCCGCAATCAGGGCACGGTGGTCTCTGTTACCGACGGCATTTGTCGCATCCATGGTCTGTCTGACGTGATGCAAGGCGAAATGCTTGAATTCCCGGCCGGATCAGACGGTCAGCCCACCTACGGTCTTGCCCTCAATCTTGAGCGTGATTCAGTGGGTTCGGTGATTTTGGGTGAATACGAGCACATCTCCGAAGGTGACACCGTCAAATGCACGGGTCGTATTCTGGAAGTACCGGTGGGTCCTGAGCTCAAAGGTCGAGTGGTCAATGCGCTGGGTCAACCTATCGACGGCAAAGGTCCGATCAACGCCAAGATGACTGACGTGATCGAAAAAGTGGCGCCAGGCGTGATTGCCCGCCAGTCCGTTGACCAGCCGATGCAAACCGGTTTGAAATCCATTGACTCGATGGTGCCCGTGGGCCGTGGTCAGCGCGAATTGATCATTGGTGACCGTCAAACCGGCAAAACGGCCGTGGCCATCGACGCGATCATCAACCAGAAGGGTCAGAACATGACCTGCGTTTACGTCGCGATTGGCCAGAAGGCTTCCAGCGTCAAGAACGTGGTGCGTTCGCTGGAGCAAGCTGGTGCGATGCAATACACCATTGTGGTGGCGGCAACCGCTTCCGAGTCTGCTGCAATGCAATATGTGGCCGCCTATTCCGGCTGCACCATGGGTGAATATTTTCGTGACCGTGGTGAAGACGCGCTGATCGTGTATGACGATCTGTCCAAGCAAGCCGTGGCTTACCGCCAGGTCTCCTTGCTGTTGCGCCGCCCTCCAGGCCGTGAAGCCTACCCCGGTGACGTGTTTTACCTCCACAGCCGTCTGCTCGAACGCGCTGCTCGTGTGAATGCTGACTACGTTGAAGCCTTCACCAAGGGTGAAGTCAAGGGTAAAACCGGTTCACTGACCGCACTGCCGATCATTGAAACGCAAGCGGGTGACGTGTCCGCTTTTGTGCCAACCAACGTGATTTCTATCACTGATGGTCAGATCTTCCTGGAAACCAGCCTGTTCAACGCCGGTATCCGCCCAGCTATCAACGCCGGTATTTCGGTGTCCCGCGTGGGTGGTGCAGCGCAGACCAAACTGATCAAGAACCTGTCCGGCGGTATCCGTACTGACTTGGCCCAGTATCGCGAACTTGCAGCGTTTGCCCAGTTCGCTTCGGACCTGGACGAAGCCACCCGAAAGCAGCTCGACCGCGGTGCACGCGTCACTGAACTGCTTAAGCAAGCTCAATACAGCCCGCAACCGATCTCGATCATGGGCGCCACGCTTTTCGCTGTGAACAAGGGTTTCCTCGATGACATTCCGGTCAACAAGGTTCTGGCGTTCGAGCACGGTATGCATGGCTACCTGAAGGACAAGCATGCGGCGTTGCTGGCCAAGTTGGAAGCCGCCCGCGCCATGGACAAAGACGCCGAGGCTGAACTGAGCACAGCAGTTGCTGCATTCAAAAAGTCGTTTGCCTAAAGTCACCTCGCAAATAGAAGGAGACTGATATGGCAACTGGCAAGGAAATACGCGGCAAGATCAAAAACTTCGAAAGCACGAAGAAGATCACCAAGGCCATGGAGATGATTTCCGTCTCCAAGATGCGTAAGGCACAAGAGCGTATGCGCGCCGCCCGGCCGTATACAGAGAAGGTGCGCAACATTGCTTCTCACTTAGGCCAAGCCAACCCTGAGTACGTTTCTCCGTTCATGAAGCTAAACGACGCCAAGGTCGTGGGCATGATTGTGGTGACAACCGACAAGGGTTTGTGTGGCGGTCTCAATACCAACGTGCTGCGGGGTGTGACCAACAAGCTGCGTGAAGTTCAAGCGGCTGGAATGACCACCCAGACTGTGGCCATCGGCAACAAAGGCCTGGGTTTTCTGAACCGTGTGGGCGCCAAGGTGGTGTCGCACGTCACACAGTTGGGCGATCGTCCGCACCTCGAGCGGCTGATTGGCCCGGTGAAAGTTCTGCTGGACGCCTATGCGCGTGGTGAGCTGCAAGTGGTTTACTTGTCTTACACCCGTTTTGTCAACACGATGAAGCAGGAAGTGGTCATGGAGCAGCTGTTGCCGCGCTCAATCACGCAAATGAACGATGAAACCCGCGCCAGCGAAGCGGCCACCGGTCAGAAGCACGGCTGGGACTACATTTATGAGCCTGACGCGCAGTCCGTTATTGATGATCTGATTGTGCGTTATATCGAAGCACTGGTGTTCCAGGCAGTGGCTGAAAACATGGCGTCTGAGCACGCTGCTCGCATGGTCGCCATGAAGGCGGCTACGGACAACGCAGGTAACGTGATTGGCGAACTCAAGCTGATTTACAACAAGACCCGCCAAGCAGCCATTACAAAAGAGTTGTCAGAAATCGTTTCCGGCGCTGCCGCGATTGCTGCCTGATCAACTCGTCGGCGAATTAGCAAGATTCAAATTTATTGGAGCAAAACCAAATGGCTCAAGAAACTACCAAAACCCAAACCGCTGTGCAGGGCAAGATCGTTCAGTGTATCGGCGCTGTGGTTGACGTGGAATTTCCGCGTGATCAAATGCCGCACATTTATGACGCGCTCAAGCTCGAAGGCTCGACGTTGACCCTTGAGGTGCAGCAGCAACTCGGTGACGGTATCGTCCGCACGATTGCGCTGGGTTCTTCCGACGGCCTGCGCCGTGGACTGATGGTGTCCAACACCGGCAAGCCAATCATGGTGCCTGTGGGTACCGCCACCCTCGGACGCATCATGGACGTGCTGGGTGCTCCTATTGACGAGCGTGGCCCGGTAAACGCGACGCTGCACATGTCGATTCACCGCAAGGCTCCGGTCTATGACGAACTGAGCCCATCGCAAGAACTGCTGGAAACCGGCATCAAGGTGATTGACTTGGTCTGCCCGTTCGCCAAAGGCGGCAAGGTCGGTTTGTTCGGTGGTGCCGGTGTGGGCAAGACCGTGAACATGATGGAACTGATTAACAACATTGCCAAGGCGCATAGCGGCTTGTCAGTGTTTGCTGGTGTCGGTGAACGTACGCGTGAAGGAAATGACTTCTATCACGAGATGGCTGACTCTGGCGTTGTGAATCTTGAGAAGCTCGAAGAGTCCAAGGTTGCGATGGTTTACGGTCAGATGAATGAGCCTCCGGGCAATCGTCTTCGCGTCGCTTTGACGGGTCTCACCATTGCCGAGTCGTTTCGTGATGAAGGCAAAGATGTCTTGTTCTTTGTGGACAATATCTACCGCTACACACTGGCCGGCACCGAAGTGTCTGCGTTGTTGGGTCGTATGCCTTCCGCCGTGGGTTATCAGCCTACGCTGGCTGAAGAAATGGGTCGTCTGCAAGAACGAATCACTTCTACCAAGACGGGCTCCATCACCTCCATCCAGGCTGTTTACGTGCCAGCAGATGACTTGACCGATCCGTCGCCTGCTACCACTTTTGCCCACCTTGATTCCACCGTTGTGTTGAGCCGTGATATCGCTTCGCTGGGTATCTACCCTGCGGTGGATCCACTTGACTCTACCAGCCGGCAGCTTGACCCTAATGTGGTTGGGTTGGATCACTACGAAACCGCCCGCGCTGTGCAAGGTACTTTGCAACGTTACAAGGAATTGCGTGACATCATTGCGATTCTTGGCATGGACGAGTTGGCACCAGAAGACAAGTTGACTGTGGCACGTGCCCGCAAGATTCAGCGTTTTCTGTCGCAACCGTTCTTCGTTGCCGAAGTGTTCACTGGCTCCCCTGGCAAGTACGTCACCTTGGCTGAAACCATTCGCGGCTTCAAGATGATTGTGGCTGGTGAGTGTGATCACCTGCCAGAACAGGCGTTCTACATGGTCGGCACCATCGACGAAGCGTTCGAAAAAGCCAAGAAGATTTAAGGCAGATTCACCATGAACACCATCCATGTTGATGTGGTCAGTGCAGAAGAGTCCATCTTTTCTGGCGAGGCGCGCTTTGTGGCCCTGCCGGGTGAAGCGGGCGAACTGGGCATCTACCCGCGCCACACGCCGCTGATCACTCGCATCAAGGCGGGCTCTGTCCGCATTGAACTGGCTGATGGCGGCGAAGAGTTTGTTTTTGTGGCTGGCGGTATTCTGGAAGTTCAGCCCAATTGCGTCACCGTCTTGTCGGACACCGCGATTCGCGGCAAGGATCTGGACGAGGAGAAAGCCAATGAGGCGCGTGTGGCAGCCGAGGAGGCTGTCAAGAACGCCAATTCAGACCTCGATCTGGCTAAGGCGTCATCTGAGCTTGCGATCATGGCCGCCCAGATCAGCGCGCTGCGGCGGTATCGCGGCAAGAGATAGGGCCGGCTGCGGAAGTGTCGACTGACACCGCCCAAACTGCTCAAAAAATCCCGCCTCAGCGGGTTTTTTTTATTGTCCGGTCGTCGCGCTATGTCAAATCCGGCATTTCAGCGGACCAACGGCTGGTCAGGAAGTTCGTTGCGGTTGCGCTCACCCTCGGTCAGAGGGAAATGAGTCACGAGTAAGCGACTCACTTCGTTTACGGCCATATGCAGGCCGCTTTCAAACTTACCCTGGCGAAAGGCGTTACGCATGGCCTGCAGAACGTGCTGCCAGGTGTCATGGTTCACCAGATTGTTCAGACCACGGTCCACCACGATTTCAATGGCTCGCTCGGCCAGCAGAACGTAAATGAGAACGCCGTTGTTGTTTTCAGTGTCCCAAACGCCAAGCTTACCGAACTGCGCGATGGCGCGGTTGCGCACAATCTGCCCCAGGGCCTCATCACGCCACAGATAACTGTTGGGCAGGCCACCTTCAATCAGAATGCGAATCTCGCCACTGTGGCGCGACTCACTGGCCTGCACACTATGGGTCAGCTTCTGCAAAACCGGCGCAGGAAAACTTTGGCGGACCAGCGCTTCACCAGACCAACGGTGGCGCAGTAGGCGGACCAATTTTTTTAGCATCACCAACCCCCCGAGGCACCACCGCCTCCAAAACTGCCACCACCTCCAGAGCTGAATCCACCGCCTCTGCCGCCGAAGCCACCGCTGGATCTGCCGCCGAATCCACCGCTACCGCCGAGACCACCGCCGAAGCCTCCAGAGCCACCACCGCGCCCGCCATGTTGAGCGCCTAGAGCAAAGAGCAAGGCAACAAACACGGCACCCAAACCCACCAAACCGCCGATGAGCACGCTGGCGGTCATATTAAAAGCAATCCAGCCCGCTACCGCGCCGGTGGCCACCGACCCCAGCCGCGAGCCGAGAATACTTTTGGCGACAGCGCCGACGATAGGAACAGCCACCAGCAGAAAAATCAGCAAATCGCTCAGATTCATGCCAAAAAAACTGTTCAATGGCCCTTTTGATGAAGTGCTTGCCGCAATTGGCGCGGGCAAAGCCTCGCCGCGAACCAGGCCCATCAGCTGGTCCAGCCCGCTGCCAATGCCGCCAGCGTAATCCCCTTGGCGAAAACGTGGGGTAATGGCCTCATCTATCACGCGCTTGGCTGCCAGGTCGGGTATCGCGCCTTCCAGCGTTCTCGCCACCTCAATACGCACCCGCCGGTCTTGCACCGCAACCACCATCAGCACGCCGTCGCCCACCGTCTTGCGGCCAATTTTCCAGCTGTCAGCGACACGGAAGGTGTAGGCGGCAATGTCTTCCGGCTGGGTGGTGGCAACCAGCAGCACCACGATCTGGCTGCCCGAGTCTTTTTCGAAGGTCGCCAGTTTGGCGTCCAGCGCGCTACGTGCCTCTGGCGCCAGCGTGCCGCTCTGGTCCATCACGCGTGCTGTCAGTGCAGGCACTGGCTGCTGGGCCTGCGCGCTACCAACCAGGAGCCAACAGCCCAGCAAAAGGACTGCCAGCCGGGAGAAAAAATGGTTCATTTTTTGTTGAAATCCACCACGGGTGGGGTCGAGATAGCCGCCTCATTCTGGACCGTGAAACCCTCCTTGGGCTTGTAGCCAAACACCATGGCGGTGAGGTTGCTGGGGAAGCTGCGGGACAACACGTTGTATTGCTGCACCGCCTGAATGTAGCGGTTGCGCGCCACCGTCACGCGGTTTTCGGTGCCTTCAAGCTGCACCCGAAGGTCTTCGAAGCCCTTATTGGCTTTGAGAGTGGGGTATTGCTCTGCCACCACCATCAAACGGCTCAAGGCAGAACCAAGTTCACCTTGCGCGGACTGAAACTTCTGAAACGCGGCAGGGTCGTTCAGCGTCTCGGGAGTGACCTGAATTGAGGTGGCTTTGGCGCGTGCCTCAATCACTTTGGTCAGCGTGTCTTGCTCGAACGCGGCCTCGCCTTTAACGGTGGCCACAATGTTCGGCACCAGATCGGCGCGCCGCTGGTACTGGTTCAGCACCTCGCTCCAGGCAGACTTGGTCTGCTCGTCCAGACTCTGAAAATCGTTATAGCCGCAGCCGCTCAGCGCAAGCGCTGCCGAGATCACCAAAAACCAGCGTTTCATCGTCGTCTCCAGACTGAAAAAAGGTAACGGTAGCACACACATGCCTCGCCACCTCTGGTCAACCGCTCAGAAATCAAGCCACAAACGGGCGAAATTGGCGCCATCGGCCCGCCGCTGCAAACAAAGGCAAAATCAAACCCCACCCGAATGCGCACCCAATATGTCCAAAGCCCCTCAAAAGCCCGCCTCTGTGGGCAGTTCCGCCGATGAAACGCACGCCAATTTTTACGAAGCGTTGCAAACCGGCGATATCGAGCGCCTGATGGCCTGCTGGGCGGATGAGGACGAGGTGATTTGCATCCATCCGGGAAGCCCCCGGCTGGTGGGCCTGGGCGCCATCCGCGCAGCGTTTGACGCAGTGCTAAACCGGGGCGGCGTGCGCATTGAGGCGCAGGCACTGCGAAAGATCGAATCCATGACCAGCGCCGTTCACAGTGTGCGCGAACGCATTGACATCCTTACCGATGAAGGTTCGGTCGATGCGTATGCTGTGGCGACCAACGTGTATTTCAAGACCGCGCAGGGCTGGCGAATGGTGGCGCACCATGTCAGCGCGGGTGGCGCCAGCGAAGCTGATGACATTTCAGATACTCCGCATGTTTTACACTAAATTGGCCTCTAGCCCTTATAGATAAAGCGCAAGAAGCTATGAACTACGTAGCGCCTTGGTGGTTGCCTGGCGGGCAATTGCAGACCATCTGGCCAGCCGTTCACGCCCGTAGGCAGCGCGCAGCATCGGGCGCGACCACGCTGCCTTACCTGCGGGAGCGCTGGCCAACCCCGGATGGTGATTTCATCGACCTGGATTGGCTGAACGCGCCACAGGCGGGCACCTTGCTGGTCATGTTTCACGGGTTGGAAGGGTCCTCCCAAAGCCATTACGCTTTGGCCTTTGCCGACTATGCACGTCAGCATGGGTTGTCCTTCGTGGTGCCGCACTTCCGGGGATGCAGCGGCGAGCTCAATCTGGCCCCGCGCGCCTACCATTCCGGCGACTATGCGGAAATTGGCTGGATCCTGCAAGGCCTGCGCCAACGCCACAGCGGCCCCATACTGGCGGTGGGCGTCTCCTTGGGTGGCAACGCCTTGCTGCGCTGGGCTGAAGAGGCGGGCAGTGAGGCCTGCCGCGCCGTGGATGCCGTGTCCAGCATTTCCGCCCCAGTGGACTTGGCTGCCAGCGGCCAAGCCATCGGCCACGGGATGAACCGGCAGGTGTACACCCGCATGTTTCTCGCCAGCATGAAACCCAAAGCGCTGCTCAAACTGGCTCAGCACCCCGGTTTGTTCAATGCACAGGCATTGCACGCTGCGCGAGACCTCTACGCCTTTGACAATGTCTTCACCGCACCGCTGCACGGTTTCAAAAACACCGACGATTACTGGGCCAGAGCCTCAGCCAAGCCGCATCTGGCGCGCATCCGGGTGCCCACCCTGGTGGTGAACGCGCTAAATGATCCTTTTGTACCGGCCAGTAGCCTGCCACACGCGCCGCAGGTGGGGCGTTATGTCACCCTGTGGCAGCCCCGCCACGGCGGCCATGTTGGCTTTGCTCACGGACAGCCCCCCGGCCACCTGCTTACCCTGCCTGAGCGTGTGGTGGGCTGGCTGCAAACCCAAGGTTCTCCCAATGGATGACATCGTCAAACAAGCCATGGCCAAATGGCCCAACGTGCCCGACTGTTATGGCTGGCTGGGGCTGGACAACCGTGGCAACTGGTACATGCGAGACGACCGTGCCCAGGCCTTGGGTGCGTTCGACAGCGGCCAGCCCGGCGCCAAAGGCTCGCTGCTGCAACACGACAAGCTGATTGATTTCATTTGCCGCAACTACAGTGCAGATCCGCTGGGGCGCTGGTTTTTCCAGAACGGGCCACAGCGTGTGTATGTGGAGCTGCAAGCCGCGCCGCTGGTCTGGCGTGTGCAGGCAGATTACTTGGTCAAAGACCACATCGGTCGAAGCGCGCAGATCCAAAGCTGTTGGCTCGACGAACTGGGCCACCTGTTTCTGGCGGCCGACACCGGCTTTGGCCTGGTGCACACACAGGACATGGCGCTTGCGGCAGACGCGGTAGTGCGTGGCCTGTGGGTGCCACAAGAGGTGGCCAGCCAAGACTTACCGAGAAAATTTGGCTTTGTCAAAAGCCCCTGCTTGCTTCAATTAATGTAGCGTGTAGCGCTTTATTCATAAGGGTTATAGGCATAAAAGACCGTTAAACCCACAGGCCATCAAGCTGCACAAGCACACCTGGGTCACACCAAGAGCCCACGTTGGCTGACCTGGCTTCCACCCTTGGACGATGCCAGAAACCGTTGGCAGTGGGCAAGATTTGTGAAGGCTATGAAACCACCTACAATCTGGCGTTCGGTTCAAGATGCGGCTGTAGCTCAGTGGATAGAGTATCGGCCTCCGAAGCCGAGGGTCGTGGGTTCGATCCCCGCCAGCCGCACCAAAGCACCGTTTCAGAACGTGTCAAAACACCTTAAAACCCGCTAATCTCATAGGTAAGCGGGTTTTTTATTGCCTCATGCGGTCTCACGGGCTAACATGACATACCGCCACTAAAGCGGTATTTATGGCGGTATCTCCAAGTACCGCCAAGTCACATACCGCCAAAGGGGAAAGCATGGCTCTTACTGACACCTTCGTGAAGAACGCCAAACACAGCGGGGCACCCGTTGGGGATAAGCACACTGACGGCGGCGGCATGTACCTGCTGGTGAATGCCGGCGGTAAATACTGGCGCATCAATTACCGCTTTGCTGACAAGCGCAAGACGTTAGCGCTGGGCGTGTACCCAGATGTTGGCCTTGCTGATGCCCGTATCAAGCGGCAGACCGCACGCAAACTACTGGCGAACGGCATAGACCCCAGTGAAGCCAAGAAGGATGACAAGCGCGTCAAGGCGACGGCGGCGGCAAACACCTTTGAGCTGGTGGCGAGGGAGTTCCAAGCAGGCAAGGTGACAGCATGGTCTCCCTCCTATTTTGAAAAGTGGCTTAGGCAGCTTGAGAAGGATGTTTTCCCCTACGTCGGAAAACTGCCCATTGCCAACATCACCACACCGATGATGCTTGAGGTTATCCGCCGGATAGAAAAGCGCGGGGTTCACGACACCGCGCACACGGTCAAGCAGACCTCGGGGCAGGTATTTCGATACGGCATTCAGACTGGACGTTGCGAACGCGATCCATGCCTTGATCTAACCGGAGCACTGAAGCCCGTCATCGTCAAGAACATGGCCGCCATCCTCGACCCGGTGAAGGTGGGCGGAATGCTCAGGGCGATTGACGACTACAAGGGCCAGCCAACCACCCAGGCGGCGCTGATTCTGTCATCGCTGCTTTTCCAAAGACCGAGCAACATTCGATTGATGGAATGGTCATGGATTGATTTTGAAAACGCGATGCTGACCGTGCCGTCAATGTCTATGAAGCGCAGGGTCATGGAAAAGCTGAACGGCAAGCCCCACCTTATCCCGCTGGCACCGCAGGCCGTGGCCGCGCTGCGAATCGTTCATCCCCTGACCGGTAGCGGCAAGTATGTGTTCTCAAGCCTGCTGTCAGGCAACCGCCCCATGTCCGAAAACACCGTCAACACGGCACTTCGGAGGATGGGCTACACCAGTGACGATATGACGGCCCACGGCTTCAGGGCCATAGCCAAGACCTTGATTCTTGAGAGACTACCCGGCATAGACCAAGGATGCGTCGAGGCGCAGATGGGGCACACCAAATCGGGGCCGCTGGGCAGTGCTTACGACCGGGCCGAATACATGGAGCAGCGACACGCCATGATGCGAGTGTGGGCTGACTACCTGGACAAACTGCGCATGGGTGCGGAGGTGATCCAGTTCAAGAAGGCATGAGCACGGTATAAAGCAGTTTCGCCAGCCCTAAGCTGATCCCCGAAAACCCGTTATCCCCTGACGGGCTGGGCTGGCACCTTATTTCAGGGGGCGAAGGGGGCGTATGGAACATTCTTCCTTTGCCATAGATATATTGGCGAATATGGACGAGGCCAGCAGGGTGATTGCACTGGAGGCGGCTGATGATTACCTTTGGTTTCAACCCGGAGACATAGCCGTCTTGGCGGGATTTTGGAAGGCGCAAGCTTTTCTTGCTGACCGGCATCTTGAACAAGTCAGTGGAGTACTCAAAGAGATTGATGAAAACCAAAAGAAGGTCAAAGAATTTGACAAGGTAAGAGACATTATTCGAGAGGCGAAAGATGAGATTTACGCGAAATTGGTCGCCTACGGATCAAAGAAAATCAAGGATGCATCGAATCGCGGCAAAGCTGCTGCAAATGCGTTGCATGACAAGCCGAATCGGGGACGAGCTAAACGCGCAGCCATCCAAGCGGCATGGGCAAGCGGTAAGTATTCAAGCCGGGACATATGCGCAGAGCAGGAATGCGCGGGTCTGAACATGTCACCCTCGACTGCACGCAAAGCACTCATAAATACGCCAAACCCAGCCTAGCCGCTGCACTGCACGGCCTAGCCGCTGCGACGCATCGGGAATTCACGCAACAGGGCAAACCAGACACTCTAGAGCCTTCCAATCAAAGGAGGGCACGCAATGTCACACAAACCCACGGCGAAGCAAACGCCAGTATCTGCCGGCATCCCGGCACAGTCCGTCAAACCGGCGGCGCTGATCCCGTCATTCGACACCATGCCAGACAGTGCCTTCATTCGTGAAGCGCAGCTCGTCCAAAGCCCCAAGCGCCCCACAACCCCGGCACCACTGCCATTTTCTGCACCGACGTTATGGCGCATGGTGGCTGCTGGCAAATTCCCCAAGCCTATCAAGCTGGGCGCACGCATCACCGCCTGGCGCGTCGGGGAAGTGCGCAACTGGATCAACACTCAGACCACGGTCTAGGGGTGGTGCCGATGACCACCACCACGCCCCATAAGGCCGAGCGCATCTACACGCACCCGGACGGCTTCAGCATCCACTTCGACGCCATGAGCATGGAATTGATCGCACTGGACGCGGAGGCTGACTCCGTCATCGTGCCAATTGGCCCCCAAGGACTGATTGAGTTGGGCCTGAAGCTGATCGAGATCGGCTATGCAGGGAAGGCGAAAACACCATGCTGACCAATAAAAACGCTATCAATTCAGTAGCTTCTTACGCAATGAATGCGGGGGCTAGAGGCTTAAAATGCTTGAAACCCACCACGAAGAAGGCCGCTGGCGCTATCAACACCAACGGCCTGCGCACTCACACCAACGGCACTAATTTTCCCACGGCAGAGGCGCAAGGTAAAGAGCTTGCAACCCTGCGCGCTCAATTCGCATTGATGGGCCACACGCTCCAATGCAACCACCGGGCCGACGATCTGCACGTCACTTACTGGGTAAGCAAGTGGGGACAAGCCCGCGCCTTTTCTACTCTGCACGATGTGCGCGCATTCCTGGCACAGATTGGAGGTGCCCATGAGTGACCCAACCGAACTATTCAAATCGGCCATGATGCAGGCCGGGTTGACACCACCGGAGTCGATAGAACCAGGCCGGATTTACCGTTTCCCCGGTGCAGACAAAGGCCGGGGCAACACGGCGGGGCGCTGCTTTATGTTCACCGACATGCGCGGTGGCTGGTATGAGGACTACTCAAACGGCGGAGAACAAATCAACTGGCAGGCTACAGGCTCCACGCCCTACACGCAAGCCGAACGCCTGGCGAATACAGAGCGCAGCAAGGCCGCGAATGATGCCTACAGGGCGGAGAAAGAACGAGGTCATGCGGTGGCCGCTGAAGAGGCTGAAACGCGGTTCAAGGCGGCAACACCTTGCACCAGTCACCCCTACCTAACCACCAAAGGAGTGCAGGCCCATAAATTGAAAGTGGAGGCCGACGGCACACTGCTGGTTCCCATGCGCGACGATGGCAAGCTGTGGAATGTGGAACGCATCAACCCTGCGGACTTCAAAGACAAGCGGGGTTTAAATGGTGGGCGGCGCAAGGGGCTTTATCACGTCATTGGCGACAAGCCTATCGACGCGCTGCTGATCGCATCGGGCTATTCCACGTCAGCGAGCTGCTTCGCGGCCACTGGTATCACAACCGTTGTGGCCTTCAATGACAGCAACATCCCCACTGTGGCCGGTGCAATGCGGTTCAAGTTCCCCGACCTGAAAATCATCATTTGCGGCGACGATGACCACCAGAATGCCGATAACTCTGGGTTGAAATATGCGACCGAGGCGGCTACTGCAATCGGTGGCTATTTGGCTATGCCAGACTTCGGAGACAACCGGCCAGAAAAGGCGACCGACTTCAATGACCTGCAACAGATAGCGGGGCAGGAAGCGGTCAAGCGCTGCATTGATTCCGCTATACCTTTGATAGCTGCTTGCGCAAGTAATACGGGGTCTACAGGCCAATTTGACACATGGCCGGTTCCAACGTCGCTACCGGATGCGTTGCCGCCCGTAATGGCGTTCAACTACGCACTATTGCCGGATTCATTGCGTCCGTGGGTGGCTGATATTGCAGAGCGGATGCAATGCCCGCCCGACTTTTTGGCTGCGGGTGTGATGGTGGCTATATCTGGCCTTGTCGGTGCCCGCGTTGTGATCCAGCCCAAGGCGCGGGACAACTGGCTTGTCACCCCAAATTTATGGGGGGTCATTGTGGGCAGACCGGGGGCCATGAAAAGCCCGGCCTTGAATGAAGTGCTGAAACCACTCAAGCGCATCGAGGCTAAGAAGCGCGAAGCCTATGAAGCTCAACGCGTGGAATGGGAAGTGTCCCAGCGGCTGCGCAAGCTGCAAGACGCAGCCAGTGAAACCAAGGCCAAAGCCACACTCAAGAAGAACGGCGACGTAGAGGCAGCGCGTGAGCTGCTGCGGGCGGCAGACCTTGAGCCCGAGCCGATACCTGAGCGCTTGATCGTGAACGACACCACGGTCGAGGCTTTGGCCGAAATCATGCGCGTGAACACCTGGGGCGTGCTGGTGGAGCGCGACGAGATTTATGGGTTGCTCAAGGGCATGGACCGCGAAGGCAAGGAAGAGGATCGCAGCTTTTACCTCACTGCCTATGACGGCGACAAGTCCAAGTCTGTTGACCGGATTGTTCGGGGGCTGAATATGTTTGTACCCCGCATGTGCGCGGCCATGATTGGCGGCATTCAACCGGGCAGGTTGTCC
>Ga0209181_10003268_pt1 | contig 25293 bp, 30 predicted proteins | sample MAT05_FD_187208 | JGI IMG/M metagenome (GOLD analysis project Ga0209181, IMG submission 187208) | Freshwater microbial communities from Lake Fryxell liftoff mats and glacier meltwater in Antarctica - MAT-05 (SPAdes) (version 2) | ecosystem: Environmental > Aquatic > Freshwater > Ice > Liftoff...
CGGAGGTGGTCCGCCCCCTCACCCCGCGTGCTTCGCCGCGACCCTCTCCCCCGAGGGGAGAGGGTGAGAGGCGGCCGGCCCTCTCCACGGGCGGGCAACCACGCGCCGACGAGGGCGGGTGTTCGCGGGTCGATGCCCGCCCACGATGGTGGTCGGCAAGGCCCACCCTCTCCCCTCGGGGGAGAGGGTCGCGGCGAACCACGCATGATGAAGACCCGCCCCACGCACCCAACCCCAACCACCCGCGCGTTAGTAGCTGCGAACGATCGGCGGGGCCGACCCGGTCAGGTTCCCGTCGGCGTCGGTGGTGACGAAGTAGCTGTGGGCGATCCGCGCCATGGTCGGGTCGCTCCCCACGACCACGTTCACCCGGTGGCCGGTCTCGGTCACCCGGCGGGCGGTCACCCGCAGGAGTTCGGCCGGCCGGCCGAGGGCCGTCAGCACCGCCCGGCCGACGGCACTCGCCGCGCCCGCCGACTCGATCTCCGCCAGGGCCGCAAGCTGCTTCGACATGCGTTCTCCGAATCGGGGGCTGGGCGCGTTCAGTCAAGGTAGTCGAGGAGGTCGTACCGCGGCAGGGTGACGAGGTAGTCGGTGCCGCGGCCGGCCCGGGGCACGGGGGTGATGCTCCCGCCGCTCTGCTCGACCAGCAGCCGGACCACGGCGACGCCGGCCGCCTGCGCCCCCAGCCGGGTCGCGGGGCGGTAGAACAGGTCGAGTACCCGCCGATCGACTCCCTCCGGCGGCCCCACCCCGTTGTCCGACACCCGCAGTTCGTACCCGGTCGGCGTCGCCCGGAGCCCGACCGCGACCCAGCCCAGCTCGGCGGCCGGGTCGCGGTGGCGGAGGGCGTCGGACATCAGGTTCCCGAGGATGTGCCGGAACCGGGCCGGGAACCACTCGACGTGGTCCTGCTCCAGTTCCAGCCGCAGTTCCACCGGGCGGGCGCCGGTCAGCCGCTGCTGCCAGCGGAACACCTGCTCGGCCACCGGGCGGACGGCCATCGCCACCACCTGGTCGTGGGCCGGGTGGTAGCCGGGCGGGTCGTGCAGGTCGCGGACCACATCGACCAGCCCGCGGGCGGCGGTCTCGACCTCGCCGAGCGTCGGGAGCGGGGCGCCCGGGTCGGGGGCGGTACACAGTTTGAGGATGTGGGCGAGCGACTTCGCCGCATGCTTCTCGAGGAACCGGCTCTGGCGGCGGAGGCGGTCCACCTCCAACTCCAGGTCGGCGACGTACGCCAGCAGCCGGTCCGTGTCGAGGACCGGCTGGTCGGGGGTGGCGTCGGTCATCGGCGGCCCTCCGTAGCTGGCAAAGCCCACGCGTTGCAACGGGTGGGCTTTTCACAGGTGCTGCACCTGCTCGCCCCCGATCTCGGGGAGCCGCGGCTTGTGATCCGTATCAGACGGCCGCCGCCGGCGGGTCGTAGGGGTCCTTCACCAGCTGCAGGCAGTACGAGCCGGTCTTCCGCTCCCGGTACTCGGCCAGCCGGGCGTCGGCCCCGACGCGGTCGCGGTACTCGAACACCGCGACCCGCTTCAGCCCGCCGTCGCAGACCGCCCAGCGGGCGACCTGCCGCGGCGCCGCCTTGACCGTCTTCTTCCGCACCCGCGGCTTGGCCGGTCCCTTGGGAGCCTTCACCGCCGCCTTGCGTACCCGCACCTTCTTGGCGGGGGCCGGGGCGTCGTCGTCCGCGTCGGGGGCGTCGGCCACGGCCGCGGCCGCTTCCGACTGGTCGTGTTCGTCGCGGAGGGCGCGGCGGCTCAGGGTTCTCCCGGCCATGGTGGGACTCGTGGGGGATGGGGCGGCCGCCCGGGGAGGCCCGGCGGGCGGGCGTGGCGGCGCTCGCGGGGTTCGGCACACCCGCTCCGCACACTTGATGACGGCCACGGCCAGGAGTTGGAACTACTGGTGGAGGTGGGGGACACCAGGGATGAAGAGCACTCCTGTCATACTACCGGGAGGCGGGGTCGAAAGATAGAGCAGAAGTTAAAATAACCGCCCGCTCGCGTGCTGCGGCGGCTCCGGTTCGCCGGTCGTCCGGCGGGCGTAGGCGGACATTGGCATGGACAAAAAATTGCGGAGTTGTTAGTGTGTAGCGGCACGCGGTGAACTCCCGCCGCCCACCTCGGCCTTACCGGTCACCCCTCATGTCTGCGTGGAAGGTTCTCCTGATCGTCGTGCTCACCGTCGCGTCACTCGGCCTGGCGATGGCGACCGTGGCGATCCCGATCGCCCAGACCGGCAACGACCGCTGGGTTTGGCTGGCCGGCCTCCTGGGTGGTACGGTCGCCTGTGGTACGCTGCTAGCGCTGTTCCTCCGGCACGCCGGGAAGTCGCTCGACGTGCCGCCGCGGTGGGCCGCCCGACAGATGTCCAAGAAGTAGCCGACTCGGAATCGGAAATGGAACTCACCTCGGCCTCGCTCGGGGCATAATGCGCTGCTACGCGGGGTCGTCCTGGTGATCCCCCGCGAGTAACCCGCCCACGATTCTCGAACTCGCGATCCTCGACATCCGGCCCGGGTCGGAAGCGGCTTTCGAGGCCGCTTTCGCCGATGCCCGGCCGCATGGTCGTCCGGCACTCGGCGCCCCGGCAGCGACCCGGGGGCGGCGACGACCGGCAGCGTCCTCGACGCCCGTACCCCGCCCGGGTACGACGCGAATTCGGTAGACTGGCGATCGAGACCGCAGTCGCCCCCCTGAGGGATCCCATGAACCGCTCGTGGCTTGCCGTCCTCGTGCTCCCGCCGCGCTGACGACCTCCACCGCCCAGCCCCGCAAGGGCGGCAAGATCGAACTCGGCCCGGACGACAAGGCCGCATTCCCGGCCGCGCCGGAGGGTTTCGGCAGGAAGCGGGACGGCATCGAGAGGGGCAAGGTGGAGACGGTGGAGTACGACTCCAAAACCGTGGGCAACAAGCGGAAGATGCTGGTCTACACCCCCCCGGGCTACACGGCGGACGGCACCTACCCCGTCCTCTACCTGCTCCACGGGATCGGCGGGGACGAGACCGAGTGGCGGCGCGGCGGGGCGGACGTCGTGCTGGACAACCTGTACGCGGACCAGAAGCTGGTGCCGATGATCGTCGTCATGCCCAACGGCCGGGCGCAGCCGAACGACCGGGCGGAGGGGAACGTGTTCGCCCACGCCAAGGCGTTCGAGACGTTCGAGGGCGACCTCATCAAGGACGTGATCCCGTTCGTCGAGAAGTCGTACCCGGCGAAGAAGGACCGGGAGGGCCGGGCGCTGGCCGGGCTGTCGATGGGCGGCGGGCAGTCGCTGAACTTCGGGCTGGGCAACCCGGACACGTTCGCCTGGGTCGGCGGGTTCTCCTCCGCCCCGAACACGCGGCCGCCGGAGCGGCTGGTGCCGGCCCCGGAGGAGGCGAAGAAGCTGAGGCTGCTGTGGGTGTCGTGCGGGGACAAGGACGGGCTCATCAACGTCAGCCAGCGGACGCACGCGTACCTGAAGGACAAGCAGGTGCCGCACGTCTGGCACGTGGACACCGGCGGGCACGACTTCAACGTTTGGAAGAACGACCTGTACCTGTTCTCGCAGCGGATCTTCCGCTGACGCGCGGTGCGAGGAGGCGTTCGGGGTCAGGTTTGCCAACTCCCTTTCCCGTGCGACCGCTTCCGGTCAGCCCTCCCCGACGAATCGGAAACCCCCTGGTACGCAGTCCGCCGGAAAGTCGTGTATCAAATCGGCGGGGTCCGGTAGTAGGAGTGCGGAGGGCGGGCATGCCGGCGAACGCGGTTCGAATCCTGCGGCAGATCGCGGGCGACGACCAGACCGACGCGAGTTGCTGGGGCGGTTCGTGGACCGTCGCGACGGGGTCGCGTTCGAGGCTCTGACGCGCCGCCACGCCCCGATGGTCTGGGGCGTGTGCCGCCGCGTACTCCCCACCGACCAGGACGCCGAGGACGCGTTCCAGGCGTCGTTCCTCGTCCTGGTCCGGAAGGCCCGGGCCGTGCCGCGCGACGCGGTGGGGAACTGGCTCTACGGGGTGGCACGGCGGGCCGCGCTCCTGGCGCGCCGGACCATCGCGCGGCGGCGGGAGACGGTGGGGGTGACGCCCGACTGCCCTGCCCCCGAGCCGAGGCCGCCGTCCGCGCTGCGGGCCGCCCTCGACGAGGAGCTCGGCCGCCTGCCCGAAATCTACCGCACCGTGGTCGTCCTGTGCGACCTGGAGGGCCGGACCCGGCGGGAAGCCGCCGCAAGCCTCGGGTGGCCCGAGGGGACGGTCGCCGGCCGGCTGTCGCGGGCGCGGGAGCTGTTGGCGAAGCGGCTGGCCCGGCACGCCCCGGCGATGTCGGTGGCGGCGGTCCTGTCGGGCTCGGCGTCCGCGCGGGTGCCGGCGGTCCTCGCCCCGTCTGCGACGATTCCGCCCGGAGTCGCCGCACTAACAGGTGAAGTCCTGGGCGTCATGGCGGGAGGGAAGCTGATGAAGGCCGCGGCCGTCGTCCTGCTGGTGGGCTGTGCCGGATTCGGGATGGTCCTGCGGGCCGGGCAGACGACACCTGTCGCCCCCGCGGGCACGCCCTCGGCGGCCGTCGCGGCCCCGCCCGCCGCCGAGGTGAAGGCCGCCAAACCCGCGAGCACCGACCTCGCGGACCTGCAAGGCGAGTGGGTGGTGGTGGCGATGGAAGGGAGCGGGAAACAGGTGTCCGCGGACGAGGTGAGGGGGATGCGGTGGACGTTCAAGGGAAACGAGATCACCGGCAGTCAGCCGCGAGGCGGTGGCAAGGCTTCGTTCCGGCTGAACCCCGGGACGACGCCGAAGGAAATCGACATCACCCGACGGGACGGCAACCGGCCGGGGACGACGGCACCAGGAATCTACACGATCGACGGGCCGAAGCTGCGCCTCTGCTACGGGGAGAAGGCCCGTCCGACGGCGTTCGCCACGGCCCCGGGCGACGAGCGCACCATGTTGACCCTGGAGAAAGAAGCCTTCACCGCCTGGGGCAAGGAAGCGGGCGGCCTGCAGGCGGGGCTGGAGGTCAAGGGGAGGAAGACGTACCGCCTCGGCGAGACGCTCACGTTGACCGTCCGGGTCCGCAACGTCGGCAAGGAGGCGGTGAAGTTCGAGTACATCCGGCAGTACCTGGACGAGCACCCGCCCGGGGTGACGGGCGCCGACGGCAAGGCGATCCCGCAAGCGACGGGGGGCGTCCTGGGGGTCGCCCACGTCCCGGTCGAGGTGCGCCTGGAACCGGGGAAAGACCTCGTACTCGGCACGCGGATTCACGGGACGGCCGGCGTGCCCTACGACCTCCGGCCGGCGGTCGGCGGGGGGCCGCCCGCGAGTCAGCACCACCCGCTCCGCGTCGGCACCGGGAAGGTCGCCCTCCGGTACGAGCGGGTGTTCGGCAACTCCTCGATCGGGAGCGTCAAGCTCGACCCGGCGGTCGCCGGCCTCGCCACGGGAAGGCTGGAGATCGAGGTGACGGACGCCGGCGAGAAGGGGTCGCTGTACGTCCCGACGTACGACGGGATGCGGGAGCTGAAGGGGAAGGAGGCGGCGGCGTACCAGACGACGAACGACTGGCTGGCCGAACGGCTCCGGGAAGCCAACTCGGTCAAGGTCGGGAGCACCTACGCCGAGGTGGCCAGGCACTTCCGCACCGACGGGGGTCTCACCACGGTCGGGCACAGCCGGATGGTCATGAACCTCTGCCCGTACATCAAGATCGACGTCGAGTTCGAACGGGTGAGGGACGCCGTGCCGCCGACTTCGCGAGTGATCAGGGTGTCCCGGCCCTACTTCGAACCCGAGTACCTGGACTGACCGGGCCGCCCGACTCCCGCTGCCCGGACCTCGTCGAAATACCGGCCGCGATGACCCCGTCACGAGGGCAGCGCGGCCAGTGCGTCCATCAAGTCGTCCAGCCCGACCGCGGCATCGACCCCGCCCACGGTCAGCCACACCTCGTTCCGGCGGACCTCAACCGCCAGCACGCGAGCCACACCGGCGGTGTCGCCCGTAATGGCCGTCGGCCCCTTCGGCTGCTCGGAGAGGACGGACATCAGCTCGTCCGCTGGAGCGGTCACGTACGTCAGGACGGTCCCGTTCCGGCGGTCCCGGATGGCCACGCGCACGCCTTCCGGGGCCGCCGTCACCTCGACCCGCCGCTCGACCCCGGTGGACTGCGACACCGCCTCGATCATCGTCATGGCCGCTCCTGGCTGGAAGGCCGGCGACGATAGCGTCCCAGTCACGCCCGGTACATCCCGGATTCACACGGGTCACTCCGCCTCGTCTTCCTCGTCGTCCTCGTCGTCGAGTTCATCGTCCTCGTCGTCGAGATCGTCGAGGTCGTCGTCGAGGTCGTCGTCCTCTTCATCGTCGAGGTCCTCGTCGTCCTCTTCATCGTCGTCATCGAGGTCCTCGTCGTCCTCTTCGACTTCCTCTTCGTCCGCGGCGGCCACGGTCGGCGGCTCTTCCACGTACAGCTTGAGCAGGGGGTTCTCGGGCATCTCGAACTCCGTCGGTGGTTCCACGGGCGGTCAGCCTTGGCAGAGTAGCAGTTCGCAGGCCGCCCGGAGCGGTTCTCGCGCGCCGTGCAGCTGGGCCGACGGTGTCACACGGCCTGTGCCAGCAGGATCGCACCGATCCCGATCAGGCCGACGTGGACGTAAAGCACGAACCGCTCGGGACGCATGCGTCGGTTGGCGGCTCCCTCCCAGCCCGGGTCCGCGGTGAAGTCGTCCGCCGCGCCGGCGACCCGGGCGCGTCGTACTCTCATGGCCGTCCCTCCCCTTGTCGCGCTACGGGGCCATCACCACCGAACCCGTCGTCTTCCGGCCCTCCAGGTCGCGGTGAACCTGCGCCGCGTCCTTCAGGGAGTAGGCGTGGCGGACCTCGACCTTGACGGCCCCCGACGACACCGCGGCGAACAGGTCGGTCGCCGTCGCCTCCAGGTCGGCGCGGGTCGCCGTGTACGTGGCGAGCGTCGGCCGGGTGACGTACAGCGAGCCCTTCTGCGTGAGGAGGCTCAGCTCGAACGCCGGCACCGGGCCGGACGAGTTGCCGAAGCTGACGAGCAGGCCGAGCGGCCGCAGGCAGTCGAGCGAGCCGAGGAACGTGCTCCTCCCCACCGAGTCGTAGACGACCGGCACGCCGCGCCCGGCGGTGATCTCCCGCACGCGCCCGGCGAAGTCCTCGCGGGTGTAGTCGATGACGTGGTCGCAGCCGTGCGCCCGCGCGAGCGCCGCCTTCTCGGCGGAGCCGACGGTGCCGACGACGGTGGCGCCGAGCGCCTTGAGCCACTGGCAGGCGATGAGCCCGACGCCCCCGGCGGCGGCGTGGAACAGCACCGTCTCGCCCGGCTGAACCTTGTACGTGCGGCGGATCAGGTACTGGACCGTCATCCCCTTCAACATCATCGCCGCGGCTTGTTGGTCGGGTACGCTGTCGGGGACGCGCACGAGGCGGTCGGCCGGCATGACGCGGGCCTCGGCGTACGACCCCGGCGGCCCGCCGGCGTAGGCCACGCGGTCGCCGGGCCGCACGCCCTCGACCCCCGCGCCGACCGCCTCGACGACCCCGGCCCCCTCGCTCCCGAGCCCGCTCGGGAGCGGGATCGGGTAGAGGCCGGAGCGGTGGTAGGTGTCGATGAAGTTGACCCCGACCGCGGTGTGCCGCACCCGCACCTGGCCCGGCCCGGGGTCGCCGACCTCCACGTCCGCCCAGTCGAGCACGTCCGGCCCGCCGGTGCGGGACAGGCGAATGGCCTTCGGCATCGAACGTGACTCCACTGTGCGGTGACCGTGTGGCTTGAGATTACTGACCCGCAGGTTGCCGGGGTTGCGTGGCCTTCTTCCGGTCTCCGCCGTGCGTGGTTCGCCCCCTCACCCCGCGTGCTTCGCCGCGACCCTCTCCCCCGAGGGGAGAGGGTGGGCGCGCCCGACCACCATAACGGGGGGCATCGACCCGCGGACGCAGGGGCGGGTTCCGGGCGTCGGCGCGTGGTTGCCCGCCCAGGACGGGGGCCGGGTGCTCCCACCCTCTCCCCTCGGGGGAGAGGGTCGCGGCGAAGCACGCGGGGTGAGGGGGCGAATCACGCACGACGTCTTCAGCAGCGGGCGGACGTCCGCGGCGAAGTCGTGGCCCGCGGCGACCGGGCGCGGGGGCGGTGCTTCCGGCTGGCGGGCGTCGGTGTGGCGCGGGAGTGTCGGGCCGGCGAGGACCAGGCCGGCGAGGACGGTCGGGGGAACCCAGCGCATGGCCGGAACTCCGACGGGGAGGAGTTGAGCCTACCGCGGCGTCCCGAGGAGGTCAACGCCCGCGCCCCGCCGGCGAGGCGCCCGACGACGCCCGCCGGGGTTTGTCCGGCTGGTTCCAGTGTGTCACGTCGCATCGAGAGACTGTCGGCGGTCGGTGGTCGGCCACGTCGCGGGACACGCCGTTGGTTGGCGACCCGCGAAGCCCTTGACACGTTCCTGGCGACCCGGCGCCGCACTTGACGCCGCCGACGCCGTGGGCATGACGCACGCGACCGCCCGCAAGCACTACCTCGACAGTAAGAAGGCGTTCAAGTCGCAGGAGGTGTTGCGGCAGCACGCGGACAAGTTGAGGGGCGCCGCGACCGGGTGACGTGTACCAGAATCGTGTACCAGAATGCGACCGGCCCCGGGTCATCCCCGGGGCCGTCGTCGTTCAGTTGATCGTGTCGGGCGGGCCGGACTGGTGAACCATCTGGATTTGGTGATCCGCCTTGTTCCGCGCCGCCTTCACTCGAGCGAACAAGTTGCTCAAGTCCTTCTCCAAGTGCGGTGTCCGCGTCGTGTAACGGTTCACACCCCGCGCAGTTGAGCTGGTCCGGGCGGGCGGTTTCGGCGACGTTGGCGGCATGACGCGAACCGTCGGCCGCAGGATCCCGCCCGAACTCGCCGCCCGGATGACGCCCGCCGTGCGGGCGTTCGTCCTCGCCCTGCTCGCCGAGATCGACCAACTCCGGGCCGAGGTCCGCGACCTCGAGGGCCAACTCGCCGACCGCCACCCGACGCCCCGGAACTCGTCCCTCCCGCCCAGTACCCAGCACCCGCACGCCAAGCCGGCCCCGGTCCGGCCCCGGTCCCGCAAGAAACGCGGTGGCCAACCGGGGCACCTCTAGCACGCCCGACCGCTCCTCCCGACCGACGACTGCGACCGGGTCATCCCGGTCGCCCCGACGACCTGCCGGCGGTGCCACCCGCCCCTCGCCGGGACCGACCCGTCCCCGCTCCGGCACCAGGTCTGGGAACTCCCCGAGATCCAGCCCGTCGTCACCGAGTACCAGCGCCACCGGCTCACCTGCCGGTGCGGGGCGACGACCTGCGCCGACCTCCCGGCCGGAGTCCCCGCCGGCCAGTCCGGCCCGCGGCTGGTCGCCTTCACCGGCTTGCTCATGGCCTACTTCCGCCAGAGCAAGCGTCGCACCGCGTTGTTCCTCGAATCCCTCCTCGGTCAGCCGTGCTGGGCGGCGCTGGCGGTGAAGATGCAGCACCAGGTGACCGACGCCCTCCGCCCGACGTACGACGCGCTGGCGGCCCGGGTGCCGACCCAGCCGCACCTGGGGATCGACGAGTCGGCGACCCGGCAGGCGGCGGCGAAGGCCTGGCTGTGGACGTGTGTGGCGAGGTGGTTCACCGTGTTCGCCATCCGCCCGACCCGCGAGGCGACCCTCCTCGACGACCTGCTGACCGACCGGTTCGCCGTGGTGGTCGTGTGCGACCGGGCCAAGATGTACTGGCCGGTGGGCCGGCTCCAGTGGTGCTGGGCGCACCTGAGGCGGGACATCCGGGCGCTGATCGACGGCGACGACCCGCAGGTGGCGCGGCTCGGCCGCGACCTGATGCGGCCGACCCGGGAGGTGTTCCGGCCGTGGTCGCGGTGCCGGGACGGGACGATCACCCGGGCGGACCTCAAGAGGATGTTGGAGCCGGCCCGCCGGGCGGTGGGGAGGGTGCTGCTGCGCGGGGCGTCCAGCGGGAACCCGCGGCTGGTGGGCATGTGCCGGGAACTGCACGACCACCGGGACTGGCTGTGGGCGTTCCTGGACCACGACGGGGTCGAGCCGACGAACAACGCCAGCGAGCGGGGCTGCGTCACGCGGTGATCTGGCGGAAGCTGTCGTTCGGGACGCAGAGTGAGCGGGGGAGCCGGTTCGTGGAGACGATGCCGAGCGTGATCGAGACGTGCCGGCAGCAGAAGCGGGACGTGTTCCGGTTCGTGACGGAGGCCGTCGAAGCTCGCTTCGCCCGACAACCCGCGCCCCAGCGACTCACCGGGGTGTGACCGATTGCGCCCGTTCATACCCCCTCTTGATTACCACAACCAACCGGCTCATCATTGGGTCATGGCCGACCCGCCGCCGCTTCATCCGGTGGGGGAGAAGCCGGAGGCGAGGGGCGGAAGTGAAAATCGTCTGCACGTCGGCCGCGCCGGCGGAGTTGGGTTGGTACTGGCTCCACGAGGTGGGGAGCCCGGAACCCGAGGCCGTGTTCGTCGGCGTCGGCCCGGGCGGGCTGTTGGTCGCCGGGCGACTCGGCGAGCCCGACCCCCGCACCGTGGCGGGGATGCCGCCCGGCACACGCTGGTGCCCGATCGAGCCGCCGGAACTGTCGGCCGACGCCGCCCGGGCGGCGATCACCGCCGAGCGCGCCCGGTGGGCCGGGTGGTTGCGTGCCGCCTTCGTGGTGATGGACCGCCACGTCCCCGCCGACGCCATTCCCGCCGAGCTGGCCGAGGCCCGGCGGGAGTTGGAGCGGGCCGGCTGAACCGCGCCCACACCCCCGCCCAACGACACCCACCTGGTCGGGTTGCCGACGACCGACGGCGCCACGCCCACACGGACCGAGGCCGGGGAAAGGAGGGGCGGGAATCGCTCGCCCGTGTCGGCGACGCCGCGTATGAAAGCACCTCGTGACCGTCGGGGCCGTGAGGGGCGATTGATGACAGCGAAGGACCGGGCCGTTGCGGCGGCGACCACGTGGAACGCGAACAGCGCGGGGGAGTTCCCCGGCCGGCCGCTGTTCGAGGGGCTGGTGGCGATGGCCGTCGAGCAGGCCGTGAAGGCCGAGCGGCGGCGGTGCCGGGTGATCGCCCGGGGCTGGGTGGCGTCGGCCGCCGGGATGACCGGGGACGCGGTGGCCGAGCACATCGCCGAGGACATCGGCCCGGACGACGCGCCGAGCGGCCCGTGGTGACCGGACCGCAGCAGGAGGCCAGCTCGAACACCCCTCCGGCTCGGCCGTGCGCTGCTCCCATCGGGTCCAGCGACAGGTAGACCGGCCGGTACTCCCAACCGGCGAGCACGATCGGCTCCTCGACCAGAGACGCGATCGATCCGTCCCTTCCGACCGTGCCCGCGAGCCCGCCGGGCGAAGTCACGCAGCGGCCCCGGCACGCGGGCCACCGACTGGCTGCTGGTCCGCGCAGTCGGGTTCCGCTCACTCCGCGGGTTCACCGGCCCGCAGCCGGCCGCCGCGTTGATGCTCGTGGCCCTCCCCGCCATGCGACACGTCGCCCTCGAAGGGCGGTGCTTCGTGCTCTCGGCCTGCCAGTACCTGACCAGGGCGGCCTGCCCGACGGACTACGTCTCGGAGTACGCGGGCGACCCGGGCACCGTCCTCATCCGCGGGGGGAGGTGTCTCGTCGGCCCGCTCGGGCAGGTGCCGGCCGGTCCGGCGTTCGGGACGGATGACGTGCTGACCGCCGGCCTGGACCCCGACGACATCTCGCGGGCCAGGTTCGGCTTCGACCCGGTCGGCCACCACGCCCGCCCGGACGTGTTCCAACTCCGGGTGAACACGACCCCGCGGGCGGCCGTCGACTACGATGAGCAGGTCTCCGGGGCGTCACCGGGGAGGGACGAGGCGGATCGTCCGTGACACCGAACCCCCGGTCGCCTGCCCGGGTTGCGGGTGCCCCGGGACGTCGAAGCCGAGACGGTGGAGGGCCAGGTGGGCAAGGTGCTGGTGCTGTACCACTCGGCGAGCGGGAACACCGCCACGATGGCCGCCCTCGTGGCCGAGGGGGCGGGCGCGATCCCGGGCACCGAGGTCCGGGTGCGGGAGATCGACGAGGCTTCGCCCGACGACGTGTACTGGTGCGACGGGCTGGCGGGCGGCAGCCCGACCAACATGGGCGTGCTGTCCTGGCGGATGAAGCGGTTCTGGGACGAGGCCATGTTCGACCACTGGGGCAAGGTGGCGTGCGCCTTCTCGTCCTCGGGCGGGTGTGGCGGCGGCCGGGGACGCCACGGCGATCCATCCTCACTCACTCGAACACCCACACGCCCCACTCGGCCGGGTGCAGCTCGGCCTCGGTCGGGGTGTCGCTCACCACCGCGGCGGCGGGGCCGCGGTTGAACAGGTACGCCCGCCGCTCGGTCCCCAGGCCGGCCTCATTCCCCCACAACACCCCGAGGTCGCCCCGCACCCGAAGGCCGCGGCCGGCGTCCCGCAGGTCGATCCGCTCGCACGGCAGCCGCACCTCAACGACGTAGCCCGTTTTCGTCTCCCGCGCCGCGACCTGCGTGTCGGGCACGGGCGCGACCGAGTCGAACCGTAGCCGCCGGACCGGCGACTCGAACGGGAACGCCTCCTCCGGCTTCGCCTCCGGGCTGACCGGCCGGTATGCCGTCACCACCGGGGCTTTCCCCTTCGCGGCAGGGGCGATCAGCACCCGCAGGTCGCCGGCGGCCGGGGCCGTGCGGTCGACGCGGGGGGCGGCGAAGTCCCCCTTCGGGATGAGTGTCAGGTGCCCCTTCGGGCGCGGCTCGCGGTCGGTGCCGAGGAAGAGGTCGATGGCGTCGCCGGTCTTGAACGCGAGCTTCGGGTCGGCCCCGGCGTTCCGCCACGGCGACGGGTCGTCCACCTCGGCCAGCACCCACAGGTGCTGCCGGGTGTGGGCCACCGCCACGCGGGCGACCACGTCGTCCCCGACCCGGACCTCGAGGCGGGGGATGCCCTTCCACTCGGCCGGGTCGCCGTCGGCCTTGAACGCCGGGAACCGCCCGGTCACGTCCGGCACCCGCAGCACCCGGTCCGGCGGGTCGGCCTTCGGGGCCGCCGTGCCGCCGGCGGTCGGCCCCTTCAGCTCGACCGTGCCGGCGTCGAACCGCCTGACCGCCTCCAGTCCCTCGACCCGGACGACGTGGCACCCGTTGCGGCCGAACAGGTAGCGGACCTTGCCGTCGTCCTGACGGCACATCATGCCTCCGAAGCACTCGCCCATCATCGTGATGTCCGTCCAGTCGGCGCCGAACTCCTCCTTCGCCCCCCACCCCTTCGGGTTCTGCCGGCTGTCCTTGAACAGGGCCGTCACGAACAGCCCGTCCCCGCTCCAGACGAACGACTGGCCGTAGTTCCCCTGCATGGCGACGACGTGCCCGAGGTCCGACCTCGAGTCCACCACCCCGGCGTAGTGGAGCTCGCCGATCCCGCGCCCGGTCTGGCCGGGCTTGTACCCCGGCGTCGAGCTCCAGGAGGCGTGGACCGCCGGCCAGTTGCACCGGTAGCGTGCCACAGGGCTGCCGTCCGGCGTCGTGAACAGGTGGTGGCCGACCGCGTACACGCCGTCGCGCGGGCTGTTGAACGTCCCGCCGAGCCCGGCGACGAGGTGCCGGCCGACGGGGATGTAGTGCTGCGGGATCGGCAGCCGCCTCGCGGCCGCCGCGTCGTACACCGGCACCCCGTTCGGGGCGAACCTCACCGGCCGGAGCTCGAGCCCTTCGACGTACCAGACCAGCTCCCGGTTCGGCGGGTAGCCGCACCCGATGTCGGCCCGGTACGTCGTCCCGGGGAGGCGCTGGAACTCGCCCTCCTGCGGGCGGGCGTCGCCGTTCAGGTCGGTCCACAGGAACAGCGCCTTGGGTTCGTCCTTCACCTGTGGGAAGCACTTGTTGATCTCGTGCGAGCCGATCGCCACCACCGGCCGGTAGTCGCCGGCGTCGTCGGCCTGGAACAGGATCGGGAAGCCGTTCGACTGGAGGACGTACTCGCGCGCCCGGCCGCTCACGTCCGACCGGAACATGCGGACCGAGCCGAACAGCGTCCACGGCGCCCCGGTCGAGTGCCAGAGCGGGGCGTCCGTGGGTTGGCCGGCGGTGAGGTACTTCCAGGGCCGGTACCCGGGCTTGGCCCCGGGCTCCAGCTTGTAGACCACGCCGTAGCCGAGGGCGAGGGTGGGGTCCTGCTCGTGGAGGCAGGTGTTGTTGGCGGCATACCAGGTGGTGCCGACGAAGTCGCGGGCGAGCTTGCCGGCCCGGTCCCAGACGGCGATCCGGCGGACGAACCCGCGGCCCTTCGGCGTATCCAGGTCGCCGTTCTCGGCCGCCCACAGGCTGCCGTCGTCGTCCACCGAGATCGCCTCGACCCCGTGCAGCGCGGCCGGGTCGTACTCCAACCGGTCGCCCTGGCCGCCCTTCGTGCCGACCTCGCGGACGAGCTTCCCGGCGGGGTCGTACACCTTCACCCGGTAGTCGGCCCCGCGGTCGAGGACGTACAGATTCCCGGCCGCGTCAGTCGCCAGCGGCCCGGGCTTCTCGACGCCGGCCAGCGGGAACGGCCGGGGGGTGGGCGCGGGGTCGGAGGCGTCGAGGGCGAACAGGCCGGCGTCGGTGGCGACGAGAAGCGTCTTGCCGTCCGGCCGGAACGCCAGCCCGTTCCGCCGGGTCGGGGCCGGGAACCGGACCTCGACCCGGTTCTCCCCGGTCTCCCGGTCGAACACGACGACGCGCTCCTTCTTCGGATCCTTCTCGGCGTGGAGGCGGACGGCGACGCGGTCCGTGCCGACCGCGATCCCCCACACGTCGGCGTCGAACGTCAGGGCGGGCTGCGGCCCCTTCGCCGTCTTGAACGGCACCTGCTTGCCGGTGTGGTACTCCATCCGCAGCAGATCCTTCCCCGTCCACAGCCCGACCCAGAGATGTCCGTCGGCGGCGGCCAGGGCGCGGGGGCCGGCCCAGCCCCGGCCGAAGGCGTGAATCTTGCGCCCGTTCGCGTCGAGGACGAACCCCGGTGAGCCGCCCTCGGCGATCCCGCCGCCGAGCGCCACCCGCCACGCCCCGCCGCCGTGGCTGCGGAGGCAGGCGATCGCGTGCGGGAAGCCGTGGTCGCCGCCCCAGCCGCTGTTCGGGTAGAGCTCCCACGGCGGGGTGCCGGGGTTGAGGAAGCTGTAGTCGTAGACCAGCTTCATGCCGGGGTGCGAGCAGCCGCGGACGCGGTACTCGCCGTCCGGGAGCGGCCGGCCGTCGTCGTTGAGCCCGTTCCACTCGACCGCCAGCAGCTGCGGCTGCTGTGCGCCAGGGTCGCCCCCGAGCTTGGTCACTTCGACCGCGTCGAGGAGGTTGCGGACGCGCACCCCCTTCGCGTCGTCCACCGCGACGGTAACGTACTTGTGCCCCGGCGGGACGGTGACGGCGAAGGCGACCGGGCGGGTGAGTGCGGGGTTCACCGGCTGCCACCTGAACTTGTCCCACTGCCACGAGCTGATCAGCTGCTCGTCCCGTAGCCTCGGGGCGTGCGGGGCGGGGGCCGCCGGCTTCACGGCGGCCGGTGGGCCGGGGTCGGCCTTCGGAGGGGTTGCGGCTGGCGGGTCGGGTCGGGCCGGGGGATCGGCCGCCGCCGCGCTGGGGGGCCGGCCCGGTTCGTTGCGGGCGGCTCCGCCGAACAGCCCCGCGCCGACCAGCCCGCAGACGGCCACCGCGGTGAGGACCGCCGCTGACAGCTTGCCCAGGCCCGCGCCCCCGGCGGTGAACCCGTCGGCGAGGGCCGCGGCCACCGGGCTCACGCCCGCCGCACCGGGGGCAGTCAGGGCGGCGACCGCGGCGGCCGGCGGCTCGGCGGCCGAGGCCGCCCCCCCCAGCACGGCCAGCAGGGCCGCCGCCGGGACGGCCACGCCGAGCCGTTCGAGCCGCCGGCGGAGCACCTCCCGCCCCTCGGTCAGGCGGCGGGTCAGGGTGCTCCGCGACCACCCCAGCTCGGCCGCGGCCTCGTCCCCCGTCCTCCCCTCCAGGTAGCAGAGGGTCAGCGGCAGCCGGTAGGCGGCGGGGAGGCCGGCGAGGGCGGCGTCGAGGTCGGCCGCCCACGCCGGGTCCGGGCGGGGGGCGGCGGCGTCGGCGGTCATGGCGGCCTCGCGTTCGAGGAGGTGGCGGGCGGCCCGCCGCTTGCGTGCCCGCAGGGCGATCCGAGTGGCGACGGTGTGCAGCCAGCCGGGTAGGTTGTCGTTCCGGCGGAACGTGCCGGCCTTCCGCATCAGCACCAGGAACGTGGCCTGGAAGGCGTCGGCGGCGTCAGGCTCGTGTCGCAGGACGCGCAGGCACGCTCCGTACACGAGCCGGCCGTGGCGGGCGACCAGTTCGGCGAACGCGTCGGCGTCCCGGCCGGCGGCGTACCGGGCGAGCAGGCCGTGGTCGGGCGGGGCGGGCGGCCGGTCCGTCGTCGGCAAGGCGGGGTCCCCCGTGCGGTGGGCGTACAACTACAGTAAGGCCCGCCGCGGCGCCGGGCGGCTCAGAAAAATGGTCCGGTCCCGGCGGGGGCGCCGAGGTGCGGGACGCCTGCCGGCTGCTCGGCCGGCGGCTGGCCGAGTGGGTGGCGGTGGTGGCCGACGGGCGGAAGGACCAGCACCCGCTCAATAAGCCGGACTCGCGGAGCCTGCCGGGCTGACGGCCGGCAGGGTGTGGGGGACCGACCATGCGTGCGGTGATTGCGTCCTTGATCGTCATCCTGGCGGTGGTGCCATCCGGGTCCGCCGTGCCGTCAGCCGACCCGCCGGCCCGGTTTACCGTCACCACCCGCAAGGCCGACGACACGGTGGCGGTCGGCGGCGACCAGGAGCGCACCGCGTTCGACGTCAGGAGCCCGTCGGGGATCAGCCGGGAGGTGATCGGGCGAACGGGGGACGCCTGGCCGAAGGCCGTCGTCGTGCGGTTGCACCTCAAGGGGCTGGAGAACCTGAAGGTGTCGGCCGGAACCGTGGCGGTCGGGGCCGCAGCGGCGCTGCGGGACGGCAGGGTCGAGGTTCGGCAGTGGGTGCTGGACAAGGACGATACGCCGCTGGCCGCGACCGACCCCCGCCGGCTGGCGATCCGGGTACTCGGCAAGGACGGGAAGACGGCCGCCGGCGTCCCGCTCGACGGCGGCCACTTCGAGGTCACGCTCCCGGCCGCGGTCCTCCGCGCCAACTCGACGTCGCTGACCGTCGAGTGGGTCGACTTCTACCGCTGACCCGGCGGGGACCGAGGTCACGCCGCGAACGCCTCGACCGGCCGGGCCGCCGCCGGCGGGCTGCCGTGACTGTAGCAGGTCGACGGCACCCCGACGACACATCGTCCGGTTGCTCGCCAGGATCCGCCGCTGCCGCCGCTCCGTCCGCACATCGTACAACTGCACCCCGAGCACGACCTGCGTCGGCACCAGCCGCGGCTCGTCGTACACCAGATCCACCCAGTTCCGGTATGTCGCCAGCCCGACGTCGAGCTGGGCGTTCGGCATCGGCACCCGGACCGCCCCGCGGCCACGGGCCGCCTGGTCGAACGCCCGGATCACCTGGACTGGCAACTCCTGCCGCACCCGCCGGCCGACCTCGCCCGGCAGGGTGTCGGATCGGTTCTTGTTGGCGACGGCGTTTCCGGCCAAAATAGCACCACCTCACCGATCGCCTCGTCCCGGCGATCGGCTCCAGCACCCCGTTCGGACACCTCGGTCGGCGACGAGAAGAGGAACCCACCCATGGCGAAGGAATCCCACGACCAGCGGCGGAAGAAGAAACTGGCGGAGGAACGGCGAAAGGCCCGCCAGAACCAGTCGTCGGCGTACCTGGGGGAAAAGTACAAGACCGACGAACTGATCCCGACGTGGATGCACACCGAGATCGGCATCTACCAGACGTACGTCCTGTCGGAGCGAAAACTGCTCGACCAGACTGTCGTGGACGCCCTCGAAAAGCTGATCGGCATGATGCGGACCGGACCGTTGCCGCTGCTGCCGGAGACGGCCGAGATCCACTACGAGGTCGGGCTGGAAGGCGAGCTGGTGATCGAGAACATCCGCCGGAGCTGGGCCAACCACTTCGCCACCGAGCGGCGACCCCCGAAGGACGACCTGATCGGCGTCCTCCGCACGATCCTCGGCTCGATGCAGAAGGTGAAGGCTCCCGGCCCCCGCTCGCAGAGCTACATGCACCACATCGCCGGGTTCCTGACCAAGAAACTCGGCATCTCAATCCGGGCCGTTTCCGCCGACCTGAGGCCGCTCCCGGAGCCGAAGGAAGGTGAACTCGTGCGACTCGGTCGTCTTTGGGCTGCCGACGGCAACCCGGAAGCCCGCACCGCGTTCCTGGAGTCGGCCACACACCTGATGCGGACCGGACAGGCGAACCGGGTCATCGGCGACGCCCATCTTGTGTTGGGAGAAGTGTCCGACCCGTCGTCACCGCTCGTTCCCGAACTGACCGCGTTGATCCAGAAGGCCCGCAAGTCGCTCCTCACGGAATTGGGGTGAACGGGGCGGCATCGGCATCCGCATCCGGCCGCATCCACTGGGCCACCTTCTTCGTGGCCGCATCCGGCTCGCCTCGAATGGGCACGGGCCGGGTCGGCCGGCGCGTCGGGGCGATCGCCGCGAACGGCTTCGGCATGCGGGTGATCGACACCGACCTGCTCGACGTGCGCACGCACCTCACGTTCCCCGCGGCGGCGGTCGACCTGCCGACGCTCTTCCGCGAGGCCGACACCCGCAGCCCTCAAGTGCGAGGTGGAAGCGAAAGCCGAGCGCCTCATCGAGACCGTGTTGAAGCCCCGGCACCTCTTGCCGCCCCCAGCAGACGGGCCGTTCAACTCCATCACCGACATCGGCGTGAAGTGGTACAGGAACGACTTCTACTTCTTCTCGACCTACGCCTGCCCGAGCCCGACCGCCCCTGCCCCCGCGTTCGAGTCGAAGTTCGCCCGGATGGAACCGCTCGGCGACGGCACGTTCGCCCCGTACGCCATGCGGCACACGGGACGGGAATGGGTCGGCGTTCTCGACGCCCTGTCGCTGGACGAGTGCCTGGACGCCATCCGGGACGACCCGTGGTTCGTGCCGTAGGGAATCGACGGCCCCGGGAGGAACACCCATGCGATGGCTGGAGAAAGTCCTGGCCCGGCTGGACGAGGCCGTTGAATGGCACTCGCCGGGGGCGATGTCGTGGCGTGCGAACGAGGCCGAGAACTGGCTGCGGCTGGCCCCGTCGACCGTCGAGGTCGTCGGGGGAGCCGACGACGGCGAGTCGGTGTACCCCTTTTATTCCCTGCACGTCTCGCACCTGATCGAGATCTTCGACGAACCGCCCGAACTGCGTTGGGACACGATGAGCAACGAGTTCTCGGCGGAAGGCCGGATCGACGGCGACGACGTTTGGGTCACGTTGTCGAGAGAACCGTTCGATGACGAGGAGCCCGAGGACGTGATCGACCCCGACGGCGGGATCAGGAAAAAGAAGCCGCCACCGGAGTGACGTTCACACCGCCGGGTCCGCCCGCGACGGGAAGGCGGTTGTCGGAGGTGGCCGGTGGGTGCGGTATCAGGGGGTGGACGGTACGACCGGGGCCGGGCTCTACGTCGGTCTCGTCCAAGAGCCTGGGGCGTGATGCGAGGAGGTGGACGAGCGGCGAACACAGGGTACGGATCGGGATGCTGCCGAGCAGCGCGACGATTACTGGCATCGATCCGCACCGCTCTCGACTCCTCCTCACATCCCGTGCCACCCATACCACCCAATCAGCACGGGCAACGGAACCCACAAAATCGTCAGACTCGGCGTTGTCTCACTTCACCGCATAGGTGACAACAAACCTTCACGCCCGCCTCACGGCTCCTTACCCCGAGATCGTCATGACCGATCTATCCACCAGCGGCGTCGTCCGCGAGATCCTGACCGGCGACCCCGAGATGCCGACCGACGAAGTGATTCGCAGGGCGATGGCACAGGGGCTGCGGGTGACCGAGGGGCAGATCCGCAAGTCGATCAACAACCAACGGAACCCGATCCGAGCCAAGGTCGCGGCCGCGAAGGTGGCCCCGAAGGCGGCCCGCGAACCCGTCCCATCGAAGGCTGCCCCACCAAAGGGCGCTCCGCGGAAGGTCGCTTCGGCAGCCGCGGCCCCAGCCCCCGAAACCCCCGGTTTGGCCGGGGTGCTCAACAATGTCGCCTTGGTGAACGAGGTCGTCGGGTTGTGCGGCGGCGTCGAGCACGCCCGCCAGACCGCCGAGGCGGTCCGGACGTGCGGCGGGCTGGAAGCGTTCCTCCAGCACCTCGAACTCGTGGCCACGATCCGCGGGGGGGAACCGGCGAAGTGACGGGACGAAGCCGACGAGCGAAACCCACCGAGGGCAGCTGCCGGACCTCGGAGTCCGCTAACGGACCAAGTGGCATGATGATCCCCACCGCACCGACCTGGTCGTGTCGTTTTCCACCTCCCCGACGGCTTCCGTCGTCCCGAAGCAACCCGGTCGGTGTTCTCGAAGGATCGGGAGGGGGGAGCGGATCGGGTTTGGGCAGGCGGGCTATCGTGCTCGACCGGGATCGAGAGCGAACCGACGCTGGGCCGGTGTTATTACCGCCAAACGGCGGCGTCTCGAACGACAGGGTGGATTGAGATCATGCACGCCCCTCGCCTTCTCCTCCTGGCGACCTCCTTCCTCGCCGTCGCTGTGACGTCCCGGGCGGCGGGCGCACCCGCGAAGGACGAGCGGCTGGGGCTCTGGAACAAGCACGCCCCGCAGGGCGACGGCACGTTCGAGGCGGCCGACGCGTTCGTCACCGTCCACCGGCCGGCGAAGGCGAACGGCGCCGCCGTCGTGATCTGCCCCGGCGGCGGGTACGGCGGGCTGGTGACCGGCGGCGAGGGGCACGGCATCGCCGCGTGGCTGAATAAGCACGGCGTCACCGGGGTGGTGCTGGAGTACCGGCTGCCGAAGGGGCGGCCGTTCGTGCCGCTGCTCGACGCCCAGCGGGCGATCCGCACCGTCCGGGCGAACGCGGCGGCGTGGGGCGTCGACCCCGCGAAGGTCGGGATCATCGGCTTCTCGGCCGGCGGGCACCTCGCGTCCACCGCCGGCACCCACTTCGACGCCGGCGACCGGAACGCCGCGGACGCGGTCGGCAGGCAGAGCTGCCGGCCCGACTTCGTGCTGCTCGTCTACCCGGTCGTGTCGATGGGGCCGAAGGGGCATGGCGGCTCCCGCACGAACCTACTCGGGAAGCAGCCGGACGAGAAGCTGGTGGCGCTGTTCTCGAACGAGACGCAGGTGACGGCGAAGACGCCGCCGACGTTCCTGGCCCACCCGAAGGACGACACGCTGGTCGTGCCGGAGAACAGCCGGATGCTCTACGACGCCCTCCGCGCCAACCAGGTGCCGGCCGAGTACCTGGAGCTGCCGTCGGGCGGGCACGGGCTGAACGGGTACAAGGGGCCGATGTGGGACGCCTGGCAGGCCCGGTCGCTGGTGTGGCTCGGCGAGCAGAAGTTCCTTCCGGCGGGCGGGGGGAAGAGGTAGGCCGCACCGGCCCGGCCGACCGCGGCGGTCGCGGCCCGGGTCGTCCCGGTCTTGGCCATCGAGATCAGGCCGCCGGCCCTCCGTCCGGGTGAGTCGTCACCGCCCCTGCGTCCCGTCGATGGGAGTCGGGCGCGCACCCCACGGCTCGGCACGGAGGCTCCCCACATGCGGCTCTTGTTCGTGTGCGCCCGGAACCGGCTGCGGAGCCCGACGGCCGAGAGGGTGTTCGCCGCCGTCCCCGGGGTGGAGGCCGAGTCGGCCGGCGTCGCCCCCGACGCCGAGACCTCGGTCACCCCCGAGTTGGTCGCGTGGGCCGACGTCGTCTTCGTCATGGAGCCGGCCCACGGGGCGAAGCTCGCCCGGTCGTTCCCGGCCGCCCTCCGCGGCAAGCGCGTCGTGTGCCTCGACGTTCCCGACGACTACGGGTACATGGCCCCCGAGTTGGTGCGGCTCCTCCGCGACCGCGTCGCCCGAGCCGTCCCCGCCCTGGCGGTTGATCCGTCGGACTGACCCGGGGCTGCCCGCCTTCGTGGTCGTGCGCCCTGCTGCCAGCGGCGAGCGTGACCCTCTCCCGCACGGCCGGCTTCGGGCCGGGCCGTGGGCCGTCCGCGCCAGGGGTGGGTTCGTGGCGGCGGGGACGACAGGCTGAGCGTCGGCCCCCGTCGGCCGACGGGGGTCGAGTGGTTCGTGGCGACCCGCGGACGGGGTCGGAGCGCTGGTCGTGACCGGCCGACCACGGTCGTCGCCCCCTGACCGGGGCGCGCCTCTAGGATAACGCGTTATCCTAATAAACAGAGATTCTACAGCCCCGCTCACGCGGGGACTTTCTCTTTTACGTGGACCCCGACGCCCTCCGGCCGTACCTCGGCCGGGCCGTCCGACCGGCCACCCTCGGCGAGGCCCGCGGGCTCCTAATGGGGGACGACCCTACGCCCGTGTTCGTCAAGCCGCGGGAGGTCCACAAGGCGTTCCCCGGGTCGGTGCTGACCGCGTTCCGCGACCTGATCCCGACCGCCCACCTGCCCGACGACCTCGCCGTCTGGGTGGCGGACGCCGTCGAGTTCGTGTCCGAGTGGCGGTACTTCGTCCGCCGGCACGAGATCGTCGGCGTCGGCCACTACCGCGGTGACCCGTTCACGCACCCGGACGCGGCGACGGTGCGGGCGGCGGTCGCGGCCTACCGGCCCGAGGCCCCGGCGGCGTACGGCATCGACTTCGGCGTCACCGCCGACGGGCAGACGCTCCTGGTCGAGGTGAACGACGCGTACTCCCTCGGGCACGTCGGGCTGCGGCCGGTCCCGTACGCGAACATGCTGGAGGACCGCTGGGCGGAACTCGTGGCCGGGCGGCGGGCGGGCGAGGCCGGCGCGGACCGACCGGAGGGGGGGCGTGAGGCCGGAAGTCTGCTGTGTGCTGAACGCCGGGGGCGGGGCGTGGGCGTTCGACGCCCTCGCCCGCCGGCTCGCCGACGACCTGTGGGTGGACGTGTCCGACGCGCCGCGGGCGTACAATTACCTCCTCGCGTCCGACGACCCCGACCCTACCCGCGGCGGCGACCTGTTCGTCCCGGCCGCCGCCGTCCGGCTGGCGGCCGACAAGCGGCTCCAGGCCCGGGTGTTCGCCTTGCACGCCGTCCCCACCCCGGAGACTCATCTCGTCGCCACCCTCGACGACGCCCACCGACTCTGCGCCGCGAACCCCGGGCGGGAGTGGTGCGTCAAGTTCCCGACCGCCTGCGGCGGGTCCGGGCACCGGCTGCTCGCCCCCGGCCTCGCCCTGCCCGCGTCGTGGCCCCGGCCGTTCGTGGTACAGGAGTTCGTGCGACTGGAACGGCCGGAGGTGTACCGCACCTACGCGGCCGGCGGCAGGCTGTTCGGCTGGGTGGTTCGCCGGTTCCCCGAGGGGGCGAAGCCGTCGCCGTGGGTGGCCCACTCCCGGGGTGCCCGGTACGAACCGGCCGGCGAGCCGCCCGCCGCCGCGACGGCCGCCGCCCGGTCGGCACTGGCCGCGACCGGGCTGCTCGACTCGTTCGGCTGCGCTGACCTGCTCCCCGCGCCGGGCGGCGGGTGGCTGGTGTTGGAGGTCGGCACCGACGGGCCGACCAGCCACGTCGACCGCGCCCTCGGCCTCCCGGAGTTGGAGCGGGAGATTCGCCGGCGCGTCGCGGAGGCGTTCTGGGTACGGGCCGTGGTGCCGCCGTGGGGCGACGGGTCGTGGCGGTCTCTGTCAGATTCCTCGCGTGGAGCGTGAACGTGCTGGCGACCGAGCCGTACCCAGATCAGGTGAACGTGTGGCCCAAGGAGGGCCGACACGTCCTCGCGCAGTTCGACGCCGAGACCGTGGTCGTGTACCAGGCGTACACCCCGGCCATCGGCCGACACGCGGCCGAGCACGGGGCGTTCGGCGGGGATTTCAGCTACAGCCGGATGAGCTGGATCAAGACGAACTTCCTGTGGATGATGTACCGGTCCGGGTGGGGGACGAAGGAGAACCAGGAGGTCACCCTCGCCCTGCGGCTGCGGCGGGCGTTCTTCGACGCGCTGCTCGCGGAGGCGGTGCCGTCGAGCTGGGACCGCGACCGGTACGCGACCGCGGACGACTGGTCCCGGGCGGTCGCCGCGTCGGACGTGCGACTCCAGTGGGATCCCGACCACCACCCGTCCGGGGCGAAGCTGGAGCGGCGGGCGATCCAGCTCGGGCTCCGGGGCGGCGTGCTGGAGGCGTTCGGCCGGCGCGAGCTGGTCGAGGTGACCGACGTGTCCGACTTCGTGGCCGAACAGCGGGAGGTGCTTGCTACCCGCGGCGTGTCCGCGCTGGTCACCCCGCGGGAGCGGGTGTACATCCCGGCCGACCCGAGAGCTGCCGCCCGGCTGCGGCTGGAGAACCTGGCGGCCGACTAACAGTCGAATGACCGAGCCGCCCGTGCGGTCGTCGATCGCCACCACCCGGTTCCCGGTCGTCGGCCGAGCGGGTCACTGGTCGAGCACGATGGCGGGCCGCGAGAGGACGTTCCCGGACAGCGCCCCGTAGTGATCCGACCGCCAGTCGCGTTTCAGTTCGGTTGCGGTCACGAGTTGCAAACCGGGGGCGGCGAGGGCGGGGTTGCACAGGACGTACAGGTCGTCGCGGGCGATGTACCCGACCAGCGCCAGGGTGTGCCCGGCCTCGCCGCCGGGGTACTGCGGGCCGGTGTACTTGAAGTCCACCACGAGGGGCCGGCCGGCGTCGAGTTCGCGGCGGGCGAAGGCGGCGGCCTTGTCGAACCCGGCGTCGTCCGGCGGGAACGTGACCAGCTTCCAGCGTAGCCCGATCCGCCTCGACGCCGCGAGCAGGTCGCCCCAGTCGGTGCCGGTGCCGAGCGGCGGCGGGCAGAGCTTCTTGTAGTCCCACCCGCCGAGCGCCCGGCCCTGCGCGCGGGCGAGCATCGCGCAGCTCGTCGCCCCGCAGTTGTTCCAGCCCTGGTGGACGTGCGGCAGCGGCACCAGGGCGAACGCCCCCGGCTCGGCCTTCCGGCCGCGGTACGGCACCAGCTTCAGCAGGTCGGCGCATTGCCGGGCGGCCGGACTCGACCGCGACACCTTCGCCCACAGCGCGCGGGCCGCCTCGACCTCTCCCGCCCGGAAGTGGAGTTCGCCCAGGATGACGAGGCCCGAGGGGTCGTTCAGCGCCGCGGCCCGTTCGGCCAGCGCCCGGCCTTCCTTCGCGTCCGCCGGGATGCCGTCGCCGGCGAGGTACACCATCGCGGCGGTCGCGGCGGCC
>Ga0209181_10003269_pt1 | contig 25292 bp, 15 predicted proteins | sample MAT05_FD_187208 | JGI IMG/M metagenome (GOLD analysis project Ga0209181, IMG submission 187208) | Freshwater microbial communities from Lake Fryxell liftoff mats and glacier meltwater in Antarctica - MAT-05 (SPAdes) (version 2) | ecosystem: Environmental > Aquatic > Freshwater > Ice > Liftoff...
AACAGACCCACTACCCATCGGCATTACACCAATCACTGTCCCATCTTTTATTTTTTCACGGGTTACACTGCCAACAAATCCAGCAGCTTGATTTTCTTTTTTGATAACACCCACATTCCATCCATCCTTCATGAATTCGTACATATCAGCATTTAGTTTAAGCGAATAATAATTATCATTATAACCAAATGCCAGCGGATGCGAATTATCTATCTCTACTTTATAAATAGCACCTGGAATATTATTTACAATACCATCACGTTCCCGGTTTTCGTACCGCTTTAAAACATTGTACATATCCTTACCTTCTTTTTTATCATCTTTCTTTTCATCCTCATCTGTTTTTTTTATTTTAAGGCCCCAGTCGGCTTTTGCAATTTGCGAAGCAGCGTTTTCCAAGGCAATGATCTTTCCTCCCTGCTGCACCCACATTTTAATTTCGGCCGCTGCATCTTTATCTTTTAAGAATGGAAATGATCCATCAGGCAGAATCAGTACATCAATATTCTTTAAGGCACTGCCATCTATTTCATCGGCATTCATCAGGCTGATGGGGTAATTCAACTGCTGCTCAAACAAATGCCACACTTCGCCTGCTGCATTGGGGTTAACGCCTTTACCCGTCGCCAATGCTACAACCGGCATTTTAATTAGCTTTACTTTTTCGCTGCCAAAATCAAAGCCGGTATCCATAAAGCCGCCGCCAACGGGTGTTACAGCGGCATTAAAAGTCTGCGCCATATCAGCAAACTGTTGCAATTTATCTTCATTACCTTTTCTTAAAACAATCACGGTTCCTTTTGCAAATGATTTACCGGCGTATGTAAATTCCTTCTCTGCAAAGCGCACTTTAAATTTTGCCTGCAGCAAAGCCGATAAAAATTTTGCATCGGCAAAGGAATTATAATTAACTAAGTAGCCATAGGCATTGGCAGGCACCACTGCATTTTTATTTTGTGCCAGGTAATTAACGGCAACTAATTTTTCTTTTACAGCGAAGCTTTGTGTGCCATACACAAATGGTAAACTCCAGGCAGTAATATCATACGTTACCGAATCGCTTAATTTAGAGCGGGGTTCAAATAAAACCTTTACCAACGAAGATTTTGGTTGATAAGCCGTAACCGATATTGCATTGGCTGCATTAAAAACTTCTTCCTTACCGGTAAAATAATTGTACCCTTTAATGGCGTTAGCAGTAATGTTGCCGTATTTAATTCCGTTGGCATCAAAAAAACTACGCATTGCTTCACGCTTGCCTGCATTGGGTTCTGTAACTACATAAGTTTTATATTCTCCAATTCCCTTTGCGTTGGCATCGTCAAAATATTTTTTAAACTCGTCAACCAGTTTATCTGCATTTTGAGATGCCACTTCAACAGTACTCATGCTGGTGGTAAAATGATGGGCAATCCTGTCTTTCAGCGTCAGGGTATCGCCATCATTGGTAACAACTGCCAATCCGCCCTGGCTGTGGCCCGCCTGCTCGTAGGTCATGCCTATGGCGCCATTGTAAGTAGGGTATGTATCGCCATAGGCTGGATAAAACAAATCAAAAACTTCTTTCGTAAAATACAACCAGCCGTTTGCATCAAAATATTTTGCATGATTTTTTCCGATGGTATATTGAAAATCTCTTTGCCATTTGGTGATCACTTCATGAAAAGGTTCAGCAGCCGGTGCAAAGAAATAAGGGTTGTTGTAATACTGCTCATGAAAATCGCAATGTATCTGCGGCATCCACTCATTGTATTTTTTTATGCGCCCCTGCGTTTCTATTTGTGTTTGCCAGGCCCAGTCGCGGTTTAAATCAAAATTGTAATGGTTAACCCTGCCGCCGGGCCAGGGCTCGCTGTGCTCACGGGTGTTAACATTGGCATTAAAGTTTTTCCCAACCATTTGGTTGTACCAGTTTACATACCGGTCCCTGCCATCGGGGTTTAAACAGGGGTCAATAATAACTACCACATTTTTTAACCAGTTTTTTGTTTGTGCATTGGATGGATCCAATAATTCAAACAAAGTCTTCATCGAAACTTCCGAAGAACTGGCTTCGTTGCCATGCACATTATAACTTAACCAAACAATTACCGGTGCGGTAATATCTGCAGGTTTATCCTTCAGCATACCTGTAAGGCGCAAATTATTTTTACGTATCTCGTCAATCCTCGCCATATTTTCGGGCGAAGCTACAATGGCAAGCAACAGTTCCCTGCCTTCATTGGTTTCGCCATATTTTTCCAGCTTCATCATTTGCGGCGTGGCTGCGGCAGCCTGGTTAAAATAATTTACAATTTTATAGTGTGGTGTAAACTTGCTGCCAAGCTGATATCCCAAAAATTCACCGGGCGATTTTAACTGGGCAAATAATGCGTTGCTTACAAAAAGCAGAATAAATGAGAATGCTCTTAAGTTCATTGTATGGTTTTGTTGCTTAAAAAATCAAATTTCAGCAAATAGTATATATAAACCAGCCGAAATATTGGTGAAAATAAAGAAAGCCTTTCACTTATATCTTCCGTTTATCCATAACATTAAATGTGTTAGCCATTGGGCGAGGTTTTTCCAGTAAAAGATTGTAAACCTTACGGCCACCTTTTCCGTCAGTGTGGGTCTTCCAAATTCATTCGCAAGCCAGCACTTACTTACATGAACGCCGCCGCCTTAAGAGCAGGCTTATGATTCCCGCTTGACGGGAGACAAGGCGGGGGCGTTCGGGATAGAAATATTCTCTAAATAACTCAAAACTGGTTTATAAAACTCCCAGTACCCATATATCACGCTAATCCAGTAAATTCGGTAAAATATTTACTATGCGTTTTTACAAGCTTTTATCTATTCCCCTTGTGCTCATCCTCGTAAGTTCTTCGCTTTTTACACAAGCTCAAAAAACAGACAACAGAAATTATGTTGTTCAAAAAAAAATCAATTGCAGCAAAGGTGCCGTGGTTTCGGCTCACCCGTTGGCAAGTATGGTTGGCTTATCTATTTTAAAAAAAGGAGGCAATGCCATTGATGCAGCCATTGCCACACAACTGGCACTGGCGGTGGTTTACCCCGGTGCAGGTAATATTGGTGGCGGCGGTTTTATGGTGGCGCATTTAAAAAATGGCAAAAACATAACGCTGGATTATCGGGAGAAAGCCCCTGCAAAAGCCACCCGTGATATGTACCTGGATGAGAAAGGTGAACCGCAAATGAAATTATCACAGGATGGTCACCTGGCAGCAGGTGTGCCCGGTACTGTGGCCGGATTATTTGCCAGCATGAAGTACGCAAAACTTCCTTTTAAAACATTAATACAACCGGCCATTGAGCTGGCAGAAAAAGGATTTGCCATTACTGCATCGCAAGCAGCATCATTCAACAGTACAAAAAAAGAATTTGTAGCGCTGAATACCTCTCCTGTGGCTTTTGTAAAAGACAGCGCCTGGAAATCAGGAGATGTTTTAATACAAAAAGAACTTGCCAATACTTTAAAACGCATACGCAACCTGGGACAAAAAGGATTTTATGAAGGAGAAACGGCCCGCCTGATTGTTGCAGAAATGCAAAAAGGGAAAGGCCTGCCTACCGGACAGGCAGGCATTATTTCTTTGGAAGACCTGAAGAACTACCAGGCAAAAGAAAGAACAGCACTTGATTTTAATTATAAGGGTTACCAGATTATTACGATGCCCTTGCCCAGTAGCGGCGGTATAATTTTAGAGCAGATGATGAAGATGATAGAGAACAGGAATATTGCTGCTATGCAGTTTCAAACAGCCGAATCTGTACAATTGATGACCGAAGTGGAACGCAGGGCTTATGCCGACCGGGCGCAATTTTTAGGCGATCCTGATTTTGTGAAAGTGCCTGTAAAAACTTTGGTAAGTGCTGATTATTTGAAAGACCGCATGAAGGATTATGAACCCGGTAAAGCAGGTAACAGCAAAGCAACTACCGCTGGCTTAATAAAAGAGAGTGAAGAAACAACGCATTTAAGTGTATTGGATGCTTATGGAAATGCAGTATCGGTAACCACTACTTTAAATGGCAGTTACGGCAGCCGCACGGTTGTTAGCGGTGCAGGTTTTTTATTAAATAACGAGATGGATGATTTTAGTGTGAAGCCCGGCGTGCCCAATATGTATGGCGCAGTTGGTAACGAAAAAAATGCCATTGCTCCAGGTAAAAGAATGCTGAGCAGTATGACGCCGACCATTGTTTTAAAAGACGGCCTTCCTTACCTGGTAGTAGGCACACCAGGCGGTACTACCATAACAACCAGCGTTTTTCAAACCCTGGTTAATTTACTTGAGTTTGATATGACTGCTGAAGATGCTGTGAACAAACCAAAATTTCATCACCAATGGTTGCCTGATGAAATTGCTGTTGAAAAAGGGTTTGATGATACAGTAAAAAAACAATTGGTACAGATGGGTTATACTTTAAAAGAAAGAAGTGCAATTGGAAGAACGGAAGTTATACAGGTAACAAAATCTTCAACATCGCCAAGAACGATAATTGCTGTGGGCGATAAAAGAGGCGATGATGATGCAAGAGGATATTGAGAAAGAAAGTAAAAATTCAAAAATAAAAAGTAAAAAATAAAAAATAAGCGATGAACTTAGGTGCCGAATTTTTAAAGAGTGCCATCAAAAGACTTAGCTATTACAAAGACCTGGGCGATAAAACCTTTGAGCAACTCAATGGTGCTGATTTTCATTTTGCACCCAATGAAGAAACAAACAGCATTGCCATCATTATACAGCATGTAGCAGGTAATATGCTCAGCCGCTGGACCGATTTTTTAACCACCGATGGCGAAAAGGAGTGGCGCAACCGGGATACAGAATTTGAAGAACAAAACTTAACAAAACAACAATTAATAGACTTTTGGCAAAAGGGCTGGGATTGCTGCCTTGATACGCTGCGATCATTAACCGAAGATGACCTGCTAAAAACAATTTACATACGCAGCGAAGCCCTGCTTGCCATTGATGCCATCAACCGGCAACTGGCACATTACCCGTACCATGTGGGGCAAATTATTTACCTCGCAAAAATCATTAAAAATAAAGATTGGAAAAACCTGTCCATTGCAAAAAATAATTCAGAAATGTTTAACCGGCAAATACATTCAAAAGGTTGATTAATACAAACCATCTACTTATAATGTTTTTTTAAAGTTTGGTACTGAATTTGCCTTTGCAAGGGCTAATAACTATTTTTACACCTAATACATAAACCTGCACAGATTTTTAAACATATTAAAATGGATTTCTCTGGCACTGCTTTTTTGGTTAGTGCTGGTTGGTTTATACTTTTTTGTTTTCACTGCATCTACCCCGCTCTTTATTGTTTTGTTATTAGGATGGGCGCTGGCATGGGGTATCCTGTTTAAAAAAACAATACATAAAATATCTTTTTTCCTTTTTGTTCTTGTTCTTTTTGGCTCTCTTTGGGGGCTTTTACAACTTACGCCAGTGCAAAACTGGCTCACATCAAAAGTTACTTCCACACTTTCAAAAAACCTGAAAACAAAAGTTTCTATTCGCCATATTGAATTGGATTTTTTTAATAAAATGTCGCTTGAGGGCCTTTTGGTTGAAGACAGAAAACACGATACACTGGTTTATGCCGGCACTGCCAAAGTAAATATTACCGACTGGTTTTTTGTTAAAGATATGGCCACACTGAAATATGTTGGCCTTACAGATGCCATCATACATATTAACCGTACCGATTCAATCTGGAATTATCAATTTCTGCTGGACTATTTTTCCAGCCCTAAAAAATCATCCCAAAATGGTGGAATTGATTTTGACCTGCAGGTGTTGAAATTTGAAAATGTGCTTTTTAAAAAAGTAGACGGATGGATTGGTCAGGATATGACCGTAGCAATAAAGAACCTTGACCTGAAAGCTGATACCATCAACTTCAATAAAAAACAAATTAACATTGCCAGTTTAATTTTAAATGCACCTGCATTTACACAATATAATTATACCGGCAACAAACCTAAAGTTATTAACGACAACCTGAGAGACCTGGTGCCTAAGATACCTGTGCTTTCGGCACTCCAATGGAATACTGGCGGATGGGATATTCTTATAAAAAATATTGAACTTAATGACGCCAGTTTTAAATATGATATTGAAACCGCCCGTGGAATTTATACCGATCATTTTGATGAGCAGCACCTGCAGTTTACCGGCATAACCGGCAGTTTAAAAAATGTTAAGTTTATAAACGACACTTTAACTACCAACCTGAAATTAAAAACCAGGGAACGAAGTGGGTTTGAAGTAACCAACCTGCAGGCCAAAGTTAAATTTACACCGGATATTATGGAGTTTAAAGACCTGTTGCTCGAAACAGGCAAAAGCCGGATAAGTAATTATTATTCGATGCGGTATAAAAATTTTAATGATGACCTGAGCAGCTTTATTCACAATGTAATACTGGAGGCCAATTTTGAACAATCAAACATCAACAGCAACGACATTGCTTTTTTTGCACCACAGATAAAAAACTGGAACCGTAATTTTTATTTACAGGGTAACGTAAAAGGTACGGTAGATAACCTTTCCGCAAAAAAAATGATACTGAAAAGCGGTAATACCTCTGTGGACGGGGATATAAGTCTGAAAGGCCTGCCCGATATTTATGGAACATTTATTGATTTTAAATCGAACAACTTACAAACAAATTATAACGACCTGGTAATGCTTGTGCCGGCATTAAAAAGAATAAAGCAACCTCAACTAAGTCAATTGGGAGCTATTCGTTTTAAAGGAAACTTTACCGGTTTTATAAAAGATTTTGTTGCATTTGGTAATATCAGCACCAATTTAGGCAACTTAAATGCCGATGTAAACATGAAATTACCCGACAACAAAGCACCAACTTACAGCGGCAAAATTTCATCGGCAGGTTTTAATCTTGGCAGGTTTTTTAATAACTCAAAATTTGGTCTGGTTGCCTTTGATGGCAAAGTGAAAGGAAGCGGATTTAGTACTTCTACCCTGAATTTGGGTTTTGATGGCAAGATTCAGAAACTGGAGTATGCTGGATATGCATACCAGCGTATCATTGTAAACGGAACTTTTATTAAAAACCTTTTTACAGGCCACCTTGATATTGATGACCCCAATTTAAAGATTGTAAACCTGAATGGTGCTGTAAGTTTATCGGGAGACAGTACCCGGTTTAATTTTACAGCCGACCTGCAAAAAGCAAACCTGCAGCAGTTGGGTTTAACAAAAGAGAGTTTCAGTTTATCGGGTCTTTTAAATTTTGATTTTAAAGGTAATAACATTGATAATTTTCTGGGCACCGCAAAAATGTACAATGCTTCATTAATGCACGACAGTACAAAATTATCTTTCGATTATTTTAATTTGAATTCATTTATCGACAGCGGCCAAAAAACCCTGTTGATTGAAAGCAATGAGGTGCAGGGCAATATTACGGGGCGTTTTAAAATACTTGAACTGCCTGATGCTTTCAACCTTTTTCTAAACCGCTATTATCCGGCTTATTTTAAAAACCCTTCTTATAATACCGGCGACCAGGATTTTTCTTTCCTTATTAAAACGAAAGAGGTGAATAATTATGTGCAGTTGTTTGATAAACGTTTAAGTGGTTTTGACAACTCAGTATTTTCAGGAAATTTAAGGCTGGCACAAAATGAATTCAACATCAATGCATCTGTACCGCAGTTTAATTACGATGGTAAAAACTTTGAAGGCATTGAACTAAGCGGCAAGGGAAACCGCGACAGTTTGAATACGGTCATATCTGTTAGAGATGTTGGCATTTCCGATAGTCTGCATTTTCCAAATACAAAATTAATTTTCAGTTCCAGTAACGATATTTCAAACATCCGTTTATCTACAAGTGCCAGTAAAACTTTAAGCGATGCACAATTAAACGCACAGCTTACCACTTATAGCGATGGAGTAAAAATTCATTTCTCACCTTCTTCCTTTATTTTAAATGATAAGAAATGGGACCTTGGTAAAGATGGAGAGATTACCCTGCGCAAATCGCTGATTGAGGCAAATGATATGCGGTTTACACAAGGCATCCAGGAGATCATCATCTCTACCGAACTGGATAAGCAAACCGGCAACCCCAACCTGGCAGCAAAATTAAGAACCGTAAACATCAATGATTTTACACAGCTTTTTTTAAAACAACCAAGGCTGGAAGGCGTAGTAACAGGAACGCTTACGCTTAGGGATCCCTTTGGTAAACAGGTAATTGAATTTGATGCAATAGCAGATGATTTCAGGCTCGATAATAAAGAGATTGGAACTGTAAAAGTAACCGGCGAGGTGAATACCGCAACCGGACTTATAACTGCAAAAGGAGATGCCGAAAGTGCCCTGAATAAATTTATAATTGACGGTAGTTATAATTACAAAGACTCTACCGGCAACAATATGAATTTTGCTTTGAAGGCCGAAAAATTCGATATGAGCATACTGGATAATTATATGGGAGGTATTTTCAGCAACATGCGTGGAAATATAAACACCAATGATCTAAAGGTTTATGGTGGCCCCAATCATAATTATGTTACCGGCACTGTAAATATTACCGAGGGCGAATTAAAAGTGATTTACACGCAGGTTAAATATAAATTCGGCAACGAAACCATCATTTTTAATCCCGATGAAATTGATTTTGGATTACTGCAGTTAAAAGATACCTTAAACAACACAGGTACGGCAAGCGGTAAAATACAACACAAATTCTTTACCGATTTTGGCTTTGATAATATAAGTTTTGAAACCGGCAAAATGCTGTTATTAAATACCACAAAAAAAGACAACAGCCAGTTTTACGGTAAGGTTATTGGCAAGGCCCTCATGACTTTAAATGGACCGGTTACAGATATGCGGATGAATATAAACGGCGAACCATCAGCAGTAGACAGCAGCCATATTTATATCCCTACCAGCAGCAGCCAGGAATTTGGTAAGATCGATTACATTGATTTTATACAATACGGTAGCAAAATGGATGACGAATATAAAGGAAGAAAAGAATCCAATTTTTTGGTAAACATCAATTTAAGGGCAAACCCGGCCTGTAAAATTGATGTGATACTGGATGAAACAACCGGTGATATCATAAAAGGTAAAGGCAATGGTTTATTAAATATTACGGTGGGTAGTAAAGAACCATTAACCATCAGGGGCAGGTATGATATTACCGATGGTGAATACAAATTTAATTTCCAGACTTTTCTGCAAAAATACTTCAGCATTAATAACGGATCATCTATTACCTGGAACGGCGACCCCTACGAAGCACTGATAGATATCAATGCCAAATACCTGGCGCCCAATGTAGACCTGAGCAGCCTGGCAACCAGTCGTGGCAAGTATCGTCAAAAATCCGATTTGCTGATTATTGCACATCTTACCAATACACTAAAAGCACCCAAGATTGGTTTTGAATTTGAAATACCGCAGAATAAACAAACCGATTATTCAAAAGACCCGGTGCTGCTGGAGAACCTGAAAAAATTCTCGAAAGATGAAAATGAACAGAACAGGCAGGTGGCTTCGCTCCTGCTTTTTAACACTTTCATCAACGATAATAATGGCGGCTTTGGTGCATCAACAGCTTCGTTCTTATCGGGTACAGCCGGGCAGGTAATTTCCGGCTTTTTAAATAATCAGTTAACGAGGGTTTTTCAGAAACTGTTTAAAGACCCTACCATTACACCTTACATCAGCTTTAACTCAAATTATAATTTAACCAGTACCGAACTCATCAATGCACTGGAAGCATCCGGCAATTTCGGATTTACAAAAGCCTACATCAATGGCAGGCTGGTAGTTTCCCTGGGAGGTAATATCGATTACAATAATCCTTATATACTGGCGGCACGAAATACCAACGTGTTACTTACTCCCGATATTACGGTAGAGTATCTTTTAACTAAAGACGGTAAATTAAGAATTGTAGGTTTTAACAGAACGGTGGTTGATGCTACTTTAGGCCAGCGTAACAGAACCGGTTTACGCCTCAGTTACAACAGAGATTTTGACAAGCTTACCAAGGTAGAAAGAATGGTAATACGTGAGGAACGAAAAAAGAAGAAAGGGAAATAGAGAGACGGGAATCGTGAATCGTAAGGCGTGTATAGTGAATAAAATGCAGGCCGCATTTTTTTATTGAAACTAACACTCACTTCTCACCACTCACCACTCTCGATATTCATCCATTCATAATCTCATGCCCCATCTTTTCCTTTTTTGTAAGTAAATATTTTTCGTTGTGTGGGTTAGATGCAATTTCAATCGGTACATTTTCTACAACCTCCAGGCCATAGCCCAGCAGGCCAGCCCGCTTTTTAGGGTTATTACTCATCAGTTTCATTTTACTCACGCCCAGGTGCCGCAGTATCTGGGCACCTACACCATAATCCCGTCCATCCATATCAAAACCCAGTTCCAGGTTAGCTTCCACAGTATCCAGGCCCTGCTCCTGCAGTTTGTAGGCTTTCAGTTTGTTTAATAATCCAATGCCACGCCCTTCCTGGTTCATATATAATACCAGGCCTTTGCCAGCCTGTTCAATCATTTTTAAAGCATGGTGCAACTGATCGCCACAATCGCAACGCAGTGAGCCCAATATATCACCGGTCATACAACTGCTATGTACTCTTACCAAAACCGGCTCATCGATTTTCCAATCTCCTTTCTTGAGTGCCAGGTGTATTTCCCCGGTATTGATCTGTTCAAAAGCAACGAGTTCAAAACTGCCATATTTGGTAGGCATATTCACCCGCACTTCTTCCTTAATTAAGGTTTCCTGTTCTAAACGGTATGCAATCAAATCTTTGATGGAGATCAGTTTAAGGTCAAACTTTTTTGCAATTTCTTTAAGCTGTGGCAGTCTGGCCATGCTGCCATCTTCGTTCATAATTTCAACCAGCACTCCGGCCGGTGCAAAACCAGCCAGCCTGGCCATATCAATGGTAGCTTCTGTATGCCCCGAACGACGCAAAACACCGCCCCTTTTTGCTTTCAGGGGGAAAATATGCCCGGGCCTTCCCAGGTCTTCAGGCTTTGTATCGGGGTTTACGAGTGCCCTCACGGTTTTTGACCGGTCCTGGGCCGAAATGCCCGTTGTGCATTCATTTCCCAGCAAATCAATACTTACCGTAAAAGCCGTTTCATGCAACGACGTATTATCGGTAACCATCGGCTGCAGTTTCAGTTCATTACAGCGTTCTTCTGTTAACGAAGCACATATCAGGCCCCTGCCATGGGTACTCATAAAGTTGATCACTTCGGGACTTGCATTTTCGGCTGCGGTAATAAAATCTCCTTCATTTTCACGGTCTTCATCATCCACTACAATAATCAGTTTTCCATTCTTTATATCTTCAATGGCGCTTTCAATACTATCTAACATGTAATTTTTTTATTTGGCAAAGTTAATAAGATTTAAACTGTGGGTTCTTTCGGTTTTGGTAAAACTTTCACTCTTGGAATCAGGGCGGCTTTTTAGGGCGAAACATAACCTCTTTTATGTATATTTTTATCCGACATTTTTATTTTTCAATAAATCAGTCTGTTGCAGAAAAATCCGTTTCTGAATAATAAAAAAGCTTATTATTTTAAGAAGCAAAATATTGCGTTCATGGGTTGCTTTAAGCGGCTTTACAGACCAATACCGGGTAAATTTTTAGTTAAGTGTTTTAATGCCATCGCATAGATAAAACACAACTTGGCGATTCCTTATAATTTGTTAATAAAAGTTAACAGAATTCGGCTTTTATTTAGTTTCTTTGCCAGCGTAAAACAAACTATTATGAGAATGAAAAAAATTCTATTCACTTTATTATCTGCACTTGCATTTCAATTCACTGTAAATGCACAGATAACAACAAGCAGTATTTCCGGTGTAGTTAAATCAAATACTGGAACACTTTTGCCAGGAGCCTCAATAAGTGCAACCCACATACCAACCGGTACAGTATACACAGCTGTGGCCCGTACAGGAGGCCGTTTTGATATCAATAATATGAATCCTGGTGGTCCTTATTCCGTAATCATTTCATTTGTAGGATTTACAGCAGATACTAAACAAGATGTATTTCTTACATTAGGAGAAACCCAAATTATGGATGTTTCTTTAACTGATAAAACAACACAACTAAGTGAGGTTGTGGTTTCGGGTGCAAGAGCCCAGTCAGCTAGAAATGGTACTGAAACTAATATTGGTCGTACAAAATTAGATATTCTTCCTTCTGTGGGTAGAAACTTAGGCGACTATATTCGGTTTACTCCCCAAGCTAAAGTAAACGGACAAAGTATTTCAATAGGCGGCCAAAACAATCGCTACAATAGCTTTTTAATTGATGGTGCAGTAAATAATGATGTGTTTGGATTGAGTGCAAGTGGTACAAATGGCGGCCAGGCAGGTACCCCGCCAATTAGTATTGATGCTATTGATCAAATCGTTGTTCAAATATCTCCTTACGATGCCGCTTTAGGTAACTTTACTGGTGGCGCAATTAATGCCATTACAAAATCGGGTACAAATGATTTTCACGGATCGGCTTATTATGTTTTTCGTAACGAAAAATTAGCTGGTAAAACGTCTACTTATGGTGTACCGGATAGTGCCAGAATCAAGTATCCTGCTTTTAAAAACCAAACATATGGTTTTACCATTGGTGGGCCAATTATTAAGAATAAAGTATTTTTCTTTTTAAATGCCGAGAAACAAAAGGATAACCGTCCGCAACCTTATACCGGTCCTGCCAACATAGCAGACTCTGTAAATAAACTGGTTAATTTTGTTAAATCAACCTATGGCTACGACCCTGGAGATTGGATTAATAATGAAGACAAAATTGACAGAATTAATATTAACACAAGATTTGACGTAAATATTAGCAGCAAGCATAAATTAACTGCCAGCTACCGTTATACTAAAGCAGAACGTGTTAACTCAAGCAGAAGTTCATATAATGGTTCTTCAGGTAGTATTAATTTTGTAAATGGTTCTCAATTTTTCCCTTCGATCACCCACTCCGGTAACATTGAGTTAAACAGCAAGTTTAACAATAAAGTTAATAATAAATTAAGAGTGTCTTTTACAGATGTTAATGATAATAGAGGATTTACCGGAGATCCTTTCCCTCAAATTTCAATTAGTGCTTACAATGGTGGACCAAGCTATAACATTGGTTCAGAAGTTGCTTCAACTGCCAATGCTTTAAAGCAAAGAATTATAAATTTTTACGACGCATTTAAAGTATATACTGGTAAACATGCTTTAACCTTTGGAGCTGATATTGATTTAAATAAATCGTACAATTTATTTATCAACCGAAATTTTGGTGCTTATAGCTATAGTGCATTAGGGCCATTACCTGCTGCTGCTAATGGTTTTGCATCTCAGTTAAGCCCTATCGAGGCTTTTGTACGAGGCAGAACACCAAGTGGTTACCGTCGTTCATATTCTTTAGTAGATGCAGGCAATAAAGGAGGTGATGTAAATGCAAATTCTGCTGCTAATTTTAATTCTGTTCGCTTAGGTTTCTTTGTTAATGATGACATTAAAGTAAATAAAGATTTAACCATAACACTAGGTTTAAGGGCAGATAAAACTTCGTTCATCTCAGATGCACCTACCGATAGATTCTTTAACGACACGGCAAGACCAATCATTGCTAACTCATGGGATTTGCAAGGTGCTGTTAGCGGACAGAAGTTTAAGCCATCCTGGATATTCTCCCCAAGACTTGGCTTTAAATATAAAATAGATGATGAAAATTTAGTACTACGTGGTGGTATTGGAGTATTTGCCGGAAGAACCCCTTTGGTTTGGCCTGGAGGCATTTATGCAAATGCTGGTAATTTAATTGGTGAATTAAACGTATCAGTTGGCACTGCAGTTTCTCCCATTACAGCTTATAGTAATGGCGGTTTATTTAACAGTAACTACAACGGAGGTGTAACAACAAGCACAGGTGTTGCAGTTCCTTTTAGACCAGACATTAACAACCAGTATACACAGGCTGATTTTGGATTACCTGCAAATTTATTAACTCCGCAAGGCGACTTAAACATTATTGCCCGTAAATTTAAATTGCCCGCCGTTGTCAAAACAACATTAGCGGCAGATAAAAAACTAAGTAACGGTTGGACGTTAACAACAGAATTAAACATAACAAAAAATATAAATGAGGTTGATTGGCAAAATGTAAACATTGCACCAAATAGTGGCTTAAAAACTACAGGTGTTGATATAAGAGAAGTAAACAATTACGCTAATGCAAGTGGTACTGGTGTACCAACAAGATTTGCTTACAGACCATACAGCACTGTTGCATCAGTTCGTAATCCGTATAGCAATATTATTTTGATAAAAAATACCACTGGCAAAAAAGGTTTTGCTTACAATTTTACAGTACAAATTGATAAGCAAACTAAAAATGGTTTACAATTTAATGCAGCTTACACCTACGGAAACTCTCAAGTACGTAATGAAGCTACAAGCTCTGTAAATACCAGTAACTGGAGCTTTATGGAATCGCTAAATGGCAGAAACTACAATACGTTGTCTGCATCTGATTTTGATTTAGGACACAGAATTTATGCTTTAATCTCTAAGAAATTTACATATGCTAACAAACATGCTGCAACTACATTAACCCTTACTTATAACGGTCAATCGGGTAATACATTTAGTTATGTTTATAGCGGTGGTATGGTTGGTGATGGAGTAACAGGTAATGATTTGATGTTTATACCTAAAGACAGGGCACAAATGGATTTAATGACTTTTGTGAATACAACTGCTGTAGTAAATGGTGTAACTACCACTATTCTTCCAACTCAACAAAAAGATGATTTTGAAGCATTTATTCAAGGCGATCCATATTTAAGAAAACGTAGAGGACAGTATGCTGATAGAAATGGGGCAAGATTACCCTTTGCCAATATTTTAGATTTTAGTGCTGCGCAAGATTTTATGATCAAAACTGGTAAAACAACTCATAAATTAACATTTGCAATAGATATTTTTAACTTAACCAATTTAATAAGCAAAGATGCTGGTCGTCAATTTTTCTTGCCAAACGATCAAGCTTCTCCTGTTTCATTTAGAGGTTATACCGGTGTAACAACGCCTACATTTAGTTTTAACAAACCTGCAAATAACAAATCGTATGTTATAAATGATGTTCAGACAAGTGCAAATACAAGTGCCCGTTGGAATGGCCAGGTTACAATACGTTATAGCTTCTAATAATAATTTAAGAGCATAAAACTTAAAAAAGGTGTTTCAAATTGAAACACCTTTTTCTTTTGATATAGTTATGTAAAAAAATAATCGGTTATTGCTCTGTTAATTCCCCCACCCCCACTTTAAAAAATCAGGAAAAGATTTAGCCCAGGTAGGTACATCATGACGGCCATCTTTTACTTCCATAAATTCTATACTTTTATTTCTGTCATACCCTTTATCAACCAGTATATTTATAAATCCAAGTGTGTCGTCAATTGAATCAATAATGCCATTGTTGTTGCGGTCAGCCGTTTCATCCTGCGTACCCACTTCAAAGAAAAATTTAAGCCAGGGATACATATGTACATCCTGCTTAACCTGCCGGTGCATGATGCGGTTTACATTTTCATCAAAATCATCATCATCCTGATCTTTATCCCGCCACCACAGCGATCCGCTAAAAACCCCAACCTTACTAAACTCCCGGGGATGGTTCCAAACAATATCCAGCGCACATAAACCACCCAGCGAAAAACCGGCAAAACATTTTTCTTTAAACGAATAAATAAATAACTGGTTGCGGATAAAAGGTATTAACTCTTCCAGTATAAAACGATTGTATAAAGCAGCCTTGGCACCACGTCCCTTGTAATCCAGGTACCTGGCGGTTCCGTATTCATTCTTCCGGTCTGTAGAGCAATGTATACCTACACAAAAAAGATTGTTGATTGAGCGGGTTTCATACAAATCATCCAGTATCTCTTCAAATTTCATCGTCACCAAATCCTGTCCGTCGTTTATCAATAAAAGGCTGAGGCTGGATGTGTTGGAGGCCTTAGGAGGAAAATAAAAATCAATGATAACATCACGATGTAAAAATAGTGAAGAAATAACATGGTTTTCTACTAAGATATTGACTGTCTTGCTTTCTGACATATCTCAAAATTAAGAAATTACCAGCTAAGTTTAAGATAGATTAATAATTACGTAAGTCTATTAAAGGGTAACCAACGATCATAAATAGATTAATAAGTTAACAATAACGCACCCGTGTTTATTCGTTTTTGTAGCAATGCTTTGATTTTATTCATTGATTTTTTTTAGTACAACACAAAACATAATTTGTTTTATTGGCGCTTACAAAATATATTTGAATAGGATATTTTTTTTATTGATAAATCAAGCAAAAACTAATTAAAACCAGCATTATGAAAAAAATAGGCGTATTATTTGGCAAGGAAAGAAGTTTTCCGGAAGCATTTATCCAACGGGTAAACAGTAAAAATATTGATGGCGTAATGGCAGAAGCCGTACGCATTGATAAGGTAATGCAAGGCGAACCATCAGGCTATGCCGTTATTTTCGACCGCATTTCGCAGGATGTACCGTTTTATCGTGCTTATTTAAAAAATGCAGCACTATGCGGCACTACTGTAATTAACAACCCCTTCTGGTGGAGTGCCGATGAGAAATTCTTTAATAATTGCCTGGCAACAAAAATTGATGTACCCGTTCCTAAAACAGTAATTCTGCCTTCGAGAGATTTACCAACCGATACCAGCGAAGAATCTTTCAGCAACCTGGCTTACCCTATGGATTGGGAAGGTATTTTTAAATACATTGGTTTCCCTGCATACATGAAACCCTTCTCTGGCGGTGGTTGGAAAAGTGTTTATCAATTAAACAGCATGGAAGAGTTTTTTGAAAAACATGCCGAAACTGAACAACTGGTAATGATGCTGCAGGAAGAAATTAAGTTTGATGAATATTACCGTTGCTATTGTATTGGCGGTAAATATGTACGCATCATGCCCTACGAGCCACGCAATCCGCATCACTTGCGGTATGTTGCCGACTTTAAGCCCGATGCTGAAAGATATAAATTGATGGAAGATATTGTTTTGCGTATCTGTCATTACCTGGGCTATGATTTTAATACGGTTGAACTGGCCATACGGGATGGCGTGCCCTACGCTATTGATTTTTGCAACCCTGCGCCGGATGCTGAAGTAAAAAGTGTTGGTCAGGAAAATTTTGATTGGGTGGTGGAAACAGCCGCTACCTATGCCATTGAAAAAGCAATGGAGCATCAGGACAATGTTGATAATTTAACCTGGGGCGATTATATTAAAAATAGCGCTGCAAAAAAGAAGCTATATTAACCGGTAATTGAAAAAATACCTGACCATACAAAAAGATGACTTCAGCGAAACTAAAGTTGAGGAACCGGAAAATCCTTTAGGGTTTACCTATGCTGATTATTTAACCTGGAATTTTAAAGAGCGTATTGAGTTAATAAGGGGTAAGATATTTAAAATGAGCCCGGCGCCAACTGTCACTCATCAAAAAATATCTGTTAATATTGAAAAGAAACTCTCGCTGTTTTTAGAAGATAAGCCATGTAATATGCTTCATGCACCGGTAGATGTAAGGTTAAAAGGCAAACCATTTCGCAAAAGAAAATTACGGGACGATGAAATAGCAACAGTGGTACAACCTGATATTATTGTTGTTTGTGACGAGGATAAGTTGATGGATGAAAGATCTGTTGATGGAGCCCCCGATCTAATTGTAGAAATATTAAGCCCCGGCAACACAAAAACAGAAACCAAATACAAATTTGATTTGTATGAAGAAAACGGTGTGCAGGAGTATTGGGTTGTTTATCCCGAATACAAACAGGTTTACAGGTATTTATTAAACGAGAACGAAGAATACAGCAAACCCGCTATTTACGAAAGCGGCGACAATATATCTTCAAAAGTATTAAAGGGATTATCCTTTCCGGTTGATGAAATTTTTAATTTATAAACCAAAACTTGCTTTATTAAATATTTGAAGAAGTATTTAACCATACAAAAAGATGACTTTAGCGAAACTAAAGTAGCAGAACCGGAAAATCCTTTAGGGTTTACCTATGCTGATTATTTAACCTGGGATTTTAAGGAGCGTATTGAGTTAATAAGGGGTAAGATATTTAAAATGAGCCCGGCGCCTACCCGAACTCACCAAAGTATTTCTGTAAATATTGAAACTAAAATTTCAATATTCCTGAAAGGAAAAAATTGTAAGTTGTATCATGCACCTTCTGATGTAAGATTAAAAGGCAAACCATTCCGTAAGAAAAAATTAAGAGATGATGAAATAACTACAGTAGTGCAACCCGATATTTTTGTTGTATGTGATGAAGAAAAACTAAAAGACGACCGTAGCGTGGATGGAGCGCCGGAATTTATAGTGGAAATATTGAGCCCCGGTAACACTACAACAGAAATAAAATACAAGTTTAACCTGTATGAAGAAAATTGCGTGGAAGAATATTGGGTGGTTTATCCTGAGTACAAACAAATTCATGTTTATCTATTAAATGAAAATGAACAATACGGTAAACCTTTGATTTATGAGGCCAATGAAAACATTAAATCAACTGTTTTAAAGGGACTGCGAATACCGACAAATGACATTTTTAAACTGTAAATACTTATTTAACTCATTATGGCAAACCTATCTTACAAACAATTTACGCTTGGTATTGAAGAAGAATACATGGTAATTGACCCCACAACCAGGGAACTTAAAAGTCATGACCAGAAAATTGTACACGAAGGCCACAAGGTAATTAAAGACAAAGTAAAAGCCGAAATGCACCAGGCGGTTGTTGAGGTAGGAACTGATATATGCCGCGATATTGACGAAGCTTTTATAGATGTTGGCACCCTTCGCAAAACCATCAGTGGTATTGCAGATGAGCTGGGCCTTTGGGTTGGCGCATCCGGTACGCATCCCTTTAGCCACTGGGAAAGCCAGTTGATAACCGAGCATGTGCGGTATAACGAAATTGTAAATGAATTGCAGGAAGCTGCACGCAGTAACCTCATTTTTGGCCTGCATGTGCATGTAGGTATGGAGAACAGGGAGATGGCAATTCATATCGCCAATTCGGCCCGGTATTTTCTGCCCCATATTTTTGCATTAAGCACCAACTCCCCTTTTTGGGAAGGTAGAACAACGGGTTATAAATCGTTCCGCACCAAGGTTTTTGATAAATTCCCCCGTACCGGCATACCGGATTATTTTGACAGCATTGAAGCCTATGATAATTACATCAAGCTATTGGTAAAAACAAATTGTATTGATAATGCTAAAAAAATATGGTGGGACCTTCGGGTGCATCCTTTCTTCAACACAGTTGAATTCAGGATATGCGATGTGCCAATGACGGTGCAGGAAACCATTACCATTGCAGCCTTATTCCAGGCTATTTGCGCCAAACTGTATAAACTGCGCAGCCAGAATTTAAATTTTATGATGTATTCAAGAGCATTACTAAACGAAAACAAATGGCGGGCAGGCCGCTATGGCATCGATGGCAGTATGATTGACTTTGGAAAAGAAATGGAAGTAAATACCCGTGTACTTATTTATGAATTATTAGATTTTGTAGATGATGTATTGCCCGAACTGGGCAGTCGCCATGCAATCAATAACGTACACAAAATGCTGGAACAGGGCACTGGTGCCGACAGACAACTGGCAGCATTTGAAAAGAATAAAAGCCTGGTAGATGTGGTTGATTTAATTCATACCCAATTTTTAAGTGGATTGTAATTTGACAGCTAATATAAAAGAGAAAGCTGCCGATGGGCAGCTTTCTCTTTTATGTGCCCCCCCCACAGGACAGTTTTCAAACCATTTATTAGAAAGATTCAGGAAAATATATGAGTTAAAGGCTGTTATACCGGTTCAGATGCTGCAACCTGCAATATTACCCACGAAGCTGAAAGTAGCGTAGCTATTAAATTTATGCTCCCTCGCAGGTTTCTAACCATCCTTTATACTACTACCCCCCCTTACAGTCTTTCTTAAAAATTATTTATATTTGTATTGCTAAAGAGTTTTAAGCCTGCATATCTCATTACATGATGGGTGTTGTCTGCCAGAGGCGGATACGGGGGCCAAAAGATTTTTTAGTTTTCTAAAATGCAAAAAAAAGCAACCATACAACCTCCTTCTAACTCCAAAGGAGCTGCTATCTTCAAGAAAATACTTGAAGACAAGAAAGCTATACATCAGCATCTGCAAAAAGGGGGTAAAATTTCAGATATAAAAGAAAAATTCAACTTTGTTAAGCCCTTATCTATTACAGGAAAATGATGAGTACTCCTATGAGTTTTTAACAGAACAAGGAATAAGATATGCTATCTATTTTCTTGATTACAGTTTTATGTTTTCTGATTATCCAGCTATTGCTGAAAATGTTTTCTCTTTTAATATTGAAGTTTTGGATGGAGATGCAGATATTAGTATTACAGATGAGAAAATAGGTGTTACTATACTTGAAGTATTTAACCTGTTTTTCAAAAAACTGGCGAATGTTGCAGTATATGTTTGTGATAGTATTGACGATAGACAATTGGCAAGAAAACGAAAATTTGATTTGTGGTTTTGGAAATATAATGACGGGTCTTTGCTTAAAGAAGATGGTATTGCACTGATTGAAGGGGTTGAAATTTACAATTCACTTTTGCTTCATAAAGCCAATAAAAGATTGACTGAAATCATTCTTGCTTACAAAGAATTAAATGAAAGAGCTGGAGATAAGTGATGAGTTATACCAAACTGAATTTCATTTTAGGCCAATGTAGCAAGGCTGAAATTCAAGCCGGGCCTTTGTGGCGTTGGCTTTTGGTAAATACCGGTTGGACTAACTACAAAATCCAATCGGTATTAGTTATAATGCAGTACTCCGGTTCAGCTTTGCTTTTATCGAAAAAGCACAATAAAAAAGCCTCACATTTCTGTGAAGCTTTGTGACCGCGTTAGGATTCAAACCTAAAACCTTCTGATCCGTAGTCAGATGCTCTATTCAGTTGAGCTACGCAGCCAATTTTTCGGAGGGCAAAGATAGGAATTTATTGTATTCTTACAAACGGGAAAGGGTTATTATTTAAGGAATTTAAGAATAACCCACTTTTTACTTTTATCCAGGCTAAATAACAACTAAGTAAGATTTTTAGGCCAGCACATTACAAACAGACGGCAAAATACCGGCAGCGCCAATACAAAAAAAGCAGCACAGCTGCTGCTTGCATGTTTATTACTATAAATACTATTTAAGTGATCAGATCTTTATTCAACAAGTCGGCATCTTTTACATATTTTTTAAAAAGATGCAGGTTGCCGGCGGCTTGCAAGGCACTCAAATGACGGCCATGGTGTAAGTCGGTACCAACCAGCCCGGCAAGACCTTCATTCAGTATATAACGGGCCGCACGGGCTACATTTTTTCCATAGTAACCGGTAATGGATAAAAGATTTACCTGTAAAGTAAAGCCCAGATCTTTAAGCCATTTGTACTCCTCAAAATCATGATGAAAATAAAAATACCTTTCCGGATGTGCCAGTATTGGCTGGTAGCCAGCAGTAATAATATGAAACAATATTTCCTGCATGTTTACCGGTTGCGATGTGTAGGGCAACTCGGTCAGCAATATATTTTTATGCAGGGTACGCAAAGGTTTTCCACGCTGCAACAACTCCATAAAATAATCATCCAGCATGTACTCGGCAGCGGCAGATAGCTGCATGGGCAGGTGTGCGGCTGCACATGCCTGTTGCAAGGTAGCCAGGGCAGTCTCAATCGTTTCATCTGTGTTGCGGTACAGGTCGCCAATAATATGCGGTGTAGCAATACAGGTTCTAATGCCCAGGTCATAAAGCCCCCTTACCAGCAGCAGCGATGTTTCCACATCCGGCGAGCCATCGTCAATACCAGGCAGTATATGAGAATGCATGTCCACATTCACCGGTAATACACCGGTCATTGGCAAACTGCCTTCATCCCTCTTATTTTTTTTAAAAAAGTTAAACATGGTTTATGGTACAGGCATGTTTTGCCTGCGGCAAAAAAAGATCACCACTAATTCCACAAATTAGCACTAATGAATACAGATTTTTGTCTTAGAAAATCATTCGTGTTAATTCGTGATATTCGTGGCCAACAAAAGTTGCTAAGCAAATAACCTCTTTGTATTTTCTGTGCTTCTGCGCCTCTGTGGCAAAAACCAAAAGTTGCGCAGCAACTATTCTTCGTGTACTGAGCCTGTCGAAGTATCGTGGCAAAAACATTCCCGCAGGGAATTTATCTCCCGCTGAATACGCAAAAACCGCTGATGAATTCATCTGCATTTTCTGCGCCGTCTGCGAAATCTGCAGGCTAATCATTCCCGCAGGGAATCAACCATGTTAATCCGTAAAATCCGTGGCTAAAAAAGTTGCCCGGCAACCCCAAAAATCTTCAGGTAAAAAATCTAGCTAAACCCACATTGGTATACTGGTGCAGTTTAATCATCGGCTTTAAAAAAGAAACAACCAACGGCATCGGCACCCGGTTCTTCTTCATAGCCAGGTAATCCCTGCGGTTGGCCCGCAGCCTGCGAAAAATATTACCGTTACTCATGCCACCAGTGCGCATTTTTACAATCAGTTTGGGAATATAGGCCGCACTGGTTTTATAGTAATACAGGTAGCGTGTCATAAATTCATAATCAGCCGCCGAGAAAAAATGTGTTTCATAATATCCGCAGGTATCCAGCAGTTTGCGCCTGAAATAAAAAGTAGGGTGCGCCGGCATCCATCCATAACGAAATCTGTTTTTATTAAACGCACCACCCTTCCATTTGCGCAGCACTTTACTGGTATCATCCTGGTCAACATATACCAGGTCTCCATAAACCGCATCTACTTGCTCAGTTTCAAAGCTGTCAACAATTTTACTGATCACATCCGTAGATGCAAACATATCATCACTGTTTAATGTACCAATGATATCGCCGGTGGCTAAACGCATTCCCTTGTTTAGGGCATCGTACATGCTGTAATCTTTTTCCGAAACCCAATGCGCAATATGGTCTTTGTATTTTTCAATAATGGCTAGCGTGCCATCGGTTGATACACCGTCAATAATGATATGTTCTATATCCTCATAGTCCTGCCCTATAACCGAAAGAATGGAATCTTCCAGAAATTTTTCAGAATTGAGCGTAACAGTTATTAAAGTAACTTTCATTGGGGTGTTTATGCCAACTGCAAAAATAGTATTTTTTTCAATTTGAGCCTTCAAGACAGTTTTTGGTTGCATTAACTTAAAAATAAATTTTTATCCCGTTTTATCAGTTTCGGCACTTTGTCTGGTTACCAGTATATTTTCCATCACCAACATATCCATATTCGTTCTTAAAAAACAGGCTAGTGCTTCTTCCGGTGCGTTCACTATCGGTTCATTCTCATTAAAAGAAGTATTCAGCAGTATCGGAATATCCGTTTTTTGCCTGAAAACCTCAATCAAACCATAATACCGCGGCGATATCTCCTTATCAACCGTCTGCAACCTGCCCGTGCCATCTACATGAGTCACTGCAGGTATTAATTGCTGCTTCTCTTTTTTAATGGGATAAACTTTCTCCATAAAAGGCACTTCATCACTTACCTCAAAGTAATCAGACACATATTCTTTCAAAATCGACGGGGCAAAGGGCCTGAAACTTTCCCTTCTTTTAATTTTTGTATTCAGAATCTCCTTGGCATCTGTTCGGCGTGGATCGGCAATAATGCTGCGGCCACCTAATGCCCTCGGACCAAACTCTGCCCTGCCACTAAACCAACCCACTACCCCCCCGTTGATCATACAGTCTGCCACCCGGTCAAAAAGTACCGCATCAGCCAGTTCGGTATAGCCAATGTTTTTTTCGTTCAGTATTTTTTTAATAGCCTCATTGCTAAAGCAGCTACCGGTGTAAGCATTATAAATAGCAGGCTGGCGCTGCATCCCCGCTATTACATGCTGGGTGTATAATGCCGCCCCCATTGATATCCCGGCATCATGCCCCGCCGATGGAATATAAATGTTTTTAAAAGAAGTGTTACGCAGTATCTTACCATTGGCTACACTGTTCTGAGCCACGCCACCCGCAATACACAGGTTATCAAGCCCGGTACGTTTGTGCAGGCCCTCCAGCAAATGAAAAATAATTTTTTCGGTAAATGCCTGCACCGATGCTGCCAGGTCTTTATGATATTGTTCCAATGGCTCATCTTTTTTCCTGGGCTCCCCAAATTCACGAATCATCTTTTCACTGTAGAGCGGTGCCACCATCGGCGCATTATCTTCTCCATAAGAGATTATACCCTGTGTTCCTGTTCTGAAATAAGAAAGATCCAGTTTAAATAACCCATCATCAGTAAGTTTAACAACTTTGGCCAACTTATCGCCCATTGTCAATTGCCCACTGCCAACCTCCAACTGCCCATAAGGTGCCATCCCCATCACTTTATATTCATCTCCATAATGCGGAAAACCCAGCAACTGGGTAAATGCCGTATAAAATATTCCAATGCTATGCGGAAAATCCACGGAGTCCAATACCTCAATAGTATTACCGCTACCAATGGCCGTCATGGTAGTGGTAAAATCGCCGCTGCCATCAATCGTAAGACAGGCAGCCTTATCAAAAGGCGATGCAAAAAATGCCGAAGCAATATGGCTGCGGTGATGTTCAATATTTTTTATTTTACCGGTGAATGTATTTGCCGCTAATCCCGAAAGACGGGAAAGTTCTTCATCTATCGAAGCCACTTTTTTACTGTTGGCAAACCGGTCCCGGATGGCCGCAAAACTCCCGCCCGGGTTCTTGGCCAGGTAAATCAGTTTCTTAAAAAACTTTGCTTTAGGGTCACGGCCAATAGCCCAATAATCAACCTGTTCATATCCAATCCCTGCTTCCTGCAAACAAAATGCAATAGCCATTTCCGGAAACCCCGCCCAATGCTTCACCCGCCTGAACCGCTCTTCCTCAATAGCAGCAATCATCTTACCATCAACAAAAATGGCCGCCGATGAATCGGCGTGATATGCGTTAATACCTACAATAATCATTTCTTTATTAAATTTCTTTTTAAAATATTTCCGTTGGATTTCCTTCGTGTCTTCGTGCCTTCGTGGCTAAACCTTTTTTTCACGAAGTGAAAAGAAATATACAAAA
>Ga0209181_10003271_pt1 | contig 25272 bp, 21 predicted proteins | sample MAT05_FD_187208 | JGI IMG/M metagenome (GOLD analysis project Ga0209181, IMG submission 187208) | Freshwater microbial communities from Lake Fryxell liftoff mats and glacier meltwater in Antarctica - MAT-05 (SPAdes) (version 2) | ecosystem: Environmental > Aquatic > Freshwater > Ice > Liftoff...
TGAACGGGCGTCCGGCGGTTCCGGGGCCCAGCGCAGAGGAGGCTCATCCCTCGACTTCTCTCGGGATGAACGGGCGTCCGGCGGTTCCGGGGCCCAGCGCTGCGGAGGCTCATCCCTCGACTTCTCTCGGGATGAACGGGGGACCCAGGGCGAAGAAGGCCCGCCAGCCGAAGCCCGAGACCGACGAGGCGGGGCCGGCGCGGATGTTGTCGATCGCGCCGATCGACGGCCCGCTGGCGACGCCGCTGAACGAGGTCGGCTGGCGGCTGAACCCACGGCTGGTCGGCCTCTTGAACAAGAAGGGCGTGCGGAAGGTCGGCGACGTGCTGTTCCTGCTGCCGCGGGTGTACGAAGACCGCCGGACGCTGAAGAAGATCTCGCAGCTGGTCTCGGGCGAGCGCGGCACGATCATCGCCGAGGTGAAGTCGGCCGAAGAGCAGTACGGGCGGGCCGGGCGGCGCACCTTCCGCGCGGTGCTCGCCGACAGCACCGGCACCGTCGCCGCGACCCACTTTCAGTCGGGCGGGTGGCTGAAGGCGAAGTACCCGATTGGCCGCCGGCTCGTGGTCTCTGGCGAGGTGCGCCGCACGTCGTACGGCTGGGAAATTCCGCACCCCGAGGTCGAGCCCGCCGACGACGTCGAGAGCTCGCCGGTGCACTTCAACCGCATCGTCCCCGTGTACCCGGGCTTCGAGCGCCACGAGCAGCGCAGCCTTCGCGAGCTCGCTTTCAAGATCGCCTCGCGCTTCTCGAACGATCTCGAAGAGCCGCTGCCCGATGACCTGCGCGAAAGACACCACCTGATGACGCTGGCCGATGCGCTGCGGTACCTGCACTTCCCGCCGGCCGACGCGCCGCTGGACGCGCTCGATGCCCATGCCAGCGTGGCGCACCACCGGCTCGCTTTCGACGAGCTCTTCTTCCTTCAGCTGGGGCTTGCGCTGCGCCGCCAGGGCTTGAAGGTCGAGCCCGGCATCGCCTTCGACACGTCGGCGCCGCGCCAGCAGATCGCGACGAAGCTGCTGCCCTTCGCGCTCACGGGTGCCCAGGCCCGCGTCGTCGCGCAGGTGTCGCGCGACATGTCGCGGCCCGAGCCGATGAACCGGCTGGTGCAGGGCGACGTGGGCTCGGGGAAGACGGCGGTGGCGGTGCTCGCGTCCGCGCTGGCGCTGCAAGACGGGTATCAGGTGGCGGTGATGGCCCCGACCGAGATCCTGGCCGAGCAGCACTACCGGACTTTCAGCAAGATGCTCGCCCCGCTCGGAACGTCGGTGCGGTTGATCACCGGCAGCGCGAGCGCGAAAGAGAAGCGGCAGCAGCGCGAAAGCCTGGCCAATGGCGTGGTGCGCGTCGCGGTCGGCACGCACGCCCTGATTCAAGAAGGCGTCGAGTTCCACCAGCTGGGCCTGGTGGTGATCGACGAGCAGCATCGGTTCGGCGTGATGCAGCGCCACACGCTGATGGCAAAGGGCCCGCGGCCGGACACGCTGGTGATGACGGCGACGCCGATTCCGCGAACGCTGGCGATGACGCTCTATGGCGACCTCGACGTCTCGGTGATCGACGAGCTGCCGCCGGGCCGCACGCCCATCGAGACGCGCGTCTACAACGAAAAGGCGCGCCCGAAGGCGTACCAGGCCGTGCAGGCCGAGCTCGACAAGGGCCACCAGGCGTACATCGTGTACCCGCTGGTCGAAGAGTCCGAGAAGGTCGACCTCGCCGACGCGACGCAGGGCGCCGAGGCGCTGACCGCCCAGTTCCCCACCGCGCGCATCGGCCTGCTGCATGGGCGGATGAAGAACGACGAGAAGGAAGCGGTGATGCTCGAGTTCCGCGAGAAGCGGGTCGACGTGCTGGTGTGCACGACGGTGGTCGAGGTCGGCGTCGACGTGCCGAACGCGTCGATCATGGTGATCGAAGGCGCGGAACGCTTCGGGCTCTCGCAGCTTCACCAGCTGCGCGGCCGCGTCGGCCGTGGCGCGGCGAAGTCGTGGTGCCTGTTGATGGCCGGCTACGCGAAGAGCGCCGTCGCGGCGACCCGGCTCAAGGTGATGGAAGACAGCAACGACGGCTTCGTGATCGCGGAAAAGGATCTCGAGCTGCGCGGCCCCGGCGAGTTCCTCGGCACCCGGCAGAGCGGAATCCCCGAGCTCGCCGTCGCCAACCTCGGCCGCGACCAGGCGCTGCTGGCCGAGGCGCAGGACGAGGCGCGTGCGATCGTCGCGAAGGACCCTGAGCTGAGAGAGGGCCGGCATGCCCGGCTGGTGAAGGCGCTGGAAGAACGTTGGGAAGGCCGGCTGAAGCTGGCGAGGGTGGGCTGATGAAGACGCTGATCGCAGTGACGATGGTGGTGCTGGGCGCAGGCAAGGCGACGAAGGCCCCTGCTCCAAAGGTGGCGCCGCCCGTCGAGAAGGTGACGCCTCCGGCCGACCCGTGGGAGTTCGACGACGTCATCTCGAGGGTGACCGCGAAGACGACCCCGCTGGACGACGTCAGCAAGCTGGCGGTGACGCAGCTGCCCCAGCTGAGGCTCGACGGCGAGGCGGTGTTCAAGGTGTCGGCGCACGCGAACACGGTCGGCGGGGTGACGCTGACCTTCGAAGATCGAGCGGACCCGAAGCTGTCGTGCCAGCTGTACGCGACGAAGGAAGGCGAAGCGCTGACCTTCAAGGACAGCCGCTGCGCGTTTCCGGTGCTCAAAAATCAGCTGCGGACGATGGCGGTGTGCCGGCGGATCTCAGGCACGGCGCGCCGGGTGAAAGACACGGTGTCGATCGAGGCCGAGGCGCCCGACTGCAACGCGTCGATCATGGGAATGACGTTGACGGTTCGGGTCATCGTCCGCCCGCTGTAAGGTCCAAAGGCGCCCCATGATCGTCTGCCCCGTCTGCGAGACCCAGGTCGAGTTCGGCTTCGAGTGCGAAGTCTGCGGCAAGGATCTGTCGGGCGTGCTCGGCGCGATGCCACCGCCGCCGGTCACCATCCAGAAGCTGGCCGACCTCGAGCAGACGATTCCGGATCGTGTGGGCGAGGTCGCGGTCGAGCGCGCGCCCGACGTCGAGGTGACTGCGTTCGCGAAGACCGCTGAAGTCGCGCAGGCGCCGATGGCAGACTTCGAGAAGACGACGCAGGACGCGGTGGGTGACATCGCCGTGCTGCCCATCGACGACATCGCCGAAGATCGGGTGCCCGACGACGGCGTGCGCACCCCGCTTCAAGTCGGCCCGCTGACCTGCCGCTACTGCAAGAACGTGCAGGCGGCCGGGAGCATCTGCGAGAAGTGCGGAATGAAGCTGCCCAGGGTCGCGGTGGCGGCGGTGGCCGGGAAGCCAAAGAAGAAGATCGAGGTGTGGACGCGTTGCAAAGCGTGCGCATCTCCGGCATTGGGCGGGGAGCCGTGCCGCGAATGCGGGCGCTTAGTACCGATGCCGGAGCCATGACCGTGACGACTGCCACCGCTGACCAACAGACCCTCGCCGAGCTGCAGGCCGTGCTCGCTTCCCGCCAGAGCATTCTTCACTTCGCGCACTTCACTGTCGCGACGGTGATCGCCCTGATTGGTGCGGGCACCACGTCGAAGCTGATTTGGGATTTGACGAAGAAGCCGCAGCTCGAGGTGTACGTCGCGCCGGTGGCGGTGGTGTCGGCGGGCTTGCTGATCTACGGCTTCGTGCGGTACCTGTACGGCCGCAGCGCGCTGAAAGTCGAGATGGTGCAGTTTGGGCAGCTGAAGTCGCTGCGCCAGAAGCTGAACCTCGACGACCCGTCGGCGCTGCTGCCGCGATGAGCCGTTTCGTCGTGATCGAAGGGCTCGACGGCGCGGGCACGACGACCCAGTCTGCGGCGATCGCGAGAGCCCTGCGGGCGAAGGGCCGGGAAGTGTTGACGACGCGCGAGCCGTCAGACGGCCCGATCGGCAAGATGATTCGCCAGGCGCTGACCCACGCGCTGCAGATGACCCCACAGACGCTGGCGCTGATGTTCGCGGCCGATCGCGTCGATCACGTCGCGCGGGAGATCGAGCCGGCCCTGAAGCGCGGGGCCGTGGTGCTCAGCGATCGCTACCTGCTCTCGTCGCTGGCGTACCAGGGCTCGCAGCTGCCGATTGGGTGGGTGGCCGCGATCAACTCGGAAGCGCGAATGCCGGATCTGACGCTGTTTCTCGAGATCGACCCCGACGTCGCCGCGAAGCGCCGCACCGTTCGCGGAGGCAAGCGTGAGCTCTACGAGACGAAGGCGATTCAGAAGCGCACCGCGAAGCAGTACCTGGCCGCGATCGCGCTGCGGCGAAAGGCCGGCGAGAAGATCGTGGTGATCGACGGCGGCGCGCCGATGGCCGACGTAACGGCGGCGGCGCTGAAGGCGCTGGGCAAGAAGGTCTAGGGCGATGCGTACGGGCGCGTCGGCGATCATCATCGGCAACGAGGTGCTGACCGCGAAGGTCACCGAGGCCAATGGCTCGCACTTGATCTCACGGCTGCGCGAGCGCGGCGTGCTTCTTCACTCGGTGCACTTCGTTCTCGATGACGTCGACGCGATCGTCGAAGCGCTGCAGCTGGCGCGCCGAAAGGCGAAGTGGGTCTTCACCTCGGGCGGCATCGGGCCGACGCACGACGACGTGACGGTGCGCGCGGTGGCGCTGGCGCTGGGGCGGCCGGTGGTGCGGCTTCCCGAGATGGAAGCGCTGGTGAAGCTGCAGTACGGCGAGGGCGCGACGGCAGAGGCGATGCGGCTGGCAGACGCTCCGGAAGGCGCAGAGCTTCTCTACCAGGCGGGCGCGCGGTACCCGGTGCTCGCGTGCGAAGACGTCTACCTGCTTCCGGGCGTGCCGCAGCTGTTCAAGCACCAACTCGAGACGGTGCTCGCGCGGCTGCCGGTGACGGCGGTGAACATCCAGGTGCTCTACCTGTCGGCGTCGGAGGCCGAGATTGCGCGGGTGCTCGATCAGGTCGCGCTGGCGATGCCCGACGTGGCGATCGGCAGCTACCCGAACTTCGACCCCGAGCAGGACTACCGGGTGAAGCTGACGATCGAGCACGCCTCGGCAGCGCCGGTGGCCGAGGCGGTGCAGCGGCTCGAGGCGGTGCTGCCGAAGGGCTGTTTGCTGCGGCGCGAGTAGCGCGCTACCCCAGCGAGATTCCGAGCCGCTGGCGCAGCCGGAAGAAGTCGTCGGACAATGAGAACCCGATCAGCTCGCGAACGTCGCGGCGCTGGGCGACGGCCGCTGCGATGGCCTCGGTGGACTCGGGGCGGGGCGTGCCGACCGGCAGATCTTCCCGCAGCAGCAGGGTGATCGCCGCGCCGACGTCTCCGGCGAGCAGCAGGCCTGCGCGATCGCCCGACAGCGCCAGCGCTTCGACGGTGGCCGCGACCTCGAGGCCCGCCGTGTTCGCCACTGCCATCGCCGGCTCTTCGAGCAGCTTCAAGCAGCGCCGCGAGTACGCCTTGCGCAGTGCCTTGCTCTGCTCGTCGTTGCGGCGGCCGATGCCTTCGAACTGCTGTTGGTGGATGCGCACCGTGTTGCCGAACAGATCGGCGAGCTCACCAGCCGACAGGCGCCGCACCACGGGCGTCTTGTCGAGCAGCCCGAGGGCAGCCCGGCCGAGGAAGAAGCGCTGCTCCCGCGCATTGAAGCGGCGCACGACGTCGGCGCCGACGAACACGCTCAGGGGCTCGGTGGTCTCGAGCACCACGAGGCCGCGCTTGCTCTGGTAGACCTCGAAGTCCTCGACGCCGAACACCTGCGCCGCGCCCCGCACCGCCTTGAACACGGCGTGATCGGACTTCAGGCGGTCGACCTTGCGATCGACGCCCCACGCCTCGAACTGCGGCGGGTACACCTTCACGAACTGATCGCCGATGGCCCGCATCACGTCGGCGAGGGCGTTGCGCGCCGCCGGGTGGTGCAGCAGCGCCAGGTCGGGCTCGGGCAGCTTCACCGAGAGCTCGTTCGGCAGCCGGTTGCGAAGCTCGAGGTAGAACCCCTGCTCGGTTTCATTGGCCTGCTTGAGGAAGGTGAGCACGCCCGCGGCGCAGAACGCCTTGTCGAGCTGCTTCACGCTTTCCCATAGCTTGAACAGCGCGTGCAGGCTTTCGACGCGGGTCGGGTCGAGCTTCAACAGCGCGCGGTGCGACTCGACCGCCATCGCCGTCGCCGCCGGATCGCGACTGAAGAGCTCGGCCAGCGCGACGTGCGCGGGCAGGTTCACCGGATCCAGATCGAGCACCGCGCGGAAGGTGCCGATCGCGCGCTGCGGGTTGTCGAGCTGCTTGCCGTAGAGATCGCCGATGCGCAGCCGCAGCGCGACGGCGCGGCGAACGTCGGGAGCGTTCTTCACCTGTTCCTCGAGCACCGTGACGAGCTCGCCGAGGTTGCCCATCTTTTCGTAGAGCTCGACGAGGCGATCAAGGGTGCCGGTGTCGCTGGGCGCGAGATCCAGGGCCTGCTTGTAGAGCGCGGCGGCCTGGGCGGTGTCGGCGAAGCCTTCGTCGTAGATGCGGGCCAGCAAAGAAGCGACCCTGGCGCGCTGGGCGGGGTTCTTCTCGACCTCGAGCAGGCGCCGTAGGCAGTCGGCGGCCCCCGTCCAGTTCTTCGAGAGGGTGTGAATCGAGCCGAGCCGTTCGAGCGCTTCGACGCTGTCGGGCTGCGAGTTGAGGGCGGTCTGCAGGTGGGCGGCGGCGCGCGTCCCGTCACCCAGCTGGTCATGGTACAGCGCGCCGAGCTTCAGGTGAATCGAAGCGAGCCGCTGCGCATCGCCGCCCTGCTGCACGCGAACCGCGAAGGCGGCGGCGGCCTCGGCGAAGTCCTGCTTTTCCAACGCGAGGTCGCCCTTCAGCTCGAGCGCTTCGTTGTGGGCGGGCAGGGCGAGCAGCGCCTTCTCGAGAAGCTGGGCGGCGCGATCGCGATCTTTCAGCTGGTCGAGGTGGACGCGAGCCGAGGCGTAGAACTCCTGGCCGGCGGCCGCGTTGTCTTTCTGGGCGAGGCGGCTGTCACCGCGGCGCTCGTGAAGGGCGGCGAGGTCGGAGGCTCCGCCGCGCGAGGCGAGCAGATCTTCGAGCGCGGTGCCGGCTTCGGGGTGCAGCGGGTCGCTGTCGAGGACCCGCTGGAAGTAGCCCTGGGCACCTTGGGCGTCTCGCGCCTGATCGCGGCTCATCCGGCCGGCCTGCATCAGGGCTTCGGTGATCGTCGCCTTGTCCTTCGCGTTGGCGGCGATCGCCTCGAGTGCCTGGCGGGCGCGATCGTGGTTGCCCATGCGCCCGAAGACGCGGGCGAGGCCCGTCTGCGCGGGGAGCAGGTTGGGGACGAGCGCGAGCGCGGCTTCGTATGCCTGGGCAGCACGACCCGGATCGTTCAACTTGTTCTCGTAGAGGTCGGCAGCACGAAGCTTCAGCTGGGCGCCGTCGGTGGCCTCGGTGGTCTGGCTGCTGCGCGCCTCGTAGAGCTCGACCAGGCTTCGGTGATCGTTCGCCTTCACCAGCGCGCGTTCGAGCATCAGGTGCAGCGCCTCGTCGCCGGGGTCGGCTGCGTGCGCGGCCTTGAGCTGCTTGATGACTTCGTTGGGCAGCTCGGAGGTCTGGCCCTGCTCGACGGCCGCCAGCTTCATCGCCGCCGACAGCTTCGGGTCCCCCATGATCTCGGCGAGGCGGGCGCGCAGCTCGTTGCGGCGGGTGCGATCGCCCGCGCGGATACGTTCGAGCAGCTTCAGCGCGGCGAGGTTCTTGTCATCGAGCTGCAGGGCGGCGTCGCAGCACGCGGCGGCGCGCGACGGCTCGTTGAGGCGATCGAGGTAGATGCGGGCGAGCTTCAGGTTCGCCGAGATCTTGATCTGTGGCGAGCCCACCTGGGTCTGGCGATCGAGGAGGACGATCAGCTCCTTCGTGTCGTCCCCCGCGGTGAGCAGCCTTTCGAGCTGCTGCAGCGCGGTGAGGTGGCTGGGCGCGAGGCGCAGCACTTCGTTGTAGCCCTCGATCGCGCGGGCGGGGCTCTTCAGCTGGTCATCCCAGATGGCGGCGGCCTGGAACATCGCGTTCGCGCGTTCCATCGGGTCGCTGCGGTTGGCGGCTTCGGCGCGAAGGATCTCGATCAGGCTTTCCCACGCGCCCTGCGATCGGTAGATGCGGCCGAGCGCGCGAACCGCCGGGAAGTAGTTCGGCGCCAGCGTCATCACCTCTTGGTATGAGGCGATCGCGTCGTTCTCGTTCTTCAAGCGCTGCTCGTGCAGCTCGCCGATCTTGAACATCAGCTGCGCGGCCTGCTCGGTGGTCGGCGCGATCTCGGCTTCGGCGCGGTACATCTTGATCAGCTCGGCCCACTTGCCGTCTTGCGCGTAGAGGCGGCCCAGGGCCTTGAGCGCGGGCGGGTAGGTGGGGGCGTGGGCGAGCACGCGCTCGTAGGCTTCGACGGCTCGCGCGCGATCTTTCAGCTGGTCTTCGAGGATCTCGGCGTTGCGGTGCGCGAGCGAGACGATGTGGCGCGTGTCACCCGACAGCGCTGCTTCCTGCTCGTTCAACAGAATCAGCTCTTCCCAGCGGCCCGCGCGTTCGTACAGCCTCTCGAGGTTCCGAACTGTCGGCAGGTGATCCGGGGCGATCTCGAGCACGCGCCGGCAGCAATCGATCGCGCGGGGCAGATCGGTGAGGCGGTCTTCGTGAATCGCCGCCATCCGGTTCAACGTCTGAATCTGCTGCTCGCGATCGGTGGTCTGCAGCAGATCCTGCTCGTACATGCCGACGAGGTCGACCCACCTGCCCTGCTTCTCGAACAGGCGAACCAGCGCCTTCTGCGCCGGCAGGTAGCCCGGGTAGAGCTTCAGCACTTCGTTGTAACGGTTGATGGCGTCGTCGGTGCGCTGCAGGCGCTCTTCGAGGACCTCGGCCGACTTGAAGATGCGAATCGCCTTCTGCTTCGGCTCGTCAATCGACGCGGCCTCCGAGTCGTAGGTTCCGAGCAGGCCGGCCCAGTTCTTCGATCGGTGGAAGAGCTTGCCGAGGTTCGCGAGCGCAGTCGGGTGGCCGGGGATCCTGTCGAGAATCGCCTGGTATCGGGCGATCGCGTCTTCGTCGCGGCGCAACTGGTCTTCGAAGAGCGAGCCGAGGCGCAGGTTGATCGCGATCATCTCGCTCTCGTCGCCGATGGCGGTGACCCACGACAGCAGCACATCGGCCAGCTCTTCGAACCGGCCCTGGCTCTCGAAGATGCGGGCGAGCTCTGAGAGCACGAGCGGATCTGACTGGGCGATGCGGCGCGCGGCGACCAGCGCCGACAGCGCGTCTTCCGGCCGGCCGAGCCGTTCATACGCCTTGCTGATCTGCAGGAAGGTGGGGGCTGCGTGCGAGCCCTGGCCTTCGGCTTCGGCGGCGAGCGCCGCGAGCTCTTCGTCGACGGTGCCCTCGCGCTGCGCGACGCGCTTCATCGCGGCGAGCAGCAAAGAGTCCTGGCGGTCGAGCGCGAACGCCTCGCGGAAGCACGCAGCGGCGCCGTTCAAGTCCTTCAGCCGGTCTTCCAGCAGCAGGCCGGCCGAGGTGAGGTAATGCGCGCGCGCGGCGTCGTCGGTGACCGCGCGGGCGATGAGCTTCTGGGTGGTGACCAGCGACGCGTGATCGCTTTTTTCCGAGTACAGCTGCTCGAGCTGGCAGAGCAGGGTGATGTCTTCGGGCTCCAGCGCGAGGCAGTTGGCCCAGGCCGCGGTGGCGTCGGCTTCGCGCGAGAGGCGCTGCTCGAGCACGAGGCCCTTCTCGAAGAAGAGCGCCGCCTTGCCGCGCTTGTTCTCGGTGGCGTTGAGCTCGGCGTCGAGGAGCGTGACGACCATCTGCCAGTTGCCGACCTCGGCGAAGAGGCGGCGGGCAGCGCGGATGTTGGCGAGGAAGCGCGGCGCGAGCTTGTACGCAGCCTGGTACGCGACGGCGGCGAAGCGCGGGTGCTTCAGCGGCGATTCCCACAAGAGCCCCATCTCGTGAAAGAGCAGCGCGGCGGCAGGGTCTGTGCCCAGCAGCTTGGCCTCGCGCTCGAGGGTGGCGATGCGCGCGCGGGCCTCTTCGTCTGTCTGCGTGGGTGGCGCGCTCGTCTCGACCGGCATCGCGATCGCGGGGATCGCGGTGGACATCGTGCGGGGGTAATCGTGCCCGTCGTTCATGGTCGTCTAGCTCCGGCTGGAAGGGCGGCAGGCGCGGCGAACGGTCTCGAGCAGCTGCCCCGAGTCGATCAGGGCCGCGACGGCCGAGATGTCTTTGTGCAGCTCACGGTCTCTTTCCATGTGCGGCACCTTGCTGCGAATCAGCTGGTGGGCGGCCAGCGCGCCGATGCCCGGCTTGTGCGGCAGGCGGAAGTCCAGCGCCTGCGCGGCGCACAGCAGCTCGATCGCCAGGGCATGAACCGCGTGGCCGACGACCTGGCGGGCCTTGAGCGCCGCGGTCATGCCCATCGAGACGTGATCTTCGCGGCCGGCTGAGGAAGGAATCGAGTCGACCGAAGCGGGGTGGCAGAGGATGCGTGACTCGGCGACCAGCGCGGCGCTGGTGACCTGCGCGATCATGAACCCTGAGTTGAGGCCTGAGTTCCTCGCGAGGAACGCGGGGAGGCCCGACAGCGCGGGGTTGACCAGCTGCTCGACGCGCCGCTCGCTGATGCTCATCAGCTGGGTCAGCGCCATCGAGACGACGTCGAGCGCGAGCGACACGGGCTGGCCGTGGAAGTTGCCGGCCGAGACGATGGTGCCGGTCTCGACGAAGACCAGTGGGTTGTCGGTGGCGGCGTTGACCTCGACCTCGAGGATGCGGTGGGCAAACAGCAGGCCTTCCCGGGCGGCGCCGTGCACCTGGGGCATGCAGCGCATCGAGTAGGGGTCTTGCACCTTGGCGCAGTTGGCGTGGGTCTCGACGAGCTCGCTGTGCTGCAGCACTTCGCGCAGGTGGGCGGCGCAGGCCTTCTGGCCCTCGTGGGGCCGCACGTCCTGGACCTCGGGCGCGAAGGGCTTGTGCGAGCCCAAAAGGCCTTCGAGCGTCATCGAACCCGCGACGTCGAAGAGCTCGGCCAGCTCGTCGGCGCGGAGCAGCGACAGCACCCCGACGGCGCACATCGCCTGGGTGCCGTTGACGAGGGTGAGGCCTTCTTTCGCTTCGAGCACCAGCGGCTGAAGCCCTGCCTTCTCGAGCGCGGCGCGGCCGGGCAGCCGCTGGCCTTCGAAGGTGGCCTCGCCTTCGCCGATCAGGACGAGCGCGAGGTGGGCGAGGGGCGCGAGATCGCCGGACGCTCCGACGGAGCCGCGTTCGGGGACGATCGGGGTGACGCCCTTGTTCAGCATGTCGAGCGCGAGCTGCAGGGTCGACCGGCGGACCCCCGAGTAGCCGCGGGCGAGCACGTTGGCGCGCATCAGCAGCAGGGCGCGGGCCTCGCCGACGGACAGCGGCTGACCGACGCCGGCGGCGTGCGAGAGGATCAGGTTCCGCTGCAGCTCGCGCAGATCCTTCTTGTCGATGCGGATTTCCGACAGGGTGCCGAAGCCGGTGTTGATGCCATAGGTGGGGGCGTCGGCGTCGGCCATCTTCTCGACGAGGGCGCGGGCGGCATCGACACGGGCGACAGCGTGGGGGGCCAGCTCGACCTGTGCGTTGTCGAAGCCGACGGCCCTGATCTGCGCCAGCGTGAGGCTCTCGCCGTCGAGCTGGATTCTTAGGGTTGTCACGAGGGCGGCGAACCTAGCGCCAGAAATCGGTTGAGGCGACGGTTCTCGTTGCTATGAAGCGCGCCCCCTATGGCGTTGATAGTTCAGAAGTACGGCGGCACGTCCGTCGGTGACATCGAGCGAATCAAGAACGTGGCCCGCCGCGCGATCGCGACCCAGAAGCAGGGTCACGATGTGGTGGTGGTGGTCTCGGCGATGTCCGGCGAGACGAACCGGCTCTTGAAGCTCGTGACCCAGATCTCGCAAAGGCCCAGCGAGCGCGAGCAGGACGTGGTGCTGGCGACGGGTGAGCAGGTGACGATCGGCCTGCTGGCGATCGCGATTCAGGAGCAGAAGGGGAAGGCGACCAGCTTCCTCGGCGGCCAGTGCCGGATCATCACCGACAACACCTTCACGAAGGCGCGGATCAAGAGCATCGACGCCGAACGGATCGTCGACGCGATGAAGCGCAAGCACATCGCGGTGATTGCGGGCTTCCAGGGTGTGGACGAAGACGGCAACGTGACGACGCTGGGCCGCGGCGGCTCGGACACGACGGCGGTGGCGATCGCTGCTGCGCTGAAGGCCGACGCCTGCGAGATCTACACGGACGTCGACGGCGTCTACACCGCCGACCCGAACCTGGCGCCGGCAGCCAGGAAGCTGAACAAGGTTAGCTACGAAGAGATGCTCGAGCTGGCGAGCCTGGGCGCGAAGGTGCTGCAGATTCGATCGGTCGAGTTTGCGATGAAATACAAGGTGCCCCTGTGGGTGAAGTCGTCCTTCTCGGACGACCCGGGCACGCTCGTCTGCGAGGAGGATAAGTCGATGGAAGACGTCGTCGTTTCCGGAGTGGCCTACGACAAGAACGAAGCGAAGATCGCGATCCGCGACGTGCCCGACGGGCCGGGCATGGCGGCGAAGATCTTCTCGGCGCTCGACGAGAAGGCGATCGTCGTCGACCTGATCGTCCAGAACCCGCCGAAGGGTGGAAAGACAGACCTGACCTTCACCGTCGGCAAGGCAGACCTGATCAAGGCCTCTGACGTGGTGAAGAAGATCGCCAAGGCGATCAAGGCCGGCGCGGTCGAGACGGACGATCAGTGCTCGAAGGTGTCGATCGTCGGCGTCGGCATGCGCAACCACTCCGGCGTCGCGGCGAAGATGTTCCGTGTGCTGGCGAAGGAAGGCATCAGCATCCAGGCGATCTCGACTTCCGAGATTCGCGTCTCGTGCCTGATCGACGCGAAGTACACCGAGCTGGCGGTGCGATCGCTGCACACCGCGTTCGGGCTCGACGGCATCGAAGCGAAGTGAGCGAAGGCCGCCCACGAGCGGTCGCTGTCGTGGCCGCGGTCGCGGTGGCAGCGGGCGTGGCCGGCTATCTTTTCTGGCCGTCGTCGAAGCCCTCGCTCGACTGCCCGCCCGACGAAGTGCACCTGGGCCCCGATGGCGTCGCGCGGTGCGGGCCGGGCGCCGCGCTTCCAGCGGCGGCGAAACGGACGCTGGGAATTGCGCTGGACCTGAACACCGCGAGCGCGGACGACCTGGCGCAGCTGCCGGGGGTCGGGCCGTCGCTGGCGAAGGCGATCGTCGAGGAAAGGACGCGCCGCGGAGCCTTCAAAAGCTGGGACGAGGTGGACGCGGTTCCGGGGGTGGGGCCGGCGCGAATCGAGACCCTGAAAGCCGAGGTTGAGATTCGTTAGAGGCCTGCATCTCGGTGCTATAAACGCGGCGTGCTTATCGCCTGTGAGAAGTGTGCGACGACGTATGTGCTCGACGAGCGGCTGATTCCTGCCGCTGGAGCGCCGGTTCAATGCACACGGTGCAGCCACGTATTCACTGCCCGGCCTGGAGGCAATGCTGCGGCTCCTCCAACCGCCGACACCCCGGCCCCGCGCTCGACGATGATGTTCGGCAAGGCGGGCGACAAGCCGGTGAACACCACGATGATGTTCGGGGCCGCCGGAGCCGGAGCGCCGAAGGCCGCCGAGCCCTCTGAGTCCGCCGCGCCCAACCGGACGATGATCTTCGGCGACGCAGCGAAGGGGGCCGCGGCGCCGGCGGCGAAGAACACGACGATGATGTTCGGGGCCGAGTCGGCGGCGAAGCCTGCGCCGGCCGCTTTGAAGAACTCGACGATGATGTTCGGCGCGCCGCCCCCCGCGGCAGCCGCGGCTCCGACCAACCAGACGATGATGTTCGGCGCGGTCGATGCGGCGCCTCCAGCTGCGGCGCGCGGTGCGGTCGCGACGATGGCGTTTGGCACCGCGGCGGTTCCTCCCGCGCCAGCGGCCCCGACGAACCGGACGATGATGTTCGGCGTCAACGACAAGCCCTCGGAGCCGGCCCCGAAGCCTGTGCACAGCACGATGATGTTCGGCGCGCCGGAAGCCGCGGCGAACCCGGGCAAGCTCACCGAGCGCACAGTGCGCATCGGGCCCGACGATCTCGAGCGGATGATGCGGGAGCACAACGCCAAGGGGGAACGCGGGGGCGAGATGACGCCGCCCGAAGGCGCCCCCTCAGCGCCGGGCGCTTCGCAGAAGACGCAGATGTTCGCGATGTCCGACATTCGCCCGCCCGAGACGACGCCTTCCGATGGGTCGCAGCCCGTGGAGCGCGAGGCGCCGGCCGACATTCAGGCACGGCATGGCCGCACCGCGATGTTCGCGATGACGCCTGAGTCACCCCAGCTGCCGCCGCTGGTGAGCGCGGAAGAGCTGGCGCCGCCAGAAAGATCGAACGTGAAGTTCGACCCGTCGCTGATGGAGACGCTGCCGCCGGGTGACGACGGCCCGCTGCGGTCGACGATGCTGTTCGGCGCCAACCAGGGCCCGCGGCCTCAGCTCATCGACCCGAGCTCGGACCTCGCGGGGACGACGATGCCGAACCTGCCGGCCCTGCCGCGCGACAAGGCGCTGCGGCCGGATCAGGGCAGCCCGCTGGAGTTGCCGTCGGAAGATCCGGCCGTTGCCGCTGCGGCGGACGACGTGGCGGTGTCGCTGGAAGCGCAGGTGAAGCGGCGCAACCAGCTGGCGTTGATCATCGTTGCGCTGGCGGTGCTGGGCGCAGCGGGAGCCGTGGGCTGGAAGCTCTTTGGCGCGAAGCTGATGGGCAAGTCGGTGCCACTGGCGGCAATGCAGGGGGTCGAGACGGGCCTCGCCGAGCTTCGCAAGGACGACACGGCCTCGAAGGTGGCGGCGGTGAAGACGCTGTCGGACGTGGTGAAGTCGCAGCCCACTTTCGTCGACGCGCACGCGGGCCTGGTGACGGCGCTGACGCTGCAGCTCGATGACCTTCAGCAGCGCGCGAAGCGGCTCGACAAGGCGGCGGAAGAAAGGAACACCCGCATCACCCGGTACGGAAAAGAGAAGTCGCCTGGCGATTGGGAAAACCGGGCGGCGGTGCTGGTGGCCGAAGTTTCTGCGCTGAAGAAGGAATACGACCCGCTGGTGGCCAGCGCGCGCGAGCTCGAAGGGCGGTTGCGCGAGGCGTACCGGGCGATGCAGGCCGCGGCGTCGCAGGCGGGCGAGCTGAACCGGCAGGCCGAGCTCTCGCTGATTCGCGCGCAGGCGCTGTACCACGCGTACGGAGGCACGGATGAGGCGCTGAAGCTGACCAAGCGCTACCAGTCGAAGTCCGAAGGCACGTCAGACGGGTGGATTGATCTCGTCGATGCCGAGTACGCGGCCAACACGCGCGCCTCGCCCGAGCTGATCGAGGCGGCGCAGAAGCAGCTGACGGCGCTGCACGAGCGCGACCCCACCTTCTTCCGCACCTACGTGCTGGCAGCGCGGCTCAACATCCAGTCGAAGCTGCTCGACGAGGCCGAGGCCGAGCTGCAGACGGTGAGCGCGCTGAAGCCGATGCATGACATCGCGAACGAGCTGACCGAGTGGGTGAAGAAGCTGAAGGCCGAGAAGGCGGCGAAAGAGAAGGACAAGACGCCGCAGTAACGCCGCTACCGCGCTGCGAGCCGGGCTTCGATCGGCAGCAGCGTGGCGTAGCCGGCGAAGAGCTGGGAAGTCAGCTGGGGCTTCTGCTGGGCCCCGGCGACGCGCAGGTAGTCGTTCACCGGCCGGCCGGCTTCGTTGACCGCCGAGTCCTTGAACTGGAGGTTCATCTTGTAGCGAACGACGCCGCGGGCGACGCGGTGGATCACCATCACCGTGCCGTCGTCGCCGACCTTCTCGACGAGGCCGATGTGGGTGAGGCCGTCGTTGACTGCGCCGTCTTTGTTGAGATCGTACGTCTCGCGGAAGAAGACGATGTCGCCTGCCACGGGGCGGCCGCCGTCGTAGAGGCGCCCGTGGGCCGAGGCGTAGCGCCAGATGGCGGTGACGCCGTTGTCCCCTGGAGCGCCGCCGCTGAGCAGGTCGACCCCCAGCTGCGCGTAGACGCCGCGCACGAGGCCCGTGCAGTCGTCGCGGTACGTCTTGCCGTTGAGGACGACCTTGCTCTTGCCGACGAGGCCCTGCGCGAGCTGCACCGCGGTGTCGCGCGCACCGGGAGGAACGCGAATCGCCGCCACCGGCCCATCAGTCTGGGAGGGCGGCGTCTGGCGGGGTGCGGACGATCGGGCGAAGGGCTCGTAGGCTGTGACCAGGCGACCGCCAACGGGGGCTCCGGCGACGCAGCCGGTGAACGCGAGCGCGGCGATGGCGAGGGCCTTGATACGCATTGCAACAGGGTGGTCCGGCAAAGGCCGGCCGTCAAAATTGTGGGCTATACCCAAAGCCGTGCTTCGACTGTCGATGGTGGTGGGGCTGGTGCTGTTTTCGGGGTGCCGAGACGGCGCCTTTTCGTCGGCGAACAAGGCGAACACCGTCGAGGGCTGGCGCAATTTCCTGCAGAAGAACCCGGCCGATGAGAACCGCGAGTCGGCCGAAGAGTCGCTGTCGGTTCTCGAGTTCGAGCAGGCGCAGAAGGTTCACACCGTCGTCGCGTACAAGCGGTTCATCGACGAGTTCCCCGAGTCGAGCAAGACGAACGCGGCCCGGGCGCTGCTCGAAGGGCTGCGGTTCAACGCCGCGCAGACGAAGGGCACGGCGCAGGTGCTGCGGCAGTTTCTCCGCGATCATGCGGACGGGGCGCACGCAGGCGAGGCCGAGGCGATGCTGCAGGCCGCCGAGCTCAAAGAGCTGACGGGCCTCGAAGACGCCGAGTCGCTGCGGGCGATCGCGGCGGCGCACCCGGACGATGCGCGTGGCACGCTGGCGGGCATTCAGCTGGACGACCAGGCCTTCGCGGCGGCGCAGACGGCGGCCAATGGGTTTGCGTACCTGCGCGACTACCCGGCGGGCACGCACCGCGACGAGGTGCGGGTGAAGCTGCTCGACGCGCAGCTGCAGGGTTTGCTGGTCTCGGGGCTGCTGCCGGAAGCGAAGGCGCTGGTCGCGAAGTCGCCGCTGAGCTCGAAGCTGCCGGGCTTGAAAGATCGAATGGCGAAGGCCGAGAAGCTGGAAGCGGCGGGCAACGCGAAGGACGAAGCGGTGCAGCGGGCGTTGCCCGGCTTCTACCTGCGCAGCCTGGAGGACGTGGTGAAGTCGCTGAACGCTCCGGACCCGCTTGAACGTTGGCAGGCGGCCGAAGAGCTGGGCGAGCACGTGACGATTCGCGCGCTGGATCCGTTGCTCGAGACGTTTCGCACGGCGCGCAACCCACTGGTTCGTCAGCGGGCGTTCGAGAGCCTGGGCAAGGTGCTGAAGGCGTTGCCGCGCACGGTGGCGGAGTACGAGGTCGAGCTTCGGGTCAATGCGGCGCGGCAGAACGCGTCAGACGCGCAGCTGTTCTTGACGATCGGGGTGTTGCTCGACCTGTCTGGCCGGCTCGACAAGGCGGCCAGTGAGTACCAGCGTGCGTTCGACGTGGCGGCGCCGGATCCGATCATCTTGCGGCGGTGGGCGCAGATTCGGAAGGATCGCCGGCAGCCCTACTCGGCGGCGGTGACGGCGCGGCAGCTGTCGGTGTGGGCGCAGCAGGTGGCGTCGGTGCCTCCGGTGGTGGAGGGCGGCGGGGCGATGACGGTGGCGCGGCAGATGTGCGCGGCGGCCGAGATGGCGCGGTTCGCGCGTGACGTGATCGCCGAGGTCGCTACCCAAAAGACTGAGTTCCCCGACGATGTGATCGAGTTCCAGCGTCGCGCGGACGATGCGGTGCGGCTGTCAGAGGCGCGGCTGCGGGACGCGGAGCTGCGGCTGCTCGAGGCCGATGGGCTGGCGAAGAAGTGCGGCGATCAGTCGGTGGCCGAACGGCTGAGGGCCGGCGAGGTGCAGCGGCTGAGCTCGCTGAAGGAACTGCCGGTGAAGGCGTCGAAGGTCGCGGCGCTGGTGAGAGAGCTGGCGCTGCAGCGCGAGCCGTCGCCAGCGATTCGCGACGCGCTGAAGAACTAGGTGAGGCACTGGCATTCGAGAATGAGGGCGGGCGACGCGGCGAGATGATCCGCCGCGGGCGAATCGCCGATGCCGCGGTGCTGTCGGAGCTCGGCCGCACCAGCTTCGTCGACGCCTTCGGGCCGACCCCCGCAACCGCCCCGACGACATGCGGGCGTATCCTGCTCGACGAGCGCGACGCGCTGGCCGTCGGCTACGCGAAGCTGAACACCCAGACGCGCGAGCGCTGCGTCACGGGTGAAAAGCCAATTGAGCTCGCCCGCCTCTACGCCGGGTCTCAGCAGGTTGGCCAGGGGGTCGGGGCGGGGCTGCTCGAGGCGTGCTTCGGCGAGGCGCGCGCGCTGGGCCACGATGTGATCTGGCTCGGGGGCTGGGGTCGGCGCGCCCGTTGACTGTCCCCTGCACCTTCAGGGTCGGGTCTTTCGCTTCTCGAGGCCGTCGAGGACGAGCGCGAGCCCGAACTCGAACTCGTCCGCGTATCTCGCAGAGCGCGTGGCTCCTGGGGCCGACCTGATGGCGCCGGACTTCATGACGTAGCCCATGACCTCGGCGACGTAGGGGTAGTCGGTCGTCGACACCTGGGGCTCCACCGCAGCAACGACCTCCGAGCGGTCTTCCTCGTCGAATGGCCAGCTCACTTCCTGCAGCGCGAACCCATAGACGTAGCTGTCGATCGCCAGGACCGCGTTGTAGGTCAGCGCCACAGAGAAGCCGGCTTCCCGAAAGGTCCCCAGGCCCGCATTGAAGTAGCGCAACCTGGCAGCCCCGAGGTTCAGCCGCGATTCGATCAGAACCGACGCCCACGGGTGCCGCACGAGCATCGCGTGCGCGGCGATCGCGCGCTGCCGCATCGCCGCCTTCCAGGGGGTCTTCGGAGCAGGCAACGTGATCTCGCCCACCACCCGGTCGACGATGCCATCGAGGATGTCGTCCTTGTTCGCGACGTGGCTGTACAGCGACATCGCCTCGACGCCCAGCGCCTCTCCCAGCTTGCGCATCGACATCGACCTGATTCCGCCCTTGTCGGCGAGGGCGACCGCGGCCGCCAACACGCGGTCTTTGCTCAGTGGCTCTCTGCTCGAAGGGGGCTGCTTCCCGCCGGATTTCGACGCCATTTGCGCCTCCGCAAATCAAAAAGCAGTTGCCAGCCTTACGTCGTAAGGGCGACTGACCTTTCACGTAATCCTGAGTCGTGAGAAGCGCGGATCGTCAGGAGCCAGCGTGCCTGCTGCTGCTTCTTCGCTCATCGCATTGTTCCTGGCTGTCTTTCCTTTGACGGCTTCCGCCGCCGAGGTCGGAGCGGTGCCAACCTCCGTCGAGCTTCGCAACCATGAGGACAAGCCCGTCGTCATCCCGGCCAAGAAGGTGATCGCGGTCTTCTATACAGACCCCGACGCGGGCGACATGAATGACCCGCTGTTCGACTCGCTTCAGCAGAAGCGGTTTGACAAGAGCTTTTTCGACGCGGTGATCGTCATCAACCTTCACGACTCGAAGGTGCCCAACTTCATCATTCGCAGTGGCGTGAAGGGCGAATACGAGAAGAACCAGACCACCATCCTGCTCGACGCGAACCTGACGCTGGCGAAAGCGTGGGGGTTGGGCGACTGCAACAACACCTCTGTCGTCGCGGTGATCGGGTCCGATTCGAAGGTAAAGCTCCTCCATAAGGGGCCTATGCGCGGAACGGCCGTCGACGCGACCCACACACCCATCGAGTCGCTCATCGCCACCGCGAAGGCGTCTGTGCCCGAAAAGACCGAGGCTCCAAGGCAATGAAGGTCTGCATCGTCGGAGCGTCGGGAAAGCTGGGGCAGCACATGGTGCGGCACACGCTGGCGCGCGGCCACGAGGTGGTCGCGGTCTGCCGGACGCGAAGCGTTGAAAAGCTCGACGCCTTCAAGGGCCAGATTTCCATCGTCGCGGGCCCGACCAACGATGCTCAGGTGATCAGGCGGGCGGTCGCAGGCTGCGGCGCGGTGCTGGTGGTGTTGGTCCCTTGGGGGGTGAAGCAGTACGCCACCGGAACCGCCGCGGCGGTGCTCGACCACGCGGCTGTGGGCGCGCGCCTCGTCTTCTCGTGCGGGTGGCACATCACGCGAGACGGCAAAGACATCTACCCATGGAAGATGAAGGCGCTCCTGAAGGTATTCGGCCCATTGGCGCGGCTCGCGCGGTTCGCTGACCTTGACGACCAGGTCGAGGCCTGCCGGCGGGTGTTCGCCAGTGACACCCGATGGACAGTCGTTCGCGGCAGCGACCTCGAGGCGGGGCCCAGCCAGGGCCTGCCGGTGTGGAGCAAACACTGTGGCGACCCGGTGCTCGCCAGCAACCTGACGCGCCGCATCGATTTTGCGCTGTTCATGGTCGAAGCGTTGGTGAACGACGCGCTCGTTCACGAAGCCCCGGCGATCGTCGGCTGCAAGGCGCCCTCCGCTCGCCTTCGCCCCGCTGGTGCTTGACCGACTGGGTGTCCCAACCCTCAGCCGAAGAAGAAGTGGGTGAGGCCCAGGGTGATCAGCAACCCGACGCTGTCGGCGAGCAGGCACGCGGCGAGGGTGTGGCGCACGGCCTTCACCTGCACGGCGCCGTAGTACAGCGCGAGCACGTAGAAGGTCGTCTCTGAGCTGCCGTTGATGAGGCTGACCAGGTACCCGATGAACGAGTCGGGGCCGTGGGACTTCATCGTTTCCATCATGATCCCCAGCGAGCCCTGGCCCGAGAGCGGGCGCATCAGCGCCATCGGCAGCGCTTCCGCGGGGAACCCAATCATCGCGGTGAAGGGGCCGACGGCCGAGGTGATCGCCTCCATCGCGCCGGACGCGCGAAACATGCCGACAGCGACGAGGATCGCGACCAGAAAAGGGATGATCACGATCGCGATCTGAAAGCCTTCTTTCGCCGACGCGATGAAGACCTCGTAGACCTTCACCCGGCGCCCCATGCCGAAGAGCAGGATGCAGAGGATGAGCACGGGCAGGATCCAGTGGCTCATCAGCATGCGCAGCAAGTCGAACAGGTGCGCGGCGGGGTTGGCCCACGCGAAGTGGTAGGTCGTCTGGCTGAAGGTGCGGAAGGCGGCAAAGGTGACAGCGCCGAGGACGGCGACGATGACCCAGAGGCGCGCTCCGCCCGCCGGAGCGACCTCGACCGCCGCGGCCAGCGCCTCGTTCATCGCCTTGTCGTCGGGCGCTTTGATCTTCGCAGGCTCGGCAGTGGCTTCGTACTTCTCGGCCGCGAAGAGCTTGAGGCCCTGCATCCACTTGCAGATCAAAACCGCGACGATGGTCGAGACGAAGGTGCTGATCAGCGAAGGCACGATGATGCCGGCGGGATCCTTCGAGCCGAGCATTCCGCGCACGGCGACGACGCCCAGCGGCAGCACGGCGAGGCCCGCGGTGTTGATGACGAGGAAGAGCGCCATCGCGTTGGTGGCGACGCCGCGGCGCTGGTTCAGCTTGTCGAGCTCGCCCATCGCCTTGAGGCCAAATGGGGTGGCGGCGTTGCCGAGCCCAAGAATGTTGGCGGCGAAGTTCATCATCATCGCGGCCATCGCCGGATGATCCGCGGGAACCTCGGGGAAGAGGCGGGTCATCACGGGCTTCAACCGCAGCGCGATCGATCGCATCAAGCCGGCCTCGCGGACGACGCCCATCAAACCCAACCAGAGCGTCATCTGCCCGACGAGGCCGATGGCGAGCTCGACGGCGCCCTTCGCGGAAGCAGTGGTGGCGTCGGTGACGCTCAGCATCTTGCCGGTGAACGCCGCGGTGACGACGGCGCCCCCGATGAGCACGAGAAAGATCCAATTCACGGCGCAGACTCAATCATGGAAGGCCGGGGTTCCCGTGGTACGAAAAGGCCGCTCATGCCGGAAAAGCCGCGCATCGTCGGAATCGACCTCGGGACGACCAACACGCTCGTCGCGTCGGTGAAGAACCGCGTGCCGAAGGTGGTGCCGACCGACCGGGGGAACCTGGTGTTGCCGTCGGTGGTGGCGCTGTCGGCCAAGGGCGACACCCTGGTCGGCGGGGTGGCGAAGGATCAGGCGATCACCAACCCTAAGAACACCGTCTACGGCACGAAGCGGCTCATCGGCCGGAAGTTCGAGTCGAAGGTCGTTCAGGATCTGCGCGGCTACTACACGTGGGACATGGTCGAAGGGCCCGACGGCAATGCCGCGGTGAGCCTGGGTGGGCGGGTCTACACGCTGCCTGAGATCAGCGCCTTCGTGCTCGGGCACGTGAAGACGATCGCAGAACAGTTCCTCGGTGGCCCGGTGGAGCAGGCCGTCATCTCGGTGCCCGCCTACTACAACGACAACCAGCGGCAGGCGGTGAAGGAAGCGGGGCTGCTGGCGGGCTTCGACGTGAAGCGGATCGTGAACGAGCCGACGGCGGCGGCGCTGGCGTACGGGTTCAACCGCGGGCTCGATCAGAAGGTCCTCGTCTACGATCTGGGTGGCGGCACCTTCGACGTGTCGGTGCTGCAGGTGAACAACAACGTGTTCGAGGTGCTGGCGACGGGAGGTGACACGTTCCTGGGCGGCAGCGACTTCGACAACCGGATCATCGACTTCGTCCTCGAGACCTTCAAGAAAGAGACGAAGATCGACCTGTCGCAGGTGCCGATCGCGATGCAGCGAATCAAGAACGCGTCGGAAGCGGCGAAGATCGACCTGACGCTGATTCCAAACGTGGTGATCGAGCTGCCGTACATCGACGAACGAAAGGGCAAGCCGATTGATCTTCGCGTGCCGCTGAGCCGCGAGCAGCTGAACACGCTGACGGGCGATCTGGTCGCGAGGACCTTCGAGCTCTGCGACGAGGTGCTGACGGAAAAGGGCATCGCGCGATCGCAGATCGACGAGGTGATTCTGGTCGGTGGCCAGAGCCGGATGCCGCTGGTGCAGCAGTCGATCAAGGATCACTTCAAGAAGCCGGCGCGCAAGGGCGTTCACCCGGACGAGTGCGTGGCGCTGGGAGCCGCGCTGCTGGGCGACTCGCTGGATCAGATCGACTCGGTGACGTTGATCGACGCGCTGTCGATGCCGGTTGGTTACGCGCTGCCCAGCGGGCGGTTCCGGAAGATCATCGAGAAGAACCACGTGGTGCCGACGGTGAAGAGCTTCCGGCTGCCTCCGCCGGCGGCGCCGGGTGGGCAGTTCATCGAGCTCGATATTTTTCAGGGCGACAGCGAGCAGATCGTCGACAACGAGTACCTGGGCACGGTGAAGGTGCCGGCGTCGGCCGCGGGAAAGCAGGTCGACTTCAAGCTCGACGAAGAGTGCCTGCTGCACGTGTTCGTCGACGGGGTGGGGGATCCGCGGGAAGTGAAGCTGTCGACGCGAGACACTCCCGAGACGCTGAAGCGGGCGCTGGCGGAAGAGATGGCGCGGCGGCCGAGAACCGAAGAGCGAACGGCGGCCGAGAAAGGTGGACTCTTCTCGAGCTTGAAGCGATTGCTGGGTGGCTGATTTTTCCCGGGGGGAAAACCGATGGGCTTCGCACAAAGACTGAAGAAAGAGGCGCTGGGCCTGTCGCAGAAGGCGCTGGAAAGGCTGTTTGCGGACGACAAGCGGGCGGCGCAGTTAGCGAACGTGATCGGCACGGTGCAGAAGGGAAAGGCCGCGCTCGACAAGGGCCAGACCGAGGTGATGCACCAGCTGAACTTCGCCTCGAAGTCGGACTTCAAAGAGATCGGCAAGCAGCTGTCGGCCCTGCGCCGCCGCGTTCGCGACCTCGACGAGAGGCTCAAGTCAGTCTGAACCCGAGGCGTCGTCTGGCGTTGACAGGTCGTTTTGCCAGTGGCAGATACCGGCCCGATTTTCCGTAAAGGGCGCATAGCTCAGCGGTAGAGCACTGCCTTCACACGGCAGGAGTCGTAGGTTCGATCCCTACTGCGCCCATTCGAAGTTGCCGTTCGTCCACCGGATTCCCGACCGGTCGAATGCATCAGCAGCGTGCTGATGCGGGCTGATGCAGTTGCTGATGCGTTTCGGCACTGGATCACCGCAGCGCAGGCGACCGGGCGCTGCGCCTGCGCGACGTTGATCGGCGCGCGGCGGATCAGGACATCGCGTTGGCAAGCGTGTCTCCTCGCTAAGCTCTTTGTCGAGGGCTCCAATCCCCTGTCCACGGTGTCGCCGACCATCCGCGCATTACTTCAAGCGCTCGCTGCGTTCTTGAGTGTCACGTATGGGTCAGCTCTCGGGGCTGATGTTCCCTCGCCGGGCGGTCCTCAAGATGCGACCACCGTGTATCGCACCGCTTCTCGCTGTGTGGTGACCGTCGAGGTCTCGTCGAACGGGAAGACGGCTCAGGGAAGTCCATCTGCTGGGTTCTTCTTCAGCAGCCGCCGGTGCACCACGTCGCGGATGTTGGTGGTGGCGAGGTGGACGCGAAGCGCGGGGGGGAAGCGGTCCTTCAGCTTGCCGAGCGCGAACGTCGTCGAGGTGTCCTCGAGCTTTTGCTGGCCGGTGGCGAGCAGGGTCGTCAAGGCGCGCGACGCGCACGACGACGCGCAGGCGGAGCTGGAAGGATTCATGCGGACCATGGCTGAGGCGCCCGACTTTGGGCGGATGATCAGCATGTTCGAAGAGATGTCGAAGTCAGAATCCAGCGAAGCGGTTCAGGCGTGGTGCCAGGTCGCACGCGACACGCTCCGTGCAATCGTGGTGATCAAGGACACGCCGGCGTTCAAGCTCCCCTACGGAGAGCGAACCGTTGGAGGCATGCTCGCGGAGGCAATGACCACTCACCTCAAATTGCTCCCCGCTCTCCGTGGAGGTGGGTCGCTGCCGGGTAACCGTTCAGGGGTGGGGTTGAGGCCGAGATCGCCGCGTGCGACTTCTTGCGCATGACCACGAAGAACCCCGAGACGTTGGAGACGAAGATTGAGCGACTGGTGCGCGAGCACCTGGTCGGGCAGCAAGTGAAAGCGAGAGCGGCGATCGAGCGCGCGTTCGCGTCGTCTTCGGCCCCGGCGCGGCGGGACACAGTGCGCCGCCCAGCTACGTACCGCCGCCGCACGGAAGTAGCTGCGCTTGCCGAGCAGTTGTTCGAGGCCGTGCGGGCGTGTCCCGGCGAGACGATGACGGTCGCGAAGTCCGAGTAGCTCGTCAGGCCGCCTCGAAGAGTGAGGGCGGCGGCGTGCCATTGCGGGCGGCCGAGCAGCAGGCCGTCAGAAACTCGAGCACGTTCTTGTTCTGCTTCCGG
>Ga0209181_10003280_pt1 | contig 25214 bp, 19 predicted proteins | sample MAT05_FD_187208 | JGI IMG/M metagenome (GOLD analysis project Ga0209181, IMG submission 187208) | Freshwater microbial communities from Lake Fryxell liftoff mats and glacier meltwater in Antarctica - MAT-05 (SPAdes) (version 2) | ecosystem: Environmental > Aquatic > Freshwater > Ice > Liftoff...
CTGGCGCTGGAGGGGCGCACGGCCGAGAGCCGGGCCGCCGTGACCGCGTGCCTGGCGGCGCACCCGGACTACCCGCCGGCGCTGGCCGAGCGCGGCGGGTTCGCGCTGCTGGACGGCGACGAGGCGGCGGCCGAGCGCGACCTGGAGCGGGCGGTGAGTCTGGCGCCCGGCGACGTGGCGGCGCGGGCGCAGCTGGCGCTGGTGCTGGCGCGGGCGGGGAAGCCGGCGGAGGCGGCGCGGCGGCAGGCCGAGGTGGACAAGATGAAGGCCGACGGCGAGCGGGTGACGGCGCTGATCGAGGGTCCGCTGCAGGCGCGGCCGGGCGACCCGGAAGTGCCGCACGAGATCGCCGGGATCGCGCTGCGGGCCGGCGAGGTGGGCGAGGCGCGGCGGTGGTACGAGGCGGCGCTGCGGGCCGACCCGGACCACGCCCCGACGCACCGGGTGCTGGCGGCGCTCCACCACGAGCTGGGGAACCCGGCCCTGGCGGCGCGGCACCGGGCGCTGGCCCAGGGGGCGGCGCGGCCGAAGGGCGGGCCGTAACGCTGGTGAGCGGGGTCGCGTCAGCGCCCCGTGCGTACCACACTCGTTCACCGTTCGACGTGTGTCGATGCGCGTCGGCACGGGGCGCTGACGCGACCCCGCTCACGAGCTTCACGAGGCCCGCCGTGCCCCGCCTCACCCGCCGCCGCGTGTTCGCCGCCGTCGCCGTGCTCGTCGTCGCCGTCGGGGCGGCGCAGCTGTGGGCGTGGCACCACTTCCGCGCCGCCCGCACCGCCCTCGCCGCGTACCACCCGGACGAGGCCCGCGCGTCGCTCGCGTCCTGCGCCCGCGTCTGGCGGAACCGGCCCGAGGTTCACCTCCTCGCCGCCCGCGCCGCCCGCCAGGCCGGCGACGCCGACGCCGCCGAGCGCGAGCTCCGCGCCGCCCAGCGCCTCACCGGCGCGACCGACGACACGGCGTTCGAGTGGGCGCTCGGCCAGGCCGCGGCCGGCAACGTCCGCGAGGTCGAAGGGTTCCTCCAGAAGCGCGCCGACGCCTCCCCCGCCGACGGGCCGCTGGTGTGGGAGGCGCTGACGCAGGGCTACCTCCGCGTCTACCGCACCCTCGACGCGATGGCCGTCGCCAAGCACTGGCTGAGCCGCGACCCCGACAACGTCCGGGCGCTCGAGCTCCGCGGGCACGTGTACGTCACCGGCAAGGGCGTCGTCCGCGGCGTCGAGGACTACCGCCGGGTTCTCGAGCTCGACCCGACGCGGCGCGACACCCGCTGGCGGCTGGCCGGGTCGCTCATCGACCTGGGCGGGTACGACGAGGCGACCGGGCACCTGGAGGAGTACGCGAAGGCGGCCGCCGGCGACCCGGAGGTCGCGGCCCGGCTGGCGCGCTGCTACGTGATGACGAAGCGCGGCGCCGACGCCCGCCGGCTGCTCGACGCGGCCCTGGCGGCGCACCCGGAGCACGCCCTGTGCCTGCGGGCGCGCGGGCAGGTGGCGCTGACCGCCGAGCCGCCGGACCTGGCCGCGGCGGAGGAGTTCTTGCGCCGCGCCGCGGCCGCCGCCCCGGACGATTACCAGGCCGCATGGTCGCACGCGGAGGCGCTGCGGCAGCGCGGGCGGGGGCCGGAGGCGAAGGCCGAGCTCACCCGCGCCGAGGGGATGCGCGACCGGCTGGAGCGGCTCGGCGAGCTGCGCAGCCGCAAGCTGGCCGAGCACCCGCTCGACCCGGCGCTGCACTACGAAATGGGGGCGCTGCTGCTGGCGAGCAACCCCGACGTGGCGGCGCAGTGGCTGGCCGGCGCCGTGCAGCTCGACCCGGACCACCGCCCGGCGCACGCGGCGCTGGCCGACTACTACGCCCGCAAGGGCGACGCCCCCCGCGCCGCCGAGCACCGCCGCCGCGCCGCCGGCGACGGGAAGTAACGTCGTACTGGCGCGTCTTGGCCCGTGCCCATCCGGCGCCGCGGCGCGAAGCCGCAAGCGGCAACTCGGGTGGTTACGTTGCCGCTTGCGGCTTCGCGCACCGCGGCACCGGACGGTCACAGGTCAACACGAATCACGCCCGCGGGCCGAGCACGCGCTCCACCTCCTGCGCCGTCGTCACGCCCGCCGCGGCGGCGGCGTCGGCGGCCTCGCGAATCGTCCGCCACCCGGCCCGCCGCGCCACCCCTTCCAGCTCGTCCTCGTCGGCGCGGCGCAGCACCGCCTGGCGAAACTCGGCCGTCGGCACCGGCTACCGCGGCCGTCAGGAGACGGCCGCGGTAGCCGGTGCCGACGCAGTCGCCGCACCCGGCCGCGCCGCACCCCGGGCACGCCCGCCGCAGCAGCCGCTGGTTCAGGATGCCGCGCACCCCGGCCGTCAGCAGGTACGGTTCCACCCCCATCTCCAGCAGCCGGCCGACCACCCCGCACGCCGACCCGGCGTGCAGCGTCGTGAACAGTAGGTGCCCGGTCAGCGCCGCCTCGACCGCCACGGCCGCGGTCTCGCGGTCGCGCACCTCGCCCACCATGATGACCTCCGGGTCCTGCCGCAGCAGGCTCCGCAGCCCGCGGGCGAAGTCGAACTCGGACCCCGGTCGGGCCTGCGACTGCGTCACGCCGTCCAGCGCCCGCTCCACCGGGTCTTCGATCGTGACGACGTGCCGACCCGGGCCGTCGGCCACGACCTTCCGCAGGCAGGCGTAGATGGTGGTGGTCTTGCCGCTGCCGCTCGGCCCGGTCAGGAACACGGCCCCGGACCGCGTCCGCAGCAGCCCGTCGAGCCCGGCGCGCACGTCCGCCGGGAGGCCGAGCTGGTCGAGGTCGAGCAGCCCGGCCGACGGGTCGAACACGCGGACGACGGCGCACTCGCCGTGGACCGTCGGGAAGGTGCTGACGCGGCGGTCGGGGCCGGCGCCAGTACGGGTGCTCCCTTCCTGCGGGATGTCGGTGCGGTACGTCAGCAGCTCGGCCATCACCTTCAGCCGGGCGACGACGTTCGGCCCGACCTCGCGCGGCAGCGACGCGAGCGGCCGCAGCACGCCGTCGACGCGGACGCGGACGGCGAGGTCGTGGGCGGTCGGCTGGAAGTGAACGTCGCTGGCCCCGAGCCGGTCGGCCTCGGCGAGAATCAGCTCGACGGCGCGGACGACGCCGTCCGGGCCGGCTCGGAGGGCGGCGGCGGGGTCGGGGGTCACGGCGGCGGCTCCGGCGGAGGGGAGGGTGAAGCCTGACCTACAGACCGGCCGCGGCGGCGTCACGCGACGGGGTGATTCCTCACCCGGTTGATCCGTACCCGCCCCGGGGCGGGTACGGGCGACCAACTGTCCCAGGCCGTTGGCCTGAAAACCAGGAACCCCTCTTCAGCCCGAAGGGCTGGGACAACATAGCCCGGGGCAACGCCCCGGGGCGGGTACGGGCGACCAAACCCCGCGCCGCCCCTTGACCCGCCGCGACGCACCGGCGACGATCACCTCTCCCCCCAACCCCCGGGTACTTCGATGACCCGCCTCCGCCTCGCGCTGCTGTCCCTGCCGCTGCTCGTCGGCCTCGCCCCGGCAACAGCCCAGCCCGAGCCCGGCTCCACGCGCACCCCGGACGTGATCTACGGCCGGAAGTTCGGCACCGTGCTGACCATGGACGTGTTCACCCCGAAGGCGAAGGCCAACGGCGCCGGCGTCATCTGGTGCGTCAGCGGCGGGTGGTTCTCGTCGCACGACAACATCAACCCCGCGTACGCCAAGCCGTTCGTCGACCGCGGGTACACCGTGTTCCAGGTCGTGCACGGCAGCCAGCCGCGGTTCAGCATCCCCGAGGTGCTCGACGACATGAACCGCGCCGTGCGGTTCATCCGCGCCAACTCGGCGAAGTACGGCGTGGACAAGGACCGCCTCGGCATCAGCGGGGCGTCGGCCGGCGGGCACCTGTCGCTGATGCAAGGCGTGGCCCCGCGGCCGGGCAACCCGACGGCCAAGGACGCGGTCGAGAAGGAGTCGTCGAAGGTGGCGGCGGTGGCGTGCTTCTTCCCGCCGACCGACTTCCTGAACTACGGCAAGGAGGGCGAGGTGGCCCTCGGCGGCGGCTCCCTCAAGGGGTTCAAGGCGCCGTTCAACTTCGTCGAGCTCGACAAGGCGACCAACAACTACGTCGTGATCACCGACGAGGAGAGGCGTCGCAGCATCGGCAAGGCGATCTCGCCGGTGACGCACGTGACGAAGGACAGCGCCCCGGCGCTGGTGATCCACGGCGACAAGGACAAGCTGGTGCCGATCCAGCAGGCCGAGGTGATGGTAGGGGCGTACAAGGACGCCGGCGCGACGGCCGAGCTGGTGGTGAAGCCCGGCGCCGCGCACGGGTGGCCCGAGTTCGGCAAGGACTTCGAGAAGCTGGCGGACTGGTTCGACAAGCACCTGGCGAAGAAGTGACGCCCACGAGCGGGGTCGCGTCAGCGCCCCGTGCGTGCCACACTCGTTCCCCGTCCGACGTGGTCCGGCGCGCGTCGGCACGGGGCGCTGACGCGACCCCGCTCACCACCCGAATCCCTCCGAGACTTTCCCATGCCCCGCCTCTCCCGCCGCTCCTTCCTCGCCGGCGCCGCCGCGGCCCCGGTCGTGTTAACCAGCCCGATCCGCGGCCAGGACGCGCCGGCGAACAAGCTCACCGTCGGATTCATCGGTGTCGGCATGATGGGCCGCGGCCACCTCAACAACTTCCTCGGCCGCCGCGACGTCGAGGTCGTCGCCGTGTGCGACGTGGTCAAGGAGCGTCTCGACGCCGCCGCGCGCGCCGTCGAGACGCGCTACGCCGACCGCATCAAGTCCGGGACGTTCCGCGGCGTCCGCGCCGTCGCCGACTTCCGCCAGGTGCTCGCCCTGCCCGGCCTCGACGCCGTCGTCATCGCCACCCCCGACCACTGGCACGCCCAGCCGGCGATCCTCGCCGCCCGCGCCGGCAAGCACGTCTATTGCGAGAAGCCGCTGACGCACAACGTCGCCGAGGGGCGGCAGCTGGTGAACGAGGTGGCCAAGGCGAAGATCACCTTCCAGACCGGCAGCCAGCAGCGGAGCGAGTTCGGCGGCTACTTCCGCAGGGCCGTCGAGTACGTGTGGAACGGCCGCATCGGCACCCTGCACACCGTCCGCATCGGGGTCGGCGGGCCGGCGGTGCCGTGCAACCTCCCCGCCGAGGAGAAGCCGGCCGGCACCGACTGGGACGCCTGGCTCGGGCCGGCGCCGGAGCGGCCGTACAACTCGGTGCTGTGCCCGCGCGGCATCCACAACCACTACCCGCAGTGGCGCAGCTACGTGGACTACGGCGGCGGCCTCCTCTCCGACATGGGCGCCCACCACTTCGACATCGCCCAGTGGGCCATGCGCATGGACGGCGCCGGGCCGCGCGAGGTCATCCCGCCGGACGAGCCGCGCCGCGCCCGCGGCGTCGGCCTCCGCTTCACCTACCCGAACGGCGTGACGGTGATCCACAACGAGTTCGTCCGCGGCGACGACGGCGCCGAGATCAAGGCCGACTGCGTGTTCGAGGGGAGCGAGGGGATGATCCTGGCGAGCCGCGGCGGCATCAGCAGCCGGCCGGCGGCGATCCTGCAGCGGCCGATCGGCGAGACCGACCGCCGGGTGTACGCGTCGAGCAACCAGGCGGGCAACTGGCTGGAGTGCGTCCGCGGGAAGAAGGAGGTGATCTGCCCGGCGGAGGTGGGGCACCGCAGCGCGACGGTGTGTCACCTGGGGAACATCGGCTACCGGCTCGGCCGCAAGCTGACGTGGGACGCGGCGGCGGAGCGGTTCGTGGACGACGCCGCGGCGAACCGCGAGCTGAGCCGCGAGCCGCGCGCGGCGTGGAAGCTGGTGTGACGGTCGGGCGAGCGGCCCGCGTGAGCGGGCTGTTCCTGAACACGTCACTGGCGCGAAGGAACAGCCCGCTCACGCGGGCCGCTCGCCTCTCGCCTCAGTTCCGCCGCACCACCGCCTCCCGCGCGTCGAGCGGCCCCGGCGCCCAGCCCAGGCGCTCGTGATCGACCTTCCCCTGAAGCTCGTTGTAGACGTGCTTCACGCTGTCCTTGTTCATCGCCGGGCCGGCCACCTCTACCCCCGTCCACTCCTTGTACCACGGGAAGTTCAGCCCCGCGGTGATGTCCTCCAAACTCTTCTTGCCGTCGATGCCGGCCTGCACCGCCGCCCGCAGCTCGGTGAAGTAGCGCACCTCCGTCTTCAGCAGGTCCTTCCGCGCCAGCTTGCCGTGGCCGGGGCAGATCACGTCCACGTCCAGCTTGTGCATCTCGTTCAGGCAGCGAATCCAGCTCGCCGAGTTGGAGTGGCCCATGAAGTTGTAAGCCCCGTTCACGCACGCATCGCCGGTGCAGAGAATCTTGTGCTTCGGCAGGTACGCCACCGCGTCGCCGATGGTGTGGCTGTGGCCGAAGTGGAGGAACTCGACGCGCTGGGTGCCGTCGTCGAGGACGTACCGGTCGTCGAACGGGATGTCCACCTGCTTGAGCGTCGTCGTCTTGAGGTCCTCGCGGGCGTCCTTCCCCTTGGTCGCCTCCTCCCACTGCTTCGGGCCGTTCACCGCCAGCAGCCGGGCGGCGTTCTTGTGGGCCACGATCTTCGCGCCCTCCTTCGCCCACACGCTGTTGCCGTAGGCGTGGTCGCCGTGGTGGTGGGTGTCGAGCACGTAGCGGATCGGCTTGTCCGTCGTCTTCTTGATCGCCGCCACCACGTCGGCCGCCTCCTTCGGGAAGTTGGCGTCGATCACCACGACGTAGTCCTTGAACACGACCCAGGTGTGGTTCGACCCGCCGAACGGGATTTTCGGGTCGGCGGCGCTGATGGACGACAGCCGGAAGAAGACGCCGGGGGCGATCTCCTTCACGTCGTCGAACTTCATGTCGGGGATGGGGAGCGGCCCCTGCGCGGCGGGGGCGGGGCGGTCGGCGGAGAGGTACAGCACCGCGGCGAGGATCGCCGGGACGAGGGCGAGCGGCAGGAGGCGCTTCATGGCCGGCTCCGGGGGTGGGGTTCCCCAGAGTACCCGGCCGGTTGCGGCGGTGCAACGCCGCAAGCGGCGGAAATCAGGGCGTCCCCGGCAGCCCCCGCCGCGCCGCGGCGAGGTCGGCTTCGAGCTGGTCGATGACGCGCTTCCACTTCTGCGGGTCGGACGTGATCGCGGCCGCGAGCCGCCGCGCCTCGGCCGTCTCCGCCGCCGCCGGGTGCGCCCCGTAGAGGCGGTCGCACCGCTCCACGCACGCCAGGTAGCGGCCGGCGGCGAAGTCGGCGCGGGCGGCGGACAGCAGCTCGGCGGCGGGGTTCGGCACCGTCGCCGCGGCCGGCTGCACTACCGCGGGCGCCGCAACGGGTTGCAGCGCGACCGCCTGCTGCACGGCCGCGGGGCGCGGCGGCGGCGCCTGGCGTAGGAATTCGGTCACCTGGGCGGCGTCGGCGAAGCCCTCGCGGCGGGCGATCACCTTGCCGTCGGCCGACAGGAGAATGAGCGTCGGAAACGCCTGGATCCCGGCGGCCTTCACCAGCCAGGCGTCCCGGTCGGCGTCCACGCGAACGGGCACGACGGCCGCATTCACGGCGGCGACGACGGCGGGGGTGCGGAAGGTGGTGGCTTCCATCCGCTTGCACGGTCCGCACCACTCGGCGGCGAAGTCGAGCAGCAGCGGCTTGCCGGCGGCGGCGGCGTCCTTGCGGGCGACGGCGTAGTCGGCCCGCCAGCGGACCTCCTGGGCGGGAGCCGCGCCGGCCCCCACGAGCAGGGCCGCGACCGCGAGAGTCGTGCGGGTCATGGTGCGCCTCCGTGCGCGAGTTCCCGCATCCTGCGGGAGCGGGGCTATACCGCCACACTTTCGCCGCCGCAACCCGAACGCGCTACGCCCGCAGGGTGCCGACCACGTCGGCGACGCGCTCGGCGCGCAGCTCCGCGAGCGCCGCCGGCAGCGCGTCGGCGAGGCGGGCGCTGGCCGCGGGGTCGTAGAAGTTCGCCGTGCCCACCTGCACCGCACTCGCGCCCGCCACCAGGAACTCCATCACGTCGTCGACGGTGGCGATGCCGCCGACCGCGACCACGGGAATCGCCCCGAGTTTGGCGATGCGCCACACCGCCCGCAGCGCCAGCGGCTTGATCGCCGGCCCGCTCAGCCCGCCGGTCACGTTCGCCAGGATGGGCGCGCGCCGCTTCCAGTCCACCGCCATGCCGACGAACGTGTTCACCGCCGTCACGGCGTCGGCGCCGCCGTCCGCGGCCGCCTTGGCGATCAGCGTGATGTCGGTGACGTTCGGCGTCAGCTTCGCCAGCAGCGGCAGGTCGGGGCAGGCGTCGCGGCAGCGGCGGACGATGCGGCGCGTCAACTCGGCATCGATGGCGAAGTCGGTGCCGCCGGACACGTTCGGACAGCTGAGGTTCAGTTCGAGCCCGGCGAGCCCGGCGCCGCGGGCGTGAACCTTCGCCGCCATCTCGACGAACTCGTCCTCGGTCTTGCCGGCGATGTTGCCGATCACGGCCGTGGGGAGGGTGCGGAGGTACGGCAGGTGGTGGTCGAGGAAGTGGTCGAGGCCGTCGTTGTCGAGGCCGATGGCGTTGAGCATGCCGCTGGCCGTTTCGACCGTGCGCGGCGGCTTGTTCCCCTCGCGCGGCGCGGCGGTGACCGTCTTGGGGACGACGCCGCCGAGCCGGGCGAAGTCGACGTAGGGGGCCATTTCGCGGGCGTAGCCGAACGTGCCGGACGCGACCAGCACGGGGTTGCGCAGGCGGAGGCGGTTCAGGGTGACGGTGAGGTCGGGCATGGGGGTTGTTGTACGGCGAGCGGCCCGCGTGAGCGGGCTGTTGGCTCGGGGCTTGGAGCCCGGAGGGCGCCTTCGCTAGCCCGGGGTGGAAGCCCCGGGCGGCCTGCCGCGGAGTTCGAACCGCGTGACCACTCGTGCCACCCCGTTGCCCGCCCGGGGCTTCCGCCCCGGGCTAGCGAAGGCGCCCTCCGGGCTCCAAGCCCCGAGCCGAAGCCCCGAGCCAACAACCGGCTCACGCCGGCCGCTCGCCGCGGCGCGCGTCCCCCAATATCTTCGCCCTGACGGCGAATCCCTCTCCGACCCATCCCGACACCCGGAGGCCGCCGTGGCGGTGATCGAGACGCGGGAACTGCGCAAGACCTACGGCAAGATCGAAGCCCTCAAGGGCGTATCGCTGAAGGTCGAGCCCGGCCAGGTGTACGGCCTCCTCGGCCAGAACGGCGCCGGCAAGACCACCCTCATCAAGGTGCTCCTCGGCATCGTCCGCAAGACCGACGGCGACGCCACCCTCCTCGACCACGCCGCCGGCGACGCCGCCACCCGCAAGCGCGTCGGCTACCTCCCGGAAGACCACGCCTTCCCGGTGTACCACACCGGCTACTCGCTCATGGACTTCTACGGCCAGCTCTACGGCGTCAGCGCCGACGACCGCCGCAAGCGCATCCCCGACATGCTCGAACAGGTCGGCATCGCCGGCCGCATGCACTCGAAGATTCGCACCTACTCCAAGGGGATGAAGCAGCGCCTCGGCATCGCCCAGGCCATGTTCCACGACCCGCAGGTGATCTTCCTCGACGAGCCGACCGACGGCGTGGACCCGGTCGGCCGGCGCGAGATCCGCGACATCATGCAGCGGCTCAAGGAGGACGGCAAGACGATCTTCCTCAACTCGCACCTGCTCGGCGAGGTGGAGCTCATCTGCGACCGCGTCGCCATCCTGCAGCGCGGCGAGCTCGTCCGCGAGGGGACGGTCGCCGACCTGACGAAGCAGACCGGCCTGTTCGTGGTCGGCGTCGCCGCCGGGGAAGCGTTCCCGGCCGACGACGTAATCCGCCTCGGCTACAAGGTGACACCGGCGGGCCTCCACTACGAGGTAACGCTGCCGGACGGGAAGGGCATTGACCCGGTGCTGAACCTGCTCGCCGAGAAGCGGCTGAACCTGCGGCACCTGGTGGAAAAGAAGCAGAGCCTGGAAGACCTGTTCGTGTCGATCGTGGACGCGGCCGAGCCCGGGACGGACGGCCGCCCGGCCCGCGGCGTTCGCCCGGTCGGCGGCCCCCGGCGGAGGAGCTGACCGTGCAATTCCTGGCGTTCCTGAAGGACTCCTACCGCGAGGCCCGCAACGGCTGGATGCTCCAGATCATGCTGGCGCTGGCCAGCCTGCTCATCCTCCTGGTGGCGTGCATCGGCTACCGCCCGATCACGCTCGAAGACACGCTCTCCCAGCCGCTCCGGATGATGAAGTGGGGGCTGAGCTTCGACAAGCAGGGGTACGAGCGGCTCGGCAGCCCGGAGGCGGTGGTCGAGAACTTCGTCAGCACCAACCCGGCCGAGCCGTGGCGGGCCGACTACACGTTCGACTACGTCGTCCGCGTGGAAAAGGGGGCGGACATCCGCAAGCTGCAGCGGAGCCCGTTCCCGGTCGGCCGCGACGGGGTGAAGCGGTTCTTCGGCGACATGCTGCGCGAGACCTACGAGACGGTCGAGGTGAGCGGCGGCCTCCCCGAGTTGGATGTCAAGCCGAAGCGGCCGGACCCGGACGACGACGAGGGCGACGGCGACCCCCCGTTCGCGAAGGCGAAGGAGAAGGACAAGAAGGAGAAGGCGGACGACGGCCCGCCGCCGCCGCCGGAGTCGCGGTACAAGATGACCGTCCGCGGCAGCAAGGCCGAGGACCAACTGGCGTGGCCGCACCAGGTGACGCTGCTGTTCGCGTTCGAGCCGCCGGGCGTGATGATGTCGCTGCGCGACGGCGTGTACCTGACGGAAGACTACCTGATCAACGGCTTCGGGGCGTGGATCTTGCTTCTGGTGTCGGTGGTCATCACGGCCGGGTTCATCCCGACGATGTTGGGGAAGGGGAGCCTCGACCTGATCGTGTCCAAGCCGATCGGGCGGACGCGGCTGCTGGTGTACAAGTACCTCGGCGGGCTGACGTTCATCCTGGTGCTGACGGCGTACGCGGTGCTGGGGGTGTGGGCCGCGATCGGGCTGCGGTCCGGGCTGTGGGCGCCGAACTTCCTGATGGTGATCCCGCTGCTGACGTTCTACTTCGCGGTGCTGTACGCGGTGAGCACGCTGGCCGCGGTGCTGACGCGGAGCACGATCGTGGCGATCCTGGTGACGGCGGTGGCGTGGGCGGGCATCTGGCTCGTCGGCAAGCTGAACAACGCGGTCGAGAGCCGGGAGGAGGCGGTGAGGGAGATGCGGGACGCGCCGCCGGACCTGCGGCGCGGCCCGCAGGACCCGGAGGCGCGGGTGTGGTTCATCTTCGCCCCGGGGTCGTGGCCGTACGTGAAGGCGGTCCACGCGGTGACGCCGCGGACGTACCAGCTGGACGAGCGGCTCGGCCGGGTGATCGCCGAGGGCGTGCTGACGCCGAACCAGCGGAAGGCGCTGGGGCACGACAAGCCGCCGCGGGCGTCGTGGGCCGAAATCCTGGGCGTGTCCGCGGGGTTCATCGCCGTGGCGATCGGGCTGGGGTGCTGGCGGTTCACCACGCGGGACTATTAGCGCGGACCGGCGAGCCGACCGCCGTGAGGCGGCGGGTGATGGGAACGTCACCCGCCGCCTCACGGCGGTCGGCTCGCCAGCCGTTCCCCTTCGAGCTCCCCGAAACGCTTCTCGTCGATCCGCTCGAACCGCACCGCGTCGCCGACGCGGAGCGGGAAGAACCCGTCGGCCACGTCCACGACGACGAGCGGCGTCCGCCCGACGAGGTTCCAGCCGCCCGGCCGCGGCAGCGGGTACAGCCCCGTCTGCCGACCCGTCAAGCCGACGCTCCCCGCTTCCACGCGCAGCCGCGGCGTGGGCAGCCGAGCCACCCCACACAGCTCCGGCGGCAGGTAGCCGAGGTACGGGAAGCCGGGCACGAACCCGACCGCGTAAACCGTGTACGCGGCGCCGGCGTGGAGGCGTATCACGTCGTCGGCGGACAGGCCGGTGTGGGCGCAGACGCGCGGCAGGTCCGGGGCCATCTCGTAGCAGACGGGGATGGTGTGGGTCGCGCCCGAAAGCCCGGGGACGGCCGTCCCCGGGCTTCGCGCGTCTTGAGCATTCAGCCAGTCCGTGACCGCATCGAGCGCTACCGCGTCGGCGTCGAAGAAGACGCCGACGCTGGCGTAGGCCGGCACCACGTCTTCGAGCCAGTGCGGGGCGGCGGCGCGGACGGCGGCGGCGAACCGCACCGCCGCGGCCTCGTCGGGCAGATACGCGAGAACGGCCTGGTCGCCGAGCGGAACCAGTGTCATGCGGCGGCTCCGAACGAGCGCCGGCGAGCGGCCCGCGTGAGCGGGCTGTTGCTTCGCCCGTCGATGACGCGAAGCAACAGCCCGCTCACGCGGGCCGCTCGCCGGCGCCCCGTAGTTTATCGCGCCCCGCGGCGTAGAATGGCAGTTCGTCCGTCGCCGCAACCCCCACCGACCCCACCCCCGCATGTCCGTCAAGAGCCTGCCACTGTCCGCACCGGTCCGCACTCCGGAGGCTGACGCCCCCGGCTCCGCGAAAGGCAGCTTCGCGTTCGTGAGTTTGGGTTGCCCCAAGAACACCGTCGATTCCGAGCGGATGCTCGGCAAACTCGCCACCGAGGGCTACGCCCTCCGGCCGGACGCCGCCGGCGCCGACGTGGTCGTCGTCAACACGTGCGGGTTCATCGAGTCGGCCCGGCAGGAGTCGCTCGGCGTCATCCGCGAGATGCTGGCGCTGAAAGCCGCCGGCAAGCTCGGCGCCGTCGTCGTCGCCGGGTGCATGGCCGAGCGGCAGCGCGAGGTGTTGCTCGAACAGGTGCCGGGCGTCGATCAGATTCTCGGCGTGTTCGGCCGCGAGGAAATCGCCACCGTCGTGAACGCCGTCCAGGCGCGCCGCCGCGGCGCCGACGCCGACCTGTCGGCGCTCGACCTGTTCCCGCCGGCCCCCGTTCGCGCGCTCGAAGACACGGCCCGGCTGCGCATCACCCCGCGGCACTACGCCTACCTGAAGATCAGCGAGGGGTGCGACCGCCTCTGCACCTACTGCGCCATCCCGAAGATGCGCGGCAAGCACGCCACGAAGCCGATCGAGGAAGTGCTGAAGGAGGCCCGCGAGCTCGCCGCCGACGGCGTCCGCGAGCTGATCATCGTGGCCCAGGACACGACGTACTACGGCATGGACCTGTACGGCCGCACCCGCCTCGCGGACCTGATCCGTGAACTCGGCAAGGTGGACGGCATCGAATGGGTGCGCGTCCTGTACGCCTACCCCGAGCACTTCAGCGACGAGGTGGTGGAGGCGCTGGCGACGACGGACAAGGTGATTCCGTACCTCGACATGCCGTTGCAGCACATCAACGACCGCGTGCTGCGGCGCATGGTCCGCCGCGTGGACCGGGCCGCCACCGAAGCGCTACTGGGTCGCCTTCGGAAGAACCTGCCGGACCTGGCGCTGCGGACAACATTCATCGTCGGGTTCCCCGGCGAGACGGACGCCGAGTACGAGGAGCTGCGGCGGTTCGTGACCGACTTCAAGTTCGAGCGGCTCGGCGTGTTCCCGTACTCGACGGAGGCGGACACGCCCGCGGCGAAGCTCGACGGCCACCTGCCGGACGACGTGAAGGCGGCGCGCGTGGCCGGCGTGATGGAGGCGCAGCAGGCGGTGGCGTTCGGCTGGGCGGAGGCGCAGGTGGGGCGCGATCATCCGGTGGTGATCGACGGCCCGGACCCGGAGTTCGCCAGCCACTTCCGCGGCCGCACCTACGCCGATTCGCCGGACATCGACTGCGCCGTGCGGGTGAAGGGGAAGGGCTTGCGGGCCGGCGACTTCGTGAAGGTGAAGGTGACCGCGGCCGACGGGTACGATCTGGCGGGGCGCGCGGTCGGGAAGCCGTGGTGACAGGTTTCCGCCGCTTGCGGCGTAGCACCGCGGTGCTACGCCGCAAGCGGCGGAACCACTACCGCCCCCGTAGCACCTCGACGGCCTTCGCCAGCACCCGGTCCTCGAACGGCCGGCCGTCGTCGATCAGCGGCCGGCCGTCGATCCCCTTCGGCATCGGCGCCGGCGGCGGGTTCGGACCCACGATGTCCGGCCGGCCGGCCACGTAGTCCAGCCGCCGCATCTCCACCGCGTACCGCAGCCGTTCTTCCTCCGTCGTCGGCACCTCCATCCCCGGGCTCGGCCGCACGCCCCAGTCGTCGGCCTCCTTCGCGTCCGGGTAGCGGTGGATGTTCTTGCCGCTCGGCCGCCAGTACGTCTCGGTCGTCAGCTTCACCGCCGCCGGCGGGTCGCTGTGCGGCAGCCGCAGCAGCTTCTGCACGCTCCCCTTCCCGTACGTCCGCTCCCCCACCACCACCGCCCGGCCGTGGTCCTGCATCGCGGCCGCGACGATCTCGCTGGCGCTGGCGCTGTTGCGGTTCACCAGCACCACGATCGCCCGCGGGTTGTCCGGCGTCGGCTGGAACAGCGTGCCGTCCTTCTTGCCGCTGAACACCCGCTCGTTGCCGCGGCGGTCCTTCGTGGACACGATCTTCACGTCCGGCAGGAAGGTGTCCACCACCTCGATGGCCTGGTTGAGGAGGCCGCCGGGGTTGTCGCGCAGGTCGAGGATGAGCCCGCGGCCGCCGGCGGCCTCGATCTCCGTCACCGCCGCGCGCAGCTCCTTCGTCGTCAGCTCGCTGAACGTGGCGACGCGGACCAGCGCGATCTTCGCCTGCGGGTCGAGGAACCACTCCCACCGCAGCGGGTCGGCTTTGTTCCGGGCTACGCCCTGCACCGGGTGGATCTCGATCCGGCCGCGGGTGAGCGTCACGTCGAACTCGCCCTTCCCCTCGCGGCGGAGCGTCAGCTTCACAGGCGAGTTCACCGGCCCGGTGATCCGCTTCTTCGCCTGCTCGATCGTCCACCCCTCGGTCGAGTCGCCCTCCACCTTCGCAATGATGTCGCCGGCCGCGACGCCGGAGTTGTACGCGGGGGTGCCGGGCATCGGGTGATCGACCCTCAGCAGCTTCGACTTGGCGTCGATGCCGAGGGTGATGCCGACGCCGCCGAAGCTGCCCTCGGTGGTGGACTCGAACTCGGCGAGGCGCGCGGCGTTGAGGTACTCGGAGTGCGGGTCGAGCTGGTGGAGGCCGCCGTCGATCATGTCCTCGACGAGCTTCTGGCGGTCGGCGTCGGTGAGCTCGCGGACGTAGCTGGCGTCGACCTCGGCGAGCACGTCGACGACCTGGCGGACGAGCCTGTAGTCCTTGTCGGGCGCCGGGGCGCTGTACCCGATGGCCAGGCCGATGGCCACGAACGTCGGCACGGCCAGGAGCCAGACGAGGTTGCGGAGGGACATGCGGGGGCTCGTGGTTCGGGGCGAGCGGCGCGGCGTCAGCCCGCCGGTGGGGCGCCCGTCGCCTCGGGCGATGCACCGGCGGGCTGACGCCGCGCCGCTCGCCGGGAGTGCGCGGAACGTAACGATTATAGCCGTGCGCCCGGTCGGAAGGGAACGGGCGCGCGGCGGGGGGCACTTGAGGGTGTTTTCCCTCAAGCCCGATTTGTCCGCCCCACCGGAGCCGTTTATCCTCGTTGTACAGGGACCGCAGGTTCCCCAGATTCCCCCGTCCCCGGTGGCGCGATGTACAGCCTGGTCCTGATGACCGCGATGGCCGGGGGCGCCGAGGCCCCGCAGTTCAACGGCTACTTCCGCGACCTGTTCCACGGCGGCGGCAACGGCTGCGACGGCGGGGCCGCCCGCTACAGCTGCTACGGCGGCGGGTGCGCCGGCTGCAACGGCTGCGGCGGCGGCGACGGGCACGCCATCTTCGGCGTCCGCGACCGCGTCCGCAGCTGGTGGAACGCCAACGGCTGCTGCGGCGGCACGGTGGCGATGGGTGGCTGCACCGGCTGCTGCGGCGGCACCGCGGCGTACAGCTGCTTCGGCGGGCCGGCGGTGTCGTACACGCCGGTGTTCAACGGCGGCCTGTCGTGCTACGGCGGGCCGGTGCCGTCGGCCCCGCCGCCGGTGTTCGGCCCCGCCCAGCCGTACCCCGCCCCGCCGATGAACATCCCCTACGCCGACCCGACCGTCGCCCCGCCGTCGATCGTGCCGGAGCGCTCCGGGCTGCGGCCGGCCGGCGGGTTCGGGCCGCCGACGGCGACCGTGTCCAACGGCAGCCGGGCCGCGATCGTGGTCCGCCTCCCGGCCGACGCCCGCCTGTACGCCGACGGCGTGCCGCTGCGGCTGACCGGCGCCGAGCGGCGCTTCACGACGCCGGAGCTGCCGGGCGGGATGGAGTTCACCTACCGGATGACGGCCGAGTACGACCGCAACGGCGAGGTGGTGTCGGTGACGAAGCGGGTGGCGGTGCGGGCCGGGGCGAACGAGACGGTCGAGTTCGCCGACCTGACCGCGGCCCGCCCGGCGACCGGCGCCCCCGCCCCGACGGCGAACAACCCGGCGACCGCGGCCCCGGCCGTGCCGGTGTCGAACCCGAGCCCCGCGACCCCGGTGGTGCCGGTGGCGCCGCCGGCGGGCGACGCCCGGGCGACGATCACGGTGAGGCTGCCGGCCGGGGCGGCGCTGTACGTGGACAACAACCGGAACCCCTCGACGGACGCGACGCGGCGGTTCACGACGCCGCCGCTGCCCGCGGGTCGGGAGTTCGCGTACCTGCTGCGGGTGGAGGTGACGCGGAACGGCCAGCCGGAGCAGCTGACGCAGAAGGTCGCCTTCCGGGCCGGCGAACACACCGAGGTGGACTTCAGCACGCTGGGGCGCTGACGGCTCACCCGGGCGAGCCGAGCCCCGTAAGGGGCCGGCTGAGTCCCGCGGCGCGAATCACGTTCGACGTGGTCCGTGGCGCGTGACTCACCCGGGGCCTGACGGCCCCCGGCTCGCCGCGCGAAACCGACTTTCGTGCAAGTTGTTGGTCCATCATCACTTCTGTCGCGGCTCACACCGCGGCGTCACTCCAATAGTGATTTCTGTGCTTGACTCAATGCTTGCGGGACGGGGTCCCCCTCTCGCCCGCAACCAAGAAATGCAATCCGAATGACGCGGGTTATCGCTTCTCGAACACCTCCGGCAAGTCCTTGAGCGTGTTCAGCCCGAACGCCTGGAGGAACTTCTTGGTCGTGCCGTACAGCTGCGGCCGGCCGAGCGAGTCGTGCCGGCCGGCGACGCGGACCAGCCCCTTCTCCATCAACTGCCGCACCACCTCGCCGCACGTCACCCCGCGCACCTGCTCCACCTCCGCCCGCATGACCGGCTGACGGTACGCCACCACCGCCAGCGTCTCCATCGCCGCCGGCGTCAGCCGCAGGTCGTGGCCGGTTCGGCGCAGCCGCGCCAGCCACGGGGCCACCGCCGGCCGCGTCAGCAGCTGATAGCCGCCGGCGATCTCGGCGACCTCGAACGCGGTGCCGTCGGCGTCGTAGAAGCCCTGGAGCTTCTCCGCCAGCGCCCGCGCCTCGGCGGCGTCGGCGAGGCCGGCGGCGTCGGCGAGGCGGCGCGGGCTCAGCGGCTCGTCGGCGATCAGAAGCACGGCTTCGACGCGCGCCAGCTTCGCGTCGCGGGCCAGCGGGTCGTCCGGCGGCGCCTCGGCTGGCGCGGCGCGGAAGCGCAGGAAGGCGGGGCGCGCGGCGTTCCCCGGCCGGGCGGTGAACGGCCGGCGGGCGGCGGACGCGAAGGACGGTGCGGACGGGCGCATGGCGGCGGGTCGCGGCGTTCGGTACACTTCCGACATCCGGGCGGCTCAGACTACCCGCCCGGCCGCCGTCGTGGAAGGCAGGTCGCCGTGCCCCCGTTCTGGTCCGAATACCTCCCGCACCCCTGGAACCTCGTCGCCGCCGGCGTCACGGCCGCGGCCGCGGTGTTCGCGTTCATCAGCGGGTCGGCGTTCTTCGCCATCTGGGCCGAGCGCAAGGTCAGCGCCCGGATGCAGGACCGCCTCGGCCCCACGCGCGTCGGCCCGTTCGGGCTGTTGCAGTCGCTCGCCGACGGCATCAAGCTCATCTCGAAGGAGGACCACGCCCCCGACGGCGCCGACCGGTTCCTGTTCCGCCTCGCCCCGTACCTGGTGTTCTGCGCCGCGTTCTGCGGGTACATCGCGCTTCCGTTCGGGGCCGGGCTGGTGGTCGCGGAGCTGAACGTGGCGGCGTTCTTCGTGCTGGCGGTGCTCAGCAGCGAGGTGTTCGGCGTGGTGCTGGCCGGGTACGCGTCGGCGAGCAAGTGGTCGATGTACGGCGGCGTCCGCGAGGCGGCGCAGGTGGTGAGCTACGAGGTGCCGCGGGCGCTGTGCGTGGTCGTGCCGGTGTGCGTCGCCGGCACCCTGAACCTGAACACGATGGGCCACCAGCAGGCCGGCTGGTTCTGGAACTGGACGGTGTTCCACGACCCGTTCACGTTCCTGGCGTTCTTCGTGTTCTTCATCACGGCCGTGGCGAGCTGCAAGCGGGCGCCGTTCGACCTGGCGGAAGCCGAGAGCGAGTTGGTGGCCGGCTTCCTGACGGAGTACAGCGGGTTCCGCTGGTCGATCTTCTTCCTGGCGGAATACGGCAGCATGTTCGCCGTGAGCGGCCTGGCGGCGCTGCTGTTCCTGGGCGGGTGGCACACCGGATTCCTGCCGTTCGAGCCGACGGCCGAGTGGGGCTTCTGGTGGGGGAACCTGCTGAACCTGCCGGTGTTCGCGGCGAAGTGCTGGGCCGGCGTGCTGATGATGATGTGGATGCGCTGGTCGCTGCCGCGGCTGCGGATCGACCAGGTGATGACGACGTGCCTGAAGTACTTCCTGCCGATGGCGTGCGCCCTGCTGGTGGGCGTGTGCCTGTGGCAGCTGCTGGCGCCGCCGGCGCTGACGGCCGCGACGCGGTACGTGCTGTCGGTCGGGTCGCTGGGGGCGCTGGCGCTGCTGGCGGCGAGCGTGGTGAAGCCGCCGGCGATGAGCGGCCCCGCGGGCGAGTTGCCGGGCGCGTGGGCCGGCCGGGCGACGCCGCTGACGGCGGGGCGGAAGTGACGTTCCACGCGCCACGTCTACGCCGCCCGGGGCTTCCGCCCCGGGCTAGCGAAGGCGCCCTCCGGGCTGAAACCCCGAGCCGGGCGCCTGGCTTCTAAGCCCGGAGGGCGCCTTCGCTAGCCCGGGGTGGCAACCCCGGGCGGCCTGCGGCGGAGAACCCATCACCTCACCCCCGCTGCCGCCCCATGCCCCGCCCCTACCTCCTGCTCGCGCTCCTCTGGGCGCTCTACTTCCACCCGCTGCTCCTCCACCCCACGCAGACCCTCTTCGCCCCCTACTCCGACCTCCTCGCCGAGCACCTCCCGGCGCGCGTCTTCCTCGTCCGCGAGTGGCGCGCGACCGGCGAACTCCCCCTGTGGAACCCGTACCACTTCTGCGGCTCGCCGTTCGTCCACGACATCCAGGTCGGCACGTTCTACCCGCCGTATGCGGTCACGCTGCTGTTCCACGAGTCGGCCGCCGGCGCGGTCATGAGCTGGGTGGTGGCGCTGCACGTCCTCGCGGCCGGGGGTTTCACGTTCGTCTACGCCCGCCGTAACGGCCTCGGCGACGCCGGAAGTCTGGTCGCGGCGGTGGGCTGGATGTTCGCCGGGAAGTGGATGACGCACCTGCTGCTGGCCGGGCACACGATCACGATCGGCCTCGCGTGGCTGCCGCTGGTGCTGCTCGGCCTCGAACGCGGCACCCGGACCGGCGGCGTCGGCCCGGTGCTGGGGACGGGCGCGGCGCTGGCGCTGATGATCCTCGGCACCCACCCGCAGTGGACGTTCTACGCCGGCGTGTTCGCCGCACTGTGGACGCTCCCCGCCGACCGTGCCGCGCTCCGCCGCTGGTTCCTCACCGGTGCCGGGGCGGTGGTCGTGGCGCTGGCGCTGGCGGCGGTGCAGCTGCTGCCGACGCTCGAAGCTGCGGGGCAGTCGTCGCGCGCCGGCGGGGTGACGGCGACGGGCTCGATCGGCCTGGCGCGGGACACCTTCCTCGGCCTGCTGACGCCGTGGTTCACGTCGGACGAGCCGGACGCGTGGGAGTTGTCCGCGGCGATGGGGCCGGTGTGGGTGGCGGCGGCGCTCGCGGCCCCGGCGGCGCGGTGCCGGCTGGTGCTACTCGGGCTGGTGTTCTTCGCCGCCGGCGGGGCGGTGCTCGTCGAGTGGCTGCCGGGGTTCAACCTGTTCCGCGTCCCCGGCCGGATGCTGCTGGTCGCCGGCTTCCCGCTGGCGGTCCTGGCCGGCAGCACGACCGACGCGCTGGTGCGGAGCAACTGGGCCAACCCGTGCCGCCGCGCCGCGCGCGGGTGGCTGGTCCCGTTCGCGGTGGTGCTGGTGCCGCTCGGTTGCCTCGTCTGGCCGCCGGGCATCCCGGTGCAGCGCGGTTGGTTCGGGTGGGCGGCGCTCGCGGTCACGCCGCCGGCGGCCCTGTGGCTCCTCCGCCCCGGCGTGCGGCGCCTCCGCCCCCGGCTCGCCGGCTGGCTCGTGGTGCTGCTCGCCGACCGGGTGGCGCCGACCGCGCTGTTCCCGCAGGTGCTCCCGCAGGCCGACATCGACCCCGAACCGGCCGCCGTCCGCTACCTGGTCGATCGCCTCCCGGCGGGAACCGGGCGGGTGCTGGACGTGCCGGTCGAGGTGCGCAGCGGAACCTCGCGCGGGGCGCCGGTGCCGACGCTCCTCCTCGGCACCGGCGCCCCGCGGGCGCTGGTGTACGGCGTGGAGAGCGTCCACGGGTACAACCCGCTCGACGTGAAGCACTACCGCGAGTTCCTGGCCTTCGCCGCGGGGGTGGACGAGCCGCTGGCGGCGAACGGGCCGTTCACGCAGCAGGTGGTCCCCGTCTTCGACTTCCCGAACCGCGGCCTTCTCGACGCGGCGGGGGTGCGGTTCCGGGTCGCGGACGACCACCAGCCGCCGTCGGAGGGCTGGCGGCCGCTGCTGCACGACCCGGAGCCGAGCCTCGTGCCGCCGCTGCCGGCCGCGGCGTACGGGCGCCTGCGGCCCCCGCCGCGGACGGTGTACGAGAACGCCCGCGCCTTCCCGCGGGCGTGGGTGGTGCCCGCGGCCCGGCCGATGCCGCCCGGCGGCGAGTACGACGCGCTTCTGGCAACCGACTTCCGCCGCGCCGTGCTCCTCGCCACCGACCGGCCGCTGCCGCCGCCCGCGGCCGCGACGCCGACGGCGCGGGTCGCCGAGTACCGCCCCAACCGCGTCCGCGTGGAACTGACCGGCGACGGCGGCGGCTTCCTGGTGCTGGCCGACGCGTGGTATCCGGGTTGGGTGTGCCGCGTGGACGGCGTCGAGGTGCCGGTCGAGCGGGCGAACCACGCCTTCCGCGCCGTGCAGCTGCCGGCGGGGGCGCGGGAAGCGGTGTTCACCTTCGAGCCGCGGTCGTACCGGATCGGGTCGTGGGTCAGCGGCGCGGCCCTCGCGGCGCTCGTCGCGGCGGGCATCGGAGTTGCCGCGCGGCCGACGCCCGCTTATCCCATCCCCACACCCTCCCCGGCGGGCCCCGTCTGATGTCGCTTGCCGTCGCCCTCTTCGCCGTCGTCGCCCTGGCGACGGCCGCTTCCGCCCTCGGCGTCGTGCTGTCCACGAACATCGTCCGCGCGGCCGTGTGGCTGCTGTTCACCCTCATCGGCGTGGCGCTGACGTACCTGCTGCTCGGGGCCGAGTTCGTGGGCGCCGCGCAGCTGATCGTGTACGTCGGCGGCACGCTCGTGCTGGTGGTGTTCGGCGTGATGCTGACCGCGCAGGGGCCGCTGCGGGCGCTCGCCGCGAAGCCGGCCGAGTGGGTCGTGGGCGGGCTGTTGGCGGCGGCGCTGTTCGGGCTGCTGGCGACACTGGCGCTCGGCCCGCACACCCCGCCGGCGACGCAACCGGGCGACGAACCGCTGCCGGGGGCCGGGCCGCTGGGGCTGGCGTTCCTCGGCTTCACCGACGTGCAGCCGGACGCGCGGATCACGGGCGTGCCGGACGGCGTGGTCGCGAAGCGGACGCCGGTGGCGTACCTGCTGCCGTTCGAGGTGGTGTCGGTTCACCTGCTGGTCGTGCTGATCGGCGCGGCGTACCTGGCACGCGCGAAGCGGAGGGCGAAGGCGTGATCGAACTCGGACTGCCCCCCTTCTTGTTGCTGTCGGCGTTCCTGTTCGCCTGCGGGGTCGCGTGCCTCGCGGTGAAGCGGAACGCCATCGGCGTGTTCATGGGCGTCGAGCTCATCCTCAACGCCGCGAACCTGAACTTCGTCGCCTTCGCCCGCTACAACCCGGCGTTCCGCGTCGAGGGGCAGGTGTTCGCGCTGCTGGTGATCGTCCTCGCCGCGGCCGAGGCCGCGGTGGCGCTGGCGATCATCCTGAACTTCTACAACAACCACGCCACCGTGGACGTGGACAAGGCCGACGAACTCCGCGGCTGAGGAACCCGAATGCCGGAGTGGTTCGACACGTCCCCGGGCCGGCTCTACGTGGTAGCGACGCTGCTGCCGCTGCTCGGCTGCGCCCTCTTGCTGCTCGGCGGCCTGACCCGCGCTCTCTGCCGGCCGCACCGCGAGCGCGGCGGCGCGGCCGGGTCGCTGTACTGGCTCCTCGGCGGCGACCGACCACTCACCACCGGCGCCTACCTCGCCACCGCGCTAATGGGCGGTGCGGCCGTCCTCGCGGTCGTGGGGCTGGTCTCCTTCCTCGGCGACGTGCGGAGCGGGTTGAAGCCCGACGAGATGGCCGCGCGCTGGTCCGGCCGCGTGGACTGGATTCGGATCGGCAACACCGACCCGATGCCGCCCGCCGCGTGGGACAAGTCCGACAGCGCCCGGCTGGTGCGCGACGAGAGCCCCGCCGCGCCGCCGGTGCCGCAGGCCGGGCGGGCGCTCGAACTCGGCTACCGCATCGACCACCTGAGCGCGCTGATGGTGGCGATGGTGACCGTGATCGGCACGCTCATCTTCGTCTTCTCCCTCGGCTACATGCGCGACGAGACGAAGGAAACGGTCGAGGATCACGAAGTCGATCGGCAGACGCCCGCCCGGCACGACGGCGGCTCACACCACGCGGACGTGGTCAACCCCTCCCCCCAGCCCCCTCCCCCAGGGGGGGAGGGGGTGCCCGCGCAACGGAACCTCCCGACATTTGGTTCAGCTGAACCTGGCGCGGGCCAGTCGGTCGGTGCGTCCCCCCCCTTCCCTCTTAGGGAAGGGGGGCCGGGGGGGTTAGGTGGCTCGGGGCTTCACGGCTTCGCCCGCCGCGGGCGCTACGGCCGGTTCTTCGCGTACCTGTCGCTGTTCGCCTTCTCGATGCTCAACCTCCTCATCGCCGACAACCTGTTCCAGGTGTTCGTGAGCTGGGAGTTGGTCGGCGTCTGCTCCTTCTTCCTCATCGGCTTCTACTACGAGCGGCCGAGCGCCAGCCGGGCCGCGGCGAAGGCGTTCATCGTCAACCGCGTCGGCGACGCCGGCTTCCTCGTCGGCATCTTCATCGCGTGGACGAGCCTCGGCACGCTGAACATCGAGGAGCTCACGCGCCGCGTCCGCTCCCCGGAGCGCGACACGCACGGCAGCCTGGAGTTCGCTCACCAGTTGGTCCGCGTCAACCCCACGAAGACCCCGAACGAGTTCGAGTTGCCGGCGAAGGGCGAAGCGGGGTCGCACCTGGCGCTGTTCCCGCCGCTGTGGGAAGACCCGACGCACTTCCACGGCCTCGGGTACAAGCGTACCAACGAGCAGAGCATCAGCGTACCGCCGGAGCAGCGATACTTCGACTTCGGGGCGATGCCGTACTGGCTGTTCGTCGTCATGGGCGCCGGCATCTTCCTCGGTTGCGTGGGCAAGAGCGCACAGGTGCCGCTGCACACCTGGCTGCCGGACGCGATGGAAGGCCCGACCCCCGTCAGCGCCCTCATCCACGCCGCCACGATGGTCGCGGCCGGGGTGTACCTCGTCGGCCGGTGCTACGTGTTGTTCGCGCCGGAGGTGCTGCTCGGCATCGCGTACACGGGGGCGGTGACGCTATTCGTCGCGGCGACGATCGCGCTGGTGCAGACGGACATCAAGCGGGTGCTGGCGTACTCGACGTGCAGCCAGCTCGGCTACATGATGCTCGCGCTCGGCGTCGGCGGCTGGGCCGCGGGGCTGCTCCACCTGCTGACGCACGCCTTCTTCAAGGCGCTGCTGTTCCTCGGCAGCGGCAGCGTCATCCACGGCTGCCACCACGAACAGGACCTGCGGAAGATGGGCGGCCTGCTGACGAAGATGCGCATCACCGGCCTCACGATGCTGGTCGGCGTGCTGGCCATCGCCGGGGCGCCGCTGTTCAGCGGGTGGTACAGCAAGGATCAGGTACTTTCGTCGGCCCTCGGTTACGGTCTGGAACACCGGCAGCATTTCGCGCTGTTCGTGCTGCCGCTGCTGACCGCGGCGATGACCGGGTTCTACATGTTCCGCCTGTGGTTCCTGGCGTTCACGGGGGCGCCGCGCGACCACCACGTTCACGACCACGCGCACGAATCCCCGGCCGTGATGACGGTGCCGCTGATCGTACTGGCGCTGTTCAGCCTGGGTGTCGCGTGGGGCTGGCCGGTGTGGGACGCCGACGCCAGCGCGCTCGGCCGCCTCCTCGAAGCGGGCCGGCCGGCGGCGTGGCTGACGATGTTCGGCGCGGAAGCGCAAGCGGCGCACGACCACCACCTGACGGCCGGGGCGCTGGCGCTGCTGGCGGCGGTGCTCGGGGCCGGGCTTGCCGCGGCGATGTACTGGCGGCCGAAGCTGGACCCCGCGGCCGTCCGCGCCCGCGCCGGCGGCGTGTACACGTTCCTGCTGAACAAGTGGTACTTCGACGAGGCCTACGACGCGGCGCTGGTGAAGCCGGCGGTGGGGCTGGCGTTCGCGTCCGCCGCCGCGGACAAGCGGCCGACCGACGGCGAGACCGACGCCGTGCCGCCGCGCCGCTACGACGTGCGGACCCTCGACGGGCTGATTACAACGGCGGGCCAGCTGGTCGGCGCCGCGGGGGCGGGGCTGCGGCGGGCGCAGACGGGCCGGCTGCGCGGGTACGTGCTGGTGCTGGCCTTGACCGTCGCCGGGTTGTTGGGGATGCTCTTGGGTTTGGGTGGGTGACGCGCGCGCCGCGGACGCCGCCCGGGGCTTCCGCCCCGGGCGGCCTGCGGCGACCGGCCGGCGGGTCGGACGCAACCAATCGCCTCGTTCCCGAAGGGTACGGAATGCCCGAAGCCGACCTGTCCTGGCTGACCTGGCTGGTGTTCCTGCCGGCCGCG
>Ga0209181_10003283_pt1 | contig 25199 bp, 17 predicted proteins | sample MAT05_FD_187208 | JGI IMG/M metagenome (GOLD analysis project Ga0209181, IMG submission 187208) | Freshwater microbial communities from Lake Fryxell liftoff mats and glacier meltwater in Antarctica - MAT-05 (SPAdes) (version 2) | ecosystem: Environmental > Aquatic > Freshwater > Ice > Liftoff...
GTGTGGTTATGACTGGAAGTAACAACATCAATACAATTCAACAGTTCAGGCGCAATCACCAATTCACTTATACGTTCATGTGGTTTGCTAGTGTTCGCATATTTTTTTGAGAGGGAGTCCGATAAGTAAGGATCGAACAGCAAACATTTTTTATTCCATTGAATAAGGAATCCACTTTGACCAAGCCACCAGATGTCCATGGCATCAGTTGTGCCTTGTTGCTTAGCGTTGCGAATTTCCTCCGCTAGCTTCTCTCCTTTATTGAATGGTTGGATCAACATAATTTAGTGTTAGCTGCTGGTCACTGGATTCTGGAAACTAGCAACCAGTATCCAGTTACAATGTCTCCCTTACTTTCTTCGCTCCCTTCACCATGTTCGCCAGCTTTTGTCGCGAAGCCCAACGTGCTGTTTGACTTAAGCCACAATCTGGTGCAACAGCGAGTTTTTCGGCTGGCACGTACTTCAAGCATTTGTTTATTCGTTCCACAACATCTTTCTCTGTTTCGATGTAGTAGTTTTTAACATCGATAATGCCCACGGCCACGTCTAATTTTTCAGCGAACGTTGCCAACAGTTCTATTTCAGCAAACTCACGATTGGCCATCTCAATATGAACTTCATCAACAGCTAAGTCTAAAAAATCCGGAAGCATGGGTGCCAAACTTCTATAGCCTACCGGACGACCTTTAAAATTCCCAAAACATAAATGTGTGGAGAGTCTGCACTTGCCAACAATACCTTTTACGGTACGATTAAAAATATCTACAAATTTTTTTGTGTCCTCTTTATAAGCATAACAACTCATGGATGGCTCATCGACTGTTATCTCTGTGCAACCAGCAGCAACCAGGTCTTCTAATTCCTTTTTAACAAAGGGTAATAATACTTCGGTAATTGCGTACCGATCTTTATACTTTTCATTTGGAAGCAGTCGGCCACTTAATGTATATGGGCCAGGTACACTGGCTTTCAAAACCGGGCCTTTAGGCGCCAATTTTTGCAACCGCTTAAATTCTTTTACTGCTCCAAGTCCATCAGGGGCGGTTAAGGTATCAACAATTGAATTTTTGCCGCGCTGATCGTGGGCAGCCGGACCGAAGTTTCGAAGCTCATCAGTATTTTCTTTTATCCCTTTAATGAATCCATAAAAGGAAAGATTAAAATCTAACCGCGTTTGCTCGCCATCCGTAATCACATCAAGTCCTGCTGTTACCTGATCATGAATTGCTGCTATTACAGCATCATCAACTAGTTCTTCACGGTCGGCATTGCCGAACTCGTTTAAGTTTTTTACAGCAAACTCAAGCCATCCCGGAAACGGATAGCTACCAACAACGGTAGTGCGAATAGGAATAGGTTGCATGATTTATGATTTTGGTTTACCCACGTGTTGATACAATTTTGCCAGGCGATGTGCGTGCTCATCATAAGCACTTTCAAAAAGTTCAATAGCTTTTTCTTTGCCAACCACGTTCGTTGCAGTCAATACTTTTGGTGGTTGACCTGCTTCGGTCAACAGCCGCGCGACTTCAGCTTTTATCGTGTTTATTATTAATGCTCCACCTATGGTTGATCCGGGAGAAACAGGAGTTTCTAACCCCGGAATGGTAATCATGGAATCGCCAATGGGGGCACCTGTATCTAAAATAAGATCCGAAAAGTCGCCCAACTTTTTCCCATCAGCGCGCTTGCTTTCACTTTTTTCAGAATGCTTTGTGGTAAGAATTGAAACCACCTTCACTTTTTTCTGTTGAAAGAGTTCGGCCATTTCAACCGGAACAACATTAGTACCACTAGAAGAAATGATCAATGCTGAATCGATTGATTCAATGTCAAAATTTCTAATAATGCGTTCAGCGAGGCCAGAAACATTTTCTAAAAACATAGCCTGCCTTTGACCATTAGCACCTACCACCAAATTGTGAAAGGTAAGGGATAATTCTACAATCGGGTTGAAGCCGGGAAACGAGCCATAGCGCGGCCACATTTCCTCAACCATGATGCGACTGTGACCAGAGCCAAACACATGCACCATGCGCCCAGCAAGTATGGTTTTTGAAAACAGAGCAGCAGCATCTTTTATCGTTGACTCTTGTGAAGCAACCCGATCTACAATTTTACGGCTTAGGTTAAGATATTCCTGAATGACATTCATTGATTTCTAATTTGTTTTAGATAAAGCAAAACCTGCCGCACCCAATGCTCCAGCAAGATCAGAAAATTGTGCAAGCTTTACAGGGATTTGTTTTCCCCCCGGACGCCATTCGAATTGCTCGCGATATTCATTCAGCGGTTTCAATAATAGTTCTTCCGCTTTCGAAATGCCGCCACCAATAATAATAAGTTCGGGCGAAAGTATGTTAACAAATGAAGCGATGCTTGCCGCTAGTTTCTTAATGGAGGTCAACCAAATTTCCGTAGCAAGAACATCTCCTTCCTCATAAGCCTTTACCAAATCCCAGCTGGTTTCAAATTTTCCTTTGGATCTTTTTTGGATGGATAAATTTCCAATCGCATCTTCAAGACTACCGGGCATGTTGGTTACGTCTTTATTGACATCAAGAGCATCAACCGTGGTGTGACCAAAGTGCCCTGCCATTTGGCCAACGCCTTGATAGAGCTTCCCATCAATCAATATTCCGCCACCTACACCTGTACCTAACGTGAGCATAACCACAAATTTCAGATTCTTTGCTATTCCGAAACGAGACTCTGCCATGAGTGCTGCGTGAGCGTCATTTAAGACAAAAATCTTTTCGTTGGCAAAATCGCCCCAATTAAAATTTTCTAATCCCGGCAAACGACCCGGCATATATTCAATGCAAGTATTGTCAATGTTTGCTAAACCAGGTGCTGAAAGGCCAATAGCTTTAATTTTATCGCCTGATTGCTTTTTAAATTCCGTAATGATTTTTGCAACTTCATTTTTCCAATGTTGATCATCGTGCTCGCTGGTATCTTCTCTTACTTCTTTTACAATCGAACCATCTTCTTTTATCAAAAGAGCTTTAATATGTGTGCACCCTAAGTCGATGCCAATAGCCAATTTTTCCATAGCCTAATATTGGCCTTCGCTTACTTCCCAGCCGCCATCTACCGCAAGTACTTGTCCTGTTGTGAATTTAGATTGATCTGACATAAAAAATACTGCAGCGCCATCGAGGTCGGTTGTCATCCCTATTCGGCCACCATCAAGCGGCTGCTTGGTTTTTATAAAGGATAAAATGGTTTCGTCATTGGCTGCGCGCTGAGCCATAGGCGTTTCCACAAGAGCAGGAGCTAGTACATTTATCCGAATGTTATCTTTTGCGTAGTACGCTGCTGTTGATTTTGTCAATCCAATTACGGCAGCTTTTGATGCCGCATACGCATGTGTAACAAAATGTTTGGGTGAAGGTGAATAGCCAAGCACCGAACCCATATTGAGAATTGTACCAGACGTTTTTCTTTTTAAGAATGTTTGTACGGCCGCGCGATTGGAAAGCATGAGCGATGTTAAATTAATTTCAAACGTTTTATTCCAACCATCCAGAGTAAGCTCATGCAAGGGGCCATCACCAAACTTACGACCGCTGCCACCGGCTATATGATAAAGTCCATCGAAACTACCAAACTCTTTAATGCAGGTGTCAATTCCCTGTTGCGCAACGGATTCATTGCAAGCATCGCCAGCGATAGCAATTCCATTTTCTTTTAATATTAGATCCGCCTCTAACGCACTCACTTGGCTTCGGCCAATTACAACTACACGGGCGCCCTCATTAATAAAAGCTTTGGCGGCTGAAAGACCTAATCCGGTGGTGCCACCAATGATTACCAAACTTTTTCCTTGTAGCCAATTCATGTTCAACTAATATAAAATTAAATATAACGCAATTTACTTTTAAATAAATCGTGAGTTTAGTTGGGTGGAGATTTCAAGGTAGTAGTGTCTGTAGACAAAGTAGGAACCGTGTAATTACCTGTCTCCAAATGGGTATTCGGGAATTTAGTTTGAAGGAATTGGAGTTGATCGTTAGTAATCGTTGTTTCGAACAAATAAATATCACGCAGGTGATTGAGTGGTTGAAGTATCTGCACTCCAGTTGCGGTCACCTTTGTGCCATTCAGGTTTAAATAGAGTAAATCCCTAAAGGAAATTATATGCTGAAGGCCAGCATCCGAAACGGCTGTGTGATCAAGCCAGAGTTTTCTAACATTCTTCAATAAACTTAAAGTACCAAGGTTCTTATCGGATATTGGCTGATCACTTAATTTGAGCCAAACTATTTGTTCTTTTAATTGAGAGATAAGATTAATAGCAGAATCAAGAGCCGTTGCATTTATAAAATTGGCACTCAGGTAATTACTATTTACTGAAACCGGTAAAATAACAACGCCCATGTTTCGAAGCCTTGCCAGTACATTCTCATTTGCCGGAGAGACGATTTCTTCAGGAACATCCGCCAAAGTTTCTTTCTTTGATTCCTGCAAAATGTTTTTTAAATCAGTAAGTAAAGACAACTCTACAACGGTCTTTTTAAAATCTGCCCCGGAAGCAATCCATATTTTCAAGACCTCTATTTCCTTATGGGAAAGTTGCTTTTTTTCGTTAGGGGGCATGTGATCTTCATCATCTAGCGGTAATAGCAGTCGATCAATCATTTCGCTTTCATCAACGTTTCCCCCAACTAACACCACACCATTTTTTCCACCCTTCAAAATATTCTCAGGTAAATCCAAACGCAACTTCCCTTTTTGCTTAGATGTGCCATGGCAGGTGTAGCACTTATCTTGCAGAATGGGTTTTACAAGATCTTCGTAGAGGTGTGCCTGTTGCAGATCAATAGTTGAGAGATGAATTTCTTCATCGCTACTCAATCCAGCGAAAAGAAAATTTTCACCATGAGTGAGCGTTCCGCCCAAGTGCCCGGTTATCATTAATAAAACTAGTGTAAGAACAGATAAGAATTTATAAAGCCGCTTAAGGGATTTTAACATTCTAGCCCACGCATAAGTAAAAGCAAGAATTGTCAACGCAATGGCCGCCCATTGATGTAACTCGACTGCGTTTGATTCATAATCTCCGCTTTGTGAGAGTAAATAGCCTGTGAGGCAAGAGAATGCAGCAGAAGCAAAACCAATCCAAAGAATTAATCGAATGGATTTCTTTAAGAATCTATACTTTTTAATTGATGTCAGCCATTCGAATACAATAGCCAACAATAAAATGCCAATCGGTAAGTGAACTAGTAATGGGTGAAATCTGCCGATCAATTCTGTCATTCTTTACGAATATCGTTTACGAAGAATTTCCATCATGTGAACATTGATCTCCCATTGATTTGCTACTGCTTGCCTCGTATAAGGTAAGGTCGGCATGTAATCAGGCGGGCCAAATTCCGTAAGGAAAGTCATTTGCTTACCTGCTTTCTTTTTTGCTTCTACAACTTTATCCCACCAGGCAAAATGAGCATCAACAGCTTGCTTCCATTCGGGTGCACGAGGGTCGCTTACCTGCGGACCTTCAGGATGACCAATGCGCGCATGAATATGATCGGTGCGATCTAATGTTAATGCAATGGTCTCTTCCTGATCGCTTAAATAAGACTCGTGTACATTGCACCAATGTGAAATATCAAGTGTTAAACGAAGCGCAGGAATTTTTTTCATAAGCTCGGCAGTAACTGGTGCAGAGTATAAAGCTCGACCGCGATGCGTTTCATGATAGACGGGCACTCCGGTTTCAGATGAAACTTTATTTGCATAAACAATCAGCTTTTCTTTTTGATCAATTGTAAAGTAATCTTTGCCTGAGTGGCCGTTCATATAAACAGGCTTTGCCTTGCACGCATCAACCAGAACTTTTTTAAACTGGGCTTCATGTTTAACAAAATCCTTTTCGCCACTGCCAAATAAAAATCCAAATTTCAAATTGTGTTTGTTCGTTGCTTCAAACAAAGAACTTCTATCTGCTTCATCAGTGGGCCACCAAACCTCAATGCCATCGTAGCCGGCCTTTTTTGCTTTGGCACAAAACTCATCCCACGAACCAGAGAAGCCCCAATTTGTAGCGAAGATTAATAATGAATAACCAGCTTGTGATGACTGCATAATTGGTTTGGCAAAAGTCTCTAACGATGATAATAGAACACCTGCACTAGCGGTAGCCGAGGTTGTAATAAATTGTCTGCGGTTGATTGGCATTTAAGCTATGATTTCGTGAATAACTTTTCCGTGTACATCGGTGAGCCGGAATGGACGGCCTTGAAATTCGTACGTAAGTTTTTCATGATCGAAGCCCAGTTGGTTCAAGATGGTTGCTTGTAAATCGAACGGAGTTGTTTTTCCATTAATAGCAGCGTACCCTATCTCATCAGTTTCTCCATGCGTATACCCTTTTTTAATTCCACCACCTGCCATCCATATAGTGAATGCTTCGGTGTGATGATCGCGACCTTTGAATGGATTCTTTTTTCCTTCCCGATTTTCGGCCATTGGTGTTCTTCCAAATTCACCACCCCACACTACCAATGTTTCTTCTAAAAGTCCACGTTGTTTTAAATCGAGAATCAATGCTGTCATAGCTTTGTCAAGAGTTCGACATTTGTTTACAAAACCCACGTCAATAGCCAGATCGGAATCAGTACCATGACTATCCCAACCCCAATCATAAATCTGTACAAAGCGAACTCCTTTTTCAACGAGCTTACGCGCCAGTAAAATATTATTAGCCAAACAGGCCTCACCAGGTTTGGTGCCATACATTTCGTGTACGTTGGCGGGCTCATCATTTATATTCATTACTTCGGGTACAGAGATTTGCATCTTGAATGCCATTTCATACTGTGCAATTCTTGAAAGTGTTTCCGGATCGCCTTTTTCCTGGTAATGAATTTTATTCAATTCGTTGATTGCATCAATGGATGACTTACGCAATTCGCGCGTTACCCCATCAGGGTCTTTAATAAATAGCACGGGCTCACCTTCACTTCGGCATTGCACACCTTGATAAACGGAAGGAAGAAATCCACTGCCCCAAACACTTTTGCCAGCATCCGGATCTTTGCCACCAGAAGTAAGCACCACAAAGCCTGGCAGATTTTCATTCTCACTTCCCAATCCATAGGTAGCCCATGCGCCCATGCTGGGTCTACCCAGGCGAGCGCCTCCCGTATGCATTAATAATTGTGCCGGGCCATGGTTGAACTGGTCGGTTTGCATGGCTTTCAGAAAAGTAACTTCATCTACTACCGAAGAAAAGTGTGGCAAGTTTTCAGAAACCCACGCACCACTTTGTCCATGCTGTTTGAAACTTGCTTGTGGACCAAGCATTTTAGGAACACCCCGAATGAACGCAAACTTTTTTCCTTCAAGTAAAGAAGGTGGACAATCTTGACCGTCTAATTTATGTAGCGCAGGTTTATAATCGAATAATTCCAGTTGAGAAGGCGCACCTGCCATGTGTAAATAAATAACCGACTTTGCCTTTGGCGCAAAATGCGGAACTCTTGGCGCAAGTGGATTCGATGAGATTGATGAAATATTTTCTTTCGAAGTAAAGGGATTACAAGCACCAAACAAAGAAGCAAGTGCTAGCCCGCCCACACCACTGGCACAGTCGCGCAAGAAATGCCGCCTCGTTAAATTTTCGAGCCGCTGACGGTGCAGTTCTTTTTCTATTTGCTGGAAATTAAAATCTTTCACTAATTCTTGGTTACAAACTCATCTAAATTTAAAATAGCCGTTGCCACCATGGCCAATGCTTTTGTTTCAGGTAATTCAGTTTTTTGAGTTTGGCTACTTACCAACTTTATATTTCCATGCTGATATTCTTTTAATGCAGTGCTATAAAGTCTTTCTAAGATGACTAATTTTTCCTTATTGATTTTTTGTCCCGTTGCAGATTCATACCCGAATGCAAGTTGATCATTCAACGAATTTTTGCTTCGCATTTGTCTTGCTAATTGATAGGATGCCTCCACATAAACAGAATCATTTAAGGTGACGAGTGCTTGCAAAGGTGTATTGGTACGAATTCGTCTGGCGGTGCATACTTCACGACTAGCACCATCAAAAGTCATCATAGAAGGATAGGGGGCGGTGCGTTTCCAATACGTATAGATTGCTCTTCGATATTGATCATCGCCTTCACTTTTTTTCCAATCCTGACCATTCCAAGGGGACTTCCAGATTCCATCGGGTTGATAAGGCATTACACTTGGCCCATACATTTTTTCACTTAGCAAACCGCTAACAGCCAGCGCTTGATCGCGCAGTTGTTCTGCTGACAACCGCACGCGGGGCGATCTTGCGAGATAGATGTTGAGTGGATCTTTTTCCAGGTGTTCAGGAGTAATTTTTGAATCCTGACGATAGGTAGCGGATAAAACAATCTCGCGAATTAATTTTTTAAAACTCCAGTTATACTTGTGCATTAATTTCCAGGAAAGATGATCAAGCAATTCAGGATGCGTAGGTGGAATTCCCTGCGTTCCTAAATCTTCAACAGTTTCGACTAAGCCAATACCAAAAATTTGCTCCCACACTCTGTTAACAATCGTGCGTGATGTTAAAGGATTTTTAGGATCAGTCATCCATTTAGCGAGACCTAATCTGTTTGGAGGTGCATTTTCAGGAAATGCATTTAATGTATGTGGCACAGCAGGTTCTACTTGCTCTCCATGCACTAACCAATTGCCGCGTTCAAAAACGTGAGTTTGTCTTTTTAAGGAAGCCGTATTTTCCACCATGATTGGAGTGGTAGGCGCGTTTGTGTTTATAAGTTGCCAGAATTTTTCCGAAAATTTTGAATCTTGCTCATCCCATCGGTTATCAAAATAAAACCAATCGAACATCATTCCATTGGCTTCGGGGGTCTTAAGATTATTATTTGAATAGGTAAAATATAAATCGTGAACTCCATGCACAGAGTCAAAATCAAATGATGAGGTTGTCCATTTTCCCTTCGTGGATTCAACAGCAATTGTTTTAAGGACGGGTCCGGCAGATGAATCGAGATGGATGATCCAGATGCCTCCGGGCAATCCACTTTGGTAGCGATAGATTAGCCTGTTTTTTTTGGTGAGTTCAATATTTTTTAATCGACTGATAGCATGGTTACGAAAGACTAACCATTTCGTATCACTGAGTTCGCTATTTATAAACTTATCGGCCTGCAATGAATTGGTAGCAGGTTGTCCGGTTTTTAGAAACCGATAAACCTCGTTTGCTTTTTGTTCAGACTGATTTGATTGTATCCAATCTACGAGATGTGCAAGTTCAGTGCTGTCTTCTTTTTTATAATGCTTTAGCAAAGGATAATCTGCATAGGTATCCTCATCGCGGGTGTTGTTAAAGAAGGCTACGAACTTGTAATACTCATCGTGTCGGAAGGGATCGTATGGGTGACTGTGACATTGCACACACGCAAAGGTTGTCCCCATCATAGCTTCCCAGGTTGTGTTTACACGATCTAATACTGCGGAGGTGCGAAACTCTTCGTTCTCAGTGCCACCTTCATCGTTGGTCATGGTGTTCCGATGAAAGGCAGTCGCTACATATTGATCGTCCGTTGGATTGTCCAAAAGATCGCCTGCCAATTGCTCAGTCACAAACTGATCGTAGGGCATGTCTTTATTGAATGCACGAATCAACCAATCGCGGTAACGCCAAATACTGCGACTATCATCACGCTCATAACCTTTGGTATCGGCATAGCGCGCAAGATCCATCCACACCGCTGCCCAGCGTTCGCCAAAGTGTGGTGAAGCCAACAGTGAATCAACAAGACTTTGGTATGTGACTGGATTCTCATTACTAAGAAATTTCTTAGCTAATGATTTCGATGCCGGTAGGCCAATTAAATCTAAACTTACTCTTCGAAGTAGAGCTGCTTTATCAGTTTCTGGCGAGGGGTCTAAATTTTGCTCCTTTATTTTTTGATAGATGAAGGGGTCAATTTCATTTTTAGTCCATGAGTTTCTTTCAGGAACAAGTTGCTTTTCAACGGCCACATAAGCCCAATGATCGCCCCATTCTGCCCCTTCATTTATCCACTGAGTAAGAATTTCAATCTCTTCCTTTGTTAAGGGTTCTTTTTTGTAAGGCATCCGCTCTTCCGGATCGCTTAAATTAATTCGTCTGATTAGTTCACTATGTTGGGCATCACCGGGAATAATTGCTTTGTTTCCGGATTCAGCAACGGCCAATGCTTCCTGACGAAATAAAAGACTGAACTTGGCTTCGCGCTTAACGCCACCATGACAAGTGATGCATTTTTTATTGAGAATGGGTTTTACTTGTGTGTTGTAATCAATTTTGTCGGCAGGCCAATAGAAATAGCTCATTAGCAAGCCCCCCAGAATGAGTAAAGAAACAATAACCAGAATTCGAGATTTCAATGGTTGATTTTTAATTGACGCGTTAACAGAGCCTTTATAGAACTCATTAAGATATTAGAAAGCAAGTTAAGCTTTTTTGATTAAACCCCCATTATGCAATAGAAATGCATTTGCATAATTTGACGAATGAAAATCAAACACTTACGTTGAAAAATAATTTCCCCATTGGGTGATTTTCATTGTCAGGTTTAACAGGCAATTACGTTGGTGGATGATTTGGTTTTTGTTCTAAAGCGGAAGTGCTTTATTACTGTTTGTAAGTGTTCCACGAAAACTTCTCACGTTGAGTAACAGAGTTGTCGGCTCGGCCTGAAACGACTTTACGGCAGTTGGGACGGCCGCATGCGCAAACAAAAGACTGAATAGTGTCGTCTAGCAAATCGGCATAATCCAGTGTCAATTCTTCCTCACGATTAATACTGCGAAGCGCGATTAGATTTAACCCATCATAGATTGTGTTTGGGTCGCAACTATGATTTTGAGGTGCCCAATTTTGCGGTTTTTGATCCCACAGAATATAAACCTCGTCCGAAATAGGATAAGCATAATGCCTGAAATCCTCCATCTGTTCGGACGTCCAGTTGGCTTCAACATACCTTTTAGTAACAATACGTTGTGCCGATTCTTCAATTTTAAAAATTATTTCGCCTTTGGTTAATGCCGTTTGTGCAACAATGCCGTAGCCATTGATCACGTTCCCGTTTACCCGATATTTCTTTTGCTTTGCTGTGTGCCGGGCAATCCCTTCGGCAATGATGTGTTTTAAGAATCCCGATTTGCCAATTGGATCAAATTTAAGAATGTAATCAGCCGACCCTTCATACCCATCTTCATAAAAGACAGAACAGGTAAAGTTTATTTCAAGAAAGTAAACCTCTTGGTTTTCATTAACTCTGAAATCAAGGCGTGCATAACCTATTCCAGAGAATCCATTGAAGATTTTCCCGGCCGCAGATCTCAACTTTGTTTCTAACCCCTTGTCAGAACAAGGTATATTGACATCGGTATGCAATTCGGAAGTTTTGAGCGCGTAGGTTTTAAACGTGTACCCTTTCGGGAATTGATATTCGACAGGTTTAAAAGTTGTGCAACCGCGTTGAGGCTTTGAGTTTGCCGCTACCAAAACGGTAAATTCTTGCCCGGCAATGTATTCTTCAATTAAGATATCTTCATACCCCTCAACAAGCAGGCTTTCAATTTTACTGGCTAACTCAGCATGATCTTTTACAAGCGACTTATCATCAACGCCAAGACTATCGCCAGCTTTGGCGGGTTTTACGAATAATGGGTAAGTGAGGTGTTTGACTTTTTCAATCAGGTTGGTGGCATTGGAAACTTCAGCAAAGTTTGGAGTTTTAACGCCACCGCAGTAAGCCACATACTTCATCAATGGCTTTGGCGGATCATATAAGATTGAATTTGGCCCTGTGTATGGAAGGTTGAGGGAATCTAATGTATTGATTACATCGATAGAGGGCACCGACCAATCCAGATAGCCTTCGCAAAGGTTTATGAAGATATCGTACTTAGATTTTCGAAGATCTTTTAACTGCTTGTAAGTGGTTAGCTTATTTAAGAGCACATGATCTACCTGATCGTTTGGCAACAAAGGGGCTAGGTTGCGGGCGGGATCATAATGCTTATAGTCTACATCGGTAGTGCTATAATCCGGTTGCAATACACAAACTTTCATTTACTAGGCTATTGATTTACGGAGGAGGGCATCATCCAGAACTTCAACGATTAAATCGGTAAAAGTTTTGTCGCTTACCCGCAGGATAGCTCCAATGGAGGTATAGTTTTCATCATCACTCAATCCGCATTGCGCATTGATTTCCAATACAAACAGTTTTCCGGTTTTCTTATCCAACCGAAAATCCAACCGCGCATAACCCACTCCTTTTACGGCTTTGAAGGCATCAATGCTTAGCTCCTTTAGTCGTTGCGAAAGTTCGCAAGACGCCACCGGTGCGTATTCATATAAACAGGCATTATCAGGCGGGGGAGTTTCATTTTCATAGGCTTCCCACAAGCGCTCAAATGAAAGGAATTGCTCTTTATCAGGCAGGCCTTGATGGAATACACGTTCTATAGGCTGATAAAATTTGATCTGCTCAGGTTGATGATGTGAGCCTACTAGTAAGGTTGTAAACTCGCGGCCAATGATAAATTGTTCGGCCAGCAGACCTGCGCCATCGAACTTCCAGCCTTTAAATCCATCATCAAGGCTGGATAGAACACTTTTTAACTCACGTTTTCCATTAACCACATTCTTAATGCTAATGCCCATGCTTCCTGCAGAAACTGCGGGCTTAACAATAATTGGCTTACCTACCTTCTTGAATAAGTCAGGATCGATATTGCCATTCAGCTTTTGCCAGCCCGGCATAGAAACTCCGGCCTTATCAAATGCTTCCTTCATCGTGATTTTTGATGTGGTTACATTATAGAAGTAGGAATCAGATCCTGTATAAGTAATCTCATTCTCATCCAAGGCATGGATTACAGATACTCCCGGAACATTGTTTATTTCGTCACCATCGCAAAGATTAAGCACAATACTACGCTTGGCTGAGTAATTCTGCACTTTAGCAATGGCCTCAGCTATGTTGTGGACAGTAACGTTTACCCATTCCCATTCGCAATTGATCTCAGAAAACACTTTTGTGTATTCGGCTATGCTTTGGGTATAGTCGTAATAGAATTTTAGGGTCGGATCATCCGTCTCCAGATAAGGAGCAAAAATCCAAACTTTATAAGTGGCTGTATTGGTAATAAAATCCATTACAAACCAGCCAGAGTTGGTCTCAAGTAAAACCTATTTGCCATAGTTAGTACAAATGTCACTAATTATTATTCTTATCATAATTTTATCTTAATATTTTTATTTAAGTTTCTCAACTTTGATTAGAGGCGAGGCAGACGATAACTTCAATAATCAATCAGTTTTAAGTATGAATACCTTACAAGGTCGTTTCGAAATCAATCATGACCAAACTCATGCATACCAACAAAATGGCTATGCGCTTATAAAACAATTGGCAACTCCAACAGAGATTTCTAATTACCGACCGTTGATATTAGGGGCAGTAAAAAAGCTGAATCCCGAGACTCGAAAGATGGAAGATAGAGATACCTATGGGAAGGCTTTTCTTCAAACTATGAACTTATGGGAAGCGGATGCACAGGTAAGGGAATTTACGCTTGCTAAAAAATTTGCATCTGTTGCAGCGCAACTAATGGGGGTTGAGCGGGTGCGGCTTTATCATGATCAAGCGCTTTTTAAAGAACCCGGTGGTGGCTTTACTCCATGGCATCAAGACCAATTCTATTGGCCACTGGCAACAAAAAATACTATTACCATGTGGATGCCATTGATCGATATAACTACTGATATGGGCATGCTAACTTTTGCTGGCGGCTCGCATAAAGATGGATTAGTAAAAAATCTTAAAATCTCTGATGAATCTGAAACAGAGTTAGATGAACATGTTGCAAAAAATGGCTACCCAGTTTTTATGCCTGACCAAATGAGAGCCGGTGATGCCACCTTTCATGCAGGCTTGATTCTGCATAAGGCGCCTGGTAATTCTTCTAGAACTATGCGCGAAGTGATGACTATTATTTATTATGCAGAGGGTACTAAGGTTTCAGAACCCATTAATGAGTGGCAGGAAAAAGACCGACAGCGATGGTTGGAGGGGTTGGAGGTAAGTGAATTCGCGGCATCAAAACTAAATCCTTTACTATAAAACATTATGGATTTGAGAAAAGTCACTACATTATTTCTGTTTTTTATTTCTTCTTGCAATCCTGCCAAGGAAACAACTCGCACTCAAATTGCCGATGCGATGGAGTCATCCTTAAAATCAGAAGTGCTTAGCAAATGGTATCCGCAGTCAATAGATACTGTGGATGGCGGCTTCATTAGTACCTATACTTATGATTTTAAACCGACTGGCGATCAGGATAAGATGATTGTAACGCAGGCTCGCCACACCTGGACGAACGCCAAATTAGCTGAGCGATATCCAGAAGTTGCCTATTACAAAACCGGAGCGAAACATGGCTTTGAATTTTTGCGAGATGTAATGTGGGATAAAACTGATGGTGGATTCTATTGGCTGGTTGATAAGCGAGGGCACGTAAAAGGAGATTCTAACAAAACCGCCTACGGGAATGCGTTTGGCATTTATGCATTGGCTGCATACTTCCATCAATCGAACGACAGCAGTGCACTGAAGCTTGCACAAGCTGCATTTACGTGGTTGGAAAAAGGAAGTCACGATCCGGTGCATAAGGGATACTTCCAACATTTGCAACGCAAAGGCACGCCAATCCTGAGATTGGCAACCACTCCTTCAACTACCGATACGGGTTATAAAGATCAAAATAGCTCTATCCATTTGCTGGAAGCTTTTACCGAATTATACCAGGTTTGGCCTGACCCCTTATTGCGTGAGCGTTTGAATGAAATGCTTTTATTAATTCGCGATACGATTGTGACACCAAAAGGTTACTTAACACTTTTTCTACAACCTGACTGGACATCAGTTTCCTTTGTTGACTCAACAGAAGATGTGATAAACTCGCATCATCAACTTGATCATGTTTCGTTTGGGCACGATGTTGAAACCGCCTACCTGATGTTAGAAGCATCGCATGTATTAGGTCTGCATAATGATACAACTACCTTACGGATTGCTAAAAAGATGGTAGATCATGCAATTAGCAATGGCTGGGATAATGCTGTGGGCGGATTTTATGATGAGGGCTATTATTTCAAAGGCAAACCAGGAATCACCATCACTCATGATACCAAAAATTGGTGGGCGCAGGCCGAAGGACTAAATGCGTTATTGTTGATGGCCGATTTATTTCCTGATGACAAAATGAATTACTATGGAAAGTTTGAGCTGCTTTGGAAATATACCGATACTTACCTCATCGATCATGAATATGGAGATTGGTATGCAGGTGGGCTCGACAAGCAACCGGAACTAAAGACAGCCTTGAAAGGAAATATCTGGAAAAGCATTTATCATCACTATCGCTCGCTCGATAATTGTATTCAACGATTAAGAAACAATGGTGATAAACTTTAATCAATCAACGCCTGATAGATTAAAGCCCGCAACATCAACTGATCTCTTACGATAGAACCCGGGCGGACTTGCGTAAAGTAAACCACTACTAATTCTTCTTTTGGATCAACCCAATACGTTGATCCGTAGGCTCCGCCCCAGCCGTATTCACCCACTGATCCGGGCTGACCACGCTTGCCTTCATTAAGTACAACGCTAAATCCTAATCCAAAACCTTGACCTGGATTATAGCTAACTTCATCGCTCAAATGGTTCATAGTCATTAAATCAACCGTACGTGGAGAAAGAATTCGTTTTCCATTCAACTCACCTTTATTTGCCATCATCTGCAAAAAGAAATAATAGTCTGTTGCTGTTGAGAGCAATCCGGCACCACCTGAAAAACTTTTTCGTGGTCCGTCTACATAAGCACCTTGACTATCCATGGTTCCGGCAACAGATGCTGGTATTAATGGCGAACCTTCTTTTGGAGAATATACGGTAGTCAATCTGGCCGTCTTATTTTTTGGTAAATAGAAATGCGTGTCGGCCATACCAAGCGGATTAAAAATCCGATCCTGAAGAAATTCATCAAGCGGCATACCTGAAGCGCGTTCAATGATTACGCCCAAAATGTCAATCGAATATCCATACACCCAGGCTGTTCCGGGTTGTGCATCCATGGGCAATGCAGCCATGCGCTTGATGGTTTCAGCAATCGGCTCGTTACGATCAGCAAAATACCAACCTTGAATTTCTGCTTTCTTCCACTCACTGCTTGCAACACCATAGCCATAGCCAATGCCTGCTGTATGGGTTAACAAATCCCGAACGGTAATTTGCCTTTTGGCTTTCACCACTTCATAGCCACCACTTTCTTTAGCTACAGCAACCGTAGTTTCTTTAAACTCAGGAATGTATTGACTTACATTATCTTGTATCAATAATTTTCCTTCTTCCTGCAAAGTCATAATGCCAACGCTAATAATTGCCTTAGTCTGCGATGCGATGCGAAATATGTCATCATTAGTCATAGTTGCTTTTGATGCTATATCGCGGTAGCCGAATGATTTGAAGTAGCCAACTTTTCCTTTGCGTGCAACAAGAATCACGCTGCCAGCCAGTTTATTTTCTTTCACATAGGCGGTAAAAACAGCATCAATTCTTTCAAGTCGTTTGCTCGAGAAACCGATAGTTTCCGGATTGACAACGGAAATTTTTTGAGCTAGTAAAGAACCGGCAATAAGTAGTGTAAATACAAATACAAGAAAGCGAGAGTAATATTTAGTCATCATGATCAAGATTAATTAAAATCAAGTTACATCTTTCTGCATAAAATTGAGTGCGTTTCCTAATGAGATAAATCCAAACTAGAAAAGAATTTAATAACTTTCATACCTTATCCGCCAGGGTCCAACTGAAATAAACTTGTTTCTCAACTTCCGCCCAGCTTGCGTTAGATGGCGCTACGCCTTTCCATTTAGGATCGCGCATAATTTTTTCTACGGTAAGCGAAGCAAGCTGTTGCGCCCACGCTACAGGGCAGATGAGAATTAGCCAAAGTATTTTTTTCATTGTGTCTTTTATAGTTCAAAATTTAAAACAAGCGATCTACAATTTCAGCAATTGAAGTTCAAGTCTTGCAATTTTTGAAAAATCTTTATCTGCGGTTACCAACGGAAAACTCATATGCATGGCAGAGCCAGGCACGATAGCATCTGCTAATTTGATCGTTGACTTTTGTTTTATCCGTATGGCAATTTCTTTAATATCAGAATTGAAATTAACAACGAATCAGTTTTCGATTAGCTGCTTGCGGATGTTGAGAGTATTTAAATTGAGACCTTTGACCCCCAACATCTCCATTTCGGTTATTTCCGAAATAAAATAATTATTGTTTAAGTAAGGAGTTATAGACTTATGTCCATTCAGCAGATAGATTAAAAAAATTAGTATCAACCAAAAAATTACTTCCAGTCATAGCGAAGTTTTTTTTGATAGGCCAATCCATCAACACTATCTTTTAATTTTCCAAAAAAAGCTGATGGGGTTTTTTTTGATTTGACGGAAATTCTTTCAAGCAATGCTTTGGTATGCTGCTTTTTTATTTTTTTTATGATCGTTGTCAAGCCTTTTATTTTAAAGTTAGTCAATTTTTACATCGCGCCTCTAAAGCTATTTCTCGAACTTGATACCCAAAGACCATTGGTGCAGACAGGTTCTGTAATTGCAAGTATCGAACACGCAAATTAAGAAAAGATTGTTCTCAGTGGGCAAGATTTTCTGCTAGTGGTTTTATTTACTAATAATGGGCCAGTGGAACAGAGACTAAGATTGATGATTATTTAATTAGTGGGATTGAAAAGTTTGGGTTACCCATATTTAATTTTCTTATCGTTTACTAAGGGTTGCACTATTTAATCTTTTCAGAACGGGTTGAAAAGCTTATTCATAATGCGATGGTCGTTGTCCTGGCTTTCTATGCAGTGCGCATGTTTTCATCCTTTGAGCGCCTTTCATTGGAAACATTTATTAGAACCAAAGAAGGATTCACTGATTAAATTTATTCTTTAATCTGTAAAATAATGGCTGATTAAAATTTGCGAAAGTTTGTGTGAAGCTGTTATGACTATAAAGTAACAATAGTATTTCGCAGATCTCGAATTAAATTTTATGTTTTGATCTGTGAACTTGTCTGCCGGACAGGCATGTCTGTGGCTAATTAGTTCTTTTTTTCTCTTTAGTTAAATCAGTAAACAGACTGTTAAAAATTGAAAGGATTAAACTAAACCCGAGTGCCCACCAAAAACCATCAACCTCAAAACCCGGCACAAAGTGTCCTACCAGAAGAATAATGACGGCATTAATCACCAAAAGGAATAGACCAAGAGTAATAACGGTTATTGGAATGGTAAGAATAATGAGAATTGGTTTAACGAGTATGTTAGCAATGGCAATTACAACGGCTACTAGTAATGCGTACCCATAATTCTCAACATGAACACCGCCCTTCAGCAAGTAGCCGGTAAGCATTACCGCTAAACCGTTTAATAAAAAGCGAACTAGTCCATTCATCTGAATTATTTTTCGGGGAAGTATCAATAAATTTCTTTTCGGTTTAAAAATCTAAAAAGTATTCTGAATGAAGTCCTTTTGTTCATCTGTCGAAAGGCGGCCATACTTTTTTCCTTCTTCCATTGCCATGGAAAGTGCAATTTCCTCATCGCCCTCAGAAAAAACCTCAGTTTCAATTTTTAATGCTTTAGTAAGTGCCTGAACCGCTTCTTCCTGGGACTCATCAAGTTTTAAGAGGTATGTTTTCATGAGAATAAAAATACAAAATTATCAACTCAATTCCTGAATGTAGTAAATCGCTTCTTACCTTCGCTGCCTTATGTACGCAATTGTCGATATTGAAACTACTGGCGGCTACGCAGAAAATCATCGCGTAACTGAAATTGCGATTTATCATTACGATGGCGTGCAAATTACCGACAGTTTTCACACGCTAATAAATCCAGGTCGCAAAGTACCAAGCTTTATTACGGGCCTTACTGGAATCACTTCTGCTATGGTGGAGGAAGCACCAGCATTTGAAGATTTAGCCGAAGAAATTTTTGATTGGTTAAAGGATAGGATTTTTGTTGCACACAATGCGCACTTCGATTATAGCTTTTTAAAGAAAGAATTTGAAGGGCAAGGAATTGCGTGGAACTCAAAGAAGTTGTGCACTGTGCGGCTGAGCCGAAAAATTATACCCGGACTTAAGTCATACAGTTTAGGGCGATTAGCAGAAAGTCTTGGTATTAAAATTCTAAACAGACATCGGGCAGGTGGCGATGCACTTGCTACAGCAAAGATTTTTGATATTTTGATCAAGCGCGATGACACGGGCGTAATTACCAAATCATTAACGAGAAATGCTGGTGAAACTATTTTGCCACCCAACTTGCCCAAAGAGGATTTTGATAAACTGCCGGCTAAAGAAGGAGTGTATTATTTTTTAGATGCTCGGGGCACAGTGATTTATGTAGGTAAGGCAGTGAATATTAAAAAACGAATTGCCGGACACTTTACAGGCGAAGCTCGCGAGTGGAACCGATCAAATATTCGAAATGAAATTCATAACATCACCTTTGAACTAACGGGTAGCGAATTGATTGCATTCATTTTGGAATCGCAAGAGATTCGAAGACTCTGGCCTAAATATAATCTGGCGCAAAAGTATAAAGTTGAAGAGTGGGGTGTGTATGATTATGAAGATCGCAACGGTTATTTACGTTTTGCGGTGAATGTTGTAAGTCGTGGAACAAAACCCTTGATCACATTTACTTCCAAAGGTGATGCGTGGAATTTTATGTGGGATAAAGTAAAGGAGTTTGATCTGTGTCCAAAGCTGTGTGGCTTGCAAATCGCGAAAGGGCTATGCTTCAGTTATCAGTCGGGTTCGTGCAAGGGAGCTTGCCAAGGTGTAGAGAAAGAAAACAAATATAACAAGCGCGCACAGCAAGCGATTGATTCATTTTTTGAGAATGGACAAACAGTGGCTATGGTTGGTAAGGGCCGCAGGCCAGAAGAGAAGTCGGTAGTATTAGTAGAGCGTGGCAGTTATTTAGGCTTTGGTTTCTTTGGAGAAAACGAATCAATTTCAAATCTTGAATCCGCTCGAAATTTTATTAAACCATCCAAGGATAATCGCGTGGTTCAGAATATTATTAATTCGTATCTAACAAATCCGAAAGGTGTAGAGTTGGTGTTGTTTAATTAACGTATTGAAAATTAATATAAATGAAGGTATCTGACCGCTTGCCTTTGCCGCTGCTCCTTGCAGGTCACACTCTTGTCGGTCTGGCACCTATAGTTGTAACGCCTGTTAACTTAACAATCCCTCGTTCTCAATAGAAAAATATCTACCTCAATTTTTTTAAAATGAAATCAAAGTTTTTCCAATTCCCTGTTCTTTTGGTGATCGCTAGTCTACTATTCACATGCACATCAACTCCAGTTGAAACTCCCTTAGTAATAGAAGAAGATTCAAAAACAGGATTAAAAATCGCCAAAGAAACCCGGGAAAATGTTTCGGTTCAACTAGCAGAAGGATTAACACTAAACCTGTGGGCGTCAGATTCTCTAGCGCCCGATCCAATTGCTATGTCTATTGATGATGAAGGAAGAATTTATCTTACACGTACCAATCGACAAAAAAATTCTGAGTTTGATATTCGGGGCCATCAGGATTGGATGACGGCTTCCATAGCCTTGCAAACTGTTGAAGAAAGACGCGCTTTTTTAAAAGCAACTTTTGCTACCGAGAAAAGTAAAGAAAACAAATGGTTAAAAGACTTAAATAAAGATGGTGTTCATGATTGGCGCGATCTGGGTGTGGAGCAAGATGAGGTTTGGCGTTTGGAAGATCAATCAGGTGATGGCATAGCCGACATCTCAACACGCATTGTTCATGACTTCAATGATGAAATTAATGATGTTGCAGGAGCTTTGCTGGTTCGTAAGAACGATATGTTTGTTGGCATTGGTCCGGATATGTGGCGTTTGGAAGATAAAGACGGAGATGGTATTCCTGAAAAGAAAGAATCGATTAGTCATGGCTACGCAGTGCACATTGGTTTTAGTGGGCACGGTATGTCAGGGGTAATTCAGGGGCCTGATGGAAAAATTTATTGGGGCATTGGCGACATCGGTGCAAACATTACAGCAAAAGATGGAAAGAAATACCCATTTCCAAATGAAGGGGTAATTGTGCGATCAAATCCGGATGGTAGCGATTTTGAAGTATTTGCTTCAGGCTTGCGCAATACGCACGAATTTGTTTTCGATGATTACGGAAATTTGATTTCATCAGATAATGATGGCGACCACGCAGGGGAGAGTGAACGCCTGGTGCATGTTGTTGAAGGGTCGGATGCGGGTTGGCGGTCGAACTGGCAGTATGGAAAATACACTGATCCGAAAAACAATACCTATAATGTGTGGATGGATGAAACCTTTTCTAAACCACGCTGGGAAGGACAAGCGGCACACATTATTCCTCCGATCGTAAATTATCATAACGGCCCAACGGGCATGGTGTTCAATCCAGGAACAGCATTAGGTTCTAAATGGAAGAATAAATTTTTTCTGGTTGAGTTTGTTGGCGACCCTACGCGCTCGCACATTTGGTCGTTTAGTTTAAAACCAAAAGGTGCATCGTTTGATCTTGATTCAGAAACCGATGTACTTAGCGGCATCCTGCCAACTGGCATTCGGTTTGGTCCTGATGGTGCGCTTTATGTGGCTGATTGGATTAACGGCTGGAATACAAAAAATTATGGGCGGGTATGGAAGTTGGATGTAACGGAACAAACAAATGACTTGAAAGCTGAGCGCGCTGAAACGCATAGGCTCATGCTATTGAAGTATGAAGTTCAATCGGCCGATGAACTTTTAAAGTTACTTTCATATGGTGATCTGCGCATCCGCCAGAAGGCGCAATTTGAATTGGCAGCCCGCGGAGATAAAGGTGCAGAAGTTTTTAAACAAGCAATTAATCAACAGGAAAATCAAATGGCCCGCATTCATGCCATCTGGGGTATGGGACAATTAATTGAGGCGAATAAAAAATATGCGACTGAATTAATGCCTCTGCTATCCGATGCAGATGCTGAAATTGTTGCACAAGCAGTTAAAATTCTAGGGGATAAAAAATATGCGGAAGCAAGTCCGCAATTGATCTCGCTGCTTACTAGTTCCAATCCACGCGTAAAGTTCTTTGCCGCGCAGGCAATTGGGCGTATAGAGAGTAAAGATGCAGTTGCTCCATTAATTGCTATGATTAATTTAAACAATGATGAGGATCTTTATATCCGCCATGCGGGAGTGATGGCATTGGCGCGCATTGGCCAGGTTGATCCCATAGTTGCCTTAGTAAATAGTCCTGAACGCGATTTACGTATTGCTGCCGTGTTGGTATTAAGAAGATTGCGAAGTGAGAAAGTAGCCCTCTTTCTTCAAGACAAGGAAGAATACATTGTTACGGAAGCAGCACGTGCTATCAATGATGATTTATCAATTGAAAACGCGTTACCTGATTTAGCTGCGCTTTTGAAGGAAGAAAGATTTACCTCAGAACCCTTGTTGAGACGCGGTATCAGTGCGTGTGTGCGTGTTGGTGGTGATAAAGAATTAACTATGTTGATTGCGTTTGCAAAACGTAAAAATATACCAACTGCATTGCGCGCTGAAGCAATGGCTGCTTTAGGAACATGGGCAAACCCTTCCGTGCTTGATCGGGTAGATGGACGCTATCGTGGAGCAGTAACGCGCGATCCGCAAGTGATCAAATCAAAAATTAGTCCTGAACTAAAAGGATTCTTGCAAGAGAAGAATGAAACTATCTTGGTTGCGGCAGCAAAAATGCTGGCCGATTTAAATCTTTCAGATTACAATGCAGACTTAGCGAAGACAATGGGTGCTAATTCTTCACCCGAAGTGCGCTCCGCTACGCTCACTGCGTTACATGTACTTAAATACGATCAACTAGAGGCGGCTATCAAGGCGGGGATGAATGACAAACAAGGATCCGTTAGAACAACCGCAATAGGATTACTGAATGACCTGAATATTTCTAAAGAGAACCTTCCAGGAATTGTGAAACCAATTTTTGAAAAGGGAACCTTGCCTGAGCAACAACAACTTTTGCGTGTGCTGGGTAAAATGGATCCAGTAAAGAGTGAGCCGGTACTATCAAATGTGGTTGATCAATTGCTAGGTAAGAAACTTTCGGAAGGACTGACCTTGGAATTGATGGAGGCTGCAGAGGCTACTAATTCAGAAACGTTAATTGCGAAAGCGTCAAAACTTCGCACGAATGATACTGGAGTTAATGAATATGCTGGAACTCTGCTTGGGGGTAATCGTGAACGAGGACAAGATATTTTTTTCTGGAACTCAGCCGCTCAATGTGTGCGATGCCACGCCATTCGTGATCAAGGCGGTTTGGTAGGGCCATCCTTAACCAACATTGGAAATCAATTAACTCGTGAACAGATACTGCAGGCCTTGATAGAACCAAGTGCTCGCCTTGCCCCAGGATTTGGCATGGTGAAACTTACGTTGAAAGATGGCCAGCAAGTATCGGGTACATTATTGAGTGAAGATGGGGAAGAGTTGATCTTAAAGACATCACAAGCTGAGCCTTTAGAAGTTCCCGTTGGCAGAATTGAGAAGCGCGAGAATTATCCAAGCAGCATGCCGCCCGTGGGCAAGACGTTGTCGAAAAGTGAGATCCGCGATATGATTGAATTCTTGTCGAGCTTGAAAACTAAATAGAAGAGTATGAATTACATTGATTTAGTAGGATACCTCGGCAGTTTTTTAAGTTGCATTACATTTATTCCGCAGGTGTACAAAACCTGGCAAACTAAAAGCGCGGGCGACTTAAGCCTGACCATGCTACTCATTGTTTTGACCAGCACAGTGGTGTGGTTGGTTTATGCGTTTGCGTTAACGCTTTGGCCGGTTATCATCTGCAATGCAATCATGTTTGTGCTATGCGGTATGCTTATCTATTTTAAGTTTGCTTTTAAGAAGTAATTATTGTTCAGAGGCTTTTTAACCACAGAGAACACAGAGGGGTTTTTACAATGTTATGTTGAGAAATTTCCACTTCTCAACCTGTGGTCTGTGTGCTCACACAATATAAAGTTTCGGTCTGTAAGGATACAGACCTAGGTTAGGTTTCTTCGTGAATCTTTGAGCCTTTGAGCCTTCGTGGTTTAAAAGTTTCATTAATCAAGCACATTATAAATAATCTTCCCATCAAAAACAGTTAGCATCACTTTGGTTTGCGATGTTAACATCGGATCAATTGTAAATAAGTTTTGCGAGAATACAATTACATCGGCCAACTGGCCGACTTTTATTTTTCCTTTTGAGTTTTCTTCGAATGAAGAGTAAGCACCTGCCGATGTATACGCTTTCATTGCTTGCGCGGCAGAAATTTTTTGTTCTGGAATCCATCCGGTTTCAGGAAAACCTTCTGGTGTTCTTCGGGTTACAGCAACATGAATTCCTCGAATTGGATTGATATCAATACAAGCAGGCCAATCACTGCTATAAACCAGATACGCATGTTGCTTCAACAGTTCATTCCATGCAAACGACCAAGGCAATCGTTGTTCGCCAATTGCTTTTGCCCACACATCTACTGTTGCTGGGTCCGCATGAATAGGTTCCATGGATGGCATTACATTTAATTGAGCAAATCGTGGAATGTCATCAGGTGAAACTGTTTCAATGTGCTCAACTCTATGTCTCGAATCACGCTTGCCATTTGCTTTTGCAGCGTTTTCATAGGCGTTCAAAGATTCACGCACGCCTAAATCGCCAATAGCGTGTGTATAAATTCTAAAACCATTTTTATCAAAAGCAGAAACCAGTTGTTGGTATTTTTCCAACGGCACAGCTAGTTGACCAATAACCAGCGGATCATTTACGGGAATATCTGAATAAGGCTCTATCATATAGGCAGTGTGCGATTCAATCACGCCATCAATCATAAACTTGATTGCATCTGCGCGTAGCATCGGGTTATTGAATCCAACGCTGTCTTTAAGTTTAGTAAAAAACGCGATGTCTTCCTCAGTGGTCGTTTCGTTTGCCGAAAACGCAGCGGCATATCGCATCGTTAGTTCTCCGTTGCTCAAAAGTTCTTTGAATAGATTTACCTCTTCTGC
>Ga0209181_10003285_pt1 | contig 25180 bp, 22 predicted proteins | sample MAT05_FD_187208 | JGI IMG/M metagenome (GOLD analysis project Ga0209181, IMG submission 187208) | Freshwater microbial communities from Lake Fryxell liftoff mats and glacier meltwater in Antarctica - MAT-05 (SPAdes) (version 2) | ecosystem: Environmental > Aquatic > Freshwater > Ice > Liftoff...
ATATTTTCAACTTCTTATTCGCTTAGCTTCTTCTGTACTTTGTTTACAGCCTCTTGGTAGCGTAAAGGAGTTGGTTTTATCCAACAATCTTTTGACATTTTAGTTATGGTCGAGTCATTTTTATCCCAGAAGCCTTGATCAACATCATCTGGGTGCCCAATGAAATAAGCGTACATCGAAGGAGTGACTCCACTTTCTAATAATGTTTCAACAGTTTTTTTACAGTCATCTACTGCATCTTGTCTCCCCTTATCGTCACGTTTTATTCTTTCTCCATGTGATGGAGCATTACGAGCATCTGATCACCGGGCTACTAAGTCTTTTATTTCTGCCTGTTTATAATCACCATTGCTGTTCATTAATTTCAATTTTGTTGAGAGAAGTGTGCTTTTTGAGGACAACTTTTACATGAGGACGGCGTTAATTAGTCGCTCTTTCTCCTCATCTGACAATTTCGTCTGACTATTTATTACGTCACGAATTTGTTTTTTCGCCTTCATTTTCTGGCAACCCTAATTTCTTACGCATGTCCTTTAGCAGCACGTCGAAAAAAAACTGTACGCAATTAGGTAATTGCGCCAGTCTTCGTAAGTTTTAGTGCTTGGAATGTATTTATCTTCCATTGCGTTTTTGACCGTAATTGAGTAAGAAAATGGTAACAAATGGTAGCTCTTAAAAAGCAGGTGCTTATATTTAATTACTTTTTCTTTTACGACGGGAAAGCCAGATTAGAAAAAGCGCTCCGATGAGAATATACAACCACATAAACGAACGAGGGGAGGTATCTGGTGCGACTGCTAATGTTGCCGGTAGTACACCATCTGTAGTCAAGAGATCAGGCTTCAAGGCGAAAATCGCGAAGCGGGAAAGGAAATTTACAGAAAAACTCGCACTTATATTGTCAAACACAACATCAGAAATCAACACCCACTCATTTACATCATCAGAAAAATAATACACGCCGAGGTCTTTCCTGCCAACTAAACTCTCTGGCACAATAAGCGTTATTTTCAGGGGAGCGAAAAATTCTCGGACTCGGTTTCCTTCATCGTCTTTTGCAGTTATCTCAAATACCGCGCCCAAAATATTCGCCTGATCGAGCGATGGCAAGCGATCTGCTACAGACTGCTCAATGGATAATGTTATCTTTGAAGAAGCTATGGCACGCGGTAATTCTATAAATACCGCCTGTTTTTGTTTAGCTTTTGTCATCTCTGGCGTGCTGAAATCCCAGACTAAAATCCCTGTTTGATTTGGCTCAATGACTAATGGCGCGTTATAGCTTTCCACGTGATCGACATCAGCGCGCGATATCGGCTCTGACTTTCCTATTGTTTTATAAAATTCGGTGATCTGATCACGAATAGACTGCGATGTTTCGGATGTAGGTTTTGATTTTGAATTACCAGGAATTATCGGCGTTTTTGTTATTGGAATTGACGGAGATGATTCAGATGCGGGAATAGTTACGGGAGTTGGAGTGGGAGTGGGAGTGGGAGTGGGAGTGGGAGTTGGAGTTGGAGTTGGTGTTGGAGTTGTGACTACTGGTCGCCAATCAGTACGCACATCGCAATATGTCGGACAATCAAAAGTCAGTGTACCTATAAGGTCGCTGGTGGCAGTACCAGAAAATTTGCCTGTGCCTGTGTTGATGGAAACCCCGCTAAAATTTATCCAACCAATTTGCTCGCCCCATGCATATCCGGACAATACGCCCTGACCGTTATTGTAAACTCCTCCGTTAGTTGGATCAAATTTTATCCAACCCTTGTTGGTTGACCATGCATAGCCAGAAAGCGTGCTGTTGCCAACGGTAATATTTTCAAAATTTATATAACCAACATTGTTACTCCATGCGTATTTATAACTGCCGGTGATATTGGTAGCTGAGACAAACGATGTCGGTAGTAACAACCCCATAAAAATAAACAGAGCAACAAAGTAAAATAGACGAAATTTCATAAGTCACTAATTTCCAGAAATGATCAAAATATCGGCGTTAGGCTTGGCTTCCCCTTCTGGTAGAGGGGAGACCTTCCCTTTTAACAGACTGGCAATCTCGCTAGCTTCTTCGGCGTGACTTCCGCTGAGATCAATCACTAAAGTTTCTTTATAATCTTTTTTGGAAGCATTGCTTAATGTTGTTGTTTGATAATTTGGATAAGCTGTTTTAACGGCTTTTTCAACCTGACCAGACAAGCCGATGGTTTCTGTGCCATTGTAGTAAGAAATTTTTAATCCAGATGGAATTTGTGCTGTCGGTTTGTTTTCTTCTACTCCTGCCGCCTGGTCAATGAGTATTGGCACGACATTGATAATCTTATTGGCTGAAGGACGGTAGAGAATAGCTTGCATTGCTTTGGTAAAGGCAAGAATTTTGTCGCCATTTTCCGCCTTAGCAAAAAACGGCTGGTCTTTCAACTTCTCCTTATCCGCAATAGTAGCTATGGTCGGAGTCTCATCAGTTGGTAATTCTATCAGCTTACCAACGGTCGCCACCAAAGCTTCGGTTTCTTTTTGTGCTTCAAAGGTAGGATTGGCTTTCAATGCTTGGTATTTACGGAAATAGATTACTCCCGTTGCCACTCCGCTTATAGCCAATATAACGAGCAAAATAATCACTAGCCGTTTTAATCCGAAGCGTCGGAAAAAACGAACTCGTCTGACTTTTGGAGATTCATCTTCGTTTGGAATTGTGTTTTTAAACATATTTTTTAACTTTATTTAATAATTATTATTTTACTGGCTCAATGACAACTGGAGCTGGTTCAACAACAGGTTTTGTTGGTAATGGAGCTGGCTCAATGACAACTGGAGCTGGTTCAACAACAGGTTTTGTTGGTAATGGAGCTGGTTCCGAAACTGGAGCGGGCGTTGGTTCCACCACTGGCTCGACTATTGTCGGAGTTAGAACTGGAGTCGGAGTCGGTGTTTCAACTACTGGCTCAATGACTACTGGAGTTGGATTTGGCGCAACTACCGGAGCAACGGTTTTTGCTGTAAACGCTTTGCCTTTTTGAGCGAAAGAGTGCCATGAGAATACTACATCTGCACTTTGAGCCTGACTGACATTAATCGAGAATCCTGTACCGTCTGTAATTGTTACCCAGTAGGTTCCATTAACTTGTCCTTCTGGAGTAACAACAATTGATGGCTTTTCAGTGTACGGCGCGTCAAAAGTAATTGTTGTTGAGGTTGCGTTGGCTGTCATGGTTGCTTCACCGACAGTGTCTTTACCAAAAGCCACATGACCATCGACAGACAATGCCCCACTAATCGCAAGTTGATTCAAAGTATCAAGATGTATAGAATTATTAGTTTTTAGAGCATTAATCTCCAACTGCTGTTCCTTGATCGTGTCAATGATTGTTCCAAAGCCAGTTTCGACTTTGAAATTCAAGTCTTGAATAGATTTCACTAGTACAGGTACTAGTCCTGAGTAATTAACTGCATACCTCTGGGCGTCACCCTCACCATTAGAAGAAACTACTTCTGGCACAACCTCTAGAAGGTCTTGAGCAATAAAGCCGAGTGCTAATGCGTTTGTCTTATCAATATTATAAACATACGAACTTGGCTTTAATTTAAGAACCGTCTCTAGTCCATATGTCAAATCAGTAATATCATGTTTTTCACGCCGATCTGATGCTTGAGCATACGCCCCTGCGATAGATATGGTAGCTACGTTAGTCCCGGTATTATACAGACTTCCTGTTTGAGTTGTGCCATTTATAAAAGTCCATGAACCGCTACTTCCAATATAAAACGTACCACTATCGGGACCAATTGCTGCCACAGTCCCATCACCATCATACAGTCTCATCACTGGGTGATCATTTGAAATAAGTCTAAGTACATCATAAGTGTTTGCTGCCATTTCAGTCCCACCCCTATTGATAGTTAACAAGCTTTTTGGTACTGCTGTACCGATGCCTAAACGATTATTTGCATCATCCCAAAACAGATTGGAATTATCTTGTGATACTACGCCAGCTGTTCCCGCAAACGTAACTGAACCAGCGGTCATTGTTGAGAAGGTCGGAGCGGTCGTAAATGTTTTAGCGCCAGCGATGGTTTGGGTGCCGGTAGAAACCAGTCCTGGATTTGATCCATTGGCAAAAGAAAGCGTGAGCACGTTATTAGTGATTGAGCCACCGTTGGCATTGGTCCCAGTTGGAGTAGTGAGAGAAGTGACGATGCTTGTTCCCGAAGCAAGTTTGGAAAGTGCAATGGAAGCAGCAGCAGAAACATCAGCATTTACAACGAGCGAGGATGTTATCAATCCCGTCGTCGCATCGTTGTGCAGTATTCCTGCCGTAGTCATAGCGGACAAGGTCAATGTCTTGCCGGCAGCTATGGTGGTATCGCCATTTATGGAAACGGCACCTGTGCCTGTGGATAGTGTTCCAGTTCCAGCTTGAGTAAAGTTTCCCGAAGTCATAGCAATACCGGTGATTCCAGAAAGAGATCCAGAATTGATGATCAAACCGTTGATGGAATTTGCTGAAGTTGGAGCGACAATGGCGCTGGTAAATGTTTTAGCACCGGCGATGGTTTGAGTGCCGGTAGAAACCAGTCCTGGATTTGATCCATTGGCAAAAGAAAGCGTGAGCACGTTATTAGTGATTGAGCCACCGTTGGCATTGGTCCCAGTTGGAGTAGTGAGAGAAGTGACACCACTATTAGTTGCCCATGAAAGAACTCCAGATGCATTAGTGCTTAATATTTGTCCTGCTGTACCATCAGCACTTGGCAAAGTATATATCGTAGAGCCAGCTGCGGAGGCTGGAGCAAAACCGACAAAGCCGGAAGTAGCACCAGATAAACGTAAAGTTCCTTTGACATCAAGAGTAGAGCCCGGTGTTACCGTGCCGATACCGACATTGCCACCGTAGAGAAGAGTCATCAATGCGGTATCATCATTGTTACTTATGACAGCATTGGGCAGACCGTCAGTAGATGCGCCATATTTCACCGAATTACCAGACGCATTCTTCGCGGTAAATTGTTTTGTCGTATTTGACATCACCGACAAACGGAAGTCCGCAGTGCCATCGCCTACCTGTAATTTATCTACAGGATCGTTCGTCCCGATACCGACATTGCCAGTATTGTAGTATATCTTTGATCCGTTCGTAGTCCACTGACTTAATTCTCCAGCCGCTGCCCAAGAAAGGACGCCGGAAGCGTTGGTAGAAAGCACTTGGCCGGAAGTACCATCAGCACTTGGCAAAGTATATATCGTAGAGCCAGCTGCGGAGGCTGGAGCAAAACCGACAAAACCGGAAGTAGCACCAGATAAACGTAAAGTTCCTTTGACATCAAGAGTAGAGCCCGGTGTTACCGTGCCGATACCCAAGCGATTGTTGGTATCATCCCAAAACAGATTGGCATTATCTTGTGATACTACACCAGCTGTTCCCGCAAACGTAACTGAACCAGCGGTCATTGTTGAGAAGGTCGGAGCGGTCGTAAATGTTTTAGCGCCAGCGATGGTTTGAGTGCCGGTTGTGATGAGACCGCGGGCGGCAGCAGAAGCATCGGGAATATTAAAAGTATGTGCCGTGCCGGAAGAGGATATTGTAAAATCTGTACCAGAAGTACTGATTGCAAATGTTTGTGTGTTACCTGTGAGACCATTGAGCGAAGTGATGCCCGCACTAGCCAAACCAAAAGCCGACCAGCCGGTGTTTACTGTGTCGCTGGTTTTGATATACATCGCGCCGTTATTTGTGTCTATAGCAAGCGAACCCTTGTCAGCGGCGATATTTGATTCTGGCGTGCCAGCACGATTATATATGCCAAAAATATCAGTACCGTCGGCAAAATTCATCCACTGTCCAGCCGAAGTCCGAGTGAATTTTGGTAAACCGGCTCCAGTGAGAGCAAACGTTAGATCATTACCGCCAAGAGTTATGCTGGTGTCAGCGTCGAGGGTAAGGGTGTCGGCGAATTTTGTAAAATTCAAACTGTTATTGGCTAAAGCGATAGTTGCCGCCGCATTTTCTGCGCCAGAATTGGCGATAGTGAAAATACCCGCGCCGCTGTCGGCAAGCGTGGCAAGGTAGTTGCCGGTGGTATCAGTACCAAGAGCCACTTTATCTGCCCCAATCGTGGTGACACCAGCATTATCAATAGTAATATCTCCAGATAAAGCTACTGCTGTAGCTTGGTTGGAAGCATTACCTAGAAAAATCAGCCCGCTATTTAATCCTGTTGCGAGTTTTTCAGTATCTAGTTCATTAAGCGCGTTTTGAACAGTGACTGCGGCAATATTGCCACCGGCAGTATTGGTTATCTGCGAAGCGTTGTAGTCATTACCCGAAGCTATTACCGTGCCCGTTCTTCCAAAAACACTTGTAACAGAATTGGTTGTTTGGACTTTCTCCCAAGCTGTTCCATTACAAACCGCCCAGTCATTGACTGCCCAGCTTGCAATGCCACTTAAATTTGTTGTACCGCTTGTACTGACGACATAATAATGTCCTTTAGTGCCGACTACGCAATATGCTGACAGATCGGGCGAGTTACTGGTCGCATTCCAGGTGCCACGATAATTCATTGCTCCAAGCACATCGCCGAACATGTCGCTTCTGGTGATTTTCTTTAAACCACTCGCGGTATAAACGGCTACGGTATCGGTAGCATTAACCGAGGATACAGCCGAAAGCCCGTTGATGTCCAAGGCAAAGGCACTGCTTGTGAGTGAGAGTCCCGATCCGGCAGTGTAAGTATTATTGTTATCTGTAGAGCAAGTCCACGCTGAACCATTCCATTTTATAATTTCATTAGTAGCACAAGAATTTTGGGAAAGCTTTCCAAAAGTAACTGCGCCGTTTGCGATGTCAGCTGTTGCTATAGTACTATCGGTAATTTCTGATGATTCAATTGATGCACCGAGAGATGAGGACAAAACGCCACCGGAAAAACTCAAACCGGTGCCAGCGAGGTTGGTGTAGGTATTACCCCCAAGAGTAAAGCCGTTGACGAATGACTGAATCCCGCTCCAAGCATTAGCATTGGTCAGATCAAGTGCAAAAGCGGTACTGGAAAGAGAAAGGCCAGATCCAGCGGTGTAGCTCGTACCACCAGCATCAGTACCCCACGCAGGCAAACCTCCAGACAATTTCAAAACCTGACCGTTGGTACCAGCTGGCAAAAGAGACCAAAGACTGGACGATCCAAACAAAAGTGCGCCGTCTGACAGTGTACTACTTGTATAGACCGGTGCAGTAACGCCGCAGTTTGTATCCGTCGGTCCACACGCCGGAGCCAATGTCGCCCCTGGTGCGTACATAGCGGCATACGCTGTCGGCGCCGAAAATACCGAAAAAATAAAGGCAATTATTACAAAAAAAATAGTTAGCTTTACTCCAAAGAGTTTCATATTAATATAATAGTAACACTAATTTTATTTTAAATGTGTCAGTACTTTTGGACAACTTAAAATCTAACCCGTTGTCACTCTAAAGGTTGCAAGACCCTTGTCATTTCAAAGGATACTTTTTCTATGAGACAACCCCTTTGTATAGTGTCTCATTTGTCTCGTTTAGCCTGAAGATGATACTATGGAAAAACAGTGGCTATAAACGAAGTTTGCAAGCTTTGCTTATGGGACTAAACGGATCCAGACCCGGATGGGTCACAATATTCTATTACTACTTCAATGAAAAATCTCTCAGATTTTGAATCACTTTAGTACATATTATTATTTTTTATCCAAGTAGTGAGAAACGAACTACAACACACTTTCCTTTTGAGGCGTTATATTTGGAGCGATGATTTAACCTCGACTTAGTTTGTAACCTATTATCCTTAGATGAGAAACACAATGATAACGCTTCTTGTATTTAATAAACCTTGGGGACAGCAAAAAAGGATTGTAAAATACTACTAAATAGCTCTACGAAACAATACTAGATAGGGTAAGTTTTGCATGTAGATGATTAGAGACCCCTCTAAAAAAATCTAGTCTGTCACAGAGAAAATATGGATTGGATGCAATTGTACTTAAACCCACCACTAAGTATATTTTCTCTCAATTTGTTCACTTAACAATGAAATAACGCCTTCTTCTGCAACGGCTCCCGGAATTAGAATTGGTGGCAAGTTATCTTGAACTTTGTGTGAGAAAAAACCAATGATCGCACCTCCTCATTTGTGATGCGTGTGCAAAATTGCTTTTTTGGCTTCTGGTGAAAGAGTTGTTGGGTCTACCCCTAATGCGCGCACTGAGTCTTCAGCAAGCTGCATTCGAGGAGAATCATCCAACAACTTGAGGTGAGTACCTTTCATTTCAACAATATATTTATTAACCATTGCAATTGCTGGATTAGCAATTCGCATCAGTCTAATATGAATTATTGCATCTTTTGTTCTATGTGATTACGCATATTTGCCTCATTAGAGAAAACTCCCTCGACACGATTGTGAAATTCTTTTGAAAGCTTCTCTTTAATTCGCTCAAAAAAGTGTGGACCGCTGCCTCCAGCCTTACCGAGCCAAACAAAATATACTGTATCTTTAGCCAGAAATAAGCTTTTCTTCTTTTAGTCCGAAGGATTCAAGGTTTAATCCTCTTCAAATCCTATAAATGCGTATTTTCTTTATAGGACATCATTATGGTATACATGGATTTGTTTCTGTCTTGGTAGAAAGATAACTTTGCGTTATCTGTTCTCGTCTCAAATACAAACAGTGTTCTTTAACATCTAGTGTATTTTACTAGGGAGATGGGTTGCGGGATGGTGTATGATGTGCTTGCAAAAAAAAGAAAGCGCCTATGCAAAATTTCGAGTTATCACAAACCTGTTTTGACTCACTTTGGATAACTGAGGAGAGTTTAAGCAGTAGTACTCCTCCCATGGAGTTCATGATTGCGATGTTTACTGTAGCATTAGTTAATCAATATCTTAAAGAGCGGTATGTTCTCCATCGCCAAAGAACTCCTGTTGTAGCATGTGAGGGTTTTAAATAAATTAGAAACATTTTATTGAAGAAAAAAATTGCTTCTCTAATAATTGGAAAACTCAATCAGCGTTACTTTTGCTCATTTAGTAAAGTCTCTGCACCACAAATTCTCTGTAGCTCTTGGAGATCTGCTTTTGATGGCTTCACGAGCGAATTTGTAGAGACTGACAGAATCGAACTTTGATCATCGACATGATTCATGCCCAAAGCATGGCCCATTTCATGTGCCAGTGTATGAACCAATGCTCTTTTTCCACTGTTAAAAAAGACTTCAATTCTATTTTGGTCACCCCAAAAAATCCCTTCTTCTGGTTTCTCATTAAGTTGTGCGTTAAACGTAGTGACTGAATCATTCAGAGAGCCAACTTGAGCGTTAAAATTTTGACCAAGCTGATTTAGTTTTTGTGCTTCAGCATTGAGACGGCTTGCTGCATCTCTCAGCGATTGAGCCCTCTCATTTAGCCGGTCTGCCTCATTTTGAGATGTTCCGCCCATTTCATTCCAAGATCGTATTTCTGCCTTCAACTGAGTGGCTTCTATCTCGTAAGTGGCAACATCTTTTTGATATTTTGTTTCCCGTGGATCGAGAGATTGTTTTGCTGACTCCAAATTTGTTTGCAAAACAGTTATCTGACTACTTAATTTTTGCCGACCATCGTAGATTAGACTAATACGCAACTCTCCTTCCGGATCAAAGACAAATAGGTTATTTCCAAATGCGCTGTTCCAGATCTGAGCTGCTGAAGAGGCATTTTCAATGAGCTCGTCTTGAGAAATCTGAAACTCAGGGTCAATTTGATCAATCCGGTAACGAATTGGTGTAGTGCAAGGTAAAGATTGAGTAGTTGTAACTTCTTGCGTCACAAGCTTCGTCACAAAAGAGAGCTGGTTTGTTTGCCATGCATAGTGGAGTAGAACAATGTCTAGTCCGAAGGCAAAAACAAAAATCGCAATCCTTTTTAACATAGAATCATTTTAAACTACTTCTCCCGTACTCTGACAGTGAGTTATTCTGGTTTTTGTGCAATGACACAAGTATTTCCAAGCGGAATTTTTAGAGACAGTGTTTTTACGATGCGCTCAAGAAGAGTTGTGGGTGTGAGCAACATTCTTTTAATGGAAGAAGGGAGTGGTGTTAACCAAATTAAATGAAAGAACGAAATTGTGTTTAATGGGGAGTAAATTTTTTTTACCAAAAATCCATTTTTTTCAAAAAGAAACCGTGTGGTCTTGTGACTGTATAAATATGTATGTTCAATATCAAAAATTGGACTTTTTTCTTTTAGTATCTTGGCAGACCAGCTAGAGACATTGTGGTGGTATGAAAGTATGTATCCGCCGGGTTCCAATACAGCCAAGCAATCAGTTAAGAAGTTTTGGGGGTGTGGAATATGATCTAGTGTTTGAAGTATAAAAATACATCTGAACCTTTGTGTAGGGAAAATGTTCTTTGTAAACTGATTTATAGTGATTCTATTTTTAACTGTCGAGTCAGCCAAATCAACTGCTTTCTTGCTTGGCTCAACCCCATACACTTGCTTAAAACCCCTTTTTTTTAGTGCAGAGAGCACAAATCCAGAGCCACAACCTATTTCCAAAATCTTGTCACTTTGTTTGAGATGTGGGAGGATGTCTCCCAACGCCTTGAGGTATGTTTCGACCAAATTTTCTACTTCTGACTGATAAGTAAAATCACTTTCTTGATACAGTTTGGCAAGAACAGCCGTTGCGAGTACTGGAGTTGAACGTACTTGGCCATCTTTTTTACACTGGACAATTTGCGAATGAACTCCATCTGGCAAACGTCGAGCAGAAAATAAAGTAGTAACGTCAGTTCTTGAATAATTTGCAGGATACAGAATCTCAAAATCAGCTGCATTGGTTGAACCACAAAGCGCGCAAGCAGTCCGACGATAAAGAACTGAGGTCATTTTAATTGTTTCCATAAGTACATAATCGTCCCTATACTCCAGGCCCCCAAACTAATGAAGCTTATTTTTCCAAACATAATTTGCACTGCTGTGTATTCGTAGATAAAACTCAGGTGATGGATTCCTGGAGGTACATCCACCATTATAATCCCATAAAAAATAGGATCGTCAAAGCGAATTGGAACAATTCTTCCATCTACATACGCAGTCCAACCTGGAAAATAGGTTGTGTTCTCCCTGAGAGCAGTCGGGGTGGAGGCTGTGACGACGTAGTGACGCTCTTCCATACCTCTTTTTTTCTCTTCAATAAAACCAGTTCCCGCAATGATTTCTAGATTTGCTTTTCTGTTTGGCAAACCTTTGAATGTTTTTTCATCTAACCAATTTGGGATCGTAACCTGATCACACCAGGTAGGAAGCAACAGCTCTAATTTTTGATCATCAAGATCAGTGATGACAGTCCGTTGTCCCCAGTTGAGGATTGTTGCTCCACAAGTAGCGCAAATCAAGAGAAACATCATTGTGATGATTTGAGCTTGAGTTATTTTTGACGGCAAGATAGGGATGCTCTTCACAAGTCGCTGGTGAAAAAATTGGTACAATGGAACTGCATTTTTTAGCAGTATGGCTGCTAGAGCAGCGACAATAATATTGATTAAAAATAGTAATCGAATCGCAAACTGGAAATTATTAAAAATTGGCATAATGACCCAAAAGGGTTGCGTAAACGGAAGCAAAAAGACAAAGAGAGAAATGAACCAAATCAATAAAAATTTCAGCATGTAACGATCATTTTTTGCTATTTTTTTTATACATAAACTACAAAAGCTTAAAAGCACCATAAACCACTGCACATATCCAACTGTCCAGGTTAACTCTCCATGGTGTCCTTGATTCAAAAGTCCAAACCTCCAAGGAGAGAAAAAATAGGCTGAAACTGATGGAAACAAAATAATTCGTAGTTGATCCTGAAGAATCCATTTTGACTCTAATAAGATGGGAACCCAGTGATAGCTCGTAATCAAAAATGCCATAAACAGTGAACTAAAGAAACTTCCAATTTTAAAAGAATTAATTTTCTTGGACCGCCAAAGTTGGAAAAAAAAGTAGCTGACAATGAACGGAAGACAAAGCACTGGAACCACGTGATGAGAAAGAATAAGCAAAATATAGAGAAACGTAATGAGCCAATAATATAACCACTTCTTGCTTGAATCATCAAATATTTTTTTTATAGACCACAAAATAAGAGGGACAATAAAAGTTCCCAACCCCTCTCCAACTGTGATTCTGAAATGTGTTCCAGCGAGTAAATATGGCGATAAAATGTAAAGGATACTCCCAAAAAAAGCTGCTCTTTTCCCCCATTCACTACTTAACCAAAGATACATGCTTGCAGCAGCCCCTAAAAAAGAAACGCAGATGAGCAGTTTAAAACTATGTACAAAACTTACGTTTAAGGCGTAATGAAAAAATGAAGCAACATAATATGGAAGGTGATAAAAATATTGGATATGTGGGTAGCCATATCCGTTGCAAAAACCTCCACTCCATCGAGGAAACCAGATCCCATTCTCCAAGGAGCGATAGAATGAAATAAAAAAGTAGACGTGGTCTTTGAAGTCTCCACTTTCGTAACTACCAGTTCTCCACACGCTTAATAATGGGATACAAGAAAAAATCATGAGCAGAAGAAACAGATTTACTTTTTTCTTTGGATAGATAAATCGCCAACCCAATGTACAAAGAGCTAAGAGAACCAAAGTAATACTGTTTAGCAATGTAACTGAAATCATATTTTTTTCATGACACTTTTGACAATATAGTGCGGGCGTTGTTTCACTTCTTCAAAAATTTTCATGAGATACTCACCCAAAATACTGATTGCTAAAAGTTGAATGGCTCCTAAAAAAAGAACGACAACCAGAATGGTTGTAATTCCTCTGGGAGTTCCTGGATCTATGATCCTATCAGTCACCTGCCAAATAATTCCTAAAAAAGCTCCAATACAGACCAGCAATGATAAGCTTGTTATCATTTCGAGCGGAACGTAAGAGAAGGAAAAAATTCCTTTAATAGCCCAACGAAAGTTTTTGAAAATGTTATTTGTACTCTCACCAAACATTCTTTTTGGCCTGACGTACGGAACCCCGATTTGCTTAAATCCAACCCACGCTCTTAAACCGCGAATAAACCGATCACGCTCCGGAAACTGCTTTAATGCAGACACAACTTTTTTATCAATGAGAGAAAAGTCGCCTGCATCAACTGGCATATGGAGGTATGAAATTTTTTTGAAAAAGCGATAGAATAATTTGTAAAGAAGCTGCATGTACCACACTTCTTCTCTCTGGGTCCTTACTCCATAAATAACGTCATACCCTTGTTTATACTTTTCGTAAAAAGCGACAATCAACTCAGGTGGATCCTGTAGATCGCCATCCATAAACACAACTGCATCTCCTGTGGCAATATTCATACCACTTGTAAAAGCCATTTGAGAGCTAAAGTTCCTGGAGTGATTTATTCCTATCACGTGACGATCTCTTTGAGTTAATTGTGAAAGGATGAGCTCGGTATTATCTGGACTGCCATCATTTACAAAAATGATTTCATAGTCAACTCCAATTGTTTTAAAAACTGTACTTAAACGAGCATGCATGATTGGAATTGCTTGAGCATCACGATAGCAAGCAATTACCGCACTAACTTTCTTTTTTTTCATGTTGCAGCTCTTGAGAGATTAAGATAATAAGGTTTTTGTGTATTGATGAGCTTTTCCGTAACTTCTTTCAGTTGTTTTAAGTCTGTTGGCCAATACGCCTGAATGTTCGAGAAAACACTCATAATCTGAACGTCCTCTTCTGCCCAATGAGAGAATCCCTCACATTCATAATCCATATTCCGGCCAGAACCAATCAGTTTTACTGGAATTTGCTCATGATGAATATAGTTCCGAATCGTTTCAAAAGGTCGATATAACAAAAAAGGAGTAATTGAATAAACAAGAGGAATTTTCCCTGCCTGTGCCAAACCAACTGCGATTCCCATCATCGCTTGCTCTGCTGCACCTGTATTTAGAAATCTATCAGGAAAATCCATTTGAATTTGGTCCCACATCCCAAAACCAAGATCTCCAGTCACGATCCAAATGTCTTGATTTAGTTTCATCTGCGCATAAATTAGTTTGGCAAACTCTAGACGTAAATTAATGGGTTGAGTCATAGTTTTCTTGTGTCATTACATGATAATGAGCTGTTTGACCAACCAAAAATGGATATTGCTCAACAGTCGTTCGAGCAAAAATGATTTCTGGCTGCGATTCGGAAGAGAGCCTCGGTCGTTCTTCAAATACAGCAACTAATTCTCTTAAGTTGTGACCATCTACTTCATTTACTTTAAATCCAAACCCTTTTAATTGCCTTTTTAAGACTTTTAAGTCTATTGATCGATATGCTCCCCATCCATTTGCGTTCACAACAATGCACAAATTACTCACTTTCTGCTCAACAACAATTCGTAAACTTTCCCAGATAGAGCCCTCCATACACTCTCCGTCAGAAATAGAACAGTAAACAACACTTTTTCGATCCGCAAGCGCCCAACCTAGTGCAATTGGTAAGCCTTGACCGAGACTACCCGAAGAAACAGAGACGCCTGTCTCAAGAGAAGCATCTGGATGCACCATCAGGGAATCGATTCTCCCTTTGTCAAGTAAGCCGTGCTCTTCCAATACCGCATAGTAGGCTATCGCTGCATGACCATTTGATAACACAAAAATGTCATTTTTCTTTTTCACTTGGTAAATAGATTCTAGAATATCAACCATGCTTAAACAGGAACCTAAATGTGGAAAGTGATGTCTATGACTAATCTCCAAAATCTGCTGGCGAAGACGGACTTGGCTGCGAGTGAGGGATGAAAGGCTAAACGGCATTGGGAATTAGTGTAGCATAGAGTGATAGATTTGATCATGAGTCGAATACCACTCCCAGAATGCAGCTAATCCTTCTGAGAGTGAGTATCTTGGTTGCCAATGAAGTAGATCGTTTGTTTTTTTCATATCAGCCACCCATGTCGATTTATCCCATGATTTATTTGACACTGCCTTCCACTCAAACTCACCCTTTTTATGAGTTACTTTTTGAGCAATCTTTGTCAATTGAAGGAGTGACGTTTGAACTCCGCTACCCAGGTTAAATATTTCTCCAGTATGTTTTTTTAATCGCTGAACGTGCAGAAGTAAGTCAACAACATCAGCCACATACACAAAGTCTCTCGCCGTAGATGGATCAGCCATTTGCATTAACACTTGAAGTTTCAATGCATGAAGCAATGTTGGCATCAGACGACCGGGTTCTTCCAATGGCCCAAAAATTGAAAACAAACGAAGTGTCACTGTTGGTACCTGCCACTTTTGCGCATATAACTGACAAAGTTGAGATGCGGTTGCTTTACTTACTGCATAAAAACTATCTGGTGACACTACTTCTGCTTCACTCATCGGATGGTCTTTAAATCCATACTCTGAGGAAGATCCAGTGTGAACAAATAGCTCCAATGGCAAATTTTTAACCGCCTCTAGCAGATGTAGTGTTCCCCGTATGTTCGTTTGAAATATTTCTTCAGGATTGTTTTGTTGAGCGTATGCCCCATGAGCTGCTAAGTGGTAGATCACTTGAGGCTGAACATGACTTAAAAGTGTGCTCATCTCTTTTTTATCTTGAATGTCTTCATAATGAATTACAATTTTGGGGAGGTTTAGAAAATGCGAAATCCTCCATGTATCTGAATCCTTTTTTAACAACAAATGTATTTTTACATCCTCATGCACCAGTCTCTCAACTAAATTAGCACCAATAAACCCAGCAGCTCCTGTCAAGAAGTAGACCATTTTTTTTCTTTCTGATGCTATCATCTCTCTATTGTATCAGCACCAAGAATTGAGCGTCTTGACCTCATTTCTTTCGTGCTATACTCAAGGAGTACAGTTATCCAGGAGACATATGGCAAGTATTTTAGACAAATTAACAGATGCAGAAGCGCTTACGTTCATCGATAGAGTAGCCGAACCCTTTAAAACTTTACCTCACCTGCCCAAAGGTATTACCGAATTCTTAGTGACCATCTCTCCCTGGTTGATTTTGTTGTATTTAGTTGGAGAAGTATTTGTTATTTTTGGATCATTAGCTTCGTTAGTAGTAGACCCTGTGTTTGGTGTTGTTCGTTTGGTCACCGCTTTCGTCCTAGCATTTCTTTTACTTTCTGCCTTTAGTCCTGTAAAAAATCGAGAAATAAAAGGCTGGGTGTACTTATTTTGGATCGAACTCATTGGTGTAGTAGAGATTCTTATAAATGCTGTTTCCGGTCGTTATTCATCCATGGTTGGAACAGTCATTGGACTGTTAATTGGTCTCTATATTTTGTTTGAGATGCGTTCCTTTTTTGGATTAGTGCTTGCAGCAACAAAAAAAGCTAAAGAAATACTCAAATAGAGGTGAGCGAGTCTTACTCAGCAACAGTTACTTCAGCAGTCTTGTTGGGATTTGGTAGCGCCAATGTCTGGTGTTCTTGAATCTTGTGAATTTTCTTATCCATTTTCTGAGTTCTTGTCGTTTGAATTCGTTCGTAGGATCCAGCCACAGTTTCCAGAGCTCTTCCCATTTTATCAAACTCATCTTTGAATGTTTCCCACTCTGAGACAAACTCGCCAACGTACTGGATAATATCTCTTAACTTATCTTCCATCATGAAGTTTCGATAGCTCTCTATGACAGTTCGAGCTACAATCAAAAATGTAAAAGGAGAAACAATAATCACTTTTTTACTCATTGCTTCGTCAACCAATTCAGAGAAGTGTTGATTAATAAATGAGAAAACCATTTCATTTGGCACAAATAAAATTGCATAGTCCAATGTTTTATACGATGGGTGAATATACTCAGCTACCTTGTTAATCTTGGCTTTTAAATCGAGAGCGAACTGCTTTAAGTGTGCATCTTTTTCCGTTTTATTTTCTGTAGCTGCCATTTTTTGAATTTCTGCATAAGGAAATTTAACATCAACTGCAACATTACGGTGGTTTGGTAGAATCAAGGTCACGTCTGGTTTCAGTGTCGTTGAAGGGAGAGCGGTTTGTTTTACGTAGTGGACTCCTTCAATGAGTCCATTCGCTTGCAGTAAATCTAAAATAATTCGCTCGCCCCATGCACCTCGCATTTGATTATTTGAGAGAACAGAGGCTAGTTGCTGGGTGCTAATCTTCAGTTCGTCAGTCATTTTTCGGTGACTATCTAGTGAGGTAACAAGCTCGGCAAATTTTTTTGTTCTATCCTGTTCTAAAGATCGAAGCTCGGATTGTCGTTCTCCCATTTCCTCATGAATTGTTTTCACCAACTGCTCAAATGATCGTTGTTTGTTTTCCAAATCCACTCGAATTGTTTCTTTTTCTCCCATCAATATCTGTCTACTTTGCTCCGCAATTTTTTGAGCCGAAAGACCAAAAGCCTGATTGACCAGCTGCTCCAACTTTTGCGAATCAGTGTTTTTGTGCAGAGCATGGTAAAGTAGCCAGAACAAGATCACAAAACCAATTAATAAAATAAATATGATGACTATTTGCAAATCCATAGCACGCCTTTTTCAAGTATCATGATAAGTATACTCAAAAGATAGGTCATTCTCTAGACCAAGTCTAACTTGCATCTATGTCAAATTTACTGAAACAGTTTTCAATTGAAGAAAAGGATCTTAAAAAACCAGTAGAATCTGTAGAAAAAGATGTTCTTCAAAAGAAGTACGTAAATAGTCCCCGAACAGATGCGTCAATAGCTCCCAAATCAATTAAAAAGATACTGAAGTCAGACAGTAAAGTAAAACTGCAGCTTCACAAAATCAATTTTTCTCCAAAAAACTACATTTTCCAGCTACCGACACTTTTCTTAGGACTCATCGGATATTTCATCAGTTACAACATTTTGCAAAAAGTGCAACCCGATGCAATCAAGGACATCTTGATCCACAACTCGTATATTGTGTTACTCATAACTTTGGGTATGGGCCATTTTTTTACAAGCTGGTATCTTCTTCAAAATCTGAGAAGAAGTGTGATCTTTGCCACCTGTGTCACAATTCTACTGTTTCTACGAATCCACCAGCTAGGAGCTCCACTTTTTCTTCTTCTGGTGATTTTTTCATTCCTCTTTCTAGAACTCCTCTTGACGTATAGGTCGTTCCGAAGATAATGCAGATGTGCAAGTTTCAGCAAAAAATCTATCTCATAAAGCAAGTTTGGCCATACATCAGCACCTCGCAACTGCAATTTCAGAAGTAAAAAATATTGATCAGGCAAAACAATTTTTAACTGATTTTCTAACTTCAACTGAACGAGTTGTTCTAGCGAAAAGACTAGCAATCGGACTACTTCTTCATAAGAAGATAGCCTACGAAGAAATTAAAAATACATTGAACGTTTCCAGTGCAACTATTTCAGCTGTCTCAACCATGATGAAACATCCAGGATTTAAACTTGCAATTGAAAAAATTAATGAAGAAGAGTGGGCTGAAACACAACTACGCAAATTTACCAACTTGTTTAAAAAATAGGCTATAATAAATGTAGTGCCAAAAAATCTTCAAACCTTTTACTTAACTTCTGCTATTCCCTATGTTAATGCTAAACCCCATCTAGGCCATGTTTTTGAATGGCTGCAAGCAGACGCAATTGCCCGTTATTATAAAATTCTTGGTAAAGATGTAGCGTTTGTTTGTGGCGCAGATGAAAACAGCTTGAAAAATGTTCAAGCTGCGGAAAAGGCAGGCAAAACCACTCAGGCTTGGTTGGACGAATATTCTGCCATCTTTAGAGACGCTTTTCAATTCTTTGGGATAGGTTTAACAAGTTTTCGAAGAGGCAGTGACCAAGAAAAACACTGGCCAGGAGTCCAAAAGCTTTGGGAACTTTGTAACGAAAGTGGTGACATCTACAAAAAGGCTTATACCGGACTCTACTGTGTGGGTTGCGAATCATTTTATTCACTAGATGAGTTAATTGAGGGCAAATGTCCCGAACACTTAACTCCCCCTGAAGAAGTGACTGAAGAAAACTATTTTTTTAGGCTATCCAAATATGAAAAACAAATCAAAGCACTGATTGAAAGTGACACTCTACAACTTGTTTCAGAGCAGTATAAAAATGAAATGCTTGGATTTATCAATCGTGGGCTCCAAGACTTCAGTGTCTCTCGCTCAAAAAACAGGGCAAGAGGATTTGGCGTACCCGTACCAAATGACGACCAGCACATGATGTACGTTTGGTTTGACGCCCTCGCAATTTACTTGACTGGAATTGGTTGGGGTTTTGATGAAGAACAATTTGAAAAATATTGGCCAGCCAACTTACACGTCATTGGCAAAGGGATAAATAGATTCCACTCAGTATATTGGATTGGGATGCTTTTATCTGCAAGACTAGCTATACCTAAAGTGATCAGCATCCATGGCTACATTACAGCAGATGGACAAAAAATGAGTAAAAGCTTAGGAAACGTTATTGATCCTTTTGATGTAGTTAAACAGTTTGGACTTGAGCCAGTGCGTTATTTTTTGTTGAAAGAAATCCCCGCTCACAGCGATGGTGATTTTAGTTTCAGTCGATTTAAAGAAGTGTATGAATCTGATTTGGCAAATGGAATTGGAAACTTGTGTTCTCGAATCGCTACGCTGTGTGAAAAAGCGAATGTGGCTGGTATTCAGAAACCCACTGAATTTTCCACCGAGTTCACTCACTATCTTGAGTCATATAATCTAGATAAATCGCTCCTTTGGCTAAAACAACAAACAATACTTACCGACCAATTCTTGAGCGAGCATAAACCATGGAAACAAACAGGTGAATCTCAAGTATCGACACTACAGACAGCCATTTATAAACTTTTACACATTGCATATCACCTGCAACCATTTATGCCAGAAACGAGTCGAAAAATCCTGAATCATTTTTCTCAACCTCAAATTACAGCGCTACAACCTCTCTTTCCAAGGTTACCAAGTTGACCTACACTCATGAATATTTTTGATACCCATTGTCATTACAATCTAGAACCGTTTTTGGAAAACTGGCAAAGTCACTGGGAAAAGGCCAGAGAGCACGGAGTTGTAAACTCTACGGTAGTGGGAGTTGACTTAGAAACGAGTAAGCAAGCGGTGAAGCTTGCAGAAGAAAATTCGAGTCTACACGCAGCCGTTGGACTTCACCCTAATTCAATAGTAAGTGAGAGATCACTTCAATCAATTAAAGCAGACGTAAGTGATCTCGAAGCGATAATCTCGAACCAAGTAGTTGCGATAGGTGAAACGGGTTTAGATTACTTTCGTTTGCCAACGGATCTGACAGCTGAACTCATAAGAAAAACACAAAAAGCTGCATTTACTGCACATATTCAACTGGCACAAAAAAAGGAGTTGCCGCTCATCATTCATGTTCGAGACACTCAGGAAGATGCCTACTGGGATGTTCTCACTCTTCTAAAAGAACAAAACTTTAATCAACCATTTGTTCTCCACTGTGCATCTGGACCTACAAAGTATATCCAGCAAGCATTACAACTAGGTGCTTATATTGGACTCGCGGGAAATATCACGTATAAAAACTCAAGTCATTTGAGAGATTTAGTGGAATTTACCCCCTCAAACAAAATAGTGCTAGAAACAGATGCTCCATTTTTACCGCCTGTTTCCTACCGAGGAAAAACCTGTGAACCTTGGATGATCGGTCATACAGCTACTTTTTGCCAAGATGAACTCAGGCTCGACCTTCAGCAGATATATCAAAATAGCCTAAACCTCTTCCAAATAGACTAACTTGTATTCGGACATGTATTCTATCCTAAATCAGGTAAAATAGAATTGCTCATCATGATTAAAACGTACTTTCGCAGGCATCCAATTAGAACTCAACGATTCTTAGAAATTTTGCCTGGTTTTGTATCTTGGTCTCTTATCTTATTTCCAATTTGGGGCTCATTTGTATTTCCCTCTCTAGTAGCCTACTACGTGATTACTTTTGCTGTTTATTGGTTGTATCGGTCATTCTCAATTGCAATTTTATCAGTTGTAGCCAACTTCAAAATGCATGCCTCGATGAAGTTTAACTGGATTGAATACTTGAAAGGCGAGTATCCAAAAAAATGGGACAGCATTGATCATATAATTATTATTCCCACCTATCAGGAACCGCTCACCACCCTCCAGCGTACTTTAACCGCTTTATCAGAACAGACGTACCCAATAAAAAAGCTACATATTATGCTGTCCTTTGAAGAAAGAGAAGGAGAAGAAGCTCATGAGAAGGCAACTCTTTTGAAAAAGGAGTTTGGTCACCACTTTGGAGATCTGTGGACAACCAACCACCCTGATATTCCAGGCGAAGTTAAAGGTAAATCTTCGAATACAAGTTGGGGCGCAAAATCTGCCAAAAAGCTTTTAATTGATTCGCAGGGCTTTGAAATTGAAAAAGTCACAATTACAAGTGAAGATGCTGATGCACTTTTCCATAAAAGCTACTTTGCTAGCCTAACACATGACTTTTTGACCACTGACAAACCGTTTAATAAGATTTGGCAGGGAGGCATCGTTTTCTATAATAATATCTGGAAAGTGTACGCTCCTATCCGAGTGCTCGCTTCAGTTTTTTCTGTATCTCAACTGTACATTTTGATGAGAAAAGACCGTTTAGTCAATTTTTCAACATACTCAACCTCACTAAAACACGTAGATCAAATTGGGTATTGGGATACTGATGTTATTCCGGAAGATTACCGACTTTTCTTTAAATCGTACTTTGCTAAAAAGGGAGATTTTGAAGTTCAACCCATCTTTTTGCCGATCTATGCTGACGCCGCAGAAGCGAAAGGCTTTGTTTCTGCGATGACCAATCAGTATCAACAGCTACAACGTTGGGCGTGGGGTGTTAGCGATGATGCCTACATTATCAGACAATATGTCCTCTCCGAAGGTGTGCCTTTTTGGGATAAAACAATTCGAGTATTCAAAACTATCGAGGATCACTTTCTTTGGCCTGTAAACTGGTTTGCCATTACGACCTCAGCTATTTTACCGCCTCTGCTCAACCCTGTTTTTGCTCGGACTGCCTTGGGAACTCGACTACCTCAAGTCACCTCTGGGTTATTAACTTTGTCGCTTATCTCAATGTTTGTCATCTTTGTGATTGATGCAATGAATAGGCCTCCTCGTCCAAATAAACGAAACATCTTGTCTTACATTCTGCAACCCATTGAGTTTCTCCTATTACCGGTAATCGGTTTTTTCTTTTCTGCTCTTCCTGGACTGGATGCTCATACGCGCTTAATGTTGGGTAAATATATAGAGTACCGTGTGACCGAAAAAGTATAGTTTTTGCAATTTGCGGTTTTGCCAAAACTGTTCATAATGAAACTATGATTAACTTGATCAAAAAAATTGATGTCTTTCTCGATCGTCATATTCCAATTTTGCTTTTATTAGCGTTGATGTTATTTCTGAGAATTCCCAACTTAGTTGAGCCATACTGGTATGGGGATGAGAGTATTTATCTCACTATTGGCCACGCAATGACAAATGGTGAAAAACTCTATTCTCAAATTATTGATCACAAAACCCCGCTGATCTACTATCTTGCGATGGTTCCAAGCCAACTTTGGTTCAGAATTTTAAATATTGGGGCCATGGCACTGAGCACCATTATTTTTTACAATCTCTCAAAGAAACTATTTAGCCGGAACAGTATTGCAATCTTTATCACTTTCCTATTTGTTCTACTCACAAGTTTTCCTGGTCTTGAAGGAAACATCCCTAACGGTGAGCTTTTTGTGATGACGTTTATTTTAATAGGCGCAGCTTGTTTAATGAACACTAGATTTTTCAATCACTTTTTCCTTTCAGAACAAAAAATCCCTGGTCCTGAACTAGCCAGCTTGAAAACAGAAAATTTTTGGCTCTTTGCAGGGGGATGTTTCTTTGGTTTAGGCCTTTTAACAAAAGTGCCTGGACTTTTTGATGTAGCAGCCTTTTTGAGTGTGGGTTGGTTTAGCTTCCTCAGAAGCATGCCTGTTTTTAATCGGTTTAATAAAAACCGAACTTGGATGGTAAAATCTCGTGAAAGTATCGTTTCTACCGGAATTGTAGTAGCTGGAGTACTACTGCCGATTCTCCTTTCAATTGTCTACTTTGTACTGCGTGGATCAGGCAAAGCGTACCTAGACTATGGCTTACTTTACAACTTCCGGTATGCTGGTTCCTGGAAACTCGATTTTGCCAATCCGATCCTACTTTTTACTTTTTCTTTGGTTGGAAAAGTGAGTATCACTGCAGCAATTCTACTTTTTTTATCACTTTTTTCACGATACGTTCGTCATACTTTTCAATTTATTGCCACCTGGTTCTGTCTAGCACTTTTTGCCACCTTGCTTTCCAATAGGCCGTATCCTCACTACTTTCTTCAGCTGGTGCCACCCTTCACATTACTCATTGGATCACTTCTCTCTCTGTGTAGAGAAATGATTTTTCCGCAAAAAGTAAAAATGGAGTTGGGTCAAAAAATTGGCAGAGTGCTTGAACTATTTACATCAGTAAGTTTGATTTTTATACTGATAAGCACTGTCGTCCTGTTAAATGTCAGACTCTATGCAACTTTCAGTTACTATCAACGCTTTTACCAACTATTGACCAAGCAGATCTCAGCTGAAACATATCGAAACAGTTTCGACTCATTGATGCCAGACAATTATGAAGCAGCACGCCTAATCAGCAGCGCGCCCGGAGATCGATTATTCATTTGGGGCACAGACCCAGGACTATATGCATTAAGTAAGAGATCTCCAGTCGGAAGGTTCACCGTACTCTTCCATATTAAAGATTTCAAGGCAGAGCATGAAACGTATTTAGATTTTGTCAGAGAAGAGCCTGTCTATGCCGTGATCATGAAGACAGAAGAAGTTCCTGATGAAATACGCGAGCGACTCAATTCTCACTACTTACCCAATTCGACATTTCAGCATTTCATTCTCTGGAAAAAGATCTCTTCCTGATATAATAGATCCTGGAGTATTCAAGGTTTGACATGACGCAAAAATTTTTATCTGTCCAAGTTCCGTCACATTTGAAAACACCGTTTCAGGTCTGTTTCTTAGTGAGTTCAGGGCTAACTTTATTTTTACTTGTCTCATATCTTCGTCTTCAACCAACTGTTCCTCTTTTTTATTCTTTGGCTGATCCAAGTGATTACTTGGTTGATAAGCAATGGCTCATCCTGTTTCCAGTTATCTCTTTTGCGATTACCTTTGGTCACTCAATTTTGATTAAAACTCTCTATCATCATGAAAAGATTATTCCAAACCTGTTTGCTTGGTCCACAGTGGCAATTCAAGTCTTATTAACTCTAGAACTAGTAAGGATAGTCATTATTATTTCCTAATATGATTTTTTTTGGATTTAGTTTTTTACTCGCTCTCCTGATAAGCCCACTCGTTATTTCTTGGTATAAAAAACGTGGCTGGGTTGAAGACCCACTACTCAAAAAACACGTTAAAATCACTCACCAAAGTCCAATCACTCGAGGTGGAGGGATCGTTATCTTTACAACTATTTTGATCGGCTCTCTCCTTTTTCTTCATATTGATAAGTTCTTAGTCGCTATCTTGCTTGCATCGCTTTTACTTGCAATAGTCGGGTTCATTGATGACGTAAAAGATATTCATCCATTTTTTAGGCTTGGAATTGGACTATTTGCAGCCCTTATTGTTGTTGGATCTGGAGTTGGAATTGCATATATTACCAATCCATTTGGCCAAGGAGTTATTCACCTAGATAGTTGGGTATACACCTTCCAATTTTTTGGTACTTCTCACTCGATCTGGATTCTATCTGACATCCTCGCTCTCTTATTTATTGTTTGGAATATGAATATTGTGAACTGGTCAAAAGGTGTAGACGGGCAAATGCCAGGTTTTGTAGCGATTGCATTCGTTTTTATCAGTATTCTTTCCGCTCGATTTGCTGACGATCCAAGCCAATTCAATACTCAGGCGTTAGCACTGATTGCTGCTGGGGCATTTGCTGGACTACTAGTATGGAATATCTACCCTCAAAAAATTATGCCCGGCTATGGCGCTGGTTCCCTTGCTGGGTTTTTACTGGCCGTACTCTCAATTCTTTCTGGTGCTAAAGTCGCTACAACCATTATGGTACTAGCAATACCCACAGCAGACGCTTTATTCACAATT
>Ga0209181_10003287_pt1 | contig 25169 bp, 22 predicted proteins | sample MAT05_FD_187208 | JGI IMG/M metagenome (GOLD analysis project Ga0209181, IMG submission 187208) | Freshwater microbial communities from Lake Fryxell liftoff mats and glacier meltwater in Antarctica - MAT-05 (SPAdes) (version 2) | ecosystem: Environmental > Aquatic > Freshwater > Ice > Liftoff...
CACCAGTCTAGTGCGTGATTATATATTTTGCACTAAAATGTGACAGCGATGCTCTTGTGGCACCATCACAAGTACAAAGAAACGCTTCACACCGCCTCTTTCAATCCGTCACAATAGCGCCCAATGAAAAGCGTTGGATTACCAAGTGAACGAACTATTGGCCGCCCTAATTTTGGGCATTATTGAAGGTATTACCGAATTTCTGCCGATTTCGAGCACCGGACATTTATTAATCGCCGAACATTGGCTCGGTGCAAAAACCGATTTTTTCAATGTGTTTATTCAAGCCGGTGCGATTTTTGCCGTCGTTGCCATTTATCGTCAGCGCTTGTGGAAATTAAGTACTGGTTTTCTTGAACCTGAAAGTCGTGACTACGCGTTGAAGCTGATCACTGCGTTTTTAATTACTTCGGTGCTCGGCTATATCGTCGTCAAAATGGGCTTTGAATTGCCTGACACGGTAACGCCTATAGCTTGGGCTCTGATTATTGGCGGTATCTGGATGCTGGTCGCCGAGCATTTCGCGGCCAACAAACCCGACAATTCACTTATCACCTGGAAAGTGGCAATTCTGGTGGGTTTGGCGCAAGTAGTGGCGGCGGTTTTTCCTGGCACTTCACGTTCGGCAGCCACTATTTTTGTGGCCTTGCTTGCCGGTACTTCAAACCGCGCCGCAGCGACCGAATTCGCTTTTCTAGTCGGCATTCCCACCATGTTTGCCGCTAGCGGGTACAAGCTACTTAAGTTAACCATGACTGGAATGCCGCATGAGTCATGGGCGGAAATTTGGGTGGCGTTTGCAGCAGCTACGGTGACCGCTTTTATTGCCGTGAAATGGTTGCTCGGTTATATCCAGACCCATCGTTTTACGGCCTTTGCCTATTACCGGATAATTTTAGGCGCCGGACTTATATTTTTTCTTGCCAGCGGCGAGTAAGCGCTGGCGGCGGCAATTAAAATTTTATGCCGTGCTTTTTTGTGGCTTTTGCATAAGTCTTGACGAACAAATCTACCGGTTTTTTGGCACAGGCATTAATGGTGTCATTGTTGATGGCGTCAACGGACTTAACGAATTTCAATGCTCCATTGGCACCCTGATTTTTCATGAGCTGCACGGTTGATATATTGGCAATGAGTTCCAATGCTCCAAAATTTTTCGTGGTTTCACCACCGTGAATAGAACGAAAATATTTCAAGTCGGTATTGAAATCGGCACAGGTTTTGGCGTTTATCGTCAGCACCGAATCACGAATAAAAATTACATTTAGCAAATACACGCCCTCAAAATATTTTAAGCCATTCTCTGGCAACTTCCAGTAACCGGTATTAACAAAGGCCAGCGCATTTTTATCGAGCTCGACCGATTTGCTACTGGTCAACACCTTGACTGTCGTGGCTTTTCCGGATTTTGATAAACGTATTTCAAGCGTCACTTCTCCCTGCAAACCTTTTTTCGCCTGCGCTTCGGGATAGAAAAGATCACCTGGGTGAATAAGCTGATGCGGTAATTTATTTATTGATGCGGCAGCAGGTAGTTTCGTACCCGCTGACGGAATTGCCGACTTTAGATCGTTTTGAGCCTGCAAATACTTGACCGGCATAGCTGCCAGCAATAGCACTGAAAGCAATACGGTTAAGCGCATACCAACCTCAATTTTCGGAATAACCCAAACGCACTGCAACGGGTGTCAGGCGATCAAATGCCGTTTTGAAACTGTCGCGATAATGACGCCAATGGCCGCTGGCAAACTTGCCATCAAAGCCATCGCGGGCCTGAACTTTTGACTCAAGAATACCGATATCGGGGGCTTCTTCCATATCCAAAACTGTTTGCAAAGCTTGGGCCACCGAAGCCGCTTGTTCTGGCAAGCCGTCAATTTTCACGACACTAACAAGATCAGGATTTTTTTCGAGATGGTTGGCAAATGCTTCGCATGTCAGTGCAAGCCATTCTGCCGAGATATTTTCGTCCGGAAAGAACATAAACCCTTGGGCACTTCCAAATACCATCCAATTAATCAGCGCATCACGCGGATCACAAATCACGGCAACAGTAGAAACACCTTTTAACTCCGATACCGTGTAGCCATCAAAATGGGGGATCCAGTCAACGATGGTATCGGGCTCCATACCTAATTGCCGAATCCCGTTTTTCCAGCTCTCTGCGGTACCTGCCTGTTCTGTGCCTACCAAGGCACGAAAATGACCAAAACCATCAATGCGTGCATTCGGAAGATTGCGGTCAGCCAATAAACGCATACCCAATGGCTTTGCTAAGGCTTGTAATACTTCATGCACTCGAGCACCCGTCGGCGCCCACAACAAGGTGCCTGCACAAGTAACACTTTCATTGGCCTGCACCGGCAAAATGTCCGGCAAACGCGGCTGTACAAGCATGCGCGTGGCCATTTGGCGAAAGCTATCGGCAGCTTTATCGTATTGTTGAAGCTTGTCATAAGTAAAACCACGCCAGGCAAATACCATGCGTTCTGAATCAGGATTAGTGGCGGCACGCTCCAGCGTTTCAAGCCGAGCTAATGCTTGCTTTGGCTCTTTGCGTATTTCTGCTCGCAACTTGATGAACTGTGCGTATGCCAGGTTTTGCTTGATGGATAATGCTTTGTCGGCACTCGCTTCTGCCGCTTCATATTCACCAATGATTTCGCGAACCTGGGCCAAAGCTTGATGCGCTTGGGCACTCTCGGGCGATATATCGAGCCAGCGTTGTAAAACGGCCAGCGTTGCCATCAAATCATTGCCGGTCATGGTGGTTCGCATTGACCAAATAACGTCATTATCGGGCGCATTCAAAAGTGCTGTCTCAATGTGCTCCAAGGCTTCTACGTGACGTCCTATCCCCATCAAAATATTGATTAGGGGCGACAGCACTTGCGGATTGCCGGGGCTGGCGGAATTGACCATCAACAGATCTTCAAGGGCTTCTTCGGTTTGGCCCGCTTGCAGACGAACTTGCGCGCGCATCATACGAACGGAATAATCATTGGGTTTGTTGATTAACCATTGACCAAGAGCATCAATCGCTTCGGGCATTTTTTCCTGCTGCAGTTGACTGCGTACCAAGCCACGCATTACACCAGGATTGCCGGGCTCAATTGCCATTGCATTTTTTAATGCCTGTTCGGCAAATGGCCACATGCCACGCGCGCCATAAGCCATCCCGAGCGATACTTGTGCCAATGGGTTTTTGGGGTCCATTTCAGCGGCCGCGGTAAAACATTTCAAAGCCAGATCTGACTGGCCGCCGTATTGTGCAATATGGCCTTCGAGCAACAATACTTGTGGATGATCCGGATCAATTCGCTGGGCTAGTTTGAGTTGCTTAGTGGCCTCTTCGTTCTCGCTGCGCGCAAGGGCCATATGGGCCAGGGTGACATAAGCTTGTAACTGATTAGGGTCCAGATTGATCGCGTCTTTCATGCCTTGTTCGGCAGCGGCGTAATCTTTTTGTCCCAAAGCCAATGAAGCGCGACTAATTTGAAAATCGGCACGGTCCGGTGCCAGATTAATGGCCTGATCGATTGCGCTACGGGCAGCCGCAATATCGCCGCTACGTTGCAGACAAATGCCAAGCCAATGATGGGCCTGCGGGTTTTGTGCGTCGCTGATGGCAAAAGCTTGGGCAGCGCTGAGTGCGGCCGCGGTATCGCCGCGTTGTAGCGCTTGGGTAATGGTGGCAATCATGGATTTGCAGGCTCAAAAAACGGAAGCCGCAATTATAGCCGGATCAGCGCTTTGGGGCTTGTTAGCTTGCTATGCCGGAATTTTGCAGGGCTAGAGCCAGTCGCTGAACGACCCAGCGTTCGGCATAGCCGCGCATAGTTGCTCCCTCGATAAAACCGCAATGGCCGCCATGTTCGGCAATTTCCAGTAAAGAGTGTGATGGCAACTGCAAATCATCGAAGGCGGCAATCGGAATGACTGGATCATCGGCGGCAGCCAATATACTCACCGGCACTTGCAAGGCTGCCAAGCGGCCACGCGCGACCGAATAGCCGTCGAAATAATCTTCAGCGTCTTTTTTGTCGGTGTGGCGCTCCACCATCCATTGCGTCAGCGAGCGCATATTCACTTTCAGAACGCTGTCATCAAAACCATGTTGCTGAGGAAATAGAGCGCGTTTTTTCAGCAACGAGCCGCGCCATTTCTGCATGAAGTACCAGTGGTAAAACCCCACACCGGTTTCGAGTTGTCGCATGACCCCTGAAGGATCTACCGCCGGACAAATGGCGACCGCATGTTTCAGATTAATGCCCGCATCCGGTGCTGCCAAAGCCAGTCTTAAAGCGAAGTTTCCGCCCAACGAATAGCCGGCAGCCATAAACACCGGAGCTGGAAATTTTCTCTCGATTTCACGTGCCGCATTAACGACTTCTTCAAGACGACAAGAATGGAACAGGCCTTCATTCAAATGATGGGTGTCACCGTGGTCACGAAAATTCAAGCGAAATACATTGAAACCGGCACTCAATAAACGGGCTGCGGTATGGCACATATAGCTCGAGTCGGTACTGCCTTCCCAACCATGTAGCAGCAATACCAGGCCACGCGAGTGCCGGATTTTATTCTCGCTATAAAAGCCCAAAAGACGTATGCCGTTGCCGGCATCAATCACATGTTCGGTGCTGACCGCACCGGTTTTAAGCAATGCACGCGTTCCGGCATTCTTTCGAAACGTGGTCGAGCTAAAAATCGATTGCATGTGCGGATTACGCAACATCCAGCCATTTGCACGATAACTGCTAACACGCGTCATAATTTCATCGCGGCTTGAATGCGTTCACGACAGGTCGCGGCCATTCGACTACGCCCTTCTTCGCTACTGGCAACCGGCTCTAGAAAATGCACTTCGGCAGTACGTGTTGGTTCGCCTAATAAACGAACCAGATTTTGCACGAAATTTTCTTTCGGGCCAAAGGCAATGATGGTTTGTGCATTGCCTTGGTTGCCGTACTTCAAGGCCACTGGCTGAGCAGGCACTTCTGCCAATACCGCGGGCTGAAAAATTCGGGCATGAAAGGTTCCGATCTCACGGCCATCAGTAGTCCGGCCCTCTGGAAAAACGGCGCACGCCAAACCCTTGTGCAGACGTTCAACCATTTGATGCATCACGCCGTGCAAGGAATCATTACTGCCGCGATGATGATAAATAGTGCCGCCGCGTGCCGCCATCCAACCAATCAAGGGCCAGTTGGCAATTTCAGCTTTCGCCACAAAGCCCATCCAGCGCTGGCTATGCAGTAGAGTGATATCAATCCAGCTGACATGATTGGCGACAAATAACACGGCTCCTGGCAATGGCGTGCCATAACGTTTGGTTTTGAAACCGAAAATTCGCACCATACCCAAAGACCACCAGCGGATAACCCGATGATCCACACGTTCACCGCGAAACACCATGCGCGCGCAAACGGGGTTAATCATGATTAAAGTGATCGGCAAGAACACCAAGGCATGAAATGCCAGTAGTGGAATTCGCACTAGGTAGCGCACTGGGCGTAGCCCGTCACGGCTTGCGCCGCTTGCCGTGTTGGAAGCTGTCATGCGGCCATTGTGCCTGAAAACAATTAGAGCACGCACCCAACGGCGGGGTACTGTCTGTGTCGGAATACTTTTGTAGGGCTGCTGCTTGCTGCACCCTGTGTCAGCATTAACGCAGCGTTTGGGCGCAGCAAGCAGCGCCCCTAGTTGGCTGTTTCAATCACCGCCAAAGTCAAACGCGATACACAGCATAATTTGCCTTGCTCGTCTTCAATACGAATATCCCAAACTTGGGTTTTGCGGCCCACGTGGATTGCACGCGCAGTGCCGGTGACAACACCTTGCCTAACGGCACGCACATGATTGCAATTGAGTTCCAGACCAACTGCTTGCTGACTTTCTTTTTCGACACACATATTCGCTGCCACGCTAGCGAGCGTTTCGGCCAATAGCGCTGAAGACCCACCGTGCAATAAACCATAGGGCTGTTTGGTGCGCTGATCGACCGGCATGGTGCCGCGAAGAAAATCTTCACCCAGTTCGGTAATCAGGATGCCCAAATGCGACACGGCCGTATTGAGGCCGTGTGCATTTAAATCTTCGAGTGTTCGTGCATGACGAAAAATATTCGCCATCATTAATCCTTAGCGAACGCGCAATAAACCCGGGCGCCATGCCGGCGTGTAACCCGCACGTTTATAGCCTGATGAATCACCGTAGCCACCGCCGGTTTCACGGTTGGTGCGGCGGTGCATGCGGTCTTGCAACTCCTGACGACGATCTGCCAGCCATTCGGCCGAGCCGACGGAAGAGGCTTCAACACCACGGCGTTTGGCTTCAATTTCACGATATTCGCAAAATTCCTCGTAGGCTTCGAGTTCGTGTTTGAGTTCACGTACGCAAAGTTCGATCGCGATGGCATCATCGAAATAACCCAAGACCGGAATATTGTCCGGGATGATGTCGGTCGGGTCGGCAAAATAAACCAGGGCCGACAATACGTGCTGACGGTCGGTATCATTGAGTGACCAACCCTCGTCACGCACCATGGCAATCAAGGCGTCCAGATGATCTAGCCGAGTTGCGATAAAATCAGGCAGATCCACCTTATTGGCTTCTTCCAGCAACTTACCCGCTGCAGCGGTAACTTCTTCAGCCGACTTATTGCCGGCCGAATCACGCGCAGCCTTGATGGCAGCATTGAAATGTTCTAGGTCGCGGTCGGAGAGTTCAAAACTAATCGCTAAAGGCATGACTATGGTTCCATCAATGAGTGAATGGTGAGAAGCGAAAGACTAGGCGCTGTCGCCTGATGCGTCAAACTTTGCCCAGTTTACGCGAGCTAGTGGGCAGCGACTAGGGCTACGTAGGGTGGGCATTGCCCACCCTACCGGTCCGAATGCCCGGATTCAAAATAATCATTGCGCTCAAAGGCGCCTGGCTTCACCAGATCGGAAAACGCCCTTGCCTGTGGCGATAAAAACTTGCCCTTTCGCACCACCACGCCATAGCTGCGCGGCGGGAAGTAATCCCGCAAATTGCGGATCTCGAGTTTGTCGTGATCGGCCTCGTTCAAGCATATGCCCGTCACGATGGAGATACCCAAGCCCATCGCCACATATTGCTTGATCACTTCCCAGCCACCGACTTCCAGCGCCACGGTGTAAGGCACGCGGCGTTGCTGGAACACCAGATCCACCAGTCGCCATGTGGTGAGACGCTTGGGCGGCAGGATCAAACCATGCGGGCTTAAATCTTCCAGCTGCAGGTTTTCTTTTTTCGATAGAGGATGACCTTTCGCCATGATCAGCATCGGGTCAAACGAATACACCGGGGCGTAAGACAAATCGGTGGGCACATCAAGCATGGAACCGACTGCCAAATCGACGGTGTCGGAACGCAATAAAGCCAGGCCGTCTTTCCCGGTCACGTTATGCAAAACCAATTGCACGGTGGGATGCGCTAGTTTGAAAGCCTGCACAATGGCCGGCAGCAAGTACAAAATTGTCGAGCTACCCGCAGCCACATGCAGTTCGCTCGCTTCCAGACCTTTTAACTTATTGCGAAATTCGCCCTCTAGGCCATCAATGCCTTCCACCAAAGGACGGGCCAAATCATACAAAGCGTTGCCTTCCCGAGTTAGGGTAAGTCGTCGCCCGCCGCGCTCAAATAGTCTGACTTGCAGATCGCGCTCCAAAGCCTGCAATTGCAAGGTAACGGCTGGCTGGCTGAGGAAAAGCGCCTCTGCAGCACGCGAAATCGAGCCCAACCGTGCCGCTTGGCAGAAAGCCCGGAGCGGTTTTAGCCGGTCTCCCTTGTAATAAAAGCGCGGACTGACAGCTTCAGACATTATTATTTGGCTAACTATAAGATTTGTTAATAGATTCTATTCAAACATTTAGTTTGTCAAGTTCAAACAAGCGTTTTAAGGTGGACTCCAGCTTTCTGGTAACCCTCTTTATGTCCTCACTTGAAATCATTGCCACCACCCAGCCAGGCCAGGGCGATTTATTGACTCCGGCGGCATTGGCTTTTCTGTCCGAGCTGCATCAACGCTTCGAACCTTTGCGCCAGAGCCGCTTACTGGCCCGCGAAGTCCGCCAGTCCCAGTTTGATGCCGGCGCGGTGCCGGATTTCCGCGAAGACACGCTGTCGATCCGCGAAGGCGACTGGAAAGTGGCCGACATCCCGGCCAACCTATTGGATCGTCGGGTCGAAATTACCGGACCGGTCGAACCGAAAATGGTGATCAACGCACTGAACTCCGGTGCGAAGGTCTATATGGCCGATTTCGAGGACTCCACCGCACCGACCTGGGAAAACCTGCTGACCGGCCAGCGCGCGCTGCGCAAAGCTGTCACCGGCGATCTGGACTGGATGGCACCTGATGGCAGCAAACATTACGTTTTGAATAATGAAAATCTGGCCGTCCTGATGGTGCGCCCTCGCGGCTGGCACTTGGATGAAAAGCATCTGCAGTCCGACGGCGCGCCAATGTCGGGCTCACTGTTTGACCTAGGACTGTTCGCATTCCACAACGCCAAAACCCTATTTGAAAAACAAAGCGGTCCGTATTTTTATATTCCAAAAATGCAGTGCATGGAAGAAGCCGCGTTATGGGAAGACGTATTGAGCTTTATCGAAGTGCGTTTAGGCCTTCCACTCGGCACCATGAAAGTCACCGTGCTGATTGAAACCCTGCCGGCCGCTTTTGAAATGCACGAAATTCTGCATGCCTTGCGTTCACGCATTGTCGGTTTGAACTGCGGTCGTTGGGATTACATTTTTTCCTACATCAAGACCTTCCGTCAGCATCGCGACAAGGTTTTACCCGAACGCAGTCAGGTGTTGATGACGCAGCCTTTCCTGAAAGCCTATTCGGAGTTACTGATTCAAACCTGCCATCGTCGTGGTGCATTAGCGATGGGCGGCATGGCCGCACAGATTCCGATTGCCGGCGATCCTGAAGCCAATGAAGCCGCCTTGAATCGCGTTCGTGCCGACAAATTGCGCGAAGTCAAAGCCGGGCATGATGGCACGTGGGTCGCGCATCCGGCACTTATAAAAGAAGCCATGCAGATCTTTAGCGAAGGCATGCCGAACGTCAATCAACTCGATGTGTTGCGAGAAGATGTTTCAGTTACACGCGATGATTTGATCAAGCCGTGCATCGGCACCATCACGCAAAAAGGTTTTGAAAACAGTGTTGAAGTTTGCGTGCGTTATCTCGCCTCCTGGCTTGATGGCAATGGCTGCGTACCGATTCACTGGTTGATGGAAGATGCCGCCACCGCCGAAATTTCCCGCACCCAACTTTGGCAATGGCTGCATCACGGCAATTTGCATCTTGATGATGGCTCGGCAGTCGATTTTGCTTTATTCGAACGCTGCCTGATTTCCTTGCCAAGCAAATTGTCTGACCGCATGCGGGTGCCGGGCGCTTCGAAATTGAATGAAGCCATTGCCTTGCTCGACGAACTTACCCACGCAGACACACTCGCAGATTTTTTGACTTTACCGGCTTATCAACGAATTGATTAACCATAGGAGGGCCCTTGGGCCCGAACGCTCTTCGCGACACCCGTCGGGCCCAAGGGCCCTCCTACGAAAACATATGCATAACCACCAACGAAGGACACCACCATGAGCAAGACACTTCCCAGCGCCGAACAACTGAAACAAGAATGGGCAACTGCGCCCCGTTGGGCCGGTATTAAACGCGGTTACACCGCCGAAGAAGTCGTACGCTTGCGCGGCACGGTGGCCATTGATCATTCACTTGCACAACTGGGCGCGAAAAAACTATGGGCGTCGCTGCATGAGCAACCGTTTGTCAATGCGCTCGGCGCGATGACCGGCAATCAAGCCATGCAACAAGTCAAAGCCGGCTTAAAAGCGATTTATTTGTCCGGTTGGCAAGTCGCTGCCGACGCCAATCTGGCCGGCGAAATGTATCCTGATCAAAGTCTGTATCCCGCCAATTCGGTGCCGCAAGTGGTCAAGCGCATCAATAATTGTTTGTTGCGTGCTGACCAGCTGCATCATGCCGAAGGCAATGACAGCATTGACTGGATGCAACCGATTATTGCCGATGCCGAAGCTGGTTTTGGCGGCGTGCTAAATGCCTTTGAATTGATGAAATCGATGATCGAGGCCGGTGCAGCGGGCGTACATTTTGAAGATCAGCTGGCATCAGCAAAAAAATGTGGCCATATGGGCGGTAAAGTATTAGTGCCCACGCGCGAAGCCGTTGAAAAATTAATTGCCGCTCGCTTGGCTGCCGATGTGATGGGTGTGCCCACTTTAATCGTTGCCCGTACCGATGCCGAAGCTGCCGATTTGATGACTTCCGACATTGATGAAAACGACAAAGCCTTTTGTACTGGTGAGCGCACCGTTGAAGGTTTTTATAAAACCATACCCGGTGCTGATCAAGCGATCTCGCGCGGCTTAGCGTATGCACCGTATGCCGATCTGGTCTGGTGCGAAACCGGCAAACCCGATCTAGCCTTTGCGAAAAAATTTGCCGATGCAATCCATGCAAAATTCCCGGGCAAAATGCTGGCCTACAACTGCTCGCCTTCGTTCAACTGGAAGAAAAATCTGGACGACGCCACCATTGCCAAATTCCAGATTGAATTGGCCGCCATGGGTTACAAATTCCAGTTCATCACCCTGGCCGGTTTCCATGCATTGAATTACTCGATGTTCAATCTAGCTTACGGCTATGCCCGCAATCAAATGAGTGCTTTCGTCGAATTGCAGGAAGCCGAATTTGCCGCTGCCGATCGTGGCTTCACGGCAGTCAAACATCAACGCGAAGTCGGCACCGGCTATTTCGACTCGGTTACCCAGACCATTCAAGGCGGTCAAAGCTCGACCACGGCCCTGAAAGGCTCGACTGAGGAAGAGCAGTTCCATCATTAACCGTAGGTCGGGCCCGGGCCCGACCTACGCCATAAAAAGCCAAGGCTATGCCTTGGCTTTTTACTGTGTGCCGTGTCAAAAATGTAAACCGGCCTGATTGGGGCTAGCCACAGGCAGCCGATTATTGGTTACACTCAAGCACTTACTCGATTGGTTTAAAGCTGTGATTGAACTAGTGCGATCAAAATCCCGCAAATCCGCGCCACAAACCTCGCACCTGCCATCGATGCTTTCCGATGAGGAAATGCAGGCTTTGTGTTCGGTCGCCGTGAGCCGTGCAATGTTGCCCGGTGAAGAACTGTTCCGTCGCGGCGATGACGCCCGCAGCATGTATGTTATTGATACCGGTGAAGTCCGCCTGAGTTTTGACGACGGCATCGTCGATAAATTGTTGGGCCCGGGCCATTTCTTTGGTGAGTTGTCGGTTTTTATCGGTCAACACCAGCGCTTCGCCCATGCCATCGCCGAAGCTTCCGGCATGCTGTATGAAATTACGACGGAAGCCTTTCAAGGCTTGCTCTCCAGCCATCCCGCCGTGGTTGCAAAATTCATGCAGCGCAGCTTCACCTATCTGGTGGCTGGCGAACATCAAATGATGAAAAGTCTGCGTCGTCGTAACGAAGACCTGATGCAAACGCTCGACACCTTGCGGCAAACCCGTAGTGAATTATCGGTAGCGCAACAATTAGTGCGTACCGATGATTTAACCGGTCTGGCGAATCGTCGTGGCCTTTATCGTTATATGGACGAAGTCGGCCGACACCCAGTGGCTGGTAAGCGTCTGGCTTTATTGCTGATTGATCTGGATCATTTCAAACAAATCAACGACCGCAGTGGCCATCTCGCCGGTGACGCCGCACTGCGCGCAGTCGCCGAGGAAGTACGCCGGATGGCCGGCCCCATGGATTTGCCTTGTCGTCTTGGCGGCGATGAATTCGCCCTAGTGCTGCAAGTGGCTGACAGCGGCGAATTAAGCAATCGCGCGCTTGAATTAATGGCCGCCGTTCGCGGTCTGCGCCTGCCGAGTTTGCGCGAGCATACGCTTAGCATTTGTGTTGGCGGCGCCTTTTGTCACGACCCAGGCGGTTGGTCGCACTGGTATAGCTTGGCCGACACCGCCTTATACGACGCCAAAAAACGCGGCGGCGGCACTTGGCGCGTCTCCGAGTAGTGCTCTCTGGCCGTGCAAGGCCGGTTTCTGCGTTTCCCCATTAAGCGTCTATAAAAATTCATCAGAATTTCGTAAGAAGTTAATGGCCACCAATCCTCACATTCCACCGAATTCAACAGAAAAACCGACAGTCTCCTCGGTGCTTCGGACCGTGCTGCTTTGTGATTGGGCCGACTCCACCCATCTCATCGAAACCCTGGGTGACACCCGAGCTGTCGGGTTAATGCAAAAGCACGATCAATTTGTTCGCGATACTTTGTTAAGCACCCAAGGTCGCCTGATCGATAAATCCGACGGTATTCTGGCTTTATTCGAACGCCCGATCCAGGCACTGGATTTTGCGCTGCGCTATCAAATACAAATGCGCTTGTGGGGTGCGGAATATCAGCAGGCCATTCAAGCACGCATCGGTATTCACGTCGGCGATGTCATGACCTGGGAAAACGCCCCCGATCAAATTGCCGCCGGTGCCAAACCACTTGAAGTCGAAGGCTTTGCCAAACCGATTGCAGCCCGCTTGATGGGCCTGGCAATGCCAGGCCAAATTTTGTTATCAGGCATGGCACAAAGTTTAGCGCAACGCGCGCAACTGGAACTGGGCGATCGCGGGCAAAAACTACGCTGGATTTTGCACGGTCGTTACACCTTTAAAGGCGTGCCGGCACCGATGCTGGTACATGAAGTAGGTGACCCGGAGTTCTCCCCATTGCGTGCACCGCCATCAACACAAAAAGCTTGGCGTGAAATTCCACTGTGGCGTCGCCCGCCAATATTGGCACTGGAAGTTTTACTAACCACCGGATTAATCGGCGGCTTTATCTGGAGCACGTTTCAAAGCCCACCCGCGATTGCATTTTATGAACGTGACTGGATCGTGATGGGTGATTTACAAAATCTGACCCGTGAAAAAATGTTCGATGATTCACTCGACACCGCAATGCGTATCGGGCTTGAACAATCGGCTTATGTGAATGTCATTTCCGAAAATCAGGAGCAAGAAGCACTCAAGCGCATGCAACGCGAAAACCAACGCATTGACCGTCAAATCGGTGCTGAATTGGCATTGCGTGAAGGCGCCAAAGCATTAGTGCTACCCACACTGACCGAAGTTGGTGGCCATCTGCGAGTTACTGCCGAGGTCATCGACCCCAATACCGGTGTAACGGTCTATACCGAAAGTGCCCAAGCAGCAAATTCTAACAATGTCTTGCCTGCACTGGACGAAGTGCTGGAAAAACTTCGCACACGCTTGGGTGAGTCAATTAGTTTGATCGATAAAAACAGCAAACCACTTGCACTCGCGACTACTTCTAGTCTTGAGGCTTTGCGGGCTTATTCGTTGGGGCTGGAGGCCAAACGAGACTCACGTTTTAACGATGCACGCCTTTTGTTTGTGCAGGCCATTAAAATTGATCAGAATTTTGCACTAGCTTATATTGGATTGGGTCTGACTGAGTACCTTACTGGAGATGCTGCTGGATTTGAAAATAGTATTGCCAAAGCCAAATTGTATCGCTCACATTTGACTAACCGCGAATCTTTACTTCTGGACGCCACGGCATTCTTGGTGGAAAACCCAGACGCTTCGCTTCCACAATGGAAGCTGCTTGGCCAACTTTATCCGGATGAGTTTCGAGCGCATTACAATTACGCCTACTATTCCTACATTGACGGGAAAGTAGATAAAGACATTCTGGATATTCTTGAGTCGGCGCTAAAACAACAAAACCCCGCTCTGGCGAACGCCTATTACTTAAAAGGCGTACTGCTGCTCCATCAAAATAAATATAAGAATGCACTAGAAGCTTTTTCTCAAGCCGATAGCGCCGGTATCCGTGGATATAAGTCGGATTATGCAATGACGTTCATCGCTGTAGGTGACTACGTTAGTGCCGAGAAAGTTATTCTTTCGCAAACCGAAAGTGGGTCGGCAGGAACTGACATTGAAAACCAACTGCCGGTAATATTAATGCCGCTAAGTAATGGTGAATTGGCGGCGGGATTAAAGGCAGCTAAAGCGTCACTAAAAGAAGCACTAAAGACTAGTGACAGTTCTGGAGTGCATGAGGGCCGAGTGCTTTCATTGCAGAGCTACCAGCCTGGGCAAGACTACTCCAGTGACCTAAAAGACTACATTGATAGACAGTCGGAATTGATGCAATCGAACACCATTACCGATCAAAGAAATTTGCAATTTAATATTTTAGCTGCGGCATGGATGGCGGCGCGCGTTGGTAACACTACCCTAGCGACACAGACTATCGAAAAATCAAAAATGCTACGCTTTAAGGATCAGTCAAACACTAACACCGATATGTTGCTAGCAGCTCAAGCCGAAATCTATCTATCGAACAAAGCGCCTATTAAGGCAATCGGATTGCTTGCGGCCCGATCACAAGAAAAAGATAGTCTGTTTCTCTTAAACGTGACGTTAGAAAACGCCTATCGAAATGCGGGCATGAAAAAGGAAGCTGGGGCAAGACTTAGGTGGATTGCGGAAAATCGTGGTCGCGCTTACGCTGAGTACAATAACGCTAGTTTCTTGCAACCGCTGAATGTATACGAACATTTTCAAGCGGCATCACAGTTGAAAAAACAAGGGCTCTAAGGCCCTTGTTCTAGTTCTTATTGTTTTTGTGCAGCTTCCAGCGATACAGGATTGAATTTTGCATTCGCACTCAAAAGTTGGGTGCGTAATGCGGCGCGGCTTTTCTTGATTACCGCAGCACTCGCCAATTTTTCACAACTCATGCAAGCCCAGGCACCTTTATCGGTATCACTGGCGTAAGCCGCTGCGTCATGGCCCAGATAGGCAAGGGCGATACGAGGGCTCTTTTGAAACACGGCGCGAAATTCATTATCGCTACTTAACTTGTCCAGCAATTTATCTACGAGTTCTTCCGAAAGTTGAAATGCCATAGTTCAATCCCCTGTTTATGTCAGAATTGCCACGTTCACAATGAACGAAGGCAGTCTAACTACAATCGTGAGCATTGTCAGTGTGCTGACAGATTTGTAATAAGCTTTAACAAGGAAACACATGCTCATTCAACGCTGCGCTCAACTCATGGTCGAGCTCGATTGCGAACCTCGCTTTGCACTGGAAAGCCTCTTAAGCGGTGGCGATGGCCTTGATGGCACGCCACGCTGGATGGTGTATGCCGCCCATCTGGATGCGCCGGTTCAAGTGGATTTAAACCAATTGAAGGCACTTGAAGGTATCGCCTCGGAAACGCCAAGCCCAAAAACTGACTTGGTCGGGTTGCACGGCATTCACATGATCGACGACTTATTGGACAAGGGACTGTTACTCGGTGACGACGAGCAATATGCCGCACTGCGTGAACGCGACAAGGTCGTTCGCGATGTAGCTTGGTGGCCACCGGCGGCGATTGCCATGGCACATGGCCGCTGGAGCGAGGTCGATATTGGCGATCGCAACGAGCGTGGCTTGATGATGAGCAGCCAAGACATGGTCAATGCGTTCGGCGCTGCACCCGAACCGGAATATCGCCGTACTGAAAATGTTGCAAGCCTAGCTTTATCGAAACCGAAAAGAACCGAATTTGATGCCTTGCTGGCAAAACGAAAGACTTGCCGCAATTTTGACCCGGATAAAAATATTTCGTCCGAAGATTTAGCCACCATGTTGCATCGGGTGTGGGCTGCTATCGGCACTTTGGAATTGGCACCGGGTGCCGTCGCGGTGAAAAAAAATTCCCCCGCCGGTGGCGGCCTGCATGCCACCGAGGCTTATGTCTTGGTGCAGCGGGCTGAAGGGCTCGCGCCTGGTATTTATCATTATCTGTCGATGCGACATGCCTTGGAGCCACTGCATTATTTCGATCAAGAACAGATGCGCGAATTAATGTATCGCTGCGTGGCTGGCCAAGACTGGTTTCAGGATGTTCCGGTCATGGTAGTGATGGCGGCACGTTTTGATCGCCTGTTCTGGAAATATCGCCGACACACCAAGGCCTGGCGTGTGGTGCATCTGGATGTTGGGCATTTATCGCAAACCATGTATTTATCGGCCGCCGATTTGGGTCTGGGGGCCTTCGTCACCGCCGCCATCAATGACCGCGCCATCGAGCAGGCACTGGGTTTGCAGACCTTAAAAGAAGGCGCAATTGCCATCGTAGGTTTTGGCCCACGCTTGCCGGTCAATACCACCCTAGAGTTGGATAATTTAACGCCAGTGAATTGAGCGTAGGGTGGGCACTGCCCACCTTGCCATTGAAATTAGGTGGGCGGTGCCCACCCTACAATCAAACATCACCGTCTTGCAGCCAGCCCTCGCCGGTGCCGCGATTGAAAGCTTTATCGGTCGCCAGCACTTGGCCCGCTGGCGTACTTTCTTGACCTGCCAGCTGCTGATAATAAGGAATGAAATCGGGCAGCGTTGCATCGAATAATTGCTGATAACTATCAATCACAAAATAAGTTTTTTGATAGCTGTCAATTCGATAACGTGTATTCATCACTCGTAATAAATCAAATCCAATCCGATTGGGTGCATTAGATTCAAGACCATGAATGCTCTCGCCTTTCGAACTTAAAATACCGGCCCCATAGATCCGCAGGCCTTCGCTGGTATTGATCAAGCCAAACTCGACCGTGTACCAATATAACCGCGTCAATTGCGACAGCGCCTCGGGCCCGAGGGCGTGGGCTTTGACGCCACCCTTGCCATAGGCTTCCATGTAATCGGCAAATACCGGGTCCATCAATAAGGGCACGTGGCCGAACAGGTCGTGGAATAAATCCGGTTCCGCTAAATAATCGAGCTGTTCGGGTTTGCGAATCCACCACGTCACCGGGAACCGTCGGTTCGCCAGATGATCAAAAAAAGTGAGCTCAGGTAGCAAGCCTTCCACGGCAATAATTTCCCAGCCGGTTTTAGCTTTTAGCTGTTTGTTCAAATCAGAAAATTTCGGAATGGCATGCTCACCCATTCCCATTTCATCTTGGGTTTGCAGGAACTCCTTGCTGGCACGACCGGGCAATAATTCACGTTGGCGTTTAAATAAGGTCGCCCAGACTTCATGGTCAGTTTTGGTATAGCTGTCCCATGGTTGATCGACCACCGTCGTGGTATAGACCGGCACATAACCTTTATCGGTAAATTGGTGTTCAATGCGATTGGGCGTATTCATAGCACTAGTGTAAACCCAAGAAATGACTTTCGCCTAAATCAGTCGCTTCAATCACGGCACAAAACAGCCACGAAGGCGCGCACGCGTGTCGCTAACAGAAGCACCAAAACAAAAGCAATCGGCCAGGCAATGAGAAAGCTTCTCAACCAGCGCTGCACAAGGCCGTTGTCAACGCCGGTATTAATGACCGTGAGTAAGCCCGACATCATGAAGGCCATTGAGCAGGACATAATCCCAGCAAAATATATTGGCCCATAACGTGCGGGCAGAGCCTTCAAGGTTGACCGGCAAATTTCTGGCCAAAAAAATCACCCAGATTCCAGCGTGGTCGATAAGGGTCATCGGCGACCAGCTGACCAATGCGTGCATTCAGTGCGGCCATTTTTGCAGCGGTGGGATAATGAATGGGCTGCTTTAAATCATCGCTGGGTTGGTGATAATGGGTTTTCAAAAACTTTTCCAATAAATTTTTACCGATAATATTCGGGTCTTTTGCAACCACACCACCCTCCAGAAACACCGCCGGGATTCCTTGGCGGACAAATGCAAATTGATCGGAGCGGACGAATACCACTTGATCCGGTGCCGGGTCGGGGGAGAGCAAGAATCCAATATCGCTAGCAGCTTGTTCTACCTGTTTTTGTAGCGAACTATGATTTACGCCTATGGTCACCACATCGAGCAATTCAGTTAGAATAACCGGCATATCCATATTAATATTGGCCACCAAGGATTTTTTTGGCACGGTCGGATTCTTGGCAAAATAATCGGCACCGAGCAGGCCTTTTTCTTCGCCGGTAACGGCGATAAATAACATCGAACGTTTTGGTTTGGTACTCAGCACGCTTGCACTACGAGCGGCTTCCAGCATGATGCCAATACCGAGCGCATTATCGAGGGCACCATTATAAATCGAATCACCTTTGACCGCTGCGCCAATACCGATGTGATCCAGATGCGCCGAGAACACTACGTTTTCGGCCGCCAGCTTGGCATCGCTGCCGGGCAATTTTGCAACGACATTGCTACTTTGCAGAGTGCGTAACTGAGTGTTGCCGCCGATCGTTAATGTTCCGGACAAATCGAAGGCCTTTAACTTGCCTTGCTTTAATTGATCGAATAAAACATCGGCAGAATATTTAGCGCCATCAAGAATTTTCCGGGTCGCTTCCAGACTCACGCTTGCACTGGCCTGCAATTGCGGAAAACTATCGATCGGCATCTGGTTTTTATCCAGCAGCCGCATACCGGGTACTGCCCAGTTACCGCTATCCATCGCCCAAGGCCGTTCATCTTCTTTTTTGGGATTGCTGATATACAACACAGCAACGGCACCGCGCTCACTGAGCTGTTTTAATTTTTCATTGCGTGAACTGTAAAAAGCGCGCTGAGTGATGGGGAAATATTCCGGGGCACCTTCAAAAACTACGGCAATTTTATCGCGCAGAGTCACGCCGGCATAATCATTATGTTTTAAATCCGGCGCAAACACGCCTTGCCCGACAAAAACCATGTTCGCAGTAATACTATGGCTCGGTTGATTAAAATTTACGCCAGGCAAAAATTCTTTTTCAAAAATAAATTCCTGGACAAAATTGTCCTGCTGCAATTTTAGAACGGCACCATTTTGTTGCCGGGTCGCTTCAAGCAAGGGAACCCGCTGAAAAAAAGTCCCGTTATCGCCGGCAGGCTCCAAACCAAGATTTTTAAATCGGGTCGCTACATAATCGGCCGCCTGATCGAAACCCACTGAACCAGTAGCACGGCCTTCGCGGGCATCGGCGGCTAAATACGCAACATCGGCCTGAATACGCTGGGCACCTTCATTCAAGGCTTGCGTGCTCGGGGCGTAAGCGGGCGTATCTACTACTGGCGCCTCTTCTTTGCATGCCACCAATAAGCCACACAGCAGTAAACTGGAATAAGCTAAGCGCATAGGTTTCTCCTTCAGGGCGACATTAGCATTGGCGAAGCCACACAACAATCGGAGCACGGTATGCAGATAGCAAGTCCAGGACCCAAAATGGCTTATGGCCTGTTGATTTTCGTTTGCGTGAGCTTGGCAATATCGGCCATCGGCGCCTTCGATGCACTCACCTGGTTTCTAGAAGTTATCTGGATATTTATTGGCTTGATATTAATACTATGGCGTTGGAAAAAATTTCCGCTCACTAAATTACTTTGTATTGCCTTGTCAATTCATGCCCTAGTATTAATGTACGGCGGCCATTACACCTATGCCGAAACCCCGCTGGGTCTATGGGCCAAAGAAGCCTTTGATTTAAGTCGCAACCACTACGACCGCCTCGGCCATTTCATGCAGGGTTTTGTGCCTGCCATTTTGGTGCGCGAATTATTGCTGCGAACCAGTCCGCTTAAACGTAGCGCATGGCTGGCGGTACTCACCGTTTGTGCGTGCCTAGCTTTCAGTGCTTTTTTTGAGATGATTGAGTGGTGGGCGGCACTGGCATGGGGTGGGGCGGCCGACGCCTTTCTGGCAACACAAGGCGATGTCTGGGATACGCAATGGGATATGTTTTGGGCTATGTGTGGCGCGATAATTTCTTTAGTGATAATGGCGCCATTGCACAACCGGCAACTGGGTTTATAGAAAATGCAGCACGCCGAAGCTACCGCCATGGATGGTAGGAGTGCAGGTTTTTAACAGATCAGTATCGAGTCAAACGCGGGCAGTGGTTTCTGACGGGCGGAAGTTATCGGGTGGTGTTGTCGGGCCCAAGGGCACGCCTACCGAGAGAATTAAACCACAGTAACCGTTTTATCCAGCTGCATGCGGTTCCGGCCCAGTACTTTTGCTGTGTACATCGCATCATCGGCACGCTTCAACATATCGTCGAAAAAATTATCGCTGGCCGACAATAAAGTAATACCGCCAGACAAGGTGATTGAACGATGTTGATCCATTAGCGTCATTGGCTGGCTGGCGAAATCCTGCTGGATTCTTTGCGCAAGGACTAGCGCTTGTTCGATATCGGTATCAGGCAATAGCACCAGAAATTCTTCGCCACCCATGCGACCCAGATAGTCTTCACTACGCAGATTTTTTTGCAGGCGGCGGACAGTCTCAATCAAGGCAAGATCGCCTGCCGCATGACCGAGTTCGTCATTTATTTTTTTGAAATAATCGATATCAATCAAGATGACCGATAGTGGCGTGCCGTGCCGTCGGGCACGTGCCATTTCACGCATGCCAAACTCTGCCAGAGCACGCCGATTATAGGCGCTAGTAAGCGGGTCTTCGCTTGCCATGCGAAGAAGATCTTTCTGGCTGCGCTCGGTACACATTAATAAAAAACCAATAGTACCGACAATCGGCAACAAGCTGCCCATGCCGTAGCTAAGAATGGTCGGCCAACGCATTGCAAAAATATCAAGAATCGGATCATGCGAGATCATGTGATACGTCGCGCGTGCGGCCATCGATATGCACCCGATGACAAACAGCCCGGCCAGAACATGCGAAACGCGGGTGATTTTTAATTCCTGACGATAAATGGCGCGCGCACAGAACGCCAACAATAATGCATGCAGAAACGACAAACTAATAATACGTGCCAGTAAATCATTGGCATAATAACTGGCGAAAAACCCGGCGCACATCACCAGAACAAAAGCATACGCGCGTCGTTGCCTGACCCCGGTAAACATTCGCATCGCAATGGCAAAGCAAGCCAGTGCTGCTGCAATCATCATGTTAGCGAGCACGACTGAAACAAGTGGAGTGAGTTGGCCACGCAGACTAATCAAGACAAAACCGGCCGGCTGCAGTAACAAACCAAACCACCACCAACTCAAACTGTTTTGAAAATCGGCGGGCAGGGTCTTACGAACGATCAGCAGCATGATCGCGATCATCACATTCAGCAGTGCGGCCACCATAATGGCTGAACGAATATCGAAATTAAGACTCAAGTCCTGTCCCCGGATTTTGACAGGGATAGGCTACTCTAAAAACTGCACCAGTTCAGCAAAACGGCGCGTGACAGGCATCAAGGCGCTTTTGGCGGCTCAGTTTCAGTGGTATTAGGCCGACGAAATATCAACACGACCGATTGATCATTGGCAGGGGCTGGGCGGTGCCAGAGTACGGGCACTTCCTGTGGTCTTGGTGGCTCAAGAGTTTGGCCATCGTCATTGCTTTGCTCTTCATCGGCTTCCTCGTCCCAACTATAGACCGGACGCGGTGGTGCAGGGTCCAATTTGCGCCAGAGCAGGGCCGACAAAATGCCTGCAAGCGCACCGCTTAAATGATATTCCCAGGAAATGTCGGGCTGCTGCGGCAGCACGCTGAGCAGCATGCCGCCGAATAATAAAATACCGATAAACGCTGCTGCAATGGAAGCTCGATCACGGCGTAAAACACCCATCGTCATCAAGAAAAACATCAGCCCGTGCGTAATGCCACTGGCGCCAATATGAAAGCCTTTAATCGCAATAAACCAAGTGCCAATACCCGATAAAATCCAGATGACCGGTAAAGCGCGAATACTCGCCTTCGGATAGACCGTGCCGACCAAAGTACCCAATATTAAAATGGAAAAACTATTGGATAATAAATGCTCCAACGAGCCATGCAGCAACGGCGCGGTAGCAATGCCAACCAGGCCTGCAAGCACGCCGGGCTGCAGGCTTAAATACTGATACGCGATCTGCTGCTGAAGATAGAAAGCGGCAAACAAAAATGCAATAAAGCCCAGACTACTATTCAACGCACGCCGGAACCGCTGCGGAATTGGTGACGTTTCAATAGCATCTGAATTACCCATGTACCCAAAATGGGGAAGGTCTGGCCGAACACAAGGTCATGGCGCAATAAAATCGCGGGCGTTAGGGTGGGCGCGGCCCACCCTAACGACATTGTCGCGATCTGTTCTGGTGGCGTGCGACCGCCAAGGATGGCGGAAGTGTCGAAAATGCAGGAACATTTTCGACCCCACTCGACTAGATGTTTTTTTCCAGACGGGGTTTGATCCATAAACTCAGCACCATCGCCGAGGCAATCAAGGCGGCTACTACCATCAAGGACACGCCAACCGGGATCTTGTAGATATCTACGATCAACATTTTCGTACCGATGAATACTAGTACTAGCGCAAGACCATAGGCCAGCAAATGGAATTTGTCGGCCATGCCGGCCAAAAGGAAGTAAAGGGCACGCAAACCAAGGACCGCAAAGACATTCGAGGTCAGCACGATGAACGGATCGGTGGTGATGGCGAAAATGGCCGGGATGGAATCGACCGCGAAAATAACGTCGGTCACCGCGATCATGATCAGCACCAAAAACATCGGCGTGAAAAAGCGTTTACCATTTTCAACAATCCAGAGTTTTTCTTCATAATGCTTTTCGGTGACACTTAAATGATTGCGTAGCCATTTCAGGATCGGATTATTGTTTAAATCCGATTCCTGTCCTGCAGCCCACAACATTTTTGCCCCAGTCAACACCAGGAAGGCACCAAAGAAATACAGTATCCAATGGAATTGCGCAATCAGCGCAGCGCCAATGAAAATCATAATGGCACGCAATAAAATTGCACCAATCACGCCCCAGATTAAGGCCCGTTGCTGATACTGCGGCGGTACCGCAAAATAACTGAATATCATCAGAAAAACGAAAATATTATCGACCGCAAGGGCTTTCTCGACTAGGTAGCCGGTCAGAAATTCCAAGCCAATGCGATTGGCTTCCACATCACCCATTTCGCCTTTCAAGTACCACCAAAGTCCGATATTAAAAAGTAGCGCCAATCCAATCCAGCAGATCGACCACAAGCCGGCTTCGCGCATGCTCACTTTGTGTGGACCACTTTGTTTCAACACCAATAAATCAACAATCAACGCAGCAATAACCAGTGTTGTAAAAACCACCCACATCATGGGTGTGCCGATGCTTTCCATAAGATCCCCTTGTAACCGTTAAAAGTGGGACGTGAAGTTCTGAGACATATAGTATTCCAGAGACAGCTTCGCCCTTGCGGCGAAGGTCTTGCTCACAGGCTAGGCCTGTCTTCCGTGCCGGGGCTTATGGCCCGTATTGACGACATCGGAGGCGGGAGCTACTCCCCTTCTGGTGTGATTGTAGCAAAGTCTGGTTAAGTTGGCGTCAACGCGGTCATCGGGACGGTTACAATAGCGCCATGAACACTATCAATACTGCCATTATCCCCACCGTTTATTTAAAAATTGAACGCCGCTCGACCCATCCCTGGATTTTTCAAAAGATGGTCGAAAAACCCGAGCAAAAACCGAAACCCGGCTCGATTGTCGATATTGTTGATGCCACCGGTACCTGGTGCGCTCGCGGTTTTTATAATGGCCATTCGCGTATTGCCTTGCGGGTATTGACTGAAGATCCGGATGAAGCGATTGACGAAGATTTTTTCCGTCGCAAAATTCGCCAAGCCGTCGAGCTGCGTCGCGATGTATTGAAGGTCGATGAAATTTCCAATGCCTGGCGCGTCGTGCATTCCGAAGGCGATGGTTTGTCGGGCTTGGTGGTTGATCGTTACGATGATTTATTAGTCGTCGAATTTTTTTCGGCCGGTGCCTTTCGTTATCGCGAATGGATCTACACCGCGCTGCGGGAAGAATTTCCTGGCTGTCGTTTTTACTCGTTTGCCGAAGACCATGTACAGAAACAGGAAAGTTTCGATTTCCGTTCACCCGATGCACCGCAGCCTGCCGTCATTACCGAATTCGATGTGAAGTTTCGCGCGAGCCCGGGCACCGGCCATAAAACCGGGTTCTTCGCCGACCAGCGCGAAAACCGCGAATATTTGGCGCGCTTTTGTAAAGACAAATCGGTGCTCGATATTTGCTGCAACTCCGGCGGCTTTGCGATCTATGCCAAGACTCGCGGCGAAGCAGCCGAAGTGACTGGTATTGATCTTGATGAAGAAATTCTGGAAGTCGCCAAGAAAAATGCGCATTTGAACAAGGCGCAGATCAAATTCACCCAGGCCGATTTATTTCCGTTCCTGCGTGACGCTGCCGCACGTGGCGATGAATACGATGTGGTGATTCTTGACCCGGCAAAAATGACCCGCGATCGCGAGCAAATTATTCCGGCGTTAAAAAAATACAACGACATGAATAAGCTCGCGATGAGTGTGGTCAAATCTGGCGGTATTTTATTGAGCTGCTCCTGCACCGGCCTGGTAAGCGAAGAACAATTTTTGGACATGATTCGTCGTGCTGCTTTTTTTGCCGGACGCACTGTGCAAATACTAAAAGTATCCGGTGCTGGTGGCGATCATCCGTTTATGGCACATGTGCAGGAAAGCCGTTATTTGAAAGCAGTTTTCTGCCGCGTGTTCTAAACTATTTGTACGGTGGGCACTGCCCACCTTGCCTACTACAGAGTGCTTCAAAGCGAAGCGTATCACGGAGAACAGACGAGAAAACTCCGAGCAAAATAGAGGAAAGCAAATTGTTTGAAAGCTACCCATTCTAAGTTTTCTCCTTTTTTCTCAAAGCTTTTCTCGTCTGTTCTCCGTGATCCGCTCTACGCTTTGAATTAAACTCAAGGAAATATTAGTGAGCTCAAGTTCTGAAATTGTCTCCGGCCCACGCCGCGCAGCGGTTATCTTTATTTTTATCACGGTGTTTCTGGACGTTCTTGCCTTCGGCTTGATTATCCCGGTGTTTCCGAAACTTATTGCCGGCTTCTTCGATGGCGATCTTGGTCAGGCAGCTTTGAAGCATGGCCAGTTCGCCATGTGGTTCATGATCATGCAGTTTATTTTTTCACCGATACAAGGTGCTTTGTCTGATCGATTTGGCCGCCGTCCGGTCATTCTGATCTCCAATCTTGGCCTAGGCCTGGATTTCATTCTCATGGCCGTGGCCAATACCTTACCGTGGTTATTTATCGGCCGCCTGTTGTCGGGTAT
>Ga0209181_10003290_pt1 | contig 25155 bp, 13 predicted proteins | sample MAT05_FD_187208 | JGI IMG/M metagenome (GOLD analysis project Ga0209181, IMG submission 187208) | Freshwater microbial communities from Lake Fryxell liftoff mats and glacier meltwater in Antarctica - MAT-05 (SPAdes) (version 2) | ecosystem: Environmental > Aquatic > Freshwater > Ice > Liftoff...
TGCTCGAGAAGGCCACCAAGGAAGCTGCTGAAGCTGCCAAGGCCAAGCTCGTCGAGGCCGGCGCAACCGTCGAAGTCAAGTAGTACCTGCGACCGCAAGGTCGCTCGTGAAATGTGAACAGAGCCCGGAGTTCGCTCCGGGCTCTGTCGTCTCCGGCCCGAACTACCACGAGTAGGGTCACCGAGATGTCGTCGCCACCGATGAGAATTTCGGTCGTGGTGCCGTGCTTCGATGAAGAACGCCGGATAGGTACGTCGCTAGCCGTCTTGTCCGAGACCCTCGAGGGTATGGGACTGGACGACTGGGAGGTGTTGGTCGTCGACGACGCCAGTGTCGACCGGACTGCTGCAATTGTGAAGGACTTCGCTGCAGAGCACCAGCGGGTTCACTTGGTCGTGGCCGCCGGTGGCAAGGGGAAGGGTGCTGCCGTGCGAACGGGTGTGATGCTTGCGCGCTGTCACGCGGTGCTGGTGGTGGACGCCGATCTGGCAGGCGACCTCGCAGTTCTGCCGCAGATGTGTCACCGTCTCGCGACGGCGGATGCCGTCATCGGTAGTCGCCTGCTGCCGGGTGCGATCGTGGAACCGGCCCGCTCGCTCGGCCGTCGAGGTGCCGCGTTGATCTTTCGATCTGCGGTCCGGTTGATGACACCCCTGCGTGTCTCGGACCCACAGTGCGGCTTCAAACTGTTCCGCCGTGACGTCGTGCGGACCCACATCGCACAGACGCAGACCAGCGGCTACGCCTACGAGATCGAGTTGTTGCTGCGACTGGCCGACGCCGGTGCGCTCATCGAGGAGATTCCCGTGACGTGGCGCGAGGGGCGCGACAGCAAGGTGCGGGTAGTGCGTGACGGTGTTGGAATGCTTGCCGAGGTGTGGTCAGCAAGGAGACGTGCCGGTCAGGCTGGCTGACTCGGCTTCGTTCGACGGACGCTGACCACGACCAGTAGTGCCACGCCGAGCAGAACTGCGGCGAGCCCAAGAGGAGCCAGAGGAGACGGGTTGCTGCCGGTGGCGGGGATCCCGCCGCGAGCAATGGTGGTGCTCGTGGTACTGGTGGTTCCACCAGCGCCGGAGCCGGAGCCCGTGGTGGGCGTCGGTGTAGCCGTGGGGGTCACGCACGGGTCGACCACCGCAACTCGCCGCGACGGCCCAGGCCCAGCGGTGGGGGTGTTGGTCGGCCCAGCGGTCGGGGTGTTGGTGGGGGTGTTGGTCGGCGTTGCGGTGGGGGTGTTGGTGGGCGTTGCGGTGGGGGTGTTGGTGGGCGTTGCAGTGGGGGTGTTGGTCGGCGTTGCGGTGGGTGACGCCGTCGGGCTGTTACCTGGTGTAGCCGTGGGGGTCACCGTCGCAATTGCGGTGGGCGTCACAGTTGGCGTGATGCACGTGACGACTGCAGCGGGGCGGGCGCCGACCTGCCCGGACACCACGAGGGTGAACGACAACACCACGGCGGAAACCAGGGCGGCATTGGTGATGTGTTTTCTCATCGCTCAATCCCATCAACATGAACAGACAATCGAACGCTACCACAATTGTCCCTCCCCTCCCCTCCCCTCGCCGGAGGTGGTCGCGGCGGCTAGCGTTCGGCGAATGTCGATGGGCCGGATTGTCATAGTCGGCGCTGGTCCCTGCGGCCTCGGATGCGCCCGCGAGCTGACGACGCTGGGTCACGACGACTTTCAGGTGCTGGAGGCAACGGGCGCGGTCGGGGGGCTGGCGTCGTCCGTTCTGGATGCGCAGGGCTTCACCTGGGATCAGGGCGGCCATGTGGTCTTCTCGCACTATGGCGAGTTCGATCGCCTCCTCACCGATGTGATGGGTGAGGACCTGTTGCACCATGAACGGTCGTCCTTTGTTCGAGTCGGCGACAGCTGGGTGCCGTACCCGTTTCAGAACAACTTGCATCACCTCCCGCCGGCGCTCGCCGAGGAGGCGTTGACCGGCCTCATTGTTGCGGGGATGTCCACTGCGGGAAGTGAGAACACCCCCGACTTCGCAAGCTGGATGAAGGCCACCTTCGGCGATGGCATCGTGCGCCAGTTCATGCAGCCCTACAACGAGAAGGTGTGGGCACACCCGGCAGACGTGATGAGTTCGGGCTGGATCGCCGAGCGCGTGTCGGTGGTGCCGTGGCAGCGAGCGCTTGCCGCGGTGTTGCACCAGCGTGACGAGCCGGGCTGGGGCCCCAACAACCTGTTTGCCTTTCCCGCGGCGGGTGGTACCGGCGAGATCTATCGCCGGGCAGCTGCGCCGCTGGCACCCCGCATCCGCTTCGGAAGTTCGGTGGACACGATCAACGCCGGTGACCGTTCGATGGCGGTGGACGGAATCATCGAGTCCTACGACCATCTGGTGTGGACCGGCCCGCTCGACCGTCTCGTTCGTTCGATCGCAGATGCGCCGTCGGACGTCGCAGCGGCTGCCGACGCGTTGGTCCACAACAGCGTCACCATCGTGGGTGTCGGCTGCGAGACGCCCTTGTCCGATGATCGCTCGTGGTTCTACTTTCCGGAGCCGGAGGTGCCGTTCTACCGTGCCACCAACTTCGCCAAATACTCGCCGCAGAACGTCCCCGGCGGCCGAACCGACCGGTACAGCTCGTGGATGACAGAGATCGCGAGCTCGTCGTGGCGCCCACTCGACAGCGACCGGCTGGTGGAGCGCGTGATCGAGTCATTGCAGTTGGCGGGTCTGGTGGAACCCGACGCGCCGATCGTCAGCCGCCACGTCCAGCACATTCCCTATGCGTACCCCGTTCCAACGCTCGGTCGCGACGACGCATTGGCCACTATTCAGCCGTGGTTGATGGCGCATGGCATCTACGCCCGGGGCAGGTTCGGCGCGTGGCGCTATGAGTTGGGCAACATGGACCACTCGGTGAAGATGGGGGTCGACGTCGCGCGTTTCCTCGCTTCCGCGGTGCCGGAAGAGGCTTGGTCGTGAACGACGTCGTCTGTTCGCTGTCGGTCGTGATGCCGGTCTACAACGAGGAAGCCGTCATTCGAGAGGTGCTGGCCGATGTTGCCCGCGAGATTCTCGACGTGGTGCCCGGCAGCGAGCTGGTCGTCATCAACGATTGCTCGACGGATGGAACCTCCGGCGTGCTCGCTGTGGTGGCGACACTCGACCCGCGCATCCGCGTTCTCACGAATCCTGCGAACTCGGGCCACGGCATCAGCGTGCGCCGCGGCTTCGACGACGCACACGGCGAATGGATCTTTCAGATCGACTCCGATGGCCAGGTGGACCTGGCGCAGTTCGACAACCTGTGGCATCAGCGCGAGAGCAGCGATCTACTGATCGGTGTGCGTGCCCAGCGTCACGACCCGCGGCACCGCCTGGTGCTGACCGTCATCACGAGGGCCATCGTCTCGTTGCTCGCCCGCCACTGGCTGCGCGACGCAAACGTGCCATTCAAGCTGGTGCGCCGCAATCTCGTGAGCCACCTGACGCCGTTCATGCCACCGGATTCGTTTGCGCCGTCCATCCTGGTCGCCCTTGGCGCAGCACGTACGGGCGCACGAATCACGGAGCTGGAGATTCGCCACTTCCCCCGCGCCCACGGTGAGTCGACGCTGCGCGTCGGGCGTCTGGCTCGTGCCTGTCTGCGCAGCGGCTGGCAGACACTGCGATTCAGCATGCATCGCCTTCCCAGGTATCGACCTGGCTCGTGAAGATCCTCGATGCGCTCAACTTCTACCTCCCGCACTGGACGGGTCTGACGGCCATTGCGAAGAGCGTCGCAGAGGGTCATGCGGAGCGGGGTCACGAGGTCACAGTGCTGACGTCTCGACCCGACCGATTGCTCTTGTGCGAGGAGGTGATCGCAGGGGTCAAGGTGGTGCGCTTGCCGATTGCCGGGCGCTTGAGCAGGGCGGAGGGCAGCGCCTTGAACCCCATCAATTTTGCCGTTGGCATGTTGCGTGCAGTCGATCGACTCGACGACGATCAGCCGGCGCAGGGTGAACTCAGCTGTGTGAGCCTGCTCGCGCGGTTGCACAAGCCTGCGACCAACGCGCAATGAGTGCTTCGGGTGGCGTGTCGAGTCCAGCCACGGTCAGGCGTTGGCTGTGGCCGCTATTGCTTGCACTGGCGGCGGTGGTGGGGCTGACCGCCCGGTTGTGGAACCTCGATTTCGACCAGCGTCAGCACCTCCAGCCCGACGAACGCCATTGGGCATTCACCTCTGCCAACTTGGCGGCGGCGCCAGCGCCGGCCGCTCACGGCACGCTGGCCGGACCGATCTTGGAGTGGGTCGACGGCGACCGCTCGCCGGCGAACGTCTACCGGGGCACTGACACGTTCGCCTACGGACCCATCACGTTGGCCGTGGCTCGCGGTGCGGCCGGGTGGCTGCACGAGGGCGTGGTGTCTGGCGACCAGCCCGCCGCGCTCGTCGCCGATGCCTTCGATGCACTCGGTGTGAACCTGATCGACAGCCAGGGTCAACCCAGATTTGACGACGCGTATCAGGTTGATCTTGTGGGCCGCCTCTTGGGAGCGCTACTCGACGCGACCACGATTGTCGTTGTTGGTCTCATCGGCCGCCGGCTGGGTGGCCGCCGTGCCGGGCTTGCCGGAGCTGCGTTGTATGCCACGTGTGTTCTCGCCATCCAACACGCTCACTTTCTCGGGGCCGAGCCATTGGTAGGGCTGGCAAGTGCGTTGACGGTTCTGGCCACGCTGCGACTTGACCGAAGCTCCGATGTCGCGGCTGCGGTTCGCGGCGGTTCTCTGGCTGGCATGGCGGCAGGGCTGGCAGCTGGGGCAAAGTTGACCGGTGCCGGCGTCGGGATGGTGCCGCTGCTGCTCTGCGCGGTTCTGGTGTATCGCCACCGTCGTCGTGCCGACCTGGCGCGCGTGCTCAGTGTTGCGTTGTTTCTCATTCTGGCGTTTCGTGTGGTCAACCCGGGGGCGTTCGAGGGGTTGGGCTGGTCGCTCAAACAACAGTTCCTCGACGACTTTTGGGCGAGCCTGCGAGTTGCAGAACTGGACACGCCGCCCGCGGTGCAGTGGGCAAACCGCATCGTGGCCCTCGACGCGTTGCGGTGGCTGTTCGTGTACACGGTCGGGCCAGGCGTGTGTCTGGCCGCCGTTGCGGGCGCAGCTGCGCTGTGGCGTCGCCGTGGACGCACAGCGAGTTGGAACGTGGCTGTCGCGTTCGCAGCACTCGCTCTCCCGGGGGCGCTCGTCGTGCGCTCGTTCAATCCCACCGGTCGGTATTTCATGCCGCTGCTGCCCATGCTGTTCGCGGTCGCCGGTGTTGGGCTTGCGGCGCTGTGGGCGCACCGACCACAGCAGGTGCGAGTTGCCCGCCAGCGCCTCGGGCCGGCGGTGGCGCTGGTGCTCGCCGGTGCGGCCTTGCTGTGGGGTGCTGCCTTTGTCAACGGGGTGTACGGCCACGACAACACGCGCATCGTTGCATCCCGATGGATCCAGGCGAATGTGCCCGAAGGTGCTGTGTTGTCCTCCCAAGCATGGGACGACGGGCTGCCAATCTCGGTCGACGGCATCGATGCCGGCGTGTGGACCAACGAGCAGTTCGACCTCTTCGGTGAAGACACGGTGGAGAAGGTCGAACGGCTGGCCACGCAGCTCAGCGGAGTCGACTACGTCGTGGAATCATCGGCTCGAGTGTGGGGGACCGTGCCGCGCATTCCGGTGCGATATCCGTCGACCATCAAGTTCTTCGCTGCGCTCGACAGCGGGCAGCTGGGCTTCGAGCGCGTGGCCACGTTCACCAGCGTGCCTCGTATCTCGTTGTTCGGAGTGCAGCTGTGGCGGCTGGACGATTCCGACGCGGAGGAGGCGTTCTCCGTCTACGACCATCCGGAGGTGCGAATCTGGAGGCAGGTCCGCGATCTGTCGACAGATGAGCTGCTGCAGGTGCTCGATCCAGTGGCCGCATCGATGGCGATTCACGTCTCGCCACAGAAGGCGAAGGCGAACGGGCTGACGCTGTATGCCGACGAGGTTGCCGCCAACGAGACCGTCGGCACTTACAACGACGACTTCGACACGACGAGCAGCCCGTGGTGGCACCTGCTGGGCTGGCTCCTGCTGATCGAGGCCTCTGGAGTTGCGGCGTTCGTGATCTTCCTGCCGCTGCTTCGTCGCTTTCCGGATGCCGGCGCGGGTGTCTCGAAGATGCTGGGCGTGGCACTGCCGGCAGTAGCGGTGTTCTTCGCCGTCACATGGCTCGGCGTGGCATTTACGCGCGGACTCGTCGCCGCGGTGTTCGCGGCGTGGTTCGTCGCCGCCGTCGTACTCGGCCGACGACGCGCACCCCAGCTTGCGGCGGTGTGGGCGCAGCGTCGCCGAACGATCGTGTTGGCAGCGGCTCTCTCCACATTGACGTTCCTCATGTTTCTCTCGCTGCGCGCGATGAATCCGGATCTCTGGAACCCGTCGCGTGCGGGTGAGAAGCCATTCGAACTCACGATGCTCACGTCGGTGATGCGCACGCGCACGCTGCCGCCATACGACTCGTGGATGTCCGGCGGAACGCTGAACTACTATTACGGCGGATACTTGATGCTGTCGTTGCCGGGTCGGCTCCTGCGCACCTCGCCGACGGTCGTCATGAACCTTGCGGTCGCGCTCTTCGCCAGCTGCACCGCCGGCGCAGCGTTCACCGCCGGTTCTGCGGTCGTCAGCAACGGCAGGGGCGTGAGATCGAAAGCGTCGATGGCAACAGCAAGGTGGGCTGGGCTGCTGGCCGCCGGGTTCGTGCTGTTGCTGCCGAACATGGTGTTCGTGCCCGGCCTCGTTCGGCGCATGGTGGGGGCCGAACACGGCACCTTCGACTGGTGGTCGGTCAGCCGGGTCATACCGAACTCTGCCGCTATCACCGAGTTCCCGGCGTGGTCGCTGTTGTTCGGCGATGTCCATCCGCATGTGATGGGCCTGCCCCTGCTCATCACTGTCCTTGTGCTGTGCCTTGCGTGGTACCGCTCGCTGATCGAGCGGCGATCCGCGCAGTCGATCGCGCTCGCGGTGGCGGTGGGTCTGCTGCTCGGCCTGGTGCGCGCTACCAACACCTGGGACTACCCGCTCGCGCTTGCCACGGCATTGGTGGCCGTGTCGGTCGCGCTGGTGCGGCGAGGCAACTGGCGCGTCGCAACGCGCGATGTGGTGGTCGCCGGTGCTGGAGTTGCGTTCGTGTGGGCGCCGTATGTCTGGCGAGGCGAGGTGTACGACGCCGGCGTGGAGCCGGTGACGCAGCGCACGCCTTGGGAAAGTTGGGCGGACCATTGGGCGTTCTTCGCGGCTTGCACTCTTCTGGTTGCCGTGCCCGTCGCGTGGCGGTGGGTGGGCCGCGGCGTGCGTACGTCGCCGACCATGTGGCGTTCCGTGCGTCGAGGACATGTTGTTGCGTTCGTCGTCTTCCTCATCGCGGTCGGTGTGTTCGTTCTCGCCTCGACGCGGTCAACGCAGTTGACCTCTCTTGTGCTCGCCGCGCTGTCTGCCGCGGCAGCAGTGATCGGGCGCAAGTGCAAAACCGTTTCGTCGCTCGGATGTGCATTGATGGGGGTGGGCTGGTTGGCCATCGTCGTGATCGAGCAGTACTCGGTCAAGAACGACGGCGGTCGAATGAACACCGTGTTCAAGGGCTGGTACCAGGTATGGCTGCTACTGGCCATCGGGTCGGCGGTGTCCCTCGTCGCGCTGGTGCGTTCGCGGGTGTTGGCCAGCTCGCGTCGACCGCGGTTGTACCGACGAACCGGGTTCGCGTTCGTTGCGTTTGCCGGCTTCGTTGCGGTTGCATTCGCTGTGCTGGCCACGCCGGTGCGTCTCGAGGATCGAGTCAGTCCCCACGGTTTCTCACTTGACGGTCTCGCGTACTTTCAGAGCGACCTGCGTTACGGCGACGGCGACCGCCTGCTGTCCGAGGACCTGCCGCTACTGACGTGGCTGCAGGCGAGTGTGCACGGCATCGTGCCGATCGCTGAAGCTCCGGGCGACGACTACGTCTGGAGCAGTCGTTTTGCGACGATGACCGGGCTGCCGACGCCGATCGGGTGGCCGTATCACGAGCGTCAGCAGAAGCGCGACTACGGCTACCTGGTCGACAAACGCATTGCCGACATGACGGAGTTGTACACCACCACCGAACCGCAACTGGTTGCGGAGCTGTTGGCCCGGTACCGCCTCGGCTACGTCACCTTCGGACTTGTCGAGCAGCGGCTGTCACCTGACCCGACGGGGGCCACGCTGCTCGCGGCACCATGTGTGTCGGAGGTGTTCCGCTCCGGCGACCTGTTCATCGCCGAAGTGGATCGCCAGTGCCTCAGGGAGCTGCCGCCTCGCGAATGACGAGGTACTGCGGGTAGCTGCCGGTCTGGTTCCACGTCTCTCGTGTGAAGAGCCAACGCGCAATGTCGCCGATCGTCACCGATGCGTAGTCCGGCACCCACCACCTGCGCAGCGAGAACTCCTCCACGGTGTACCCCTCGGGCACCACCGGCGGTCCGCTGGCACCGTCGAGAATCAGCGCGTCGTAGCCCTCGGGAAACTCCCCGTCGACCCCGGTGAAGTACGACACGCCTGTGAAGTCGTGGAGGTACCAGGCCCAAGGCCACGACCCTCCGCCGCGTTGATCGACGAGTATCGTGCTGATCGTGCCTGCGTCTTGGCCCACGCGCAGTCGTTCGGCTATCCGGGGCACGTCCGTGGAGGTCTGGACCGTCACCAGCAGTTCGCGCGGATCGGCGCCGTCCGTGATGGCGGGGCGGATGGCGACGACAGCAGTGAGAACAAGTGAAGCGAGCAGGAGGCCGGCAAAGGCTGTTCGAATGCTCGGAACTTGGAGGCGGTCGAAGAGCGCTTGCGCACCGATTCCCGCCAGCAGAACAGCCGGCACCAGCGGGTGCAGCGCCAGCCAGGCGAACTTCTCGCCGGCCCACGCATACACCACGGTCTGCCCCAGCCACATCGTGCCCAGCCACGCGCCAGACAATGACCGCCTGCGTATCGACACTGCCAGGCCGACGGCCGCGAGCGAAATGAGCAGCCACTCGTACGCCGCGTAGATCGTGAGGTAGAAGAACCACGGTTGTCCGCCGCGTCTCACTCCGTGCTGGCTCGCCCAGTACTTGATGCCGTCGACAAAGCCGCTCTGCATCCCGGCCGGGTAGCGGAAGCCGGAGGTGAAGATGACCATGAAGACCAGAAGGAAGGCGGTGACGGACCACGCCCACGGCGACCGGCCGAACGCACCCACCCGAAGTGCGGCCGCTCGACATTTGCCGGTGGGAACGCGCCAGACGAGCAGCCCGCCCGCGAGGAAGAAGAGGAGAGCGACAAACCCGAAGAGAAATGTCGTCTCCTTGATCGCCCAGCTGAGTGCCAGCAACACCCCACCACTGACGATGTGTACCGGCTTCGGATCGGTGAGGAGGTAGGCCACGACCAACAGCAAGCCCAGAGAGACCAGTGCGGTGAGCGAGTCCTCACGGCCTGTACGGGTCACCGTGAGGACAGTGGGGCTGAATGTGAACACCAACGCGGCAACTGGTGCGCCGACCTGGCCAAGTGTGCGCCGTGAGGAGGCGATGATGGCGGTCGCAGCGACTCCTGCGAGTGCAGCGATGAGTCTGGCCCAATTGGCGCCCGTGCCGAAGAGTCGGAGCACAGGCCCTTCGAGGTAGAACCTCAAAGGGCCGTGGTACACAGGGTCGTAGCGCATGACGTCGCCGTGAGCGGCCTGCCACGAGAACCGCGCGTCGATCGCTTCGTCATGAGCCAACGGCCGCAGACCGAGCTTCCACATGTGGACGACCAGCGACACGAACGTGATGCCGACCACGATCCAGGTCTGGTTCGCTCGTAGCGTCTTTCGGAGATCCATGGTGAGGACGAACAGTACTGGTTGGTCGCCGCCCGGCCCTCGTGTGTCACCGAGCTCGGTCCGGTACACGCCTAGCCTGCGGGAATGCTGTTGTCAGTTCTCCTGGTCGCCGCAATCGCGGCCTCCGGATTCGGGTTGACGTACTGGTTGCCGGTTCGCCTGCGCGTCGAGGAGCGCTGTGCCATCGGCGTCGTTCTCGGCACGGTCACGTTCTGCGTGACCACCTTCTCGATGTTTCTCGTGGTCGGGATGAATGGGTGGACGGTCATGGTGGGAATTGCGCTGACCACGCTCGTCGCCGCGAGCGGCCTTCACCGCGTGGGCGCCGCCCCTCGAGCTGACCTTGCCGGCGGCGCTGCCCGCCTACGGTTGCCGATACGGAAGGCGTCCAGCCTGCGGCCATTGGTCGCGCTGACGGCAGCGGCCGGTGCAGTCGGTACACGCACCTTGTCGCTGGCCTATCAGACGACGCCGAACGGCATCAGCGCCGGCAACCTCGCCATCTACGGCGACTGGGCGGCGCACCTCGCCTATGCCGGCTCGTTCGCGTACGGCGAGAACCAGGCGCTGCAGACGCCGCTGGCAGCAGGAACGCCGCTGCGGTATCACTTCCTTGCCGACTACTTCGCTGCGCCGTTCACGGTCACGGGCGCCACGCTGCCCCAGGCGCTGACGCTGTCTGCCTGGGTGCTGGCCATCGCGTTCACGCCCTTGTTGCTGTGCGCGGTGCAACGCCTGACGGGGTCGCGCCTCACCTCGGCGTTGACGCTGTTGCTGTTCACCCTCAGCGGGGGTGTCGGGGCGTGGTACTTCGCCATCGACGTCGGCAACCTGGGATGGTCGGCGCTGACGACCATCCCGCAGACCTATGCGCGCATGCCCGACGAAGGAATCTGGCTGGACAACACGATCTCGGCCTCCCTGTATGCGCAGCGGTCGACACTGATGGGTCTGTGTGTCGGCCTGACCGCGCTGATCATCCTTCTGGCCGCGCGGGTGCGTTGGATCCGCAGTGGGTTCGTGGTCTCGGGTGTCCTGATCGGGGTGACGGGCATCGCTCACGTGCACATGCTGTTCAGCGGGCTCGCATTGGGCGTGTTGGCGTGGCTGTTCGACCGACGCCGCGAATGGGGCTGGTTCGTGCTGTCGGCAGCCGTCGTGGGGCTTCCGATGGCGTGGGCGATCGCTCCATCGACCAGCCAGATGCGATGGCTGCTCGGGTGGATCGCCGCCGAACAGCAGCAGTCATGGCCGGTGTTCTGGCTGCGCAATGCCGGCATCTTCCTGCCACTGTTCCTCGCGCTGGCCGTGACCGGCGCTGCCAACAAGCGCCTGCTGCGGATGACCATGCCGCTGTGGCTGTGGTTCGTTGCGGCCAACCTCATCTCCTTCCACCCATGGTCGGGCAACAACACCAAGTTCTTCATGTTCTGGCAGCTGGGTGGGTGCATGGTGATTGCCGATGCGTTGCGTCGCCTGTGGCTGCGATGCGGCACAGCAGGTTCGCGAGTCCTGGTGCGTGGCGCCGCCGTGGTCGCATTCGGCGCCCTCGTCGTCACCGGCGGCATCGACACCGTTCGTGGAATGCAACGTTCGACGGCGTTCCCGTGGGTGACCGCCGACGAGGTGGCCGTCGCCGATTGGCTACGCGCGCACGCTCGGCCAGGCGACGTGTTGGTCTACGGCGCCACCAACACGTCAGCGGTTGCGGCGCTGGGCGGGGTTCCGGCGGTCAGCGGCTACCCCGGCTGGACCGTGGATCTGGGCTTGCCCGACTGGTATACCCGAGTGCAGCAATCCGGTGTCGTGCTCAGCGGTGGCGACCAATCCGACGAGCTGATTGTTGCGTACGGTGTGGTGTGGGTCACCATCGGCCCCTGGGAGAGGTCCGAGTACGCCGCCTCCGACGCCTTTTGGTCCGAGCATGGCGAAAAAGTGATCAAGGTCGGCGACTACAGCCTCTATCGCGTGTCGCCCCCGGCCAAGGGCTAGGTCCTCGTAAGGGCTCCGAAAGCCTTGACATTCGCGGGTTCGCGGGCCTACCGTTTCGCCAACGGAATTCCCGCCAGGCTTCTACCGTCGGCGGTTGACGACCGCGTACCTCGCGGATAGGATCGACGGTTGCCGTGCGATCTGTGTCCTGCTTCTGCCATGTCTCAGTGACCCTGCGCGCCCCCTGCCGAAGAGAGATTGAGGAGTAACACGTGGCCTCACGTTCCGTGTCCCGCGAGCGGTATTCGTTCGCCAACCTTACCGAGCCCTTGGAGCTCCCTGATCTCATTGCGGTGCAGCGAGAAAGCTTCGAGTGGTTCTTGAACGAGGGCCTCGCCGAAACCTTCCGCGACATTTCGCCGATCAAGGACTTCAGCGAGGCACTGCAGCTCGAGCTCGAGTTCGACCCCGACGACGAAGACTTGCGCCCGCCGCCGAAGTTCACGGTGGACGAGTGCAAGGAAAAGGACATGACCTACAGCGCGCCGATCTTCGTGCGCGCCCGGTTCATGAACCGCAACACCGGTGAGATCAAGGAGCAGACGGTCTTCATGGGCGATTTCCCCATGATGACGGAGAAGGGCACCTTCATCATCAACGGCACCGAGCGCGTGGTCGTGTCGCAGCTCGTGCGTTCCCCCGGCGTCATCTTCGAGCCGGGCGAGCGTTTCCGCCTTCGTAACCTCAGTAAGCATCAGCTCGTCAAGGGCACCATCCACCCCTACCGCGGTGAGTGGCTGGAGTTCGACGTCGAGCAGAAGCCGGGCAAAGATGTCACCGCCGGCACCCGCGTGGCCCGCAAGCGCCGTATGGGTGTGTTCACCATTCTTCGTGCCCTCGGCTACGACGAAGAGCACGCCCCCGGTTTCCTCGAGCGGTTCGTCAACCACTTCGACTTCCTCGAGGGCCAGTGGGAGAAGGAGCGCCACATCGCTCCGACCCAGAACGAAGCACTCGTCGAGATCTACAAGCGTGCCCGCCCCGGCGAGCCGCCCACGGTCGAGTCGGCCAAGGCCTACTTTCGCAACGCCTTCTTCGAGAACCGTCGCTACGACCTGTCCCGCGTCGGCCGTTACAAGCTGGACCGCAAGCTGGGCTCTGAAGTTGCCAAGCTCGACGAACTGTTCGGCCGTGGCACCATCGAGCTCGGTTCGTTCTTCACGACCGATCAGGAAGACCCCAACCGCAAGGGCATCTTCAGCGATCCCGATGACGAGCACGTATTGCGCCCCAACGAGGTGCTGTCCGTCATCAGCTACATGCTGCACCTCGTCAAGCAGGAGCCGGGCTACCGCCTCGACGACCAGGACCACTTCGCCAACCGCCGCATCCGCAGCGTGGGTGAGCTGATCCAGAACCAGGTGCGCATCGGCCTCAGCCGTATGGAGCGCGTGGTTCGCGAGCGCATGACCACCCAGGACGTGGAGGCGATCACGCCCACCACCCTGGTGAACATCCGCCCGGTGGTCGCCGCCATCAAGGAGTTCTTCGGCACTTCGCAGCTGTCGCAGTTCATGGACCAGGTCAACCCGCTGTCGGGGCTCACGCACCGTCGTCGTTTGTCGGCTCTCGGGCCGGGCGGCCTCAGCCGTGAGCGCGCCGGCTTCGAGGTCCGCGACGTGCACTTCAGCCACTACGGCCGTATGTGCCCGATCGAGACGCCGGAAGGCCCCAACATCGGTCTGATCGGTGCGCTCAGCACCTTCGCCCGTGTCAACCCCTACGGCTTCATCGAGACCCCCTACCGCGTGGTCACCAACGGCAAGGTCAGCGGCGAGATCCGTTACATGGCTGCTGACGAAGAAGAGAACTACGTCATCGCCCAGGCCAACACGCCCATCAATGCCGACGGTTCGCTCAAGGGCCCTCGCGTGTTGGTGCGTCGCAGCCCGCAGGCAGCCAGCTTGGAAGACCTGCGCAAGATGCTGGAAGCCGAGAGCTTCTTCGCTGCCACCACCGACATTGCGTCGGTGCCGCCCAGCGAAGTGCAGATCATGGACGTCAGCCCGAAGCAGATCGTGTCGGTCGCCACCGCCCTGATCCCGTTCCTCGAGCACGACGACGCCAACCGTGCCCTGATGGGTGCCAACATGCAGCGCCAGGCCGTGCCGTTGGTGCGCGCCGAGGCTCCGTACATCGGTACCGGCATCGAGGACCGCGCCGCTCGCGACGCAGCCGACCTCATCCAGTCCACCGGCGAGGGTGAAGTCACCGAAGTCAGTGGTGCCAGCATCACGGTCAACTACAAGGACGAAGGCAAGCGGGTCTATCCGCTGAGCAAGTTCCGTCGGAGCAACCAGGACACCTGCATCAACCACCGCGTCCGTGTGACCGAGGGCCAGAAGGTCGTCAAGGGCACCATCCTCGCCGACGGCCCGTCCACCGATCATGGTGAGCTGGCGCTCGGTAAGAACCTGCTCGTGGCCCTGATGCCGTGGGAGGGCTACAACTTCGAAGACGCCATCATCCTCAGCGAGCGCTTGGTGAAGGACGACGTGCTCACGTCGATCCACATCCACGAGCACGAAGTGGACGCCCGCGACACGAAGCTCGGGCCGGAAGAAATCTCACGCGACATTCCGAACCTCAGCGACGACATCCTGCGCGACCTCGACGACCGCGGCATCATTCGCGTCGGCGCCGAAGTCGGCCCCGGCGACGTACTGGTCGGCAAGGTCACGCCGAAGGGCGAGACCGAGCTCACCCCCGAAGAGCGCCTGCTGCGTGCCATCTTCGGTGAGAAGGCTCGTGAAGTTCGCGACACCAGCCTGAAGGTGCCCCACGGCGAGTCCGGCAAGGTCATCGACGTCAAGGTGTTCTCTCGCGAAGAGGGCCATGAGCTGCCGCCTGGTGTCAACCAGTTGGTTCGCGTCTACGTCGCTCAGAAGCGCAAGATCAGCGTCGGCGACAAGCTGGCCGGCCGCCACGGTAACAAGGGTGTCATCTCCAAGATCCTGCCCATCGAAGACATGCCCTACATGGCCGACGGTTCTGCTGTCGACATCATCCTCAACCCGTTGGGTGTTCCCAGCCGTATGAACGTGGGTCAGGTGCTCGAAGCGCACCTCGGCTACGCGGCTCGTTGGGGTTGGCACGACGCCAAGAACAACGTCGAGGTCGGTGATGCCCCGATCCGTGGCACCGAGACCAAGACCCGTGCAATCACCAAGCCCAGCACCTTCATCGCCACCCCGGTGTTCGACGGCGCTCACTGGGACGAAGACGAAGCAGCGGGCAGGCACCCCACCATCCAGAGCATCTTCGAGAACCTCAACCCCGAGTCGGTCGACGGAGTTCGCCTCATCCAGAACGACGGCAAGACCCCGTTGTACAACGGCCGCACCGGCCTCGTGTACGACAACCCGGTCACCGTTGGCTACATGTACATCTTGAAGCTGGCCCACTTGGTCGACGACAAGATTCACGCCCGCTCCACCGGCCCGTACAGCATGATCACCCAGCAGCCGCTGGGTGGTAAGGCGCAGTTCGGCGGCCAGCGCTTCGGCGAGATGGAAGTGTGGGCGCTCGAGGCCTATGGTGCGGCGTACTGCTTGCAGGAGCTGCTCACCATCAAGTCCGACGACGTGTTGGGCCGCGTGAAGGTCTACGAGGCCATCGTCAAGGGCGAGAACATCCCGGAGCCGGGCATTCCCGAGAGCTTCAAGGTGCTCATGAAGGAAATGCAGGCACTGTGTCTCAACGTCGAGGTCCTTGCCAGCGATGGCAGCGAGATCGAGATGCGTGAGATGGACGAAGACGTGTTCCGTACCGCAGAGGAACTGGGCATCGATATCAGCCGCAACGAACGCGGCACCGACGAAGACGACCGCGAGCGTGAGGCACGTCGTGCTTCGCGCACGAGCGGCTACTGAGGAAGGGCGAACACACATGCTTGACGTCAACATGTTCGACCAGCTGAAGATTGGTCTGGCCACGGCCGACCAGATTCGGTTGTGGTCGCACGGAGAAGTGAAGAAGCCGGAGACCATCAACTACCGCACGCTGCGCCCTGAGAAGGACGGCCTGTTCTGCGAGAAGATCTTCGGACCAACTCGCGACTGGGAGTGCTACTGCGGCAAGTACAAGCGCGTGCGCTTCAAGGGCATCGTCTGCGAACGCTGTGGTGTGGAAGTCACCCGCAGCAAGGTTCGCCGCGAGCGCATGGGCCACATCGAGCTCAGCGCGCCCGTCGTGCACATCTGGTACCTACGCGGTACGCGCAGCTGGTTGGCATATCTGCTGGCCGGCCTCGAGCCCAAGGAAGAGCTCAAGGCCAAGCAGCTGGAGAAGGTCATCTACTTCGCCGCCAACCTGGTCACGTGGGTCGATGAGGACAAGCGCCATGCCGACCTCACCAACTGCGAAGCCGAGTACATCGAAGAGCGCGACGCCATCCGCAAGGAACTGGAAATCGCGATCGATCGTCGCTACAAGGAACTGGAAGACGACGCCACCAAGGGCGAAGCCGACGGCTCCAGTGGCGCCGACACTCGCAAGATGAAGGCTGTTGCCGAGAAGGAGATCGCCAACATCCGCGAGCGTTACGAGATGGAGCTCGATCTTCTGGCTCGCACGTGGGACGAGTTCCGCAGCCTGCACTCGCGCCTGATCATCGACGACGAGTTGCTGTGGCGTGAGCTGCGCGAGCGTTACGGCGATTACTTCGAGGGTGGCACCGGTGCCAACGCCATCAAGCAGCTCATCGACCGCATCGACTTCGATGTGGAAGAAGAGAAGCTGCGCGGCGCCATCGACCACAACGCCAGTGGCCGCAAGCCGCTGTCGGCCCAGCGCCGCCAGAAGGCCATCAAGCGCCTCAAGATCGTTGCCTCGTTCAACCAGCGCGACGAGCACGGCCGACGCCTGAACGACCCGAAGGCCATGATCCTCGACGTCGTCCCGGTGATCCCGCCGGAGCTGCGCCCGATGGTACAGCTCGACGGTGGCCGTTTCGCCACCTCCGACCTCAACGACCTGTACCGCCGCGTGATCAACCGCAACAACCGGTTGAAGCGTCTGCTGGATCTCGGCGCTCCCGAGATCATCGTCAACAACGAGAAGCGCATGCTGCAGGAGGCCGTCGACGCATTGTTCGACAACGGTCGCCGTGGTCGTCCGGTCACCGGGCCGGGCAACCGCCCGCTGAAGTCGCTCTCCGACATGCTCAAGGGCAAGCAGGGTCGCTTCCGTCAGAACCTGCTCGGCAAGCGCGTGGACTACTCGGGTCGTTCGGTCATCGTCTGTGGCCCCACCCTGCGCTTGCACCAGTGCGGCCTGCCCAAGTTGATGGCCCTCGAACTGTTCAAGCCGTTCGTGATGAAGCGCCTGGTCGATCTCGAGCTGGCGCAGAACATCAAGAGCGCCAAGCGCATGGTCGAGCGCCGCCGTACCCAGGTGTGGGACGTGCTGGAAGATGTCATCAAGGAACACCCGGTGATGCTGAACCGTGCACCAACCCTGCACCGTTTGGGCATCCAGGCGTTCGAGCCGGTGTTGGTCGAGGGCAAGGCACTCCAACTGCACCCGCTGGTCTGCACCGCCTTCAACGCCGACTTCGACGGTGACCAGATGGCCATTCACGTGCCGTTGTCGGCCGAAGCGCAGGCCGAGGCCCGCGTGCTGATGCTCAGCTCCAACAACATTCTGTCGCCGGCATCGGGTCGCCCGATCGTGACTCCGTCACAGGACCTCATCATCGGTGGCTACTACCTCACCGAGAGTCGTCTGGATTCGGCCGGTCACGGCCGTGTGTTCCGTCAGCTGTGGGAGGTGCTGCGTGCGCTCGACGAGGGTGCGCTGCAACTGCACGCCCTCATCACCATGCGTCGCCAGGCAGTCGACGGCCGCGAGGCCGACACCTTCGAGACCACCGCTGGTCGCCTCCTCTTCGAAGAGGCATTGCCCGCTGACTACACCGCCCGCTTCGGTCACATCAACAGCGTGATCCGTAAGAAGGAAATGGGCGTCATCGTCGAGCGCCTGTCCGACCATTACGCCAAGGGCGTGGTCGCGACGTCCCTCGACGCGATGAAGAACCTCTGCTACCGCTACGCATCGCAGAGCGGCCTGACCGTCAGCATCAACGACGTCAAGACCCCGAAGCTGAAGGCTCAGTTGCTCGAAGAGCACGAGTCGATGGCGGAGAAGGTGGAGAACCAGTACCGCCGAGGGATCATCACCGACGGCGAGCGTCGTCAGCAGGAAGTGCGTATCTGGACCGACGCGACCGCCAAGGTCCAGGCGGCCATGGAAGCCGAGTTCAAGGCTGCCAAGTTCAACCCGATCGACATGATGGTCGGCTCGGGTGCTCGCGGTAACATGACCCAGATGCGCCAGATCGCTGGCATGCGTGGCCTCGTGGCCAACCCACGTGGTGACATGATTCCTCGCCCGATCAAGAAGAACTTCCGTGAGGGTCTCGAGACGCTCGAGTACTTCATCGCCACCCCGGGTGCTCGTAAGGGCCTCGTGGACACGGCGCTGCGTACCGCCGACTCGGGTTACCTCACCCGTCGCCTCGTCGACGTGGCACAGGAGCTCATCATTCGCGAGCCCGACTGTGGCAGCAACCTCGGTCTCTGGATCGAGAATGTGGAGGCCGACACGGCCAACCGCCGCAGCCACCTGGAGACCAAGCTGTTCGGCCGTGCGCTGTCAGCCGACGTCACCCTCGCCGACGGCACCGTCTACCCGCGCAACATGATGGTGGGCGACATCGAGATGGCCGCCTTGCGCGACGATCCCAAGATCAACCGCGTGCGTGTCCGCTCGGTCGTCACCTGTGACGCCGAGTTGGGAATCTGCGCACTCTGCTACGGCCGTTCGCTGGCCACCGGCAAGAGCATCGAGCTCGGCGAGGCTGTTGGCGTCATCGCCGCCCAGTCCATCGGCGAGCCTGGTACCCAGCTGACGATGCGTACCTTCCACACCGGTGGTGTTGCTGGTAAGGACATCGCCGGCGGTCTGCCTCGCGTGGTCGAGCTGTTCGAGTCCCGCACACCGCGTGGTTCGGCTCGTTTGGCTCGTGCCACCGGTGTGCTGCACATCGGTGACGACGAGGGCAAGGGCATTCCGGTCACGGTCATCGACGATCAGGGCGAAGAGCACCAGATCATCCTCCCGACGGGCAGCCGCCCGATCGTGGTCGATGGCCAAGACGTCAAGGCCGGCGACCCGATCACCGACGGTCCCTTCGACCCGAAGGAACTGATGGAGATCAAGGGCATCCGCGAGACCCAGCTGTACCTCGTCGAAGAGGTCCAGAAGGTGTACCGCGACCAGGGCGTGTCCATCAGCGACAAGCACATCGAGCTGATCGTTCGCCAGATGACCCGCCGTATCGGCGTGCAGGAGCCCGGCGATACCGGCTTCCTGCCCGGCGAGCGCGCCGACGCCAAGGTGTTCCGCGACACCAACCGTCGCATGGTGGAAGAGGGCAAGAAGCCCGCCGAAGGTCGCCCGGAAATCATGGGTATCACCAAGGCGTCGTTGGCCACCGAGAGCTGGCTGTCCGCAGCTTCGTTCCAGGAGACCACTCGTGTCCTCACCGAAGCCGCCATCGACGGCAAGGGCGACAGCCTGTTGGGCCTCAAGGAGAACATCATCATCGGCAAGCTCATCCCGGCCGGTACCGGCATGATGCGCTACCGCGAGTTCGATGTTGCCGCTCCGGACTATCAGCCGATGGCCTACTTCAGCAGCGAAGGCGCGCAAGACCCTGCCGCTTGGTTGGGCAACCTTCAAGGTACGTACAGCAGCGACGGCGAGCCGGAAGTGGCCGTCGAGGTCTGATCGTCCCGATCACGAAGTAGTAGCAACGGCCCGGGCTTCGACCCGGGCCGTTGCGCGTCCGCCGGCTCGAAGGTGCGAGTGCCACGCAGCCAGTGCGAGTGCCAGACGACCATGCGAGTGGGTACTCGCACCCCGGGGTGCGAGTACTCACTCGGATGTCGACGACGAGGGCGAACCGACAAGTCGTGGCGTGGCCACTAGCGTGAGCGACAGCTCGATCGGCGGAGCGACGACCTGGGGGTCTGGAGATATGAGATTCACGATTCGTGTTGCGACAGCGGTAGTAGCGGTCAGTGCGACAGCACTCGCTGGATGCGGATCGACGGCCGAGACAGCGGAGACCTCACCGCTGCAGGCGCTCTTCGGTGGCAACGAGTCGCCGGCCGAAAGTCGTGCGAAGCAGTTGAAGGCCGAGGAATCGAGTGCGCAGTGCATGAAGGAACTCGGGTGGGAGTACATCCCCGTCGACTACAGCGCTCAGTTCCCGGACCAGGGTGAGGAGATGGACTGGCTCGACCCGAAGTTCGGGGAGAAGTATGGCTACGGCATCGTGAAGGGCTACGAGCTGTACGAGTTGCCCGGCCTGCTCGCGGGTGGAGACCCGAACAGCGGGCCAGACGGTACGTTCGTCGACCCGAACCAGGAATACGTCACCGGCCTCAGCTCGGATGATCAGACCCGCTACTACGAAGACCTGTACGGCAATCAAGAGGGCAACAGCACCATCGACGAGCAGACAGGGGAGACGATCTATCTCCCTCCGCCACCGGAGGAAGCAGGCTGCCAAGGCAGAGCGCAAGCCGAGATCTACGGTGACCAGCCATTCAACGATCAGGACTTCTCGCAGCGCTATGGCCAGCTGTCGGAGGACATGCAGAACGACCCTCGCCTACAGGACGCATATGTCGAGTGGTCGGATTGCATGTACGAGCTCGACCAGAACCTCGACTTCCTCGACCCGACCGAGGTTCAGAACTACTTCAACAAGCAGTTCGCCGAGGCGAAGGGCCAGAAGGTGCTGCCGCTGGACCCCGATACCGGCGAACCGATCGGCGACTACAACCAGGACGAGGGCTGGGGCTCCACGCAGAACGCGGATGGCACAGGATGGGCCTTCATCGGTACCGGTGAAGTGATCGATGATGCGACGCTGGAGGAGCTGCGCAAGGCCGAGATCGATCTCTGGAAGTCGGACAACAAGTGCCAGCAGGATGTTGGCCTCAAGGACCTGCAACGTCGCCTGGAAAAGGAGTTGGCCGACACACTCACCCAGGAGTTCCCCGGCCTCGTTGGTCAGTCGTGACGCCTGACCCCTCGCAGTTGAACCCCACGATCGAGGTGCAGCAGGCCGGCTCTGATCAACAGCGGTCCCTCCCCGACGTCGCCGGTCGCAGCCGCCGGCGCCGCCTGCGTCAGGCTGGCATCGTGCTGTGCCTGGCACTGGTGTCGGCCGGGGTCGGTGTATTGGTCGGCCGTTCCATCAAGTCTCCGGCTGACGCAGCCAGTTCGGCGAAGCCACCGACGGCTTCGCTGATCACGGTTCCCGTCGAACGACGCGAACTGGTGTCGTCGTTGGCGATAGCCGGCGAGATCGCGTACGTCGAGCCGGTGCCGGTTCGCCTGGCAGGCGTTGTCGGCGCCGCCGGTGGCGACAAGCAGATCGTCACGAAGGCACCTGAGGTCGGCGCAGAAGTCACAGATGGTCTAGTGATGTTCGAGATCTCCGGGCGCCCCGTGTTTGCGCTGCACGGCCAGCTCCCCATGTATCGGGAGCTGGCGCCTGGGGCGTCCGGCCCTGATGTTGCACAGTTGGAGACGGCACTGGCTGCACTCGGCTTCGTGCCTGGCACCGTTGATGACACCTATGACTCGGGGACCGAGGCCGCAATCGACGCGTTCTATGAGTCTCGTGGCTACGCCAGCCAGGGCCCCACCGACGATCAACGCAAGCAACTCAGCGAGGCTCGCAAATCCGTTGTCGACGCCGATAGTGCTGTTCGGTCTGCGCAGGTGGCCCTCAGCAACGGGCAGAGCACCGTGACGCAGAGCGAACGGCTGGCCCGCACGCTGGCCCGAGACAAGGCTCGTACTGCGGTGAGCGATGCGCAGACTGCGAATGAGCGCAACAACGCCTTGGCGGCAGCAGACGTGACCAGTGCTCGCAGTCTTCGCGACAACGCAAAAGCATCCAGCGACAACGCCATCGCGATCTACGCCGCGGCGCAGGTTGCAGGTGCGCTCAATCCGGAGACCGGCGGCCCGTTCACGCCCGGTGAGCTGGCGGCGTTGCAGCAAGGCGTACTCGACAAGGACAAGGCACGGCTCGAAGCAGACCAGACGCTGAACAAGGCGGTGACCGATGAGGCCGGCATCATCGCCCAGGGAAAGAGTGCGCTCGACGACGCGAATGGACAGCTGTTGCTGGCCCAGGCGGAGCTCAACGATCTCGACAAGCCGGCGGACACGACGGCGCTACGCGACGCCGTGACTGCCGCCAAGAATGCCCTTGGCGAAGCCAACACCTCACTCGCGGTGCTGGAGGCGGAAGTAGGAACAGTGCTACCGGCAGGTGAGGTCGTGTTCCTGCCGAATCTGCCGATCACGTTCACGAGCGTGAACGCCAGCGTGGGTGCCGCCCCGCCTGGCGATGCGATTGCCGAAGTGTCCAGCACCGATACGGAGATCACCGGCAGCGTGTCCAAGGCGGATGCCTCTCTCCTCGTCGTTGGCTCGCCGGCGAACATTCAGGTGCCTGATCTGGGCGTCGAGGTTGGTGGCACGCTGAAGGAGATCCGCAAGCCGAAGCAAGCCGACGATGGCAGCAACGGAGGTGGCGGCAACGGTGGCGGCTCGACGTCGGATCGGTTGGAGGTGGTGGTCGTCGCCGACGACTCATCGCAGCTGATGCCAGGTTTCAGCGTGCGCATCGGGGTCACCGTTTCGTCGACCGCGGGGGAGGTGCTGGCGGTGCCGGTGGCGGCTGTGTTCGTGGGTGCCGATGGCACCAGCAAGGTGGAGGTCGAGCGCTCGGCTGCTCTCGGCAGCCGTGCCGCAGTCACCGAGCTGGTAGAGGTCGAGGTAGGCCTCAGCGCTCAGGGCTACATCGAGATCACGCCCAACGGGGCCGACCTCGTCGAAGGCGATCGAGTGGTGGTGGGCAGCGACAGCGGCACGCGCCGGCAACGGCGCTCGCGAACGACCACGACCGACCCTGCCGTCGAGAACACGACAGCGGGCGGGTGATCCGTGACCGAAGTCGAGCTCGTCGGGCAATTCGGCGATGATGCGGTCGCGGTGCCTGCCCCGCCTGTCGTGGAGCTGCGCAACCTGTGGCGCGTGTTTCCTTCAGAGCCTCCAGTGGCAGCGTTGCGCAACATAGACCTGGCTGTGCGGGCAGGCGACTATCTGGCGGTCGTTGGCGCTTCCGGCTCGGGAAAGAGCACCCTGCTGAACATCCTTGGCCTGCTCGATCGACAGACGGACGGCGCATATCTCCTCGATGGGCTCGACACCTCGTCGCTGAGCGATAGCGAGCGGGCGACCGAGCGCAGTCGGCGCCTGGGCTTCGTCTTCCAGTCGTTCCACCTGTTGTCGCACCGTTCGGTGGAGGAGAACGTCATGCTCGCCGAGCTGTATCGAGGTGAGCCTCGCAGCGGTCGGCTGGAGCGTGCGGTGGATGCGCTCACCACGGTTGGCTTGCGACATCGCATCGGCTTTCTTCCGACCCGGCTGTCCGGCGGCGAACGTCAGCGGGTAGCGATCGCTCGCGCGCTGGTCGGCCGACCGAGCCTGCTGTTGTGTGACGAACCAACCGGCAACCTCGACAGCAGCAACACTGCCTCGGTGCTCGAACTGTTCGGCGACCTTCATGACCAGGGCCTCACCATCGTCATCATCACCCACGACAGCAACGTCGCCGGTCGCGCCGGTCGCAAGGTACAGATGACCGATGGCGAGCTGCGGGAGGTCGGCTGATGGCCATCCGCCGGCACTCGCGGTTCAAGCTTCGTGACCTCTTCGACGAGTGTCTCGCGGGGCTCTTCGCCCGCCCCGCGCGCACGCTGCTCACGGCGCTGGGCACGGTGCTGGGCATTGCCTCGCTGGTCGCCACACTCGGGATCTCGCGAACCGCGGGCAACCAGATAGTCGACCGTTTCAACGAGCTCAGTGCCACGCAGGTCACCGTTCGCGCCCGCAGTAACGGGTCGTCGGGTGGCACCAACCGCACGGGTGCGGCGCTGCCCTGGAAGGTGGAGGATCGTCTCGACCGCCTCAACGGTGTGGTTGCATCTGGCGCCATTGCCGACGTACCCAACCCCGGTGGCATTCGTACCGTGCCAGTGGACGATCCCTCGGCGCCGCGCGAGCGGGTACTGCCGGTGTTCGCGGCCTCTCCCGGGTTGCTCGATGCAGTTCGCGGCGGCATTTCCAGCGGCCGCTGGTTCGACTCCGGCCATGTGGCTCGTGAGGACCACGTGGTAGTGCTTGGCAGTGATGCCGCAGCTCAACTCGGCATCGATCGCCTCCGCAATCTGCCCAGCGTGTTCATCGGCGACGTGCAGTTCACCGTCATCGGCATCATCGACGCCGCACCGCGCGACCCTGGTCTCCTGGCCGGGATCATCATGACCAGCTCGGTAGCGAGCAGCCGCTTCGGGGTGAGCCGGCCCGAGCGTGTGGTCATCGAGACCGATCTGGGCGCTGCCAGCCTCATCGCCACGCAGGCCGCGACGGCCTTGAACCCGAACGCCCCCGAGTCGCTGTCCGTCGCTGCGCCCGCCGACCCGGCCCGCGCTCGAGAGGGTGTGGCGAACGACGTCAATCAGCTGTTTCTCCTGCTGGGTCTGGTGTCACTGGTCGTAGGGGCCATCGGCATTGCCAACGTCACGCTGGTCACCGTGATGGAGCGCACCGGCGAGATCGGCCTGCGACGTGCGTTGGGTGCGTCGCGAATTCACATTGCGGTGCAGTTCCTGGCCGAGTCGATGGCGATGGGAGTGATCGGTGGCATCGTTGGCGCCAGCGTCGGCATCCTCGTCGTGGTCGCTGTCGCGGCGTCGCGCCAATGGACCCCAGTGCTCGATGTCTGGCTGCCGCTGGCCGCACCGTTCGTCGGTGCCGCGGTCGGCCTGATCGCCGGGCTGTACCCCTCATTGCGCGCCGCACGGCTGGAACCGGTGGAGGCCTTGCGTACCGGTACGTGACGCCTCGGAGAATGGTGGTTGACTTACATACTCGGTATGGCCATACTCGGTATGTATGGCAGTGCGCGAGGGTTTGCTGTCGTTGCTCGAAGACGGGCCGCGGCACGGGTATCAGTTGAAGACGGTGTTCGAGCTGGCGACGGGTGGTGTGTGGCCGCTCAACGTCGGCCAGGTGTACACCACGCTCGACCGGCTGGAGCGCGACGGGTTGGTCTCGGTCGGCGGTGCGCCTCCAGGTTCGGAGGTTGCGCCCGGGCAGAAGATCTACGCCATCACCATCGCCGGTAAGGACGAGTTGGGTTCTTGGTGGGAGGCG